>Ga0187851_10000481_pt1 | contig 40899 bp, 36 predicted proteins | sample June2016WEW_6_10_FD_132997 | JGI IMG/M metagenome (GOLD analysis project Ga0187851, IMG submission 132997) | Peatland microbial communities from SPRUCE experiment site at the Marcell Experimental Forest, Minnesota, USA - June2016WEW_6_10 | ecosystem: Environmental > Terrestrial > Soil >...
AGAAATACTTTTGGCCGGCAATTTCACCTCGTACTTTCCGGCGGACTGAACGGATTTAACGAGGGTCGATACTACTCTGCCCTGCATGGTATAAAGGCGTAAAGAGACAAAAGACGTTGCAGGAAGCGAATAATTGACGATCCCCGCCCTTTCCTGTAAATCGTACGAAACGGTTCTCTCTTTTGTCGGTTCGTTGATCGTTGACGCTACAAAGTTCGCGCTCGTAGCGCCTGCCAGAAGAGCTGCGGCTATCGTCGGATATTCCCAGGAAGGCGGGTTTGCTTTTCTATTAAGTATACCAAAACCGTTACCGCTAAGGCCGCCATCATCCCACCATACGGGACACATTTCATGATCCCTTGTTTGCTGGGCATAACAGTACGCATGGGTAACTCGGGACGCCAGTTCATCACAGGCTGCGGAAGCCCATTCGCCTACTATGGCGCACCCGCCTTTTGTGGACACCATACCTAGTTCCGATGTGAGATCGCTCAGAATATTTTCCGAATCTGAAGCGCTTCCCCAGGTAGTTGGACTGCAATTCATGGAGAACCCAACCGGGTCATAGGTGTGAATCGAGATAAGGATATTGGAGTCCACCACGGGTATTGTCGCTACAGAGGCAGCTATCGGAGAGGCGGATATACCCTGCAGCATGATCTTCCTGGTGGCGTTGTTCCCGCCGGTCGCCCTGATTGCGTTTACGGCAGCAATTTGATAGGCGGCAAGATCAGCGCGGTTCGCCGCTGATCCCCCCCCGTATTGATTTGAAGCACCTGCATTGGGTTCGTTAAATATTTCAAAGATCAAATAATCGCTATAGTCCTTGAATTCAGTGGCGATTTGAGTCCAGATCGCCACGACCTCGGCCTGGACCGAGATTGAATCCGCGCCGGTCGCGGCAAGGTTGTACCAACCATCGTGGTGCGTATTGACGATGACGTACATGCTGTCGTTGAGGGCGTAATTCGCGATGGCCGCCACCCGGGCCATCCATGTTGCATCGATGGTGTAGCTGGGAGCGCCGCCGAAATGCGAATCCCACGTCACCGGCTCTCTCATCGTTTTAAATCCCCCCTGGTGCAACACATCGATCATCGCCTGGGTGGTCACGGGATTTCCCCACGCGGTTTCGGCTCCGCCGCAATCCATGGTATTGCCCAAATTCCAACCGAGGAACATGTCCTTAATGAAGAGCTTGTTCGACAACCCGCGCATGGGGTTATTCGCCACCGACGCATACAGGCTACTGCCCACTAGAGCGATCGCCAGTGCAATAAATACTGAGGCCCTTTTAACCATGATTTCCTCCCTCATAAGTATATTTTCTTTTTTTCGGGAGCGGACTCAGGTGCTTTTTTATGCACCTACTATTTTTCCGCCTCCGCCGGCTGAATCCTGATCTGAGAATTAAAGTTTTAGTGATACTCCTTTTTTGATTAAGCTAATATTTTTCAACGGACGAAATCTCTTCACCGATTTTTAAGGAGGGAGATCTTTTTGGACATGCGATTCTCCGGAGGGAGAATTCCTCTCGCTCCGGCCGGTGGCGCCCATTGCCGCCCCTTCCGCGGAAGTCCTCATCCATGCCTTTCCTGCGCAGGCGAGAGTCCGCATCCCAGCAACCATCCCCCCTCACATTTTCCCTGCACAATTACTACTTAAAATATTCACAAACGTCTCAAATCGCGATAGATATTAATTTAATGATGTGCATCGTTATTAAATCACCGTCATCGTCTAAAGATATTCTCTTTTTATTTGAACCCGCCGGAAGCAATCCGCGGGCCCGTTGTTTACCCGGACCACGAGAATCGAGGATGGAACAGGGCCGGCACGATCGTTGTTTTCCGTCTTTTTTAAGAAAGCAGGCTTTGCGCTGAAGCGTGAAGGCATTTATTTTGAGAAGTGGAGGGCATGACGATGAGCTTCAAATGGGTAATCGCCGTTTTGTTGCCGCTTGCGATAACTATCGGATGCGCCAGCAGCCAGCAGGTTGCAATGCTGAAATCCGGAGTGGCAAATTGGAATAAATGGAGGAAAGAAAACCCGAGAGTTAAACCCGACCTTGAGGGCCTTGTTGGGGCCCGCCTTGACAGCTCCTTTCATCCGGGAGCAGCCTATTTCGGGATCAACCTTCATGGAATCGACTTTCGGGGAGCGGATTTAAAGGGAGCGGACCTCGGCGTTGCCAACCTTGATAGCGCCGATCTTGACAGCGCCACTCTCGATAACGCGGACCTCGGAATAGCCTTCCTCAAGGGAGCCCGCCTGCGGGGAGCCCTCGTTCAGAAGGCCAACCTTCAGGGGGCCGACCTTCAGAAGGCCGACCTTACGGGCGCCAACCTTACGGGCGCCATTCTCCGGGGAGCCAACCTCGATTCAGCCGATCTTCGGAAAGCCAACCTTGCGGGAGCCTTCCTTTTTGAAGCCAACTTTTCCTTAGCCAACCTTGAGGGAGCTGGTTTTCAAGGAGCCGACCTCGGCAAGGTGGCATCATTTTTCAAAGCAAAACTTGATCCGGGAATTTTGTCCGAAATAAAGACCAAATGGCCTAAAAACCTTGCGACGATCTGGGATGAAACAAAGGAAGATTGGGTCGTGGATGACACGCTCCTTGAGCAAATCAAAAAAACCGGCTGGCATGGGTGGTCGGGCGAAGAAGACAAGGGTAAAAAGCTTCCATGACCGGTTGGCGCGTTAACGCTGACCGTCGAACAAAGCGCGAAGGATCGACGAAGATCCCGGTAGCTGCCCGCCAGAAAAAGCTTTTTATCTTTTTTCACAATAATTATTTTTTGACTGATTATAGCTGAACTATTGGTATCGCGGACGCGGACTTATAGCAAGAGAGGAAGGTTTTTATGCCGGCTTCGCAAGACGCTATTGACATACTAAAGTCGGGAGTAAAGAATTGGAATAAGTGGAGAGAAGAAAACAAAACCACGAAGCTCAACCTCGTGAAAGCGGACCTCCAGGGGGCCAACCTCTGGGGAGCCGACCTTGAAAGAGCCAACCTCGCGGCCGCCAATCTGGGGAAAGCGAATCTCTGGGGAGCCAACCTTACGGGCGCCAACCTCGGGAAAGCCAATCTCTGGGGGGCCAACCTTGAGGGAGCCAGCTTGGGGAAAGCTCATCTCGCGGGAGCGAACCTGGGAGGAGCCAACCTTGCGGGCGCCAATTTCGGGAAAGCCGACCTTGAGGGGGCCAACCTTTGGGGGGCCAACCTCGAGGGCGCCAACTTCTGGGGGGCCAACCTTGTGAAAGCCAACCTCGAGGGCGCCAACCTCGTGGAAGCCAACCTGGGGAAAGCCAACCTGGGGAAAACCAACCTGGAGGGAACTACCCTTGTGGGAGTCGACCTTTGGAGAGCCACTCTTGCGGGCGCCAACCTGGGGAAAGCCAACCTTCGGGGAGCCGACCTTCAAGGAGCGCACCTGGAGAAGGCGAACCTCGAGGGCGCCAACCTGGGAAAAGCCAACCTTGCGGGAGCCTACCTTCGGGGGGCCAACCTCGATGGAGTCGACCTCTGGAGAGTCAACCTGTGGGGCGCCCGTCTTCGGGGGGCCGACCTCAGCAAAGTTAAGTCCTTTTACAAGGCAAAACTTGATCAAGGCATTTTATCCGAAATAAAGAATAAATGGCCGGAAAAGCTTTCTACGTTATTGGATATTAGATTGAGGGATTGGGTTATCGACGACGCCCTTTTGGAACAGGTCACAAAACCTGATTGGCAGGGGTGGCCCGAGGAAAAGGATCAAGGCAAATGACCGCCATGGCGAAGGGATGGAGTACATTGAAGGGATCAAGCCGATACCAACGGACGCGGACGTATAGCACGAGAGGAGGGTTCCCATGCCGGCTTCGCAGGATCATTTTGACATACTAAAATCCGGAGTGAGAAATTGGAATAAATGGAGAAAGGAAAATACAACCGTTACCCCTGACCTCGCCGGCGCCGACCTTCGGAAAACCGACCTGCGGAGAGCCAACCTTGCGGGCGCCCACCTTGCAGGCGCCCATCTCGGGGGCGCCTACCTCGCGGAGGCTCGCCTTGAGAAGGCCAACCTTTCGGGCGCCAACCTTTCGGGCGCCAACCTCTGGAAATCTCACCTCTATTCCGCCAACCTTGCCGGAGCTCGCCTCGGGGAAGCCTTTCTCGGGGGCGCGAACCTCGGGGGTGCGAACCTCGAGGGCGCCAACCTCGAAGGAGCCAACCTTGAGAAAGCCCATCTTGCAGGCGCCCACCTGGTGGAAGCCAACTTTGAGAAAGCCCATCTTTCGGGCGCCCACCTCACGGGAGCTAACCTTTGGAAAGCCCACCTCTATTCCACCCGCCTTGAGGGGGCCCACCTCGAGGAAGCAAACCTTGCGGGAACTTTTCTTGCGGGCGCCGACCTTGGAAAAGCCTGCCTTGCGGGAGCCCACCTTCGGGGGGCCCATCTTATGGAAGCCAACCTTTCGGGCGCCGACCTTGGAAAAGCCAACCTCGCGGAAGCTCACCTCGGGAAAGCCCATCTCTATTCCGCCAACCTCGCGGGAGCCGACCTCGGGGGTGCCAATCTTGCGGGCGCCCACCTCGCGGGAGCCAACCTCGCCGGAGCCAACCTTGGCGGGGCCAACCTTGAGAAAGCCCACCTCGCGGGCGCTCACCTGGTGGAAGCAAACCTTGAGAAAGCGCATCTCGGGAGAGCCCATCTCGCGGGAGCCCACCTCGGGAAAGCTCGCCTCCATTCCGCCCACCTTGGGGGAGCCTTTCTCGCGGGAGCCTTTCTCGCGGGAGCCAACCTTTCGGGCGCCTATCTTGAAGGAGCGGACTTCAGCAAGGTTAAATCCTTATACATGGCAAAACTCGATCCGGGCATTCTATCCGAAATAAAGGCCAGATGGCCCGAAAAACTTGCGACATTACTGAATGTACGGTTAAGGGATTGGGTCATCGATGAAGCCCTTCTCGAACAGGTCAAAAAACCCGATTGGCCGGGGTGGCCTGAGGAAGAAGACCGAGGTAAATGGCTTCCATGGCGGTAAAGAGTCGCGAAAAAACATGGCGGTCATTATGATTGGCTTCAAGAGCGCAATGGGTATTCCGTTATTGCTCACGATGACCATTGGATGCGCTAATCAGGTGCATATTGATATAATAAAATCAGGAGTGGAGACGTGGAATAAATGGAGAAAAGAAAACGCAGGCGTCAAACCCAACCTCCGGGGAGCACACCTCGCGGGAGTTCGCCTCGCGGGAGCAAACTTTTTGCGAGCCGACCTCAGGGACGCTGTCCTTGATGACGCCGACCTTGCGGGCGCCGACCTCTTCAGAGCCGACCTTCGGGGCGCCCACCTTTCTCGAGCCAACCTTCGGGAAGCCAATCTGTTTCGGGCCAACCTGTTCAGTGCCGTGCTCCGGGGCGCCATCCTCGATAGCGCCTTGCTTATGAAAGCCAACCTCAGGGGCGTCGATCTTGATAGCGCCTCCCTCTATAAAGCCGACTTCGCCGGGGCCGACCTTGCGGGAGCCCGCCTTCGGGGCGCCAACTTTTGGAGAGCCTTCCTCGCCGGAGCCCTCCTCGATGGCGTCTACCTCGTGGGAGCCCGCCTCCGGGGTGCCGACCTCGGGAGAGCCCGCCTTGAGGGAGCTAACCTTGCGAAAGCCGATCTTCGGGGAGCCGATTTTGAGGGCGCCGACCTCGCGGGAGCTAATTTTTGGAGGGCCGACCTCCGGGGAGACACCCTTTGGGGCGCGAACCTCGCGGGCGCCCGCCTTACGGGCGCTAACCTCGTGGGGGCCACCCTTGATGGCGCCGACTTCGCGGGCGCCGACCTCGACGGAGCCAACCTTCGGGGAGTCAACCTCCGCAAGGTTAAGTCATTTTACAAGGCAAAACTTGATCGACGTATCCTTTCCGAAATCAAGGTTCATTGGCCTGAAAAACTCGCGACAATATGGGACGATGCGAAAAAAGATTGGGTTATCGACGATACTCTTCTTGAACATGTCAAGAAACCGGATTGGCATGGGTGGCCGGGGGAACATGCACAACGCAAATGACCTCGATGGCCGTGAAGACGAACATAAACATGCGGGAGGCCGTATGACTGTCTTCAAGAGCATAATTGCCGTTCTGTTGCTGCTCGTGATCAATATGGGGTGCGTCAGCACCAAGCCGCCGATTGGCATGCTCAATTCAGGCGTGGCCGATTGGAATAGATGGAGAGAGGAAAACAAGAACGTTAAACCGAACATGCAAGGAGCCGGACTTGACCACGCCGACCTGGCCGGGGCTGACTTTCGGGAGACCGACCTTTCGGGGGCCGTTCTTGAGGATGCCCGCCTGGAGGGCGCCGACCTTTCGGGCGCCGACCTTTCGAGAGCCAATTTGTCGGGCGCCCATCTCGTAGGCGCCGACCTTTCGGGCGCCGACCTTTCGGGCGCTCACCTCTGGGGCGCTCACCTCCGGGGAGTCATCCTTCGTGGCGCCGACCTTGTGGAAGCCCATCTTGAGGGCGCCCACCTTGAGGGAACGCAGCTTGAGGGCGCCAAGCTTTCGGAATCCTACTTTTCGGGCGCCGACCTTGATGACGCCGACCTTTCGGGCGCCGACCTTCGGGGAGCCAACCTTGCGGGTGCGGTCCTTCAGGGCGCCCACCTTGAGGGCGCCCGGCTTCGTGGTGCCGGCCTTGAGGAAGCTAATCTCGAGGGAGCCAACCTCGAAGGAGCCAACCTTGCGCTGTCCGGCCTTTCGAGAGCCAACCTTGCGGGAGCGGTCCTTGAAGGCGCCCACCTTGAGGGCGCCCGCTTGTGGGGCGCCAACCTTTCGGGCGCCGACTTTTCGGGCGCAAGTCTCGTGGGAGCTCACCTCGATAGAGCCAACCTCGACAGCGCCAACCTTGATAGAGCCAACCTTGACAGCGCCGACCTTTCGGGAGCCCGCCTCACGGGAGCCGATCTTGAAGGTGTCAACCTTGACAGCGCTGACCTCTGGGGCGCCGACCTTGAGGAAGCCAACCTCGTGGGAGCTCACCTCGATAGAGCCAACCTCGACAGCGCCAACCTCGATAGAGCCAACCTTGACAGCGCCGACCTCTGGGGAACCCACCCGGCGGGAGCCGACTCCGACCGGGTCAATCGTGACAGCGCCGACCTCTGGGGAACCCGCCTCGCGGGAGCCGACCTCCGCAAGGTTAAATCATTTTACAAGGCAAAACTCGATCCGCGCATCCTGTCCGAAATAAAGTCAAGCTGGCCTGAAAAACTCGCGACGATCTGGGACTATACAAAAAAAGACTGGGTTATCGACTCCTCTCTCCTTGAGCAGGTCAAAAAAACCGATTGGCATGGGTGGCCGGAGGGAAAACCTCAAGGTAAATAGGCTTCCGTACCCCATTACGCGATTTTGACTGGAATTATTTTTTTCTCAAATATTTTATAGACGGTCTCCTTTCATGCCAGCGAAACGAACGGGGAACATTCGTCTAAAACCAGGGGGCTATAAATCTCTATGTCCTGTTACATAGTAATATTTGAACTGAATGACAAAAGTCGTTTGCAAGCTTTAACCACGACCCTCCAGTCCTATCCCGCGTACTGTCCTTTAACGGATAATTCCTGGGCAATTCTCTCGGACGAGAGGCCTATATCCATTAGGGACACGCTAACGCCCCATTTAGGACCAACGGATCGATTATTTGTCATATGCTCCAGCGCGGGAGGAGCATGGCGTAACCCCTACGGTTCAGCCTACTCCGAATGGCTTGAGCATAATCTGTGAAAACCTGCCCGGCGAAGGTACCGCTGGCGACAAACCGCACGACCCCTCACTTTTGCCATGCGGGGAAGTCATAGGGAGTGAATAATCATGGATCAGATTGAAAGGGATACTACCGGCGTGAAAGGTAAAATCATCGTTATAACCGGCGCCAGTGATGGCATTGGAGCGGCGGCCGCACGGCTGCTGAAAGCGCACGGCGCTTACGTCGTGGTCGTCGGCAGATCACCCCGAAAGACCGGGGAAATATCGAGAGAACTTGACGTACCCTCTTATCTTGCCGACTTTACGAAGTTCGATGATGTACGAAAGCTGGCTTCCAGGCTTAAGGCGGACTTCCCGCGAATTGACGTGCTGGCCAACAATGCCGGCGGCGTCATGGGAAAGCGCACGCTGACGCTTGATGGGCACGAAATGACCATCCAGGTTAATCATCTTGCACCTTTCCTTCTTACCAACCTGTTGCTCGATACGCTTATCGCGTCGAAGGCAAGCGTCATCGCGACGTCGAGTCAGGCTCACATGATGGCGGGGCGTCTTGATCTGAACGACATCGAAATCGAGCATGGTTTTAAAAGGATGAACGCTTATGCCAAAGCCAAGCTGATGAATATTTTATTTACGAAGGAGTTGCACAGGCGATACCATGCGAAAGGTTTAACCGCCGCGGCTTTCCACCCCGGCATAGTGAGAACCAGCTTTTCCCTTGAATTCGGCGGCGGTTTGAGTTTTTTTTATTCCTCGTTTCTCAAACATCTCCTTATCAGCCCCGCTCAGGGCGCTGATACAATGGTGTGGTTGGCGACGTCGCAGCCGGGCAGGGACTGGCAATCGGGTGAGTACTACAATAAAAGAAAGATTGCGAAACCGCGTAAACAAGCTTACGATGCAAACCTGGCGCATGACCTCTGGGAACTGTCAGCCAAGCTGACGCAACTGGATGGAACATCCGGCTCGGGACTCGCGGTCTCCTGATCTCCTTCAAATCGGACAAAAGAAAATTATGTTCGACTCTATGCGCTTTTCTGGATAGTGATAGACCAACATGAATCCTTTTCCTTCCCCTTGAATGGATCCGCCCATGCTCGAAAAGCTCAAAGAAGAATCACTTGCCGCGAACCTTCTCCTGCCGAAATACGGTATCGTAACCCTGAACTTTGGAAATGCCAGCGTCATCGATCGCAAACAAGGCATCGTCGCGATAAAGCCGAGTGGCGTGGCCTACGATTCGATACGGGCGAAGGACATCGTGCTCGTGGACTTGGATGGCAACCGGGTGGAGGGGTCGTTGAATCCCTCCTCCGACACGCTTACCCACTGCTGCCTGTATCGAAATTTCCCGGAAATCGGCGCGGTTGTACATACGCACTCCATCCATGCCACCGGTTTTGCCCAGGCGGGTCGCGCCATTCCCTGCCTGGGAACCACCCATGCCGACTATTTTTTCGGTGAAATTCCGGTCACAAGACCAATGAGCATGGAAGAGATCAACGGGCAGTATGAACTTGAAACGGGAAAGGTGATTGTAGAACGGATCAAAGGGCTTCGCTACCAGGATGTTCCCGCCGTGCTGGTCCATGGTCATGGTCCTTTTGCATGGGGTCCAACGGGAGAAAAAGCGGCGGAGACTGCCGTTGCCGTGGAACTTGTCGCGCAGATGGCGTGTTGCGCGATTGCTGTAAGTCCGCAGCCGCCGGTGATGTCGCGGGCGCTGCTCGAAAGGCATTTCTTCAGGAAGCACGGCGGGAATGCCTCCTATGGTCAGGGCAAAAAAATTACCTGAGGGCGAAAAGGCCGGATCATGAAAGAGTTTTTTACCATCGGGGTCGATTACGGAACCAATTCGGTTCGTTCAATCGTTGTAAACGTCGCTACGGGCAGGGAGGTCGGGTCATGCGTTTTCAACTACCCTTCCGGCCGTCAGGGCATTCTGCTCGATAAAAACGATCACCACCTTGCCCGCCAGAATCCCGCGGATTACATAAAAGGCGCCGAGGTTTCGATCGTGTCGGCGCTCAAGCTGGCCAGGAAGCATAAAGGCTTCTCACCCGATAATGTCATCGGCATAGGGGTGGACACTACCGGATCAACGCCGATCCCGGTGGATCGTGATAACGTTCCGCTCTCGCTGCAATCAAAATGGAAGAGGAATCTCGCGGCCCACGCCTGGCTCTGGAAAGACCATACCTCGGCCGCCGAGGCGGCAATGATCACCGAGGCAGCCCGGACCCGCGCGCCTCACTATATTGAACGCTATGGAGGCGCCTACTCCTCCGAATGGTTCTGGGCAAAGATCTGGCACTGCCTGAATTCAGCTCCGGAGGTTTTCGAAGCCGCGTATTCGTGGGTGGAGCTTGCCGACTTTGTTCCCGCGCTCCTTGCTGGCGTCAAAGATCCGACCGCGATTGTGCGCGGCGTCTGCGCGGCCGGGCATAAGGCGATGTTTTCCCATGACTGGGGCGGGCTTCCCGATAAGAAATTTCTGGCATCGCTCGATCCGAAACTCGCCGAGCTCCGGGACCGCCTCTTTGCAACCGCGTACGACGCCGGAACGCCTGCCGGCTTCCTTTGTATCGAATGGGCCGAAAAAATGGGCCTGCGCGCCGGGATCCCCATTGCCATCGGCGCCTTCGATGCCCACTACGGGGCAATCGGCGCCGGGGTCGCGGAGGGGACGCTGGTCAAGATCATCGGAACTTCAACCTGTGACTGCACCGTGGTTTCGCGGGACCATGAGAGGGGTGAAATTCCGGGAATATGCGGCACGGTGCTCGGATCGATTCTCCCGGATTATTTCGGCGTCGAGGCGGGTCAGTCGGCGGTGGGGGATATCTTCAGATGGTTTGTCGAGGTAGTGTGTGGAAACGACGGATCCCTGCATGCAGCCTTCACCAGGCAGGCGCAAAAGCTGCTTCCCGGACAATCGGGGCTCCTTGCGCTCGACTGGAACAACGGAAACCGGACGATCCTGGTGGATCCCAGGCTCACCGGATTGCTCGTCGGACAAACGCTGTACACGAGGCCGGCGGAGATCTATCGCGCGCTCATCGAGGGGACCGCCTTCGGCGCCCGTGCGATTATCGAACGTGTCAAGGAGTTCGGCGTGCCGGTCGACCGTATCGTGTGCTGCGGCGGTATCGCGGAAAAGAATCCGCTGCTCATGCAGATCTATGCCGACGTGACCGGCTGCACCATGCTGATTTCCGGCTCATCGCAGACCTGCGCGCTCGGTTCGTGCATCGCCGCCGCGGTGGCGGCCGGGAAAAAGAACCACGGCTACGATACGTTCGCCGAAGCGCAAAAGAGGATGACCTCGCTCAAGCCGGTCAGCTATACCCCGAACGTGAAGGCAAAGGGGATTTACGATGAACTCTATGCCATATATCGGCTGCTGCACGACGGTTTCGGCGGCGTCACGAGGTCGGCGGATCTATCCCGCGTCATGAAAGATTTGATTGCAATCAAGGAACGATCCGCTTTAATGGCCGGGTAAAAAACCTGACCGCGCCTCGACGACGCATCTCTCCACGATCGAGGAATTTTCAATTCATCGCAGCAAAATGTATTTTATTGCTCCCGATTTTTTTGCACCATCCGATAAAAACGAAATCGCTGCCGTTCAATAAACCAATATCACCACAAAGGGAGGAGTTGCATGTCTAACATTATCATGTTCAGCCTTGCCGCCGGCCTCGTGGGCGTCATCTATTCGCTCGCGACCGCGGCATGGATCATGAAGCAGAATTCAGGATCCGAAAAAATGAAGGAAATTTCGGACGCGGTGAGAGAGGGTGCTACGGCGTTTCTCAAACGCGAATACATGAGCGTCGCCATTGTCGCGGTCGTGCTGATAGCGATCATTGCTTTTGTCCCGGAGCTCGGTCTCTGGACCGCGCTCGGGTTCCTCATCGGCTGCTGCGGCAGCGCGTTGGCCGGTTATATCGGCATGATGGTCACCGTTCGTACCAATGTCCGCACCGCCGAGGCGGCCAAGAGCGGGCTTGCAAAGGCGCTCGGCGTCGCATTCAAGGGCGGTTCGGTTACCGGCCTCATGGTGGTCGGCCTTGGACTCATCGGCGTCTCCGGATTCTTCTACCTGACCAAAACGGTTGCGCCTGAACATGCATTTCATGCGCTCGTCGGGCTTGGTTTCGGCTGCTCGCTCATGAGCGTGTTCGCCCGTATCGCGGGCGGCATCTATACGAAGGCGGCAGACGTAGGCGCGGACCTGGTAGGCAAGGTCGAAGCCGGTATTCCGGAAGACGATCCGCGCAACCCGGCAGTCATTGCCGACAACGTAGGCGATAATGTGGGCGACTGCGCCGGTATGGCGGCGGACCTCTACGAAACCTACACCGTGACTATCGTCGCGGCAATGCTCCTCGCCAAGACCGTTTTCGGCGGTATGAGCATGTGGGTGCAGTTCCCGCTGCTCATCGGCGCGATTTCAATCCTCGCCTCGGTCATCGGCGCTTTCTTCGTCCGTCTGGGCAAGAAGCAGTACATCATGGGCGCCCTGTACAAAGGGCTCGCGGTTTCCGGCATCCTTGCCGCCGCCGCCTTTTATTTCGCCTCAAAGTTTTTCCTTTCAGGGCTTGGCCTTGATGAACAGGTTTTTTCAGCCGGCCAGGTGTTCGGCATGGCGGTTATCGGCCTTGCGCTTACCGGCCTCATCGTGATGATCACTGAGTACTTTACCTCGACCAGCTTCAACCCGGTGAAGCATATCGCCGAGGCCAGCAAGACCGGTCACGCAACCAACATCATCGCCGGCCTCGCGGTCAGCATGAAATCGACCGCGTTGCCCGTGCTCGTCATCTGCGCGGCTATCATCGGCGCCTTTGCGCTCGGCGCGGGCGGTATTTCCAATCTTGATCCGGATGCGGTCAAGCACGGCCTCTTCGCCATCGCGATCTCCGCGGTCGCCATGCTCTCCATGACCGGCATCGTCGTCGCGATCGACAGCTATGGCCCGATCACCGATAATGCGGGCGGCATCGCCGAAATGGCCGGGCTCGATGAGAAGGTTCGCGCCGTCACCGACCCGCTCGATGCGGTCGGCAACACGACCAAGGCGGTTACCAAGGGCTATGCCATCGGTTCCGCCGGCCTCGCGGCGATCGTGCTCTTTGCGGAGTACTCCCGTTCGTTCGGCGCGGGCATCACCTTCGACCTCTCCGATCCTAAGGTTCTGGTCGGGCTCTTCATCGGCGGTCTCCTGCCGTTCTACTACGGCTCGCTTCTCATGGAGGCGGTCGGCACCGCGGCCGGCGGCGTGGTCGACGAAGTGCGGCGTCAGTTCAAGACCATTCCCGGAATCATGGCTGGCACGGCGAAACCCGAGTACGGCACCTGCGTCGATATCGTGACCAAAGGCGCGATTCGCCAGATGATGCTTCCGGCGCTCATCCCGGTTGTTACCCCGATTCTGGTCGGATTCATCCTCGGCAGACAGGCGCTCGGCGGCGTCCTGATCGGCGCCATTATCACCGGGTTGTTCCAGGCTATCGCAATGACCTCGGGCGGCGGTGCGTGGGACAATGCCAAGAAGTACATTGAAAGCGGCTTTTTCGGCGGCAAGGGGTCCGACGCCCATAAGGCGGCGGTCACCGGCGATACGGTCGGCGATCCCTACAAGGATACCGCCGGACCGGCGATCAACCCGATGATCAAGGTGATCAACATCGTGGCGCTTCTGATTGCCCCTCTTCTCTTGAAATAAAGATGAGAATTTCTTATTTGATAAAAAGGCCGGAAGGGTTTCCCGGCCTTTTTTATTGCGCACTCGCAGGGCGCACCTCCAATAGGGGAGAGTTGACCGCGAGGTCGAGTCTGAAGGGAGGCGGGGGCAGGGAGACGAACCTGGAGAGGCCCCTTGAAAACCGATATGCAAAAATCGATACTTTTTACCTGGAAATGTCCAAATGCAAAATCAAAATTGACATTTAAGGGAAGTTTAAAGGGGGGTTAAAGACGGTTTAAAATTTGAGCGGTTGGCATAGGCAGGTAGCCGTCCACTTTACGAAAACCGGCTGCAACCTCGGTTAAACTTTCTTTGATGATCGTTTATTATTTTTAAGGAGCAGGTTACATTCGGGAAAATTCAAAGTTCAGACGTGATTTCTTTTCCTCCGTGTGATCAGTTTAACTTCTTGCAGGAGGCGGGCGGCACCTTATGCGGACTTTTGTGCGATGAGATACCTGGACACACGGGATTACACAGTAAAGAGCTTGATAGGTGGCTGAGGCATGGCAAACAAGGCAGGCACTATAGGTTATGAAAAGCGTAAATAATCTATCGTAGTAGTGCGTATTAATAATTGAGGAGTCAATTATGGCACGAACAGCTACAATCACCAACAATCAAATTCTTAAAGCCGCTCAAACCGAGTTTCTCGCTCATGGAATTCGCGCCACATCAGCAGCAATCGCCCTTCGTGCCGGCGTCTCATCGGGTATTCTCTTCCAGAGATTCGGTACAAAAGAAGCTCTTTTTGCCGCTGCGATGAATGCAGGAAATAATGCTGGAGAACAACCGCGACAATTTGACCCTCGTGAACGTGCCGGCAAGGGGTCTGTTCAAAAAACTCTTATTGAGATTGGTGAGATATTGCTGGATAGGTTTTTCATCATTGTTCCGAATCAGATGATGGCGTGGGCTAATCCAGGACCAGAGCGTGGAGAAAGCATGGCTGATCAGTATCGAGGAAGGGGCATCAGAGGTCAAAAAGTACTCGTTGAGTACCTGCAGGGGGAAGCTGCTCTGAAGAGGATCCGACTCATCGATCCATTTGTTGTCGCTCAGACGTTTGGAGGTGCACTTTGGTTCTTCGCATTCGAGCAGGTGACCGGCGCGAAGCTTCGGGAGACGGGCAAGCAGCTATCGCGAGGCGAGTTCGTGCGTCGGCTCGTTGCCATTCTCTGGAAGGGGTTGTGCCCGTGAAAAACACCCATTCTTGTTAAGTAAAAAAGCAAAATTATTATAGAAACGCGAAAAAGGAACAATGGTGAGAAAATTATTTATTGAGCGGATAATTGTTATTTCGTTGGCATTGGTTTTGCTTCATTTCTATTTGACATTCTTTGGAAAGGACCGCAGCCATGACAAGTCAAAGGAACAAAAAAACCTTTTTTTAAGCCAATTATTAATTGATCAATCAATTATTAATACTCTATTATTGTTTTTGATCTTTCCAATTCAGGCGAACGCCCTCCAGCCGCTTCACAATTTCCTCCAACATGCAACTCAGAGCAACTTCGATAATCAAGAAGCCCGAGCGACAGCAATACAGCGGGAGCATGAAGCCAGCCAGGCATGGGCGCGCCTCCTGCCGTCGGTGACCGCCCAGGCCGACTACATCGGCAACCAATACCTTGGCCAAGCAAATATTCCCACAGGGGCGCCGGCAGTCGGTGGCACCCTCCCTATCCGGAATGTCATCATCACTCCGGTCGATCAGCGAGACGCATCTTTCTCCGCGGCCCTCACGCTCATTGATGTTGCTGCATGGGACAACATCGGTGCCGCCAGAGCCAACCGTGAAGCACAGAAAGCACGCGTGGCAGCTACCATGCTCGAAGTTCAGAAGACGGTCGCGCAGACCTATTACCAGATCATCGGTGCAGGCGCGGTTGGGCGCGCGGCTCGGCGTACGTTGGCAGCCGCCCAGGACAACGCTCGTTTTATTGAAACACGTGCCAACGCCGGCCTGGCTTTGGAGCTGGATCTGAAACGGGCGCTCGCGGAGGTGGAGCGAGATCGACAAGCAATCCAGGATGCAGACTATACGACAATAACATTACAACGCTCGCTCGAAACCCTTACCGGGCTTGTTCCCGAAGGTGATCCGGGCAACGATTCGACGGCATTGCCGATGGATGATCTCCGTGACGAACAGCCACTCGCAGAATGGATCACCGTGGTCGATTCGTTACCATCGGTGAGAGCTGCATTGTACGACAGGCGCGCGGCAGAACTCACTGCAGCCGCTTCACAATCAGTGTTGTATCCTACTGTTTCCACTCAGGCCAGCGAGCGCGCGACGAACGCGACCGGATTCGGACAATCCCCCTACTACACTGTTGAGGCGCTTGCCACTTGGAAGCTTGTCGACTTCGCCAGCTTCCAGGCATCGCGTGCGCAACGGGCCGCAGCAGAAGTGTCATCTGTTCGCTATGACCGAGTTAGGGAATCGGCGTCGCAAACGATTTACGATGATTGGCACCAAGTTCATACTCAGATCGAAAAGAGCCGGGCGTCACGCAGCTCCCTTGAAGCCTCACGTTTAGCACTCTCTGTCGCGAGAGAGAAATACGCCTCCGGCAAGGCTACGCTCCTTGACGTGGTGCAGGCGGAACGGGACGCGTTTTCAGCCGAGGTCACCGATATCCAGGCAGAGGCGGATCTCGCGTCGGCAAGAGCTTCCCTTCGGTTAAGCTCCGGTCATTCCCTGGAGGCAAAATGAAAAACCAACGATTATCAAACGCCGCTGGCGCAACCGATGCTTTGGCAATGCATCGTCCGGCGCGCATTGTACGGTTGCGCACCATGCTACACGTCGGAATAAAGATGATGTTCCACGACAAACTAAAGTTCGCCGGAACGCTTTTCGGCGTTTTCTTTGCCGTAGTGCTGGCCAACCAACAGCTCGGTGTGTTTCTCGGTCTTCTCTCGAAGAACACTATGTTCATCGATAACGCGGGTGCGAATCTGTGGATTGTGCCCGCCTCGACACAAACGTTGCAGCCAGGAAAGCCGGTAGCTATGACTGCGCTCTACGAGGCACGTACGACACCCGGCGTAGCATGGGCCGAGCCGCTTCTTTTTGGTGGTGGGTCAGTTTCACTACCCAGTGGAGGAAGTGAGCAGGTGACCATAGTCGGGACAAAAGCTCCCTATTGGCATGGCGGACCATGGAACATTGTTGCCGGTTCGGTTGATGTACTGCGCAATCCGGATGTCATGATCTTCGAAGATTCGGAGCGCGACAAACTGGGCGGCCTCAATCTCGGCAGCGTACGCGAGGTAAATGGATATCGCACTATCGTGGGCGGCTTTACCTGGGGACTATTGCCATTCGCCCCTTCGTATTCATTCGCTGAATACGACTATGCGCGAGTCCTTTTGGGTACTCCGTCAGACCAAACGAGTTTTGTTCTTGTTGGTGTTGCCCCTGGCAACAAGCCCGACTCGGTTGCCGCCGCCATACAGGCACGAACTCCCGATTATTTAGTTCTGAGCACCCATGAATTCCACAATCGGGTGCTGCACTATTTGCTCGTGAGTACCGGCATTGGTGCAACAACGGCTATGTCGACGGCGTTCGGGCTTATTGTCGGATTGGTCATTGTCTCATTGTCAATGTTTTCCGCCGTTGTTGACAATATCAGAGAGTTTGGTACGCTGAAAGCAATCGGCTGTCGTAATGGCGATCTGGCGCTGCTATTGCTCGTTCAATCGACATTTTATGGGCTTTTGGGTTCGCTTATCGGGCTTACGCAAATCTCGGGTATAGCCGGGTTCATGCGTTCGCCAAAATTGGCCTTGGTCCTGCCTTGGCAGACATATGCCAGTACTCCTTTGGTGATGGTCATCCTATGCGGGCTTGCTTCCCTGCTTGCCCTTTCACGCATTAGTAAACTTGAACCCGGGATGGTGTTCCGATGAAAAACACAAATGAACGCCCTCGCGTCGTTGATGTTAATGGGCTCAGCAAAGTGTATGGTTCGGGCGCAATCGCTTTCGAGGCTCTCAAGAAAGTCGACTTCCACGCTGACGCAGGAGAGTTTGTCATGATCTCCGGTCCGTCGGGCAGCGGCAAAACGACGCTCCTGTCGATCCTCGGGTGCGTGCTTCGTCCGACTGCAGGCCACGTAATCATCTTTGGCCATGATGTCAGCACGACACGTGAAAACGAACTGCCGTCGCTGCGGTTAAGCCTGATTGGCTTCGTGTTCCAGGGTTTCAATCTGATTGCGTCGCTATCCGCAAGCGAAAATATTGCTCTCGTTCTCAGGCTGCGCGGGTGGGCGCCTAAAGAGGCTCAAGGCGAGGCGGCAAAACTGCTCGCAGAGGTGGGAATTGCGGAAAAAGCCGACTCGCTGCCACGCGATCTTTCGGGTGGTCAGCGCCAGCGTGTCGCCATAGCGCGCGCACTCGCCGGTCATCCGCCGCTGCTGCTCGCCGATGAACCGACCGCAAACTTGGACGGTCAGACCGGCTTGCAGGTCACCGAGTTGCTGAAAGACCTCGCGCGCATCCACGGCTCAACCGTGGTTGTCGTCACCCACGATCCCCGTATTCACAACCTTGCAGATCGCATCGTACACCTTGAAGACGGACAAATAAGAAAGGAGTCGCTATGAAACGCAAGTCATGGGGAATCTACATTGGAATAGTGGGGCTTGTACTGATGATATCGTTCATTACTCGGTCGCTGTTGAGCGGACCTTCGACGGCGCCTCAAAAGAAGGATGTTGTCAAAGCCGAACGAACAAGTACCGTCGCAGGTACAGCCGATGAACGCATGGCAGTGCCTGGCCGAGGACTGATCGCCGGCAATGCAATCGTCGAGCCGCGCCAGCCATCTACCAAGGTTGCAGCCGCAGTCCCGGGACGAATCGCGATGATTGCGGTCCAGGAAGGTAATAAGGTAAAACGCGGGGCGGTGTTAGTACAACTTGATGATGCACCAGAACGAGCAGCGCTTAAGGCCGCCGCTGCCGATCTTGCTGCAGCGGAAGCGCGGGCACAGATGTCGGCGGAAGAGTTTCGCCGCACTGAGCAAATAGCAAAAGGCGGAGCCGCCACCGCTGACGAACTTGACAAGGCTCGGCAACAGTCGGAAATCGATCAACGCACTTTTGTGGCAACTGAAGCGCGTCGAGACCAGGCAAAAGCAAATCTTGATCAGCTGACAGTACGCACGCCCATTGATGGCGAAATCCTTCAAGTGAAATATCGTGTCGGCGAATATGTGACGCCCGGCGGCGACCCGGTTGTAGTGATGGGAGATATAAGCGCATTGCGGGTTCGCATTGACGTTGACGAGCGCGATATCGGCCACATTGCAGTCGGCGATTCGGCGTTTGCGGTGGCCGATGCGTACCCCGGGAAAAAATTCACCGGCAGAGTGGTCGAGATTGGCCGCATGATGGGGCGTAAGAACGCTCGAACCGACGATCCGACGGAGCGCATCGATACGAAAATTCTTGAGACAGTAATTGAGCTGGATGACCCTGATGGTCTCGTGCCGGGACAACTTGTAACCGGATATATCAAGGGAAACAAGTAGCCCGAATCTTTCAAGCATTACAAGGAAACGAAAGAGGATTCCTATGGACAAGAGAGAAATATTGGCTTTCATCAATAAAAATCCTGTGGCCTCTATGGCTACCATTGATATAAACGGCGGAAAACCTCATGTCCGTGCTATGAGGACATACTCGGCGGATGAAGACGGCATTGTCTTCAACATGGAAACGCCCAAGGACGTATACAAAGAGCTTTCCAAAAATCCCGAGGTCGAACTATGCTATTTCGCAGGTGGCACCCAGATTAGAATCAGCGGTCGAATGGAAGAACTGACTGATCCGGCGCTGAAAAGAAACCATGCGATAAACCGGCCTATTCTCCAACCAGGGGTGGCTAAGGAGGGGTTGGACTATGTTGGCATCTTCATTCTCCGGCACGGCAAAGCGACCGTTTTGAGGCCGCCTCTGCCTGTACCGGGCTCACCGAAGGTCTACATTGACATGTAATTGCAAAACCTATTCAAGGGAATAATGAACACACTTTTAAAATTATTGTTTGTTGCCCTTGTGTCGTGGTCGTTCGTCGGTCGAGTAAACGCCTCGGACAGTTACTCAACCGTTTCTGGTATCTTGTGTCCAAATTCAATGGGTTAGCCGTGATACTATATATCAAGTTTTCTCGTGCCTAACCACTTCACCATTTCTGGATCACGGTGGTCGAAAAACATGCTTTTCTTTGTGTCAAGCGCTGCGATCGCGGCCATATTTTCACTACTAAGTTCAAAATCAAAGATGTTGAAATTCTCGATTATCCTTTCCTTGCGAACCGATTTCGGAATTGCAACGACACCTCTTTGCGTCAACCACCGCAAAATTACCTGTGCAACTGATTTCTTGTAATTTCCAGCGATGGAAACCAATAGCTCATTTTGGAAAATGTTGTTTTTGCCTTCCGCGAATGGCCCCCATGATTCAATCTGAATTTTGTTTTCCTGCAAAAATGCATGCGTTTCGATCTGTTGACAGAATGGATGAGTTTCGATCTGATTCACTGCTGGAACTACGTTATTATGAAGAATCAAATCCATAATCCGGTCTGGATAAAAGTTGCTGACGCCGATGGCTCTGATTCTGCCTTCGCGATACAACTCTTCCATCGCTCGCCAGGAGCCATAAATATCCCCGTAGGGTTGATGAATCAGATACAGGTCCAGATAATCCAATTGTAACCGCATGAGAGCTTTTTCAAATGCGGTCTTCGTTCTTTCATACCCAGTATCCTGAATCCAAAGCTTTGTGGTAATGAACAGGGTATCCCTTTCTACACCACTTCTTTTGATTGCTTTACCTACGGCGACCTCGTTTCCATAAGAAGCCGCGGTATCAATCAGACGATAGCCCGTACGTATCGCTTCAAATACGCCTTTTTCGCATTCATCTGCATCTGGTACCTGAAAAACGCCAAACCCTAATAGGGGCATTGCAACGCCATTGTTTAATAAAATCTTTTGCATAGGTTCCCTTTCGATTGGTTTTTATTCCGGCACGACTTCGTTCAGGCATCGTATGGCATTCAATGCTCGTGGATATCCAAACATACGGCAATAGCCGAGTGACAACGCTCCGCAAGACCTTCCTGTCGTTTCCTACGTTTACATTGCCCCGTATATGACTTTTCAACTGCGGCTCACATCCTCTTTATGCGTTTTTCCCCATCTCAAATGCTTGCTGCATAGCGTGGCTTCCTGTGATGTCGCCACTGTTCCAGGCGCCGACGCCATAAATGATCCCCTTCTCTTTTGCTCCGTCAAGGCACGACGTAAATGCCCTGAATCCTTCGAGCGTTCTTTCCATCGCCGGCTTGCTGGTATCAGCCGCAGTTATAATGAAATAAAATTCCTTGTTGTTCATTTCCGTATAGCGAGAACAGCACCTGTCGATCATGGTTTTCATTTGTCCGCACATGGTATAGAAGTAAACAGGCGTTGCCATCACTATCACATCGGCAGCGATCATTTTCTCCAGGATTTCGGCCATGTCGTCTTTCTGGGGACAGGGCTTTTTTCCATTCAGACACGTGCCGCATCCGGTGCAGTAATTGATTTTCCTGTCTTTGAGAAAGATTTTTTCAGCATGATGACCAGCCTCCTGCGCACCCAATATAACCTGGTCGCACAGCAAGTCGGAATTTCCTCCTCTTCGCGGACTTGACAACAGTATCAACACTTTTTTTTCCATTTCCAATTTCGATTCTGTTTTGTTTTTCAAATCACTGCTCCTTATATCGTTCGATCAGAGGCCCGTTCTTCGCTCCAGCTCTTCAGGGTATCTGGCGCCCCGCACCTCGATCTTTGCCGCGGCGTCCCCAATCTCCCGGAGGTCGCCGGGCGTCAGCTCGACGTCAGCCGCACTGATATTCTCATCGAGGCGGTTGGGCCTGGTTGTTCCCGGAATCGGAACGATCCACGGCTTCTGCGCAAGGAGCCAGGCGAGCGCTATTTGAGCGGACGTCGCCTTTTTCCGTTTCGCGATTGCGCCGAGCAGATCAACAAGAGATTGATTCGCCTTTCTATTCTCCGGCGTAAAGCGAGGGACGATGTTGCGGAAGTCGGACTTGGCGAACGTCGTGTTTTCGTCGATCTTCCCCGTTAGAAAACCTTTTCCAAGAGGGCTGAAGGGAACGAAGCCGATTCCAAGCTCTTCGAGCGTCGGCAACACGTCCTCTTCGGGCCGCCTCCACCACAGCGAGTATTCACTCTGGAGCGCGGTAAGCGGCTGAACCGCGTGAGCGCGACGGATGGTTTTCACCCCTGCTTCGGAAAGGCCAAAGTGCTTTACTTTGCCTTGCTGTATCAGCTCTTTCACGGCTCCCGCCACGTCTTCTATCGGCACACTGGTGTCAACGCGATGTTGATAGAAAAGGTCGATGGCATCAACCTTGAGTCGCTTCAGCGAGGCTTCAGCCACTTCCTTGATGTGCGCCGGCCGGCTGTCCTGGCCCGATTGCCCTCCCTGGGGGGTAAATTTGAAACCGAATTTGGTAGCGATGACCACGCGCCCGCGGAAAGGGGCGAGCGCTTCGCCCACAAGCTCCTCGTTGGTGAATGGCCCGTAGGCTTCAGCGGTATCGAAGAAGGTGACGCCGCGTTCGACGGCCTTCCGAATCAGCAAGATCGTTTCCTTTTTGTCGGGGATAGGACCGTAGGCAAAGCTCATGCCCATGCATCCGAGCCCGATTGCCGAAACCTCCAGATGACGGTTTCCGAGTTTGCGTTTCTGCATAATTTCCTCCTCTTATAGTGGATGGGCCGTAAGGACGAGGTTCATCTCAGGTTAATAATATAAGCCCAAAAAAATATATTGGGTTTTATCAGGGTTTCGAATTTACTATCTTCAATTATTGCTTTAATTCTTCCATCTTTATCCCACAAAGCCCAACTGCTAAAAAATCCCAATTCGTTTTTAAACTATAGTAAATTAGAGTTCATAATTGATTATAACGGGTAAACTTGAAGTAATTGCCAATGCTGCGAATACGATTCATCGGGCGCAAGGACTCACGGGGCAGCTTCTCACATTTGCAAAAGGCGGCACTCCGATTCAAAAGATCGGTTCACTGTGTCCCTTCATTGAAGAGACAGCACGATTTGTTCTCAGCGGTACAAACATTAAGGGAAAAAATGTGTCTCCTTACGGATGAAACTTCCTTCCCTCGGCGAGCATCGTCAGAATCTGCTTCATCCTCCGTTCCCGTGTTTCGGGCTTTCGTGCGGTCTGGAGGCGGTAAGTAATCGAGTAGGTATTCGTTTTGTCCAGCGATCGAAAGAAGGCCGCGGCCTTCTTGTCTTTAGCGAGCTCTTTCAGGAAATCTTCCGGCACCGTGGCGTTGCCGAACGAATCGTATGCGGCGCTCCATCGGCCGTCGGCTTTCGCCGTCTTGATCTCCTTCAGGCCTGCGAGACTCATCTCCCCTGATTTGATCAACCTTTCCGCATGTCTGGTATTGATTTTCGACCAGCCGCCTTTCGGCCTTCGCGGCGTGAATTTTTGAACCCAGGATTGATGATCGTATGTTTTTTTCTGGCCGTCGATCCAACCGAAACAAAGAGCCTGGACGAGCGCCTCCGGATAGGAGATTGACGGCTCGGTTGAGCTTTTCTTATAGATACGGAGCCAGATGCCTTCGGCCTGTGCATGGTTCTTCTCAAGCCAGGCCCGGAAATCCTGCGCCGATTTAAAGGCTTTGGTGTCCATACACATGCCCCTGTCAACAAGCCCCGATCTCTTGACGAATCCCCCTTAAACCGGAATCCTCCATTTAGACCTGAAAAATAGAAATCCTGCTCAGGTCGTCTTGCTTTCCCTCGTGAATATAGGTCATTATCATCTTGCTGTCAAATAAAAATTGCCATCAAATTTGCTTCTGAAGTCATGACACATCTTCTTGATGCATGAATTGCAAAGTTTACCCGTTTTTGTCGACACCTCTCCCCTCAATGTTTAATTGTGCAATTCATTCTGAGCCAAACTCCATCGTCTCAGCGCCTCAATCTTGATCGAGTCGAGCCGGGCATCTTTATGGATGAGGAGATAGTTCGGTAGCGGCATCAGAGACGCGGAAGCGAGGGCGTAACACCGGTCGCGCATGGTGTCCTGTCTCGCTTTTGTATAGGTATCCCACCGGGAAAAGTTCAGGACCAGCCGCCCCTTTCTGACATCGGCTGCGACCAGCCAGGAGACCGGGGCAATATAACTGTAAAGCGGCCACCGGGTTTCATTGGAATGGCAGTCGTAGCAGGAAGTACGCAGGATCGTTGCCACGTTCGCCGGAGCACCCACATCCTGGGTCACCGGCGGATTTTTACGGTTTACAGGATATACTTGAATAATCGCCGCGAGGATAGCGACGGGAATGAGAATTCTGAGAGCTATTTTTTTCATGGTTCGTGTTCGGCTACCCATTATTACTCCCGCGATTAAACTATGATAAGGGAAAGCCACGTTTTTATGGAAAAAGCATGCTACCCTTTTACGGTATTTAATTTTTGGACTGATAATAATCCCACGGGAGTCATCCTGAATAGTTCTTACGCCCTTATAGTAACGACCAATAATTCTGCAATCACGAACATCTTTGCAATGCTCATGTCAACTGCGGTTCGGCGCCTCCCGGAACGTAGGGGTTATTGATGATTCAACTTGAAAAGCCGCTTAATCGTAAACCCGATCCGCAGCTGCTTGTCGAGGGTTCCCCGCATGAGGTTCTCGGCGCCTATCTCGGTCGCATTGCCGGCAAATATGAAAAACTGGTGACCGGCTGTGTTGATTTTGACGCCGAAAGAGAATGGATTCTGGATTGCCACGCTACCCTCTTCGAGGCTCGTACTTGGATTTTTGTCCACCCAGGGAAAGTATTCGCCGTAGAGATCGAACACCTCGGTCACTTTTACGTCAACGCCCGTTCCCAGTCCATAGCGGTTTATGTCGAAACTGTAGCCGGTATTGACCAAGAATACTACCCGGCCCGCCAAAGGATCGTTCTGCAGGCTGAGCTGGAGATAGGGCTTGGTGATCCGCTCGTTATCGCTATACCTGACATACGAAACGAACTGCCCGTCGAGCTGCGCTCCGAAGTAGAGGGGGTGGAAAAACGCGCCGTACGAACCGCCGAAGATATATTCCCCATATGTATAGCTCGGATATTGGTGCGTGTCATAGAAGGTGTAGAGCTGGGCTCCCGGTAGAATGGTCGCGCGGATGCCGAAATGAACATCTGCGCCATCGGCGACACCGAAGAAGTTTGATGCCGCCTGGAATTCATTGACCGTGCCCTGAAACTGGTGCTGGATCTCCGCCTCCAGCGCCGGGGATTCGATAAGCGTGGGAGCAGTGAGGTTGGGCATGCTCCACTCTTCGTAGGCGCAAATTGCCCCGGCGCATGCCGCGACCATACCCGCACTCGTCATCATCCGGCTTACGATACTCATGGAGCGCTCCGTTTGCAGGGCATGCCTGCGGTTAAGGCATGGTGAGACGACCGACCGGTTAGGCTTTTTTCTGGGTGATGGTAACGATGGACCCGTCCAGCACTGCGTCAAACCGGTAGAGATCGGTCTTCGCCGGCCCCTTGGTCACCTTGCCGGTCATATCAAAGGTTGATCCATGGCACGGACATATGATGATCCCGTTTTGCGGAAGCCCGACCTTGCAGCCGAGGTGAGGGCATATGACGGAAAATGCGGCAACGGTCGCCTCATCTATTCTTGTAACCATGATCGGTTTGTTTGGTGCCGCCGGGTTGGGAACCGTTATCGCGCCGCCGACAGCGGCGAGCGCCCGATACTCCGGCTTATTCAAGTCGAGAACGATTGGGTTCAAAAGGACGGGTATCGACTGGCTCATGGCATGAACACCAAAACCCGCCATAGGCGCCAGAAGAGCCGCTGCCAAAATCTTCTTGCCCGTATCTGCAACGAATTCGCGTCTTGAAATATGCTCGTAATCCATTATATCTCCTTGGTTGCACCCGAAGTTGCCTCATGGCAAAAATTACCGGAGCAGTGAAAGGGTTTGCGTTACCGTTGCCTCGTTGGCGATTAATTTCAGATGGTAGGAACCGCTCGGAAGGGCGGTCAGCGGAATGACATTGGCTCCGGCCTTGAGCCGCAGGCTGCCCAGGGACAGGACCTGCCGCCCCGCACTATTGAAAATCTTGAAGGAAACGATTCCAGCCTGCGGAAGGGTCAGCTGCAAGGAGAGCTTGCCTGAATGCGAGAGCGCCTGCAACGAAATGGAGTTTGCACCGTGGGGGGCAGCGGTGGTCGGTCGAACCGCGGACGCCGCGGTGACCGTGAAGAGGCCCACCATGCCGAGTGAAACATGAAAGGTACACTCATAGTGGTAGGTACCCGCCACCTTTATAACATAGCTGAAGGTAGTATCTGATGTCGATCCATAACTCCAGGGAGCCGCGCCCGCCGGAATCGACTCCGACGTGGTGTTGTGCATGGAAAAGTCTCCTTGCCAGGTTACCGTGTCGCCGACTTGGGCGGAAAATGAGTTGGGAGAAAAAAAATAGTCTCCAAAATGAACGATATGGGTTGTGGCAAACATCTGGACCGGCATCATGAAGAGCATTATGCCGCTTGCAATTGCCAGGTGCTTTTTCACCGAAAATGCGAAATGTTTAATCATACAAACAAATTTCCTCTCTATGAAAGTTATGAAATGCAATTTTTGTTCTTAGTGAGCAAACATCGTGCCATTATGCAGATATAGAAAAGACTTAAGGCAGGGCTTACAATAGCGGAGCTTTTGTGCAGATTAATAAGCTGTTTATGGCCTGCCGGCCTACCTGTCGCAGATATATGAGAAAGAAATTCTTATTTTAGCGAAAGCACCTATTTCTGATAAGAAAATATCTTCTCATGCTATATTTTTAAGCTGCAAAGGGGAGTAGCTTCCTGGGTGCGGGATCAACATACCGGCGTCAGCCTGCACGGGTGCCCTTATCGCGTGCCTTCTGGTCCCTTGTGGCCTGGATCTCCGATCCAGGTATCACCTCTCAGCTCTTGTGCATGAATCAAGGTTCTGACCGTTTCTCCCTTCACAATTTCTGCGCGTACGAATCCAGTATGCTTGAAACAAAGGTCTGGTATTTAATCCCTTTTTTTGACCGCGAACCGTTTGTAACGTTCAACCGTGCTCTTCTTGAGCTTCATGGTGACGGGAACCGTCTTTTCCTTTTTCAACCCCGCGGCGATGCTTTCCGGCGATGGCAGAAAGTTCTTCACGGCAATAAAATTTTCACGTTCTTCAGCGATATCCACAGGGGCCCACGTATAACCCTTAGGTGCGCTCATAGATTTTTTTCCCATCTCGCCAGTATCCGGCGCCGATGATACGAACGGTGCTTCCTCTGACACTATTATTAACAAAAATATAAGAATAAAAAGGAAATGTGTTAAGGTGAGAACAACCTGATATAAATAACTGCTAATTAGGCAGTAATTATTTTCCTCTCTTGGTTCACCAGAAAGGGAGGGAAAAATGAAAACCTTAGAAGCAGTTGATAAGTTAATTGGACCTTGGTATAAGATTCTCTTTGTCCTTTATGTATTAAAGGGAATATTGGAATACATTATCAATTTTATTAAGAATGGAGGTCTCAATATGATACATATAACAGGCTTATCGACTTTTTTTATTGAGAATGTTGTTGGCCTGTTTTTTGTTTTGATACTTATTTATGGATGGTATAAAATCGCAGAGAGGAGTTATCATATAAAACCACTTGTTAAATCTATAATAGTATGTAAGAATCAAGGATTTATGAATATAGAATGGGCCAAAGCATTTCAAATTATTCTTGATAATATCCAAACCTTACCAAATCCACAAAAAATATTCAGAGGTGATTGCAAAAAAATTATACAGCTTGCCACCGAGCTTGATAGAAAACCTTGGCAAATTGGTGTTTACTATGATAATATGGAAACCGGCGAAGTAAATATTAATGTATTTCAGCGAAAATCTGTTGAATTACTTGGGCTTCTTAATAGGCAACTGTCAGTATTTTATAAGAAAGAGTCTTCCCAATGAGCCTAATATTGGATAGAAAGTCAACAATATCATTCCCTTTAAAGGAGGGTTAAAAACAGTTTAAAATCCGAAAGTTTAGCATAAGCAGGTAGCCTAGCCACTTCACGAAAGCCGACGGTAACCTCGGTTAAACTTTCTTTGATGAGCGTTTATTATTTTCAAAAAACAGGTTACATTCAGGAAAAAACAAGGTTCAGACTCTATTTCTTTTTCCCGGCGTGACCTGCTTAACTTCTGTATCAATGGTGGGAGGAAAGAGACCCATGAACCAAACCCTACCCTTAAAATTTGGTTATACAGAAATTAAATTAGATTCATGGCAGGAATTTTTCTCGATTTTCCTGAATGATAAGATTAGAGGCAGATTTATTTGGCGGGGGCAAAAAGATGCGAATTTTAATCTTATTTCAAGCTTTGATAGACTCTCTAATATGGATGATATTGTTCAAATTCATATACATATGGCAGATTATCTTGCTAAGTTCAAATCGTATTCAAGAGGCAAGGTATCAAAAATGCCTGATAATGATAATGAGTGGTGGGCGTTAGGACAACATTATGGATTATTAAGTCCGCTGTTAGATTGGTCGGAATCCCCATTTATTGCCTTGTATTTTGCCATGAGCGAAGCGGCTGGCAGTGAAGTCATTGATCGCGCTGTATATGCATTAAATGTGGAGGCTATAAAGGATATTTCAAGGAAGGTTGAAAATACTTTTGAATCGAAGAATATTGGTATTCAAAAAGAATTATTTGATAGCAATCCTGAATATTACCAAGAATATTTGAATCTTTCCCAGAGGCCTCCAATAGTTGAATTTATTTCGCCATTTACAGGAGATATAAGATTGCTTAGCCAAAGAGGCTTATTTACTATGGCGCCAACAGGGCAATGTATCAAAGAGTGGATTGAACGGAATGTGGAAGAAAATGATAATAGGCAGATATTAATTAAAATTATAATTCCTAATAGGATGTCTAATAAGTGTATTGAAGCTCTTGACCATATGAATATAAACCTGCTTACCATATTTCCTGATTTAATCGGGGCAACTAAATATGCTAATTATAATATCCAGCGTACAGTTCTTAACCATTGATGCTTTATAGGTGAAATGGATATCTTAAATATCTGCGCTTTTGAAGAGGGGAAATTATTATGCATAATTCGGGTAATACTCTGAATGGCCGAGGAGAAGGACGTAAAACTGTATATCTGAATTCAACATTATTATCACAGACGAAGGCTGCGGCAGCCTTGGCGGGAAAATGGATAGAATCGCTTGGGAAGGAATGATTATGAGCTTTTTGAAAAATTTTTCTATTATTGGCATACTTTTCTTTAGTATTCCTTGTATTGGAGAAGCAGAAAACGATAAAGCAGAACAACCTGAAGCTGTATCTCCTCAGCGTGATAAGCCATTAACCAAGGCTGAATATCATCGGCTTTCAATCGAATGGAAAGCCTTTTACAATAGGGATCATTCAGAAATAGCTTACTATAATTGGGTCAAGGCCGAATATTATTCCCATGGCGATAGTGTAATGGGGCTTATTAATAAGGGTCTAGAACAATTTCCAAGTTCATCGGATTTATATGCCTTAAAAGGGCTTTATATACATACCCACGGTGATTCTACTTATAATGGGTTCATTGTCGCTATACAATTTCTAGAGAAAGCTGTAAACATTAATCCTCACAATACTGAGGCTTGGTTATCGTTGGTCTTGTGCTATATGGCCGCTGACAATGCCGATGCTTACTCCAAAGCCTTACACGCTGTATATGATGAAAAATATTATTTACCTAATAGACTATCTGAGTTTCGAAAGGTGCTTGAATCTGTTGATGCAAATGGAGTAATATGTACTCTTGGGGATAACGATTATTATCCTTTCCTATTGTTGCAATCAGTAGAAAATGTAAGACCTTACATCAGAATAATTAATTTTTCATTGCTAAATTTACCTTGGTATGTAAAAATGATAAAACTCAATGAGCCAAAGGTAAATATATCATACTCCTTGCAGGAAATAGATGCGCTTCAATCTGTATTAAATCCGTTTGCCACAGCAACAACTGTTAAGTTGCCGATATCAAATATACAAGTGCGAATGCCATCAAAAAATGAGCAAGAAGTTCTACGGGTTCAAGATAGGGTGCTATTAAACTTGATTGATGCTAATAATTGGAAGAAGCCGCTCTATTTTACCGCAATAGATTCTTCTACATTTAACAACTTTGGCTTAATGCCATATGTAAAAGATTATGGTACAATGTATGTGTTAAAGAAACGATAGCCTATAAAAGCACATCAAAAAGGACATCCCTTAAATAAAAACCACACCCTTGAAAGGTGCTTTATGTCCGACTCTAAATGATCTTTTTAACCCTCGAACTCTCCAACCCCATTTACCTGAAATACTCCACCCCCGATTCAAACAGAAGCTGGTCCTTCACTCCCGGAACATTCTTCGACACATTCTCGCCCTTGCGCTCCGAGTGGCCCATTTTTCCCAGCACCCGCCCGTCCGGGCTCGTGATGCCTTCGATCGCGGCATGGGAGCCGTTCGGGTTGCCGTCCATATTATCGGCGAACCGGCCGTCGGCGTTGACGTAACGGGTCGCGACCTGGCCATTGGCGAAGAGTGAATGGATGCAGTCGTTGGGCGCCACGAAGCGCCCCTCGCCATGCGAAATAGGGATCGTATGCACGTCGCCGACCTGCGCCTTCAGGAACCAGGGCGATTTCACCGAGACGATTTTCGTATGCGCCATGCGCGAGATATGACGGCCGATGGTGTTGAAGGTGAGGGTGGGGCTCTCGGGCGTCGGGGTGCGGATCTCGCCCCACGGCACGAGGCCGAGCTTGATGATCGCCTGGAACCCGTTGCAGATGCCGAGCGCGAGTCCGTCGCGCTTGTCGAGCAGCGCCGCTATCGCCTCTTTCAGGCGCGGGTTGCAGAAGAAGGCGGCGATGAACTTGCCTGAGCCGTCCGGCTCGTCGCCCGCGCTGAAGCCGCCGGGGATCATGAGGATCTGCGCGTTCCGCAGCTGCCGCGCGGCCTCCTCGATCGAGTCGTCGATGTCGGCGGCGGTACGATTTCGTATGACAAGCGTCGTCACGCGCGCGCCGGCCCTTTCAAACGCCCGCGCCGAATCGTATTCGCAGTTCGTGCCCGGAAACACGGTGATGAGAACGCGCGGCGCGGCCGTCGTGACCGCCGGGCGCTTCGCGTTTCGCTCCCTGCATGGCGCGCCTTCAACGGTCAGGGGCACGATCGGCGTTGTCGCCGGAAAGACCGCGGCGAGCGGTTCGTCCCACGCCCGCTTGATCTCTTCCAAAGTCAATTTCAACCCGCCGATCGTCACCGAGAGCTCCCAGCACGTCCTACCGATGGCGACGCAGGCCGTATCGCCGAACAGCGCGCGCGGGTCGACGCCTTCGGCGATTTCCGCGACGATCGAGCCGATGTCCGGGGAGAAGAGCCGCGTCCGGTCGAAACCGTCCGCAAAGACAAAGCCGATGTTGTTGCCGAGGCACATTTTGCTGACGCACTCCGCGATGCCGCCGACCCCCACCGTATGGGCGGCGAGGACCGCTCCCTTGGTGATGGCGGCGTGCATCGCCGAAAACATGGCTTTTGCAGCCGCGAAATCCGGCATCTCCGCTGTATCGCGCGCAAAGGGGAGAAGCACTACCGTATGGGCGACTCCCTTGAACTCCGGCGAAATAACGGTCCGGACGTCAACGGCCGTGAGGGCGAATGCCACAAGGGTCGGGGGTACGGAAATGGAATGGAATGTCCCGGACATGCTGTCCTTGCCGCCGATGGCCGGAATGCCGAGGGCCTCCTGGGCGCGAAGCGCGCCGAGCAGGGCGGCAAACGGTTTGCCCCACCGCACCGGGTCGCTGCCGAGCTTCTCGAAGTACTCCTGCAAAGTCAGGCGGATGGTGCGGTAGTCGCCGCCGGTCGCGACGATCCGGGCGACCGCCTCGACGATGGCATAGACCGCGCCGTGAAACGGGCTCCACTTTGCGAGGCGGGGGACAAAGCCCCAGCTCATGGCCGTGCCGGTGAATGTTTCTCCTGTGGTAAGCGGCAGCTTCGCGACCATGCACTGCGCCGGGGTCGCCTGGTACTTGCCGCCGAAGGGCAGGAGCGTCGAGCCTGCGCCAATGGTGCCGTCGAACTGCTCGCCAAGTCCCTTCTGGCTGCAGACGTTGAGATCGCCGAGCATGGCGAGCCACTGTTCGCGCACCGAGCCGGCTGCCGCAATTGCGGGGAGCGGCGCCGCGAAGAAATCGGCCTGCGGGTCCGGCGCGGCAACCGTTACGCCGGTTTCCTGCGCCACACCGTTCGTGTCGATGAAGTCGCGGGAGAGGTCGACGATGGTTTTCCCGCGCCAGCGCGTGCGCAGCCGCCGCGAGGCGGTGACCCTGGCGACGACCGCCATTTCGAGGTTTTCCCCGGCGACGGCCGCCTCGAACGCGGGCAGGTCGGCTTGCTCGATCACAACGGCCATGCGCTCCTGCGACTCTGAAATGGCAAGTTCGGTCCCGTCAAGTCCTTCGTATTTTTTCGGCACTGCGTCGAGATCGATGTCGAGGCCGGCCGCCAGTTCGCCGATGGCGACCGACACGCCCCCTGCGCCGAAATCGTTGCACCGCTTGATGAGCCGGGCGACCTCCGCCTTCCGGAACAGCCGCTGGATCTTCCGCTCGGTCGGCGCGTTTCCCTTCTGCACCTCGGCGCCGCAGGTGCGGAGCGACTCTTTGGTATGCTCCTTCGAGGAGCCGGTGGCGCCGCCGCATCCGTCACGGCCGGTACGGCCGCCCACGAGTACAACGATATCGCCGGGAAGCGGGGGTGCGCGTCGCACGCTGGCTTTGGGGACCGCTCCCACAACGGCGCCGATCTCCATGCGTTTCGCGACGAACCCTTCGTCGTACACCTCCGAAACCATGCCCGTGGCCAGGCCGATCTGGTTGCCGTAGGAGCTGTATCCCCGCGCGGCGAGCGTGGTGATTGTGCGCTGCGGCAGTTTGCCGGGAAGCGTGTCCTCCACGCTTTGCCGCGGGTCGCCCGAACCGGTCACGCGCATGGCGTGATACACGTAGGAGCGGCCCGATAGCGGGTCGCGGATGGCGCCGCCCAGACAGGTGGCCGCGCCGCCGAACGGCTCGATTTCGGTGGGATGGTTGTGCGTTTCGTTCTTGAACATGACGAGCCACGGTTCTTCATGGCCGTCAACGGTCGCCATCACATCGATGCTGCACGCGTTGATCTCTTCCGACGAGTCGAGATCGTCAAGCAGGCCGCGAAGCCGCAGCTCCTTCATCCCGATCGTGGCGATGTCCATGAGGCAGCGGGGTTTCGGGGACTTCGTCGCATTGGTTGAGTAAACCTTTGTGCGCGCCGCCATATACCCCTCGAGCGCCCCGGCTATCGGCGCGGTAAAGGGCGACGGTTCGATGTCGATCGTGTTTATCGTCGTGAGGAACGTCGTATGGCGGCAGTGGTCGGACCAGTAGGTATCGAGCACCCGGATCTCGGTGAGCGTCGGGTCGCGCTTTTCCGTATCGCGGAAATAGTCCCGGCAGAAGGCGAGGTCGTCGTACCGCATGGCAAGGCCGAGATCCCTTCGCAGGGCGTCGAGCGCTTCCCCGGTCGTGGCGCAAAAGCCATTGATGATTGCCACATCCGGCGGCGTGTCGAGTTCCATGGCGAGCGTTTCCGGTTTGCCGGGCGCTGCTTCGCGAGAGTCAACGGGGTTGATGCAATAGTTCTTTATCCGCGCGAAATCGTCCGGCCCGAGGTTCCCCGCAAGCGCCACGACCCGCGCGGTGGCGACGGCCGGCGCGCTTCCGCGTGTGATGATCTGGATGCACTGGGAGGCGGAGTCGGCGCGCTGGTCGTATTGTCCGGGAAGGTATTCGATGGCGAACACTCGTTCCCCGTCCGCGAGCGGGAGCGTTTCGTCGTAAACGACATCAAGGGGCGGTTCGGCAAAGACGATGTCGCGAAGGGCGGCGTACTCCTCTTCCGAGATCCCCTCCATGTCGTAGCGGTTGAGGAGCCGGACCCTGTCGAGTCCTTTGATGCCGAGGTTATCGCGAAGATCGCGGAAGAGGCTCTTCGCAGCGATGTCGAGGCCCGGCCTCTTCTCGACGAAGATTCGTTTTACGTGGGACATGGATCAAATCTCCCGGCGTCATATGCCGTCATTGCGGGGAAAAATCAACTTGAAAAAATAAGTTTTGCGGGAAGAGGGACGAAATTAAAGCCCCGGTCGAGATGGTTTTCAATGGCGAATTGATAGATGCTACAATATTTTCCGGAGCTGTTTTATGATTCGTGGTAAAAATACTCTTGCAGGGTGCGGCGGCTGTCATAGAGGAGCGCGAGAAAGCGCAGCAGGTTGAACAGGAAAACGATCCAGAACAGGGAGCGCAGGGCGGTCCCGGCCACGCCGGGAAGTCCCGGTTTTGCCAGCAGCGCGCTTGCCGTGATGAACAGCAGAAATTTAGCGATCAGATAGGCCGTCCGGGAGAGCTTCGAGGAAACCAGCGTTTTTCCCAACAGGGAATCGTTGATGGCGAAGGTGGAAATTCCCTTGTGGAAATTCAGTCTCCTGACGAAGTCCGCCATGAAGGATCGGACGAGAAAATAGAGCGCGAACCAGAGGGGCAGGATTTGCTTATAAGTAAAGAATACGATCAGCGCGTTTTCGGTTATCCGGTCGCCCAGCGTGTCGAGCGCGCCGCCGATACCGGACGCGATTTTCAATTTCCTCGCCAGGTACCCGTCGAAGCCGTCCAGCAGCAGGGCGACGGCAAGCGCCGCCAGGCTGAGCAGTCGCACCGATTCGTTCCCGTTGTCCAGAAGGACCATGGCGACAAAAACAAGGGCGACCCGGACCAGGACTGTCAAGTTCGCCAGATTCCTGAAAAGACGCTCAGGCATACCGGAAGAGGGATCGGGATAGTGAGCTCGAAATGGCGCTGAAGGCGTCGCAGGGACTCCAGCAAACGGGGCACCGGTTCGACCGGCACTCGGCGCTTATCGCTTTCGCCGCTTTCGAGGTCCAGACCTCTCGGAGATCTCCCGGTATCGCCCCGACGTTCACAAGTTTCCTTTTATAAACCGCGCAGGGATAGATATTGCCTTCGGGATCGATGAAAAGAGTGGAGGAGAGCGCCTGGCATTGCAGCGGGGATTTTCCCGTCTCCAGAAAATCGGGGTAATACTTCAGATAGGTTCGCCGGAGAAAATTATTTATTGAAAACCCGCCCGTATCCATGGCGAGAATTGTTCGCAGCTCCGCAAGGGCTTTCCGTCCGTCCAGATCGTCCATGCCCTGATTTTCATAATAAAAGCCGGATTTCTGGAAGAGGTTGATATTGATATCGTCGAAGGCGAGCTTCGGGTAAACGCTTTGCAGCGAGGCGAACGTTTCGGGGAAACGGCCGAGGTTATGGTTGGAGATGGTGTACCCGATCTGGGGCTTTACGCCCCGGATTTGCTTGAGCCGGAGGAAGGTTTCGGCCGCCCTCCTCCATAAGCCGTCCATGCCGCGAATGGCGTCGTGCAGCTCCGGCGGCCCGTCGATGCTGATGGTGAACACGAGCTTGAGTTTATCGTTCCGGGAGACGATATGCCCGGCTGCGCTTACCGCCCGGTCGGTCATCGAGCCGTTTGTGGCAAAATGCAGTGCGGCCAGTCGCGTCGAATGCCCGGTCACGCTGTCGGCGATATCCGTAATGTCGCTTCGCAGGAACGGCTCTCCGCCGGTCAATCCGACCCATGAAAAGTTCCGCGCGTGCCGGAAAAACCGGTCGATCTGCTCGATGCCGAGTTCATTCCCGGCGTCGCTCTTTCGCCAGATGTTGCACATGCGGCATTGCAGGTTGCACCGGTAGGTAACGGCGAAGGAGCACTTGAACGGAAACGGGAGCCTCGCGAAATTGGAGAGAAGTATCGACCGCAGGAAATACGCATCGTTAAGCGCGAACCGCATTATCGCTCTCTGCCGCCGTGATTTTCCGCCGCAACGCTTCTATGAAGGGCTTCGACTTCGCCGTCACCTTGATCGAAAGGAAGCATTCGCCATGCACGTCGCGGAAATCGGCATAGTCGTTTTTCTTGAACCGGAGCGCGAAAAGGAACGCCGCAAAAAACAGCGCCGCGTAGGTCATGGCGATAATGATTAATTTAATAAAGTTTGACTGTGTCAATTGTGTTACCAGAAAGAGCACCAGCGACGCGACGACGATGCCGTAAATAATACCGCTCCACGCGGTCTCTCCCCGGCGGGTCGTTTTAACGATCGGGCTGATATCCTTGTAGCGGTAGTCGTCGGAAAAACCCGCGCCCGTTTTTTTGCTGTCGATGACGAGCTTGTCCGGCTCGAGCGTCAGAGTGCGTTTTGAAAAGCCTTCCCAGGGGAGGCGCTGGACGAAGCGGGTCATGGGGTTCCCTTTCGTGGTGGTTGGTCGTAAAATACCTTCCGGAATAACGAAATTGAAATTTCGATCCTGCTGGTGTAGTACGAAAACGCGCCGCCCGCCGATGCACTCTTATCCCCGAGATTCCCCTGCAGGAGCGTTGCGCCGGAACTCGTGCGGAATTGCGTGTTCCATAGACCCGAATAGGTGAGCTCCGCTTCGATGCCGCTTTTTTTGGAATGGTGGCGGATTGTGGCAAGGCCCATGCGCCAGCCGTAGGCGATGCCGGTCGCGGAAAATGAACTCATCTGCGGGACGATGGAATCATAGAGTTCGGTCAGGCGGATGTCCCCGGTCGGCGGCGCTCCGATCGTGCTCGATCGTTGCAGGGCGATGTAAGGAGAGGCGAGTATGCCGATCATGGCGTCCGTACGGTCGATGCCGTCCACCGAAAAATAGCGCTCGGGAATTCTGGTTCCCCAGGTGAGCGCGGCGGTAAGCGAGTAATAGCCGAATGTCTGCCGCAAGTCGAAATAGCGTGCGGAGTCATTGACAAGAGAAACGCGCGCGTCGTACTCTTTCGACAGCCAGGCGAAGGAAAGGGCAGCGGTGAGGCGGTGGTTCGGGGTAAGGCGGCCGATGTACACCGTCACCGGAAAGGTCATGGAGTAAATATCCGGCGACTGCCGCACCACATAGGCAAGCTGGCCGGTATCGAGGCCCGGAATCTGGAACGCGGTATCCGACAGGCCGAGGTCTGAAAACTGTTGCGGCAGGTTGCCATTCCACAGGTCAAACGGCGGTAGGCTGCCGAGCGAAAAGCCGATTCCCGCCCCGCATATCGTTCCCGTGCGGAAGTTGAAAGTGTCGAGAGCGCTGTCGGGCGGACGCGGCCCGTGTTTTATCGGACTGCCATTTGCGGCGGCCGAGTCGATGTGCAGCTGCTGCGGCGTTGGAATCGGCGCGGCAACGCTTAGCGCCGGCAATAGGACCGTAAGTAAACCCATGGTCATCGTGAAGGACGATCGCTTCCGTATCCGCCGCCATGTTTTCCCGCGATAATCCGGCAAGGGTTTCATCGGTTTTGTCCCGCGGCGGGCGGCGCGAAGTCGCGGTGGTAGCGCGGCAGTACCGCGGATGCCTCCTGCCATGAGGCCCCGTCGGCAAGCGCGCGGACGCCCGCCGCGGCGCAGTGAAGCCCGCGCTGAACCGGGTAGCGGTCGACCGGAAAGACCCTCGGCCGGTTTTTTAGAAAATCGAAGACCGAACTCCGCCCATACCCCAGGGTATCGGTGATGATCGTATCGCCGGGCTGCAGCGCGCTTGCAAACTCCCCGGCGCCGGTCCGGCAATCCTCCTTTACGCGCGATAGTCCGGAGGGGGCGGCAAGAAATCGTGCCCAGAAAACCTCGTCCCGCCGGGCGTCGATCGCGGCGACGACCGGACCATCCGTTGCGATACCGCCGTGGGCCAGTATGAAGAGCGAGGAGAGCGGCAGAACGCCGATAGCGGCGTCGAGGCAGAAACCTTTGATGAACGCGATGCCGATCCGCAGCCCGGTAAAGGAGCCCGGTCCGCAGGCGATCGCGACATGGGTGACCGCTGTCGGGCCGAAACCGCCGCTTGCGAGCGTCGTCGAAACCGCCGCGGCGACACTTTCCGCATGGGAGTTCTTGAGGAAGCGCGAGCAGGCGGCGACGGGTCCCTGGTCATCCCATACCCCTATCCCCAGATCGGTCGAAGAGGTGTCGATGCCGAGCAGCACGCTCATGCCGTCGTCGCCGGCGCATTCGTGGTGATGGCCGCGGTGATAATCGCGTCGATCAGGCCGGCATAGGTCCCGCCGGCGGCGATGAACTCCTTCGGCAGAAGCGAGTTCGCGGTCAGGCCGGGGAGCGTGTTCGTTTCGAGCACGTAAAGCTTCCCGTCGGCGAAGATCATGTCGGTGCGCGAAACGCCCCGGCACCCGAGAACGCGGTGGGCGGCGATGGCCGTCTCCTTCACCCGGTCGAGCAGCGGTCCGGGACGCGGCGCCGGCACGATCTCCTCGCTTTTTCCGGGCGTGTACTTTGCCGTAAAATCGAAAAACGCGCCGTCCTTCGGGCGGATTTCGATGGGCGGCAGGGCAGCGATGCCGCCGTCGGCTTTTTCGATGACGCCGCAGGAAAATTCGATTCCCGCAATGGCCGTTTCGACCAGGAGGCGGGGAGCGTACAGAGAGAACTCCTCCAGAAGCGCGGCGAGCGATTGCCGGTTGTCGGCGCGTCCCATGAGACGGCTCGAACCCGATTGCGGGGCCTTGACAAAGCACGGGTACCCGTGCGTGCGTTCGAGGGATTCCAGGGAAACGTCGCGATACCCTTTGCCGTAAATCGACCAGGGCGGAACGGCCATGCCCTCGGCGAGGTAAAGGACTTTGGAGGTGATTTTCTCCATGGCGACCGCGCTGCCGTAAACGCCGGAACCGGTATAGGGCACGCCAAGCGTTTCCAGAAACCCCTGAATGAGGCCGTCTTCGCCGAATGAACCGTGAAGGGCGAGAAAGGCGACGTCGCATCCCTCCCAGATTTTTTGCGAAGCCGCGGGCGCGAGGGGGCCCTCGAAGCGGGGAGAGGCGGGGTTGACGAGCTCGGCGAGTTCGAGGGGGGTAACGGGATCGCAGAAAAAAAACAGCTTGTCCCGGGAAACCACCACCGCTCTTGCGTGGTAGGCGGTCGTATCGATATGGTTCATGACTTCGAGACCCGAGCGGAGCGAAACCTCATGCTCGGCAGACGGGCCGCCCATCACGACGTTCACGGTAACGGTCATTGCGTCGCCTCTTTCAGCTTATCGGTGATGATGGTCGCCACGGATTCGGCCGCCACGCGGTATTGCAACCGTGAATCCCGTTCGCGGATCGTGACCGTATCGTCCTGAACGGTCTGGCCGTCCACCGTGATGCAGAAGGGCGTTCCCGCCTCGTCCTGGCGGGCGTAGCGCCGGCCGATCGAGGAGGCGTGATCGTAGAACGAGCGGACGGAACGCTTCAGGAGGTCGGCGTAGATTTTCTCGGCGATTTCCGGCATGCCGTCGCGTTTGACCAGGGGAAGCACCGCGACCTTGATGGGAGCGAGTGCGGGATGGAGCCGCAGCACGGTGCGCGCCTCCTTGCCCTCGCCCTCGACCGCGTACGAGTCGACGAGAAAGGCGAGCGTGGCCCGGTCGGCCCCGGCCGCCGGCTCTATGACATAGGGGAAATAGTGCTGCTTGGTCTCCTCGTCGAAATAGGCCAGACTCTTGCCGCTGTGTTCGGAGTGCTGTTTGAGGTCGAAATCGGCGCGGTTGGCGATCCCTTCGAGCTCGCTCCAGCCGAACGGGAACTCGTACTCAACGTCGCAGCAAGCCTTGGCGTAGTGGGCGAGCTCTTCTCTGGCGTGTTCCCGCAGCCGCAGCTTGTTCGCTTTGATGCCGAGCGACAGGTACCACGCGTGGCGGGCATTTTTCCAGTAATCGTACCATTGCGCGTCATCGGCGACGGGCACGAAATATTCCATCTCCATCTGCTCGAACTCGCGCGTACGGTAGGTGAAGTTGCCCGGCGTGATTTCGTTGCGAAAGCTCTTGCCGATCTGGGCGATTCCGAAGGGCGGCTTGAGCCGGGCCGCCTGCTGGACATTAAGGAAATTAACGAAGATGCCCTGCGCGGTTTCGGGCCGCATGTACACGGTCGCCGATTCATCTTCGACGGGCCCCATGAACGTCTTGAACATGAGGTTGAATTTCCGCACCTCGGTAAGCTCGCCGCCGCATTTGGGGCACGTTTTCAGGTTTTCCAGATGATCGGCGCGGAATCGCTCCTTGCAGTTTTTGCAATCGACCAGCGGGTCGGTGAAGCCGCTCAGGTGGCCCGAGGCCTGCCATACGCTCGGATGCATGAGGATCGAAGCATCGAGACCCACGATATCGCGGCGGCCATGCACCATGGAGCGCCACCACGCTTCCTTGACGTTGCGCTTGAGCTCGACGCCGAGTGGGCCGTAGTCCCAGCAGCTGTTGAGGCCGCCGTAAATTTCGCTCGATTGAAAGACAAAACCGCGCCGCTTGGCCAGGCTTACAATGGTGCTCATCACATCCGGGGTCGTCGACGCCGCCATTACAGTGCTCCTCCAGGGAATTCGGAAAGGGAAACGATAATCGGATCGTACCGCATCTTCAGAAGGGATAAATGATTGAAGAAAATACGTCAGCGAGGCGGAGAGGAGCAACGAGAGCGGGAGTGTAATTAAATACAATCATGTTCGGGTGCTTTAGCATGAATTTGACTCGAATCGCGGCAGAAACTATTTAAGGTCAATCTGAAAGGAACCATTATGGCGGAAATAATCGCTCAGGAAGTGATCGAAAACAAGATTCACGTCATTCGTGGAAAGAAGGTCATGCTCGACCGGGACCTTGCGGAACTATATGGAGTCACGACAAGTAATCTCAATAAAGCGGTGAAAAGAAATATTGAGCGTTTCCCGGATGATTTCATGTTCCAACTTACGTTTGAAGAAGCAGAAGCTTCAAGATTCCAATTTGGAACCTTGAAGCGCGGACAGAATATTAAATACCTCCCGTATGCTTTCACTGAGAATGGCGTGGCGATGCTTTCGAGCGTGCTCAATGCTGCGCACGCCATTCAGATCAACATTCAGATTATGCGTGCATTCGTCCGCATGAAGAACCTTGTCGCGGATAACGCCGATTTACGGAAAGCGATAGAGCACATCGAGAAGCGCCTCGATGTCCACGATCAACAGATTAAGATTGCCTTTGCAGCCTTGAAAAGCATTTTGCAGCCGGAG
>Ga0187851_10000485_pt1 | contig 40738 bp, 36 predicted proteins | sample June2016WEW_6_10_FD_132997 | JGI IMG/M metagenome (GOLD analysis project Ga0187851, IMG submission 132997) | Peatland microbial communities from SPRUCE experiment site at the Marcell Experimental Forest, Minnesota, USA - June2016WEW_6_10 | ecosystem: Environmental > Terrestrial > Soil >...
CCCCGGCATCGAGCGTCATTACTATTCGATGGTCATTACCGTAGTTCATGCTACCCCTTTCATGAAAGGGGTAGCATGAACTACGGTAATGACCATCGAATAGTAATGACGCTCGATGCCGGGGGAACGAACTTCGTGTTCTCCGCCATCAGGGGGGGTGAGGAGATCGTGCCGCCCCTTACCCTGCCTGCCGAGGCGGAAAACCTTAACAAATCGCTTGCCGCTATCAAAAGCGGGTTCGCCCATATAAACGATGCGCTTGGCGGCGTGGCGCAGGCGATAAGCTTCGCCTTTCCGGGCCCGGCCGATTATCCCGCCGGGATCATCGGCGATCTCGGCAACCTGCCCGGCTATCGGGGCGGCGTGGCGCTCGGCCCCATGCTTGAAGACACATTCAAGATTCCGGTGTTTATCAACAATGACGGCGACCTGTTCGCCTATGGCGAATCCATTGCGGGATTATTACCTGAAGTAAATAAACAACTCGCAAAAGCGGGCAGTCAAAAGCGCTATAAAGTGCTGTTTGGGATCACGCTCGGGACCGGGTTCGGCGGCGGCATCGTCCGCAACAATGAGCTTTTCATCGGTGACAATTCCGCCGCCGGCGAGATCTGGCTCATGCGCCATAAGCTCGAACGGGATTGCTTTGCCGAAGAGGGGGTGAGCATCCGGGCGATCAAACGGGTGTATGCCCAGAAGAGCGGGACGCCGCTTGCCGAGGTCGGCGAGCCAAAGGATATTTTCCGGATCGCCGAAGGAAGCCGGCCCGGCGACAGGGAGGCGGCTACAGCGGCATTCGCCACGATGGGCGAAGTCATCGGCGATGCGCTCGCCAATGCGGTTACGTTGGTCGACGGCCTGGTAGTGATCGGCGGCGGGCTTTCAGGGGCGGCAAAATTGTTTCTGCCCGCCATAGTTAAAGAGATGAACGGCGTCCTTAAGAGCCTGAATGGCGGTACGGTCCCGAGAATGGAAACCAGGGCGTTCAATCTGGAAGATGCCGGGGAGCGCTCGCTCTTTCTCAAGGGAGAACCCAGGACGATCACGGTCCCCGGTAGCGGCAGGAGGCTTTCGTACGATCCGCTCAAACGGATGGGTATAGGTTTGTCGCGGCTCGGTACGAGCAGAGCGGTTGCGGTAGGCGCCTATGCTTACGCGCTGCACGCGCTCGACCACGCAGTGGTAAAATGAAAAACGAATCGATCGCCGCAATTGTCGTCGCCGGCGGCGCCGGAGCGCGACTTGGTACGACGACGCCAAAGGGGTTTGTCCTGCTCGGCGGAAAACCGCTCTTTCTTCATTCGCTGCTGGTACTCCTGCGCCACGATGCGATAAAGGACGCGGTTCTGGTGATTCCCGACGGGTTTGAAGCCCCTGCCCGGTTGATCCTGCGAGAGGCCGGATGCGCGCCAAGGGTTTCAATTATTATTGGCGGTAAAGAACGATGGCAATCGGTGCGAAACGGCGTCGACGCGACCTCGGCGCATTGGCTGCTGGTCCACGACGCCGCCCGCCCGTTGGTCAGCAGTACGGTCATCGATGCCGTACTCGAAAAACGCGCGGCTTTCGATTGCGTTATCACGGCGACGCCCGAAGTCGATACCATCCGGATGCATGCCGGGGATCGAGCGGGCGAGGTCATCGACCGCTCGAAGCTGGTCCGGACAGGAACCCCGCAGCTTTTCAAGCGATCCACGCTGCTGGAAGCCTACACAATTCCGATTGACCCATCCTTCCCGCCGACCGATGAAGCCGCTCTCGTGCAACGTATGGGCGTCCCGGTGGGAATCGCCAGCGGCGACCCGGCGAATTTTAAAATCACCACCCCAACCGACCTTGCCATTGCGGAGGCAGTGCTTGCACGCCGTGAAAAGATGTGAGTGGGCCGGGAGCGATCCCGCCTATATTGCCTACCACGACCATGAATGGGGAGTGCCGGTGCATGACGACCGGAAGCACTTCGAGATGCTTACCCTCGAATCTTTCCAGGCGGGGCTCTCCTGGCTCACCATTCTCAAACGGCGCAAAAACTTCAGCCGTGCATTCGCCGGATGGGATTGGAAGAAGGTTGCCGCCTTTTCACCGAACGATATCGAACGCCTGATGCAAGATGCGTCGATAATCCGCAACCGGCTGAAAATTACCGCGACAATAAATAACGCGCGGCGATTCATCGACGTGCGAACGGAGTTCGGATCGTTTGACCGGTATCTGTGGCAATTTACCGATTACAAAACCCTGCGCAAGCGGCGCGGATACCGCTCTTTAAAGGAGATTCCCACTCATTCGCCCGAATCCGACGCCATGAGCAAAGACCTGAAAAAACGCGGGTTCTCATTTGTGGGAACGGTCATTTGTTATTCTTTGATGCAGGCGATCGGGATGGTGGACGATCATGTGGAGGGATGCTTCAGGAGATCAGAGGTGAATGTGAGAATATCCTAATTTTGAATATTCTGATTATTTACATTTGTTTCCTTTCGACTTGGTTTCCTGAGGGATAGTAAGTAATATTCATTATTATCAACAATACTCGTTTGTATTTTCATTTCATTTGTTCTACCCCAAATCAGCATCAAAATTGTTTCAGAAAAAGTGGAAGACAAGGCTGCTTCGGCTTCACTTATGGCATGCCCGTTGAACCTTGAGTGCACAACCGCCGTCAGCCAATAACGTTAAGCCATCGGTCATTAGTGTCGGCTGTACGAAGCCCGATTTCTAACACACTATGACTACGCTCATAGATGCTTTGAACTGAACTACGTAGGATATCGGGCATTTTTTAAGCCTAAACCCGAAGTCGGAGGTCGGTTTTCTTCATTTTTTTAACCCGACGATATGCAAGAATATTTATATTTTTCAACTGGAGCTGTTCAAAATGATTATGGCAGAGAGAGAAGGGGAGGAATAGGGGCGATTCGGTGACCTTGAACCAACCACACCGAGAAATCAAATTACATACCAGCAACAGTTTTAACAAGGGATGTGAAAGGATGGAGTGATGCTTAGAAATATTGGACTCGACAACTTTAAAGGATTTTGCAATTTATCTGGTCTTAATATTAAACCAATAACAATTTTAGCGGGGATGAATAGTTGTGGAAAAAGCAGCATATTACAAAGCATACTGCTTTTAAAGCAATCCCTAGAAAATCAGGATCCATACAAAACCTTTCTTTTAAATGGGCGATTTGTGCATCTCGGATCTTTTAAAAATGCTATTTATGGCAGAAATGAGGATAGTATTGTATCCTTCGATTTTACCTTTGCCTTGCCAAAAAATATTGCCCGCTCTCCAACGACCATTCGAGGGGGTAGAATGCCACTTTACTTTATTATTCGAGATTTATTGCCTACCGCAGAAGGTCGAGACAAATGGAAAACCATCAATATTCGTTTTCGTGTTTCATTACAAGGCTCTGAAAAGGGTGAACTAGATTATCTTAGGCCGATAATAGTAAGCTCCCTTCAAGTTTCATCCATTCTTGAGGATTCCGAAGGCAACCAATTTGATAAATCAGAAGTAACCTTTTCGCGTGTGAAAAAGAATGAATACAGCGTAACATGGCATAAACTATTAAATCGGAATTCAAGAGTTGGAAGCGAACTGCCTTTATCTGGTAGGATGATAGGAAATATTAACTTTTCAAATTTATTGCCAATGCGTGCATCAATTCAAGAAGATAAGGAAGAAACTAGAATAATAATGGAACCTATTATGTATGCAAGATTAATTGGCAATATTTTGCGCCAAATATTTGATACCTATACATATTTGGGCCCATTACGTGAGTATCCCGCGAGAAGATACATTTATGAAGATGAAGTGGTGGAAATTGGGATAAAGGGCGAAAATGCGGCTTATATTTATTATGCAGAGCAAGATAGAGAAATTAAAGAGCATTACTTCTATGAATATGTAAGCGATAAGTTCATATTTGTTGATAATATGAATTTACAACAGTCGGTTCAGAAATGGCTCGATTTGATGGGAATAAAGGGATTTAACCCTGAAGCGCTCAATGAAGTTATTTCTTTGAATATGAAAGCCAGCTTATTTAATGACACAAAAGTTTCAATTGCCGATGTGGGCTTTGGAATAAGCCAGATTTTTCCGATTATACTTGAAGGCTTGCGTATCCCAAAGGGAAGCACGCTCCTTCTTGAACAGCCGGAAATACACCTCCACCCAAATTTGCAAATGCAAATGGCAGATTATTTTATTGGATTAGCTCTTTCAGGTAAAAATATTATCGCAGAAACTCATAGCGATCATGTTATAAATAGACTAGTTCGCAGAATTATTCAAGATAAAGAATATAATCTAGTTGATAAAATAGGTATTTATTTCATATCTCAAACTGAGAATGGATCAGAAATACAGGAAATTAAAATAGACGACAAACGGGGAATTGTAAATTGGCCTAAAGACTTTTTCGATCAAACGGCGACTGAACAAGAATTGATTATTAGGGCAGGGATAGAAAAAAGAAAAGCTGGAATTATGAAAGAGGCTATGGATAAATGAATACAGTACTTGAACCTACTATGCTATTTATTTCCGAGGCCGAATGGAGTATTGAAGCAATGAGAGATCTATTTTTAAGCCATTTATTGGATAATTTGAAGGCAATAGATGATTACGATATCACCAGATTTTATTGGTCAGATAATCTTGAATGTTTGCTATGGATGCCGCCAATTAGGCCACCATGGCGGTGTGAACGAGATTGGCAAAATCCCTTAGTGCCAATAATTTACAAACTATTTCATAATCGCCAGATTGAAATTAATAATGATAATTGCTCATTAATTCCTGCAACTTGTCAGCCGCCTTTTCTTAAGAATGGCCCTAAAAACGACTATTCAAATGCATTTTTAGCTATAATGCACTATTTGATATTGCATAATGAAAATGTTTATGTTTGCCTCGGACAACCAAATATTGCCATGTGTCGAAAAGCTATAACATTTTCTTGTGGATGCCATCCGACAGCATTAACGCCAGTAATTATTGGGAAATCGACCGATTGGTATCAATATATCAATGAATCTCAAATAACATGGCCAACAGGCAATAACAGGAAAGGGCATGAGTGTCTTATCAAGGCAATAGATATCTATTTAAAAAAATATTTCAATGCATATAGTTCAAATTCTAATTCATTTCAAATTACCGCAGAATTTATTGAATCACTCATAAGTGTTGTTGATAACCAAGACAACATTCTTCGTGCAATAGCAAAGAGGATATCATTTACGCAAATGCAATCCGCTTCAGATTCCGGACTAATGGATGAACCTGTTCATGGAATAAATAATGAAAGAAGGTTTAGAACTAGTGGTTGCTCTAGGATTCATTATTCTTATTCTGGTCCAAATAGCATTATGCTTTTACGGTATTATGGCCCTGGTGAACATGATGAAGGTTTAAAATAAAATAAGCAGACGAAGGCCCTCATGAACTGCGTATTCACTTAATACCTACCTATTGATGAAAAACGTGGAAATGTGGAAATGTGGAAATACAGTAATACGCCAATGCCGCGCAGGCCGCGGTGAGCGGAATGGTCAGGAACCACGCCCAGACGATTTTTCGCGCCGTGATCCAGCGGACCCTGCCAAAGCTGCTCACGGATCCGACGCCCATGATGCTGCCGGAGATCACATGGGTGGTGCTGACCGGAATGCCGAGGTGCGTGGCGAAAAAGAGCGCGCCCGAAGCGGCGGCGCTGGAGCAGAACCCCTCGGTAGGGCCGATCTTGGTGATCTGCGTGCCCATGGTGCGCACGATTCGCCACCCGCCGAAGGTGGTACCGAGTGAAATCGCACTGTAGCAGGCGATGACGATCCAGGGTTTCAACTGAAATACGGGCGTCAGGTGCGCGGCAAAAAGCGTCAGGGCGATAATGCCCATGCTTTTCTGCGCATCGTTCGTCCCGTGTCCGGTACTGACCGCGATCGACGAGACGACCTGCAGATATCTGAAAAGCGAATTAACCCGGGAAGAACGATAGGGACGGGCGATCCATCGGGTAATGGCGGTTACCAGAAATGCGCCGACAAATCCGAGAATGGGCGCGATAAAAATGAAAAGAAGGATTATTATAACGCCGCGGAGCATGATCGCCTTCAAGCCGATGGCGGCGAGTCCCGCGCCGATAAGGCCGCCGATGAGCGCATGGCTGCTTGACGTGGGAAGGCCGAGAAGCCAGGTAGCGAGGTTCCAGATAATCGCCCCGATAAGCGCGGCAAGGATAAGCGACAGGGATGCCATTTCCATATGCACGACGCCGCTGCCGATGGTTTTGGCCACCGCGTTGCCGAAGGTGAAATACCCGATGAAATTAGCCGCTCCGGCAAGGAGAACGGCCATGAGCGGCGTCAGGGTTCTGGTGACGACGATGGTCGCGATGGTGTTCGCGGCGTCGTGAAACCCATTGAGAAAATCGAAGATAAGCGCGCTGGCGACGATAACCGTAACTACGAGCATCACACTCGACATAGAGGTTCAGCCGAGCTTTACCATGATGCCGCGGACAAGCTTGCCGATAAAATCGATTGAGTCCACGATGTTTTCCAGGTGCTCGTAAACCTCTTTGAATTTAATCACCTCGATCGGCGCATAGTTGCCGCTGAAGAGCTCGGCCATTCCCATATGAAAGAGATCGTCGGCTTTGTTTTCGAAGCCGTGCATTTTCTGTACGATCTCGTCAACCTTTTCTTTCCGCTTGAGGGACGCGATGAGCCCTTTGAGTTCGCCCGAGATTTCAAAGATGACCTCGGTGAGCTTGCACACGTTGGGCGGCACCTTCCTGATCCGGTAGATCTCGAATTTACGCGAGATGCTGTTGAGAATATCGAGCGATTTGTCGATATTGATGGTCATCAGGTGAATATCCTCCCGGTCGATCGGTGTGATGAACGTTTTGTGCAGCTCGTCGATGATGCGGCGTTCGATCATATCGGCCTTGAGCTCGCACTCCTTGATCGCAGTCAGCTTCTCCTTGATGACCGGTTCGGAAAGAGATTCCAAATTAGAGAGGAGCTCCATGAACACCTTGCAGCCGTCGATAAGGGCATCGACCTGATCGGCGAGATAGGTATAGAACTTCGTTTCACGCGGGAGCAGCAGATCAAGGATATTAAGGCGCATGGCAGCCTCTTACATGGGCAAGGGAGCGCAACAAAAGCCTATTAAAATACTTCGTTCCGGCGCCGGACAGGGGAGGTCAGGTTGCGAACCGTTTCCTTCGCAGCAGGTGTGTTCGTATGAAAAAAACAATGCCGGCCGCGAGCAGGAGCACGACCGCGATGTCCGCTGCATGGCTGTAATGCATCACGACGTCCCAGTTTTTACGGAGGAAAAAACCGCAGACGGTAAGGAATGCGTTCCAGAGACCGGCGCCCGCGATGGTATAAAGGGTAAACTTGGCAATATTCATCCTGCCGGCGCCTGCGGGGAGCGAAATGAGATGGCGGACCACCGGGATAAACCGGCAGATGAAGATCGTGATGTCGCCGTATTTCCCGAAGAAACGCTCGGTGGCGAAAAGATCGTCCCGATTGAGCAGGAGGTAGCGGCCGAAACGGTCGATGAACGGCTTGCCGCCGTAGCGGCCGACGGCGTAGGAGATAAGCGATCCGGCAATGCTTCCCAGGGTGCTGGCGACAATGACCAATGCAAAGGTAAGCTTTGCGTCGGCGATCAGGAATCCGGCGAACGGCATGATCGCTTCGCTTGGCAGGGGAAATACCATGCTTTCGAGAACCATGGAAACAAACACGCCGGCATAGCCGGTGTGAGCGATAAAAGCGGTCGCATTCTGCGCGATCATTTCAGTGGGACCCATGCGTGCTCCTCATTCTTGATGCCAACCCTGTTTGCCGACCAGCGGAACGAAGACGACCGCGCCCTCGCTCCGTTTTTCAAATCCTTTGTCCGTTCGATCGTAGACTTCAAGCTCCTGCTGTTGATGATCGCCGACCGGAATGACCATCCTTCCGCCGATTTCAAGTTGTTCGCACAGCGCCGCGGGCGCGACCGGCGCCGCGGCAGTCACGAGAATCTTCGCATAGGGCGCATGCTGCGCCCAGCCCAGACTGCCGTCGCCGTGCTTGAAAACGATGTTCTGATACCCCATGCTCCGCAGCCGTTGCCTGGCGGCAATACTCAGATCGCCGATATTTTCAATGGAATAAATACGCATCGTAAACTGCGCAAGGATCGCGGTCTGAAAACCCGACCCGGTTCCGATTTCCAGCACTTTCTCGTCCTTGCGGAGATCCAGGAGCTCGGTCATCCGGGCGACGATGGTCGGTTGCGAAATGGTCTGCCCGAATCCGATGGGCAGGGCATTATCGTCGTAGGCCTGCGCATACATGGCACCGTCGACGAAGAGGTGTCGCGGCACCTTGCGAAAGGCGTCGAGGATGCGTCGGTCGGCGATGCCATTGGCGCGCAGCACCTTGATAAGCCGTTCAACGGCGACATGAGGATCCAGGAACTCCATTACGCGGTTTCTCCCAATGATTGCTGAATGCGAGAGGTAAGGGCCGCAACCGGATTATCGGCGGAGTCGGCCATGCCCGCTATCGGTTCGCCAATATGGATTTCTATCCGTGCAAAGGGGAGGGGGATCATGAATCCATCCCAGGAGTGCAGTCTGAAAGCGCGGGAGGGGATGGCCCGGAGCGGCACGACCGGGGCGCGGGCGAGAATCGCGATCCGGGAGACGCCGGGCTTGGCAATTTCACGAGGACCCCGGGGGCCGTCGGGCGTGATGACGATATTGTTGCCTTGTCGCAGCTCCCGCGCGCAGGCGCGCAAACCGGAGGCGCCGCCGTGGCTTGACGAACCATGGATGATCGCATGCCCCCAGCGCTGGGCCACCGCCGCCGCCCGCCTGCCGTCCCGGCTTTCCGAAACGAGCGCCATTTTTCCGGTATTGCGAAAATGAAACGCCATGGACAGAAGATGGGAGTGCCAGAAGGCGTAAATCCGGCCCCGGCCTCCATCGCGATAGAGATCGAGATCGATGCGGCCTTTGAGCGAGAAACGCCACGTAAGGCCGAACAGATTACCAAGCGATAGTATCGAGGCGCTGACGGCATCGAGGGGAATGTGGTGTGCGATACGTGCCATAGAAATTATGATCCTGAACAACGCAATTGGAAAGATCGGCGAGGCGCGAACCGTGATGCGGAATAATAAATAATAGCTTCACGGCGAATACGCCATATCACCCTGAAGATATGGTCCATACGCCTGAAGGTCGCGAGGTCACTGAAGTGAATGCCTTGATCAACCGCGGTTGTCAGGATGCTGCCGATAAAAGATATATTCGGCGCATTGGCGCGCCCCTCGCGTACTTATTTCGTTGCGATGAACTCGTCAAGTATCCCGCACTCCATCAAAACATCAACATAAATGAACGTCGGGGGCGTGATTCGTGGAAAAACGCCCCGGATTTTAGCTTCGCTTTTTTTTTTGCTTTTTATCTTCCTAATATGTATATTTTTAGTCACAAAATAGATTCTGTAACCGGCTGAAATTTTTAATGATTGGACAAGAGGGGACATTAGTTGCAAGATGAAGACAGCAATTATTCCTTAATTCACACTTCTCGGGAGGAGGGTTATATGTTTAAAAAGTTTTTTGCAGCAGGGGTCATCCTTGTCGCGGGCGTCGCGAGTGCGATGGCAGCGGGAACCGACACCGGAGTTGTCAATGACCAATCGGGGAATCCCGTTGCCGGTGCGGTGGTTACCTATACACGCGCTACCAACCAGTGGACGGACACGACTAATGCTCAGGGCGTGTATCGGTTCAAACTGGGTATTCAGAGCCTCACGGTTATAGGCTCCAGCGCGGATACGGGAAACTTCGTCGCTTCAAAAATCGGCTATTTCAGTTCAACCCCGCGGGCGCGACTTATCGTCGTCGCCGACACGCAGGGTAATGCGTTAATCAGCCAGGCTTTACCCCTGACTCTTGACATTCAGTCAACTTCCGGAACTATCGTCGACAGCTCTACTTCGGTCGCGATCAGTGGCGCAAAGGTCCAAGAAAAAAGAGCGGGAGTGATTGTCGATTCTGCCTTTTCAAACAGCCAGGGACAGTATTCCCTGAACCTCGTGGCTACCGGCGACTCGCTCATCGTAACGGCGCCTTCGTATTTAACCAAGTATGCGGTCGAACCCGCCTTTTCTTCCGGCGCAACTGCCAACACGATCAATTTTTCTCTCAGTCCCTTTGGCACGGTTACGGGCAGTGTAGATTCGTTATTCGGCGGTGGCGGACCGATCAAGGGCGCAACCGTTTCGATAGCCACTGTGGTGAATGGCGTGGCCCAGGCTCCCTTTGCAGTGACCACCACCGATTCTACCGGCCACTATATGCTGGACAGTATTGCCGCGCATTACTCATATAAGGTTGCGGCTTCAGCGCCTTCGTTCAGCCCGAAGTCCGGCTCGATTACCTACAAGAGCATCGGCGTCGATACGGTTAATTTCATCCTCGGTCCGGCGACCTCCGCTTTCCAAGGCACCGTCAAGTCCGACAATGGCACGCTGCTTGTCGGTGCGAAGATCGTCCTTATGAAGGGCGCGAGCACGGCGGCCATTGACTCAACGGTCACGGACAGCGTTGGGATGTACTCCTTTTCCCACGATTCGGTAGGCGTGAGTTACACGATTACCGCGTCGTACAACGGGTTCCAGACCATGTCGAAAGACACCACCAAGACGTTTTATACCGATGTCGTGAATTTTGTCTTGGTTCCCGGTAGTATGAAGACCTTCTGGGTGAAGGTGCTCGGTACTGCGAGCGCTCCTTTGGCCAAGGCGTCGGTAGGTTTCACCAATGGCGCTTCGGTCATCGGCGGCCTTACCAATGTTCATGGTATCTTTCAGGTTAACAATGCACCGGTCGGGTTCGATACCATCACCGTTGCCGACTCGCTTTACAACTCGCAGTTGAACTTTGTGAGCAGCAGCGCATATTCGGCAGATACGGTTACCTACACGCTTACCCAGGTTGCAACGGGGACGGTGCAGCGCGCGATTCGCGGTACCGCCCATGTGGTGACGACAACCGGCGCCCCGGCCTCCGGAGCCCAGATTCTCTTCAAGTGCGCGGGCGGCTACGTGTTTGCCGCAACGAGCCTTACCAACGGTACCTGGTCGGTGGTCGGAATTCCGGATGCGATTCCTGCGACCGGTTCAATACCGGTATATGACATCACGACCGGTTTCGGGCTTGACGCAACCTTATCATCCGTGAGCGGTGACACTGTCTTCAATCCCTTTAACAACGCTGCAGCGATTGATATCGCCGCAACGGGAGTTACCACTTACAATAGTATCGTTTTCACCGTCCAATCCGTTGGTGTGCTCCCTGAAGTTGCGAACAAGACCACGGGCGAGCCCACGTTCAGCGTCCTTCGTTCAGCGGGTATAATCTCCCTGAAAAACATGACCGAGCCTGGTATCGTGAGAGTCTACAACTTACTGGGTCAGATGGTGTACAATCATGCTTTCGAAGCAAACACCGTTTCGCTGCATGTGCCGGCCCTCAGTCAGGGTAAGACCGCTTTTATCGTTAGCATCACACAGAACAAGGCGGTGTACAAACAACTGGTCTTAATGCCGTAAACATTGGCTCGCGGCAGTTCAGTAATTAAAAGGGGAGATATATTCTCCCCTTTTTCATTTTTGCCTTTAATACCGTTCTATAAACTTGGCAACGTGCGCGCCCGCCTCTCGCCGCTTGCTGAGGGGGGAAAGGCGAAGATGCCCTCTGTAGCGGCCCTCTTTTTCAGAAAGCTATTTTTTTTAGTATGAGTCGATCCGGCGCGCCCCGCAAAAAAAAATCTTCATCCAATAAAAAAAAACAGCAGTACGCTTCAAACGATTCTTCGTCTATTGCATCGGATAATACCCGACCGGGAAACACTGCTTCACGAACCGTTATCCTTTGCTGCATACTTGCCGGATTAACGGTTATCTCCTACTTCGGCGTCTTGCACAGCAGCTTCTTATCGTATGACGATACCGATTATGTAACGCAGAATAAATTCATTCAGCACGGTTTGACGATGAAGAGCATTCGGTGGGCGTTCTCCACGTTTTACGCTTCCAACTGGCATCCGCTGACCTGGATTTCGCACATGGTTGACTGGACCGTATTCGGCAACAATCCGGGGCCGCACCACATGGTGAATGTCGGCCTGCATACGGCAAACTCGGTGCTCCTGTTCCTCCTGCTTTTTTACATGACCGGATTCTTCTGGCGCGCCGCCATGGTGGCATTTCTCTTCGCCCTGCATCCGATTCATGTGGAGTCGGTGGCATGGGTTGCGGAGCGCAAGGATGTCCTGAGCACATTCTTCTGGCTTGCTACCACGTTCGCCTACGCGTGGTATGTCCGCAAGCCCTCCTGGAAACGGTTCCCGCTGGTTATTCTTGGATTCGGCTTCGCCATCCTGGCCAAGCCCATGGTGGTCACGCTTCCCTTTACCCTGCTGGTGCTCGATATCTGGCCGTTCCGAAGAATCCGGCTGGATACGGGAAACATAGGCTGTACCGTTGATGACGGGATCAAACTCGCCTTTGAAAAATGGCCGCTTTTTTTAATGACCTTTTCTTCGTGCATTCTAACCTATCTGGCGCAAAGTGCGGGCCATGCGGTGTCAAGCGAAAATGCTCTGCCATGGTGGGTGCGATTCTGCAATGCCGCCATGAGCTACTGGCGCTACCTTGGAAAAATGGTATGGCCGAATCCGCTCATCACCTACTACCATCATGAGGCGCGGAATATCCATGTCCCCCTCGCTCTTCTAGCTGCGCTTGCCCTTTTGTTTGTTACATTCGCCTGTTTCCGGCTCGGGAAGAAAAAGTCCTATCTCATTGTTGGATGGCTCTGGTATCTCGGAACTTTAGTGCCGGTAATCGGTTTTCCGGTACAGGTCGGCGTACAGGCCATGGCGGAGCGGTATTCGTATATTCCGAGCATCGGCATTTTTATCGCATTCGTCTGGCTTGTCGGCGATTTCGGCAACCGGATGCCGAAAGTCAAGCCGATCCTCCGGGCAGCTGCAATCCTGGTCATTGCCACCATTACCATCTTAACGATAAATCAAGTAAAGGTGTGGAAGAATACCATTACGCTGTTCAGCCATGTCCTTGAAACGGACCCGCGAGGCGAATTTCCCAACTTGAGCCTCGGCGCCGCCTATATGCGGGCGGAGAACTATCCGGAGGCGCAGCGCTACCTTGAATACGCCTTGAGCTATAACCCGTACGGGACGCAGACGCTCTCCTATTACTCCTTCTGCCTCATGGAAAAGAAGAACAGCGGGCCAGCCGATTTGCAGGTTGCACAGCAGTGCCTCGACCGCGCCTATCATATTGCCCCCGACAACCGCGATGTTCTTGTCAACCGAGCCGAGTTGTGCAACAAGACCGGGATGCCGGCGGAGGCGGAAGGATATTGCCGGGAGATCCTTTCAAAATCTCCGGATTTCCTCACCGCTGAGTACTATCTTGCCGACGCATTACAGGCGCAGAAAAAGTTTACCGAAGCCGCGGATGTCTATCGCGGCGTGCTGGCAACCGATCCAACCAATTCGGATGCGCTTAACAACCTTGGCATCATTCTCTATACGACAGGGAAACCCGGTGATGCGGTGGATACTTTCAAGCAGGCGCTGAGGGTCAAGCCTGACCAATCCGAGGCCCACAGCAATCTTGGGAGAGTTTATTTCGAGCAGCATCAGGTGCCGCAGGCGGTAGCCGAATTAACCGCGGCCGCCGGCATCGACCCCAATAACGCCGTTGTCCTCAACAACCTGGGTTCGGTGCTGTTCAGCCAAGGCGACTATGCCGGCGCGGTCCGGCAGTTCAGTGAAGCGTTGCGCGTGAATCCACAATACAAAGATGCTCAGGGAAATCTTCTCCGGGCGCAGCAGCAGCTTGCTCGGCTTCCGGTCTGGCCGCAGGCCGCTCAATAGCTCCTTTGGGAAAGAGGAGAACCTCTCAAGATGCCGTTAATGTTTTAGTTCGATAATGGGAGCATAAGGATGGCTCACCACGAACGGAATTCTTCTTCAGACTTGCGAGAGGTCATTCCTAGGTAGGAAAGTTTAATTCCCCTCCTCATACCGGTATGCATTAAGAGTGCAGGCTACCAGCGCCTCGTGTATAAGCCCGTTGCTGCAAATCAACCCGCTTGAAAAGAGATCTGCGGGAGCGGCAGTACGGGCATCGATAGCTTTCCCCCCTGCTTCGGTCAGGATCAAAAGCCCGGCGGCAAAATCCCAGGGGGAGAGCGTGTACTCGAAATAGCCGTCGAAACGACCTGCCGCAAGCCAGGTGAGGTCAAGTGATGAGGCCCCCATTCTGCGCATGCAGTGAATGTTCTGCTTGAAAAGGGTATGAAGAGCTCCGAGGGTTTTTTCCATCGTTTCCCCCCGGTCGTAGTAAAAGCCGGTTCCAATAATTGATTGGGCGAGCTGACGGTTTCCGGAAACATGGATGGGAGCCCCGTTAAGGCTGGCGCCCTGACCGAGACGTGCGGAAAACAATTCGCCGCGCATGGGATCATATACCGCGCCGGCTAGAATCGTCCCTTTTTCAGCATAGGCCACGCTGACCCCGAAATGGGGAATACCGTGAGCAAAATTAGTGGTCCCGTCGAGCGGGTCGACAATCCAGAGACGATCGGCGTTCAATGCGGCATGGTGGATTTCTTCTCCGAGGCATGAACTGCCTGGCATCTCCTTTAAGAGAAATCCAGCAATCAATTCTTCCGAGCGGCGGTCGGTGTCGGTCACAAGGTTATAGGTGGAGTCTTTCAGCGTGATCATGGCCTTACCGAGGTCGGCAGCGATGAGATGCCCCGCTCGGGTAGCAGCTTCGACAGCAATTTGTACAATTTCTTTCATTGATGATCCTTTTGTGCTTTTTTGAAAAATAAGAGGGGAAGTCAGAGAGTTAAATGCAATGGATCTGGTCTCCCGGATTTTGCTTTGGCCCTTCCCTTCGGTTGCTCCCAAGGGCCTAAAATAGCTCATCCTGCCGCTCATCACAATCGTATATTCTGTAATGGCAAAGGGCATTTCTGCTGTTTTTCAAAGGGAGGAAGTATTTTTGCTTATCGCTTATGACTGCGTGGCGGAATCCAGGACGACCAGTTATTCTCGCATCTCAATCCGCGCAGCGGAAGGAGATACTGCGTCTTTTAGGATTTACATTCGAAATTCGTTCACCGGAGACGATAGACGAGGCGTCCTTTTTCAAGAACGATGATCTGGAACTTTCATTGCGCGGGCTCGCGATTGCCAAGGCAAAGTCGGTGGCCGACGGTCGGCCAGACTCGCTGGTGCTTGGAGCCGACACGGTGGTGGTAAAAGGCAGTCGGGTTCTCGGCAAGCCGCAAAACCAAGACGAAGCCCGCATCATGCTCGCTTCCCTTGCTGGGAGCGCCCACCGGGTGGCGACCAGCGTGGCCCTTGTGTGCGGGGAGTGGGGATTTGCTCGAACTGGTTTGGCGTTCACCGAGGTCCTGTTCCGCAATTTTGCGTTGAGCGAAATAGATGAGTATCTTGATGGTGACGAATATCGCGACAAAGCCGGCGCCTATGCTATCCAAGGCAAGGCGATGGCGTTCGTCGAAGGCATACGAGGTTGCTATTACAATGTCGTTGGATTGCCGGTATCGGAAACGATAAGGCTATTCACGGAATTTATCCATTCACGGGAGTAATAGACAATGGAACATGACGATTCCGCACATTCGCTTCTTGAGGCAGGTGATGCGCCATCGAGGAAAGAGTGTATCGGCGAGATGCTCAGGAGAGAGAGGGAAAAACGGCAGATTACCGTGGAGATGATTGCCGCAAAGCTCCGGCTGAATGCAAAGTACATCGAAGCGCTTGAAGAGAACCGATATGATCGCCTGCCGGGAGATACCTATATTCGCGTATATCTGCGATCGCTCGCGCGGTACCTTTCGCTTGATTCCGAAGAAATTTTCCGTCGTTTCTTCGATGAACGGGGGCTCACCGGCGCCGATACCCTGCGAAAAGATTCAAAAACGAAGATCAACCTGCCTGCCCTCGACAACCGGAAAAGTATCGACTCGACGGTATTCATCGCTATATTCCTGATCATCGTACTCGCCGGTGTTGGTTTTTTAGGCCGGAAGCACGGATGGCGGTTTTCACATTTGTCTAAATTCAAGGTCACTGCGGCCGATTCGACGAACCGGAATCCGATGTCTTCGACAGTGACTAGTTTGACGAACAGGAATACGACGTCTTCGGCAGAGACCATTGCAGATAACGCCAAAGGCGCAAGTGGTATCGACGCTGCTGGAAGCGGTCCGATGAAGCTCCTTGTTTCAGTCCAGCGCGATTCATGCCTGGTGCAAGCATACAGCGATGGGAAAGAGTGGCGGAGAGTGATGCATCGGGGAGGATGGAAAGCATTTTTTGCGCAAGATAGCTTCAATGTCTGCGTGTCCGCGAGCGACGCAATCGCCATGACCCTTAACGACCAGCTTGTTTCGCTTCAGGAAATGACCGGCGCCTCGGCGCTCAAGGTCGCCAGAACGGGAGGCACTGCCCGGTGGACGCTTGAAAAATGGGATACAACCTTTCATTGATCAATCCCGTTCCCTCCTGGATCGATCTCCATGCCCATCTGGACGGATTATCCGATAGTGAGCTGAGCCAATCGATAGCAGAGGCCGCCGCCGCCGGCGTTTCCGTGGTATTCGTCGCGGCGACCGACCTGGCTTCGGCCGAAATAGTTTCACGGCAATGCGTCATGCACCCCTCACTGTGGGGCGCTGTCGGGATCTGCCCCTTCTCGGCGGATTTGCTTTCCGATAACTGGGAGGCGAAGCTTCGATCCTTTCTTTTGAGAGAGAAGATTATCGCCATCGGCGAGATCGGCATTGATGAGAGCAACCCAAAATATCCGCCGCTGTCGCTGCAACTCCCTGTTTTTGAACGACAGCTTGAAATTGCCCGCGAGTGCGATCTGCCGATTATCGTACATTCACGAGGGGCGGAAAGCAGGGTCATTTCGCTGTGCATGTCCCATGGCATAAAACGCGCGGTATTTCACTGCTTCACAGGAGATAGCGTTTCGCTGGCCACCGTCCTCGATGGCGGTTACAGCGTCTCTTTCTCCGGCATTGTGACCTTCAATCGTAATCTTCTCGGTCGCGTAGCCGAGGTGCCTCTCGACCGGCTCTTTATTGAAACCGATTCTCCCTGGCTTTCGCCCGCGCCCTATCGCGGCCAGGTCAATAGCCCCGCCCGGGTGGCGATAACCGGGAAAACCATTGCGAAAACCCTTGGCATCGCTCCGGAAAAACTGCAGGAGGCGATCGCAGGGAACTTCAGTCGTCTTTTCGCACCTCTACGGCGCGGGGATCTTCTTTTTTAGTCCGTCTCCGCGTAACAGATTGTATTTTTGTTTGTCATCCAATTCATGGAGGTGCGGGGGAAGGGTGCCTTTTTGCTTTTTTTTACAGTGGTCGGCGTCATCCTGCTGTTTGTCTTATGTAGTCATCCAAGTTCAACGAGCGAGAAAGAGCGTTCTCACCCTGGCAAACAAAATAACGAAATATTATGAATCTCAATGAAGCGCTTCTGCTCGTTCGCGGCAGCATCCGCGCTCTTACGACCTACCACCTGGAGCCTGAAGAGTGCTCGATAAAGCTCAACCAGAATGAAAATCCCTTTGATTGGCCCGAAGAGATCAAGGAGGAGATGGGACGGTTTTGCGTGCAACGGCCTTGGAATCGCTATCCGCCTTTTATTCCGGATGCGCTGAAAAATTCGCTGGCCGACTACGCCGGAACGGCGAGGGACGGCATCATCGTCGGGAACGGCTCGAATGAGATGCTTCTGGTGTTGCTTCTTTCATTCGCGGAAAAAGGCTCGCCGGTTATTATCTGTCAACCAACCTTTACCATCTACCGTCTCCTGGTCAATGGGCTGGGTGCCACGGCAATCCCGGTACCCCTCAATCCCACTTTGCAGTATGATCTGCCGGCGATGTGCGCGGCGATTGCAGCCCATCCAAACGCGCTATTGGTGCTCTGCTCGCCCAACAACCCCACCGGCAGTGCACTGGATGAGCGGTCACTGCGGGAGATCCTGCGGCGTCACAGCGGTTTCTGCGTTCTTGATCAGGCGTATGTCGAATTCGGCGGATTTGATGCCATGCCTTTGCTCGGGGAGTTTCCTAACCTTATCATTACGCGAACATTTTCAAAGGCTTTAGCGGGAGCGGCGCTCAGGCTGGGGTATCTTGCGGGAAACCCGGCGGTTATCCATGAAATCAATAAAATAAAGTTGCCCTATAATCTCAATTTCTTTTCGGAGCATGCCGCTTCGATGCTCCTCCGCCACAGGGACCTGCTCAGGAAGCGTGTAGCACTTATCAAAACTGAGCGGGACTTCCAGTACGATTTTCTCCGGACGCTTCCCTTCGAGGCGGTGTATCACAGCGAGGCGAATTTCATCCTGGTGCGCTGCCGCGAAAAGTCACTGCTGGTCGATGCGCTTAAAGCGGCGGGCATCCTGGTCCGCGACGTTTCCTCCTATCCGCTCCTTGATAATTGCCTGCGTATTGGCATTGGTACTCCCGACGAAAATGAATTGCTTCGCACCACGCTTCGATCCTTTTTTTCCGGATCATGAGGGGACAAAAAATGGAAAGAACCGCCCGAATCTGCCGTACGACCAAGGAAACGGATATCGAACTTTCTCTTACCGTTGATGGGAAGGGCGTCTCCACGGTCAAAAGCGGTAATGGATTCATGGATCATATGCTGATGCTTTTTGCACGCCACGGCCTGTTCGATCTCTCTCTCCGCTGCACGGGGGATACAGAGGTTGACTTTCACCACAGCGTGGAGGATATCGGCATCTGCCTGGGAAGAGCCCTCGCCGAGGCGCTCGGCGACTGTCGGGGCATCATCAGGTTCGGGTACGCGTATGTGCCCATGGACGAGTCCTTAGCCCGGGTTTGCCTTGATATCGCCGGCAGGCCGAACCTTATCTACTCGGTAACGCTGCCCGACCGGCAAGTCAATGATTTCGAGTGCGATCTGGCCGAGGATTTCTTCAAGGCAGTTGTCGACCATAGCCGGATCACAATGCATATCGATCTTTTGCGTGGAAGAAACAGCCATCACTCGCTCGAAGCGATTTTCAAGGCGTTCGGACGCGCACTGGCCATCGCCTGCTCGATCAATCCAAAGACGCCGTCCGAGATTCCGACCACCAAAGGAGTACTGTAGGAGAACGAGCGTAGAGATGACGATGATTGCTTTAATCTCGGATGGGAGGCGGTATGATACTTAAAAGCTATTTAATTGTTATGGTAATGGAGGGAGTTCTGCTTTTCGGGTGTTCAAAACACAATAGCTCTGCTCGATCTCAGGCTCCAGCGGCGCCAGAATTGCAAAAAAGTTCCGCCTTGACTAAATCTGACGACGCTTTCAACAAGTACTACACCAATGTCAATGATACCGTAAAGCTTCGTGCAAAGAGCGCATTGACCTTTTCGATGCGCACGTCAGAAGCAACGCCGCCGGTGCTTGCCGGAACAAATTCTCCGTTGGTGTCGGAAAAGGGGAACTTTGATGTGCAGATTGCCAGCACACCATCGAATGGCGAGGCGGAGCTTATTGCGTCAAAGTTCAAAAAAATGGGATACCCGACCTATATTGTGGAGGTTCAGAATCCCAGATCCGATCTTGGGGGCACTTATTATCGGGTTCGCATCGGTAGTTTCGCTACCGCAGCCGACGGCAGAACTTTCGGTGAAACAGTAGTGCGGCCAGAACATCTCGACTACTGGGTCGTTCGTAAATCCAATTAAAAAGCACACCTTTGCGGGTACATCATAAGAAGAGAGATTTCATTCCCTTCCAGCTCAACCAGGCACTTTGATAGAGTATCCGTCTGTTTGCTTCGGTGATGAAAGCAAGCCCGGTTAAGCATATTGTTAGAGAGGCGCATTTTCGAAAACCATAGTTCATAGGGGGCGGCACCATGCCCGTGAACTGATACATTCCGGCGGGGTTTTCGATAAGCCTTACAGAATGACCGTGCAATACGCCTGCAACGCCGCCCTCTCCGCAAAAGTAACGGCAACATTTCAGCTTATTTATCGTAATTTATTTGTAGATCTTTTCGGCATCGAGATTCGATTCAGGGAAGGCCGGGAATTAAAAAAGAACGGTTTTCAGGCTTAAGGAGACCTTCAGGAATTTTATTTTTCGTCCCTCGAACATGGAAGAAGGGACAAAAAAATCCATGAATATGCTTAAAAAATGCACCGTTATTTGTTCATGGCGAGCTTGTCGAGTCACGAAACCGATTTTTAGAGGTCACCGTACGTTTAACTTTTGCGCCGCCCCGTGAGGGCGGAGGTTCCAAAGCGGATGCGCGAAAAACTGAAGACCGTCTCGTTTATTGTCCTGTGGCTCTCCGGTTGTCTATTTGCGCAGGTAGTGGGGAATGATTATGCTGATGATAACCTCGATATATTTTTGCTGCCGAAATCCGCCGCGCTCGGCGGTGCGGATATGGCGCTGGATCGCAGCGCCCAGCCGCTGGGAAATCCGGCAAATCTCCCGACCGATTCCATGAGGGAAGTCTCCCTCAGCTATGCCGATTATTTCCAGAACACCTACAGTACGTCATCCGTTTCGTACATGGGCCCGATCGATGGACGGTCGGCTATCGGAATTTCCATAAGTTATCTCCTGGTGCCGGGAATCGAGCTTTATTCCGATACTGTCATTCCAGCCAACGTACCGACCGCCAGCGCTTCCGATATTTTGTTAAGGGTCGGATATGGATTCACCCTTCTGCAACTTTCCAATACGGTGGCGGTGAATGCCGGTGCCGCTATAAACGCAGAGCGGCTCGGGCTCATCGACTATACGGGGTATGAAATCGGCGCCGATGGCGGGGTGAACTTTTTATTCGATTTCAGGCAGATTGCAGCGAACGCCGCTGCCGGGTTGACAGTTAATAACATGACGACCAGCTATATCCGGTGGAGCGGTGATTACCAGGAGTATGCGTATCCGCATGTTTACCTCGGACTCGGATGGCATCAGGCAATTCCCTATCTTTACGGCGAGTACAGTCTGCACTATGTTTCGCCCGACCTGCTTTCCAACGAAGGGGTGAATACTACCGCCAATATAACGGATTCCTCCGGAAGCGAAACGGTACCGGGCACTCAAAGTATCAAGAGCAACCCGTCGCTTCTGCTATCTTCCGCCCGTTGGGGAGCGGAATATACGCTCATGAAGGTTGTTTCAGTCCGCGTTGGCCTTAATGACGGTTATTTTAGTTTCGGGGGTGGGATACATTTTCTGCGCAACCGTGCAAGCATCGATCTTGCCTATCTCCAGAACGATCTCGCGCCGACGTATAAGTTAAGCGTTACCTACCGGTGGTTCTAACTTCGCCGGGAGGTCCTTCATCAGACCCGGAACTCCCTCTCGATTATCTCCGAAATATATCGGTCAATCGATACCGGGTAATACCGAAACCTCGGCCCGAAAATAAGGCCCGTGCGGGTATTCTCTTCGGACATGAGCATATCGTTAACCCGATCCAGATGTTCCTCGGGCCGTTCCTCGAAAATCTCCATCCTGAAATATTCATTTTCGATGGAGAGCTGCCGGTTGTCGGCATAGGCGAATGAAAAAACGCGGCCTTGCAGGTCCTGATTAAACGTTTCCGGATCGAAGATTTCTCCAAAGGTGGCTTGAAGAGCGTGTGGCGAAATGACAAATTTTGGCGAAACATTTATCTTTCCGTTCACCTCGATGGTCAGAGCCGGGTTCTCATCGCGGGGGGTGATGAGAATATACGGCAACTCATGGTAGCCGGATACAATCCCGCTTATCGGTTTTCGCAGGATTTCAGTTTTGTAATAAACCTCCCTCAGTGTTTCGTTATGTCCGAATTGGTTTTCCCTGCGGTTCATTGTAGAATAAAAATACTTTATCCTTAATCAGGTCTGTTGGTGTAAAAACTAATTAATGTAAATGCCCATGCAAAGCTTCCGGTAGGGCATCCTCACAGAACTCCCCTTTTCCCAGAAGAGAAATCAGCAGGACCGAAATTTAAGGGTTCAACAGTTGGAAGGTGTTATAGGAGTTAATCACCGCGTCAGATCAATGGTCTTGGATGCTGAAAAACCGCTGCCTTCGACCTTGAAGATTACAACGCCATTTGAGAGTTTTTGATTGTTGAAGCTGATGCGGTGGGTTCCTGCGGTAAGAAATTTCTCGCACGCCAGCTTACTGACTTTTTTCCCGGTCATAATAAAGGCGGAGATAGAGAGTTGTTGTGCATGATCAATGCTGATAATCAGCATCTTAGTGTCATAATTGAATTGAAGGATCGGTTTTGAAACTATGGCGCCTTCCAGAGCAACAGGAGAGGGCGGGGTCGAAACAGCACTCACAATCGGGCTCTGCGCCAGGATCACTACCGCTGTGCAACCTTCGATTAAAAGCTTTAATCCTTTCATAACCCCTCTTTCGGAATTTACGCAATTCCGCTCATCCTTCCATCTCTCGTTCTTTAATATACAATTAATCCAATTAATAATCAAATATTTTTATTGCCCGGAACGTACAAAACGCTTCCGGCCCGCCGGATTCAAGAGTGAGAAAGCAACTCCAATCAGACTGATGGCGGCGCAGAGGAAGGGGAACCAATCTCCGAATCTGGTGTAGAGGGTAGGGGAGGGGCGAACGCTGACTGAGCGGGTAAGAATAGTGCGTTCATAGAGCCCGGTGCACCCCATGACACAACCTACGGCATTCACCACCATGCTGAATCCGGAATTGGCGCAGCGGGCAAGAGCGACGCCGTTTTCAATGGCGCGCATTCGCTCCATGACGGCATGCTGGTAGGGACCGCTCGATTTGCCGAACCAGCCGTCATTCGTGATATTGACAAGCAAATTCGCGCCATGCTGAACGCGCTTCCGGACGAAATTTGGAAAAATACCCTCATAGCAGATAAGCGGCGCCGCCCGGAGCCCGGGTGCAATGGAAAAAACCGTGCCGCGATCTCCCCGGCGGAATCCCGCTTCGGCGATATTAACACGAGACAGTACGGGAAACACTTGCTCAAAGGGCATCGCCTCGCTGAAGGGAACCAACCGGATTTTATGGTAGGCCTGGAAATTATGGCCTCCAGCATCAACCAGAAATGCGGCATTGTAAACATAGTAGCGGTAATCTGATGCTCCTGCCGGTCGTTCCCAATCGAGGGACCCGAAAATCAACGGCGCGCCGGACCTTCGAACGTTTGATAGGAGCTGTTCGCCCCTCTCATCCTCATGGGTGATATAGCATAATAGCGCGCTTTCCGGCAGAATCATCAAATCCGGTTTTCCTTTAGAGGCTCTTCCGATCATCGACTCGGTAAGAACGAAGGCCGTATCAAGCATTGAATTATTCCAGTGGAACTGGTCGATATCCGGCTGCAAGAGCGACACGGTGATCCGATGCGTATCGTTCGTTTCGATTCGGTGCATGCGACACCACCCCCAAAGCGAGCCAAGGGCAAGTGCAGCAACAAAAAACATTGCCGGTCGAACTGTTTTCCAAGTCGGGTCTCCACGCATAATGCCGCCAAATGCTTTCCAGAGTAGCATTGCACCAAAGAGTATCACGTAGGTCAGTCCCCAAACCCCCGTGATCGATGCCAGCTGGGCAAGGGGAAGAAGGGGAGTCAACGAATACCCGAGAAAGGACCATGGGAAAGCGAGGTCACCCCACGTGCGAGAGTAATCGATCATGACCCACACGGCTGGGAAGATCCAGATATATGCTCTGGGGTAGCAGCGCAAGGTTAATCTAAAGAGCAGTCCGGCGGCACAATAGAAGAGCCCGACTGCGGCGGCAGCAAGGAACATCGCAATGATTACGTAGAGCCAGAGACCCGCGACATTATCGAATATCAGCCAGTAAACCTGTCCGAGCGAGGCGGCAAATCCGAATAAAAATGAATGCAGGAGAGCGCGCCTGAAAGTCTGCTGCGTGGCTGCGGCAAAGAGCGGCAGAGGTACGATGAAACTCAGGAGTGGAAACAGGGAAAATATCCAAGAAAACTCGTGGTTAAAAGGCGGCAAGGCAAGCGGATAGAGTGCGCCGCCTGCAAGCGCAATCCACCATCGGTTTCCGGAGGAATAATACGATGATAGCTGCCGAAGAGCGCCGCGAAGCATAGGGGAAAAATACAACAGTCCTGAAAAACTCAGTTGAGAAGTGTGCGCTCCGTAGTCTCTGTATTAGAGGGCAACCTGTTCCGCTTAATACCTCCGTTGAAATACTCGCCAGAACCCATGTATTTTTGCTGATGTTCCCGAAAAACATGAATCGATCGGGTAAATTTATATTATTTCCGTGAAAGAGGAGCTCCATGAAAGAGCAGGTTCAAGCGGTAATTGATGAAATCAGGCCCAATCTTCAGGCCGATGGCGGTGATATCGAACTTGTCGAAGTGACGCCTCTTGGTATTGTACGAGTTCGCCTTCAAGGCGCCTGCCATGGGTGTCCGGGAGCTGCCATGACCCTGAAAATGGGAGTCGAGCGACTTCTCAAGCAGCGCATTCCCGAAGTGCAGGGTGTCGAAAATATCGGCTAATCCGGTATTGTAATGGGCTATAACCAAACAGAAGCGGCAAGTCCGGCCTTATTCAAAAAAAGGAAATTTCGCGAGGAATCACCATGGCGTTCTTGGTGGTCAAAGGCGACTTTCCTGGGGTCGTGCTGGGCGAGCCTTTTTATACTGTTTCTTATCGAGGCGGCGGCATTTTACCTTGTCGAACCCCGTCTTGCCCATATTGACCATCGGATGTCCCTTGTGGTGGGAATTGCCTTGGGTTTCTTTTTTCTCGTACCATTTATCGGGTTGAGTCTCATTACCGCGACGACGCTCACCGGCATTGATCTCCTTTACCCGCGGGGGATTACCTCCATAACTATCGCGGTGCTTTTTTCGATTGCGCCAACGCTGGCCCAGATTCTTGGCCTCGAACGGAACCGTCTTAGAACATCATTTATCAAGGTTAATAATGCCCTTACCAAAGCGCAGTGGCGGCGTATCCGCGGCGACCGGGTCGTGGTATTGCTTCCGCACTGCCTTCAGATTGATGTCTGCAATCGAAAACTTACCACTGATGTCAATAACTGCCTGCGTTGCGGCAAATGTCCCGTCAGCCAGCTTCTGGAACTCGGAGACAAATATGGATTACACCTCGAAATAGTAAACGGCGGATCGGTGGCGCGCAGTCGCGTCGCCGCATTTCGGCCAACCGGCATCGTCGCTGTGGCGTGCGAACGCGACCTGACCTTCGGCATCCAGGATGTCTACCCGGTTCCCGTATACGGCATCATCAATGACCGTCCGAACGGTCCGTGCGTAAATACGTGCGTAGATATGGCGATGGTCGAACAGGCGATAAGGTTTTTTAGGAAGCCCGTATAACAAATTTTCCCACAGGCCAAGGAATGGGGAGTAAGAATATTACCTCCCGCTCCAGAAAATTTCTTGCTCGCAAAAAATTGAAATCTTGCCGTTGTTAATCTACATAAATCTTATCGATATTTGATACGATTTTCTGCCCTGCTTTATAGCTTCGGTACCAGTCGGTATAGGTTGACTGCCGCGTCTGGTTCATAATTTGCCCGATGAGCGATTGGACCGGCGGCGTTCCCCAGGGCGCCGCAACGATCGGTCCTTTCCAAAGGGGGCGAACAAGGAAATAGCCGCCGTTATTTTCGATGAGTTTTGATCGCTTGCCGACCGGCAGTGCAAACGCGACCGCCGCGACTTTGGTATCGATGCCGATGCCGGGAATAGTGCTCATGCGCGTAACGGTATCCGTAACGCCGGAAACGACCTGAGCGGAGTCGGTCTTTTTAAGGTTGGCAAGGGGTGTATTTTCAGGGATACCCTCGCTCCACGCCTCAGCCGCGCTGCGGATAGCCTGTCGGCGGAGTGAATCTAAAAGAATAGGTGCAATACGCCGTTTGACCGCCCAAAACGGCGGAATTCCCTTGGCAACGCGCAGCTTTACGCTAAAGAGGAAAAAAGCCGACGAGTTCTCCATGCGTTCGGAGATGTTGTCGCTCTCCTTCTCCGCACTTAAAAGGAAATGGCCTAATCCGGAGACGAAACCGATGCCGGGAATCGGGCTGTTACGGGGGAAGAGACCGGTCGAATCAAAAATAATCGAAGGATCTTTCTGCGCCGCCTCTTGGGCGGCTTTGCGAAATCCGACATCTTCCATCATCTTGCGAAGCGAGTCCGCCTTTTCCTGGAGAGCGTCCATTGTCTCGCCGGTGGGAATGATCTTACGGAGAATTTGACGTGCCTTGACCATCTCGACCCCGTCGCGTTTTTTCCGTTTTTCGACCAATATAAGTTGGTAACCGGAGCGCGTTTTAATCGGATCGGAGATCGTGCCGGTATCCAGTTTGAACGCGACGGAATCGAATGCAGAAGTCCTGGAACCGCGTTTGAACCAGCCGAGATCGCCGCCATTCTGGGCCGATACATCATCATCGGATGAAATTTTCGCCTCTTCTGCGAATGCCTCTGCGCGTGGAACATCCTTTTCGGCGAGAATCTTATTCTTGAGGTCCGCCAGCTCCTGATAGTAGGTCTGCTCGTCGCGCGCGGTCGGCGTCTTCAAGATCCGGACGGTGTAAAGATCGACCTGCTCCTCGGACTTGAACGCATCGCGATGGTCGGCATAGTATTTTGCCATATCGTTTTCGGTTATTTTTGATATGTCAACATTGACGGTATTGTTTTTTAAAGCGGCATATTCGAAAACGGCTTTTTCATTCTGTTCCTTATAGAGGTATTCGACCTCAACTCTGGCGGGCAGGAGCGCGGCGTCGAGAAGTGTTTCCAGTTTCTGGGCCGGCAGAATCATCTGGCTTGCCTGCTCTTCGAGCTGACGCAGTCCCGTATTGTATTCGTAGGCGCGCGGGTCGTTCAGGAACGCAACAAACTTTGAAGTGTCGAACACGCCATTCGTTCTGAACATTGAGGCGGTATCTACGCCCGGAGGCGGATTATGTACAAGATAGTCGAAGACTTCATCCGCGGAACCAAAAAGATCGGCCTTTTTGTAATAGTCGTTCATGAGGCTCTGATTGACGGTGCGTTCCCATACTTCCTGCGGGAGCATATGCAGCTGATCTTGGTCTTCGGCAACGCCGTGTTCGAGCCGTTGACGCTCATTGGTAACTTCGCGGTCGAAAAAATTCAACGGTATTTCCCTGCCGTTGATGGAGCCGGCCGTTTGGATCTTTATTCCACTGGATCCACGATTCATGCCCCAGTTGAGGAAAATGGTTCCGATAACAAACGAAAGCAGGATGATGATCATGATCGGGAGGGTCCACTCGCGAATTTTGCTGATCATAGGCGGTTCAATCTGCTCCTTACTGATTGATTGTTCTTGGAAAAGTTATCGCAGTGCGCCGCCGAAAGGCTGCCGCGGTTTCAGCAGTGCCGTATAGGCGTTGATATTCGTCAAATAGCCCATAGCCGTTTTCAGCTGCCGATCGTCGGAGAGCTTCCAGCGCCAGAAGTGTTCATCATCCTGGCCGTACTGGCGGATGAGCAACGCCTCAGTAAGATACTTCTTGATATCACGTTCGTTCCCTGCGATTTCTCGTTTACTTTCGCGAGAGAGGAGGGTGTCGATGGCAGCGGACGTTTTTTTCAGATCGTTAATTTCCCGTTCGGTCCAGTTGGGTTTCGCCCCGGGGATTTCAAACCGTGTTGCCTCCGAATCGATGGAATCCTTCATGAGGCGGCTCGCCCGCTTGAATTCATCGAATCTCGATTGCGCAATACTCTGATATGTAAACTTTATCGAATCAAGATAATGGTAGAAATCCCGCATGATTTCATCGCCTACAATAATCTTCTCGCGGCCGATATGATTTTTTTCAGCCAACCGCGGATATTCGAGATTGGCGAACTGAAAGAAGGCATCCTTGCTGAACAGTGATCGAGCCACTTCATCGGGCATATCCATGCGAACTACTGTGTCGGGGATGATGCCGCCGCCGCCGGAAACCGCACGGCCACTGCTTGTCAAGTAACGCATCGTGTCTTTGGGAGAGGGCGTTTTCGCATGCTTGACCGAATCGCTTTCCTCGCTGTCGCCGCCTTGATCAGCGTCATTCTCCTCGGCGAGGCTCCCGCGGACGCCATTTTCAGGGCGGTTGATGCATCGTCCTGACGGGGTATAGTAAAAGGCGGTGGTGAGCTTGAGATGGTGATTCGGATCCTCGGGGATAGGGAGCACACTTTGCACCGAACCTTTGCCGAAGGTAGTATCGCCTACGATAATGCCACGATCCCAGTCCTGAATCGCGCCAGTAACGATTTCCGACGCGCTGGCACTCGCATAATTGACTAGTATCGCCATCGGAATGGAGAGCGGCAACACCGGGTCGCTCTCGGATTTAAGCTCGTTGTCCTGGTCTGGAGTCCGGCCGTGCGTGGAAACAATCAGCTTGCCACGGGGCAAGAATTTTTCCGCGACCGATTTGGCCTGCGGCAGAAGGCCTCCCGGATCGAATCTGAGGTCGAATACAAGTCCTTTGATGTTTTTCTTAAGCAGTTCCCGTATTGCCTTTTCCACTGCATCGCCGGCGTCCACCGAGAAGGTGGCCAAGTTGATGTAACCGATTGAACTGTCAAGCATACCGTAATAGGGAACCGCTTTGATCTGGATGATTTCACGTGTTATGGTATAGGCAATATCCTTGGATTCACCTTTGCGGCGGATGGTAATCGATACCTTGGTGCCGGGCGCTCCACGTAGCTTCGAAACCGCCTTGTCGATCGAAATGCCTGCCGTTGATTTGCCGTCAATCTGAATTATCTGGTCTCCGGATTGAATTCCGGCGCGCGAGGCCGGCGTACCAGCAATGGGCGTTTGTACCGTCAGCACCTTATCACGTATGGAAATTTGAATGCCAAGTCCGCCGAACTGGCCCTCGGTATGTATCATCAGGTCGGTATACTGTTCAGCATTTTCGTACGTCGTATGCGGATCGAGAATCCGCAGCATCCCCGTTATCGCATAATCAGTAAGCGTATCAATTTGGATATCCTCGACATACCTCTGATGAATCAGCAGGGCGACATGTTCCATCCGGGTTATATCCAAATAAAAATTATCGTTTTCGCCCACCACGTTTGAACCGTCTATCAGCAGGCCGGAAAAAACTATGAAAAGAACAGCCATGCCGATGATGTGCGACTTATTTAGAAAACGATTATTGTTATTCGCCATAACTTTAAGCTCCTGAGAATAATTACCGAAAGAATATGACCGGGATTACCCGGATGGAATTTACCCCGTGCATCGCACTGGGATTTCTTTTGGATTAAAAATGGAGTTTAAAATACATTATGCAATAGGGAGTCCTCGATAAGTTGCATAAAATTTACCTTAACCTGGCTGGCATTTTCAGGCTGAAGGGTGTTACAGATACTCCTGGTCGGTCGCCGGAACGGCTTTCGCCTTTCCACTAATCCCGGGTGTACGGTAATTTTCAAGTCGCATACGAAAGGCGCTTTGTAATTGATATCCGCTCCATGATGAGAGCAACAACCATGCAATTATATAGAAGGAAAAGGTTTACGATCCAGAGCTTCTACCATGCAACAGGAGTTTATCTGATAGCCGGGAAGCAGGACGATAAAGTAGTTTTATTCAAGCACTAACAACCGGTTGGCGAAATCATGCCGTTCCCGATGGGCTCATAATGGTCGCAATATCGCGGATGGTGCAGATGATGACCACGCTTCATCCGCCAGCAGGGTGAGAAAATGCTCAGTGCAACCGACCTCGCCGTCGTGCATGCACGAATGAGTGGTGAGCAAAATCGTGCTGCAAAAAATACGAAAATGCCCTGCAGAAACGTAGTAGTATACAAATAAACGGGAGAGGTGTTCGGAAAAGGTTAATCCATGATGAACGGAATGTTTACAGATCGGGTAAAGAAGGTGATGCAGATTGCCCGGGAAGAGTCCATCCGCCTGGGTAACGACTATGTCGGAACGGAGCATCTGCTGCTCGGCCTCATCAAGGAAGGTGACGGCGTCGCCGTGGCGGTGATGCGCAGCATGGGGGTCGATCTTGATGATCTTGCCTCGACCATCGAAAAGACCATTACCTCAAGCGGCGGCATGATGACCATCGGCCAGATGCTGCCTTTTACGCCGAGGGCGAAGAAAGTACTCGAAATAGCTGCGAATGAGGCTCGGTCGATGTCGCATAAGTATATCGGCACCGAACACCTGCTTCTCGCGCTCATGAAAGACACCGAAGCGGCGGCGGCAAACGCCATGGCGGCAGCGGGTCTCGACTATGAGCGTGTCAAGGAAGAGATCAACCGGATCCTGCGGGGCGGCGAGTCGCCCGGCGGCCCTTCGAAAGAAAAGAGCAAAACGCCGTTCCTGGACCATTTCGGACGTGACCTGACCGTGCTTGCGCGCGAGGGCAGGCTTGACCCGGTTATCGGCCGTGAAAAGGAGATCGAACGGGTCGTGCAGATCCTTTCGCGGCGCAAGAAGAACAATCCGGTCCTGATCGGCGAACCCGGCATTGGCAAGACCGCAATTGTCGAGGGACTTTCCCAGAAAATCGTTGAAAAAAATATTCCGCAAGTTCTGGAGAACAAGAGGGTGATCAACCTCGACATGGCATCCATGGTCGCCGGCACCAAGTATCGCGGACAATTCGAGGAACGTCTCAAGGCGCTCATGGTCGAGCTGGAGAAAAACGATAACATCATCATTTTTATTGACGAGTTGCACACCATCGTCGGTGCGGGCGGATCCGAAGGGAGTCTCGATGCCTCGAACATCTTCAAGCCGGCGCTGTCGCGCGGGGAGATTCAGTGCGTGGGTGCAACGACGCTCGACGAGTACCGCAAATATATAGAAAAAGACGGTGCGCTCGCACGGCGCTTTCAGACCATCATGGTCGATCCGCCGAATGTCACGGAAACAATCCAGATCCTTGCCGGGTTGCGTCACCGCTACGAAGATCACCACAAGGTAACCTACACGGAGAAGGCGATTGAGACGGCGGTGAAACTATCGGACCGCTATATCTCGGACCGGTTCCTTCCGGACAAGGCCATCGATGTGATCGACGAAGCGGGCGCCCGCAAGCGTCTCTCCAGCATGGAAATTCCCAGCGAAATCCGCGATATCGAGAAGGAGATCGCCGATGTGGTGAAGGAGAAGGAGACGGCGGTCGAGCAGCAGGAGTTCGAACGGGCGGCGAAACTGCGCGACAAACAGGAGAAGCTGAAGGGCACGCTTCTCGAAAAAAAAGCGCTCTGGCGCAAATCCAAGGCCGAGGAACGGCTCTTGGTCGACGAGACCATCATTATAGAGGTCGTCGCGACAATGACGGGCATCCCGCTGTCGCGCCTTGCCGAAGCAGAGTCGAAAAAAATTCTTTATCTTGAGGATGAACTGCGGAAACGCGTTATCGGCCAGGATCCTGCCCTTGAACTGATCGCGAGGAGCATCCGGCGGTCGCGCGCAGGATTGCATAATTCGCGTCGGCCCATCGCCTCGTTTATTTTCCTCGGACCAACCGGGGTAGGGAAAACCGAACTCGCAAAAACGCTCTCTCAAGCTCTGTTCGATACCGAAGATGCGCTTGTGCGTATTGATATGTCGGAATATATGGAAAAATTCGCGGTTTCCCGTCTGGTCGGAGCGCCTCCGGGATACGTCGGGTACGAGGAGGGCGGCCAACTCACCGAAAAGATCCGCAAGAAGCCGTATTCGGTTATTTTACTGGACGAAATTGAAAAAGCCCATCCGGATGTTTTCAACTTGCTGCTGCAGATTCTCGATGATGGCATTCTCACGGATTCCTATGGCCGCCATGTGAATTTCCGCAATACCATCATTATCATGACTTCGAACGCGGGAACCCGCGACGTCAAGAAAGCCGGCACCGTCGGTTTCGGTAAAGCGACCGGTGAAAGCGATTACGAGTCCATGAAATCCAAGGTCATGGACGAGCTCAAGAGAATTTTCAATCCGGAATTCTTGAACCGGGTCGATGAGGCCGTGGTTTTCTTCGCGCTCGGAAAGAAGGAAATAGCGCAGATCGTCGAAATCCAGCTCAGAGATGTCCAGAGCCGCCTGATAGACCGTAATATTACGTTGAAGATTTCCCAAGAGGTGAAGGATTACATCGTCGAACAGGGATTTGATCCTATCCTGGGTGCCCGTCCGCTTCGCCGCGCGATCCAGCGACTCCTCGAAGACCGGCTGGCCGAAGAATTCCTGGGCGACAAATTTCATGACCGCGACACCATCAATGTCGAGATCAAGAATAACGCCATTACTTTCGCGAAAGTAGTCCCCGCGCCGGATGAAACCGCCTGATGCAATCAGTGATTGAACTCAGTTACGATTTTACCATGCACGTTCGGTTGCCCGACGCCGGAGGCGTGAATCTTCCTTTATTTTCAGCGCCTGCTCCTGCTGTTGGAAAATATTTACTAAAGGTTATTATTGTACTATGAAAATATGTCAGACAGCGATGCTGCTTTTTTCATTCTGGTTAGCCGCAGCGTCGGCCACTGCCATTGATGCGCCTGCGGGGAATGCTTCTGATACTGCTGTCGCTGTCCCCAAAGCTTCCGCTTCTGACTCGGCCAACGATTCATCCGCTTCTTCCTCGACCACGACGAACGAATCGCCGAAACGGGCAAAGGTGCTTGATACCCTTATCATCAAAGGACTTGCCGTCAATGCGCCAAGCGTCATTCGCAACAATATCGGATTTCGACGGGGCTCAAAGCTGTCGCCTGCGGAGGTAAAGGAATCCATCAAAAAACTCTACGGACTCGGTCTGTTCCGATCAATCGATATGTTCGTCGTTGCGGAAACCGACACCTCAGCATCGCTTCTCCTCAAGGTTGAGGAGTTTCCCCTGTGCGAAGGAATAGAATGGAGCGGGCTGAAAAAAATAAAGCAGAAGGACCTTGAGGAGAAGCTGGGGTTGAAACGCGGGCAGATCGTTTCCGACAATGCCATCTTCCATGCAAAAAGCTATGTGAAAGATGAGTACGCGAAAAAGGGATACCTGTTTGCCGATGTACAGATTGAACAGGCTGCGGGCAAGGCGCCCGGCAACGTTCTTCTGAAGATCAAGGTGAAAGAAGGCAATTCGCTTCGTATCAAGAGCATTTCGTTCCTCGGAAATATCGAGGTACCCTCGAAAAAACTTAAGAGTAAATTCAAAACCAAGGAGAAACGGTGGTGGCGAAGCGGGGAATTCAATGAGGAGGAGTATCGCGCGAATCTCGACACGCTGGTCATGTACCTCAACGACCTCGGATACCTCGACGCTTCCATTATCAAGGACAGCATCTGGTACTCCGCCTCCGGAACGGACATCTACATCGCCATTACCGTATCCGAGGGCCGCAAGTCCTATGCCGGCACTTTCTCTTTTTCCGGCAATTCGGTAATCCCAACCGATTCATTGATTGATAAGATTGTCCTCAAGGAAGGGCAGCCGTTCAAGAAAAGCCAGTATGAAATGTCGAAGTACTTCATAGAGAATGCCTATCGTGAAGCGGGTTACCTGTGGGTACAGGTTGATGACCGCAAACGTTACCGGGGAGATACCGTCGATGTAGCGTTCAATATTTATGAAGGGAAGCCGGCAATTGTCCGGAAAGTTAACATAACAGGAAACTATAAAACGCGGGAAAAGGTCATTCGTCGGGAAATCGACCTTTTGCCCGGTCAGCGATACCGCCAATCGCTCCTGATGTCGAGCCGCCAGCGGTTGATGGCCCTGAACTTTTTTACTGACGTCAAACCTGATATCACCCCGAACAACGACGGTACCATTGATGTCGTTTTCGACATCACGGAAAAGGAAAATATCGGAACCTTCCAGGTAGGCGCTGCCTACAGCCAGGTTGACGGTTTCGTGGGAACCGTTTCGCTTGGTATTCCGAACTTCCGGGGAGAGGGCGAAGACCTGAAGGTAAACGTCCAGTACGGGACCAACAGCCGCGGTATCGATCTCGGCTTTACGGAGCCGTGGGCATTCGAATCGCCGACATCGCTGTCGGGCGAGGTATTTTACAACTGGAGCGTGCCGATTCTGGGTACCACGACCCCCGATACCATGCAAAGCAAGGGGTTTCAAGTCGGCGTTGGCCGTTCCAGGCTTGCGTGGCCCGACAACCACTGGTCGATTGACGGTACGTACCGATTGAGCTATGAAATGTCGACCTACTACGCCGATACCACCTCTTCGCCGCTGGTTAAAGTTCTGCGTGATGGTATCCTGAGCCGTTTTACGGCGACCCTCATGCGGTATGACCTTGATATGCCGCAATTTCCTAACAGCGGTTCAAAGCTTATCATCATGCCGCAAATCGCCGGGCTCGGGGGCGAATTCGATTATTTTAAAGGGACCGTGGAATATGATCATTATTTCCCGCTTCTGGACCGGCTCGTGCTCGGGTCGACCAGCAAGGCAGGTGTCATCCATACGATCAACGATGGCCCGGTTACGATTACAAGGAACGATCTCTTTAAAATCGGCGGCGTGTACGGGGACGCCTATCTCCGGGGCTACAGCGAATATTCAATCGGCGGCTTTTACAACGCTCCGCAAAATGGGTTATCGATGTTCGCTTCGACGCTCGAACTTCGGTATACGATTCTTCCCCAGACGCTCTACTTCGGCCTGTTCACAGATGTCGGTAATACCTGGGCAAGCCTCTCCCAGATTGATTTGGGCGATTTGTACGAAGGAGTCGGCTTCGGAGTGCGGGTCAATATTCCCATGATGGGCATCTTGGGCTTCGATTTCGGCTTCCCGCTTGATGCCAACCCGAAAGATGTTTTCGGCAGCAAACCGGGCGGGATGCAACTGCATTTTCTCATGAATAAGGGATTTTAAAAGTGAACAAAGCAATGTCAAGCGACGTTCTGAAAATAAAGGAACGCGATTAGAGCGGTACTCCGATGACCCTGATTGTCATGATAAATTTATATTTCAATTTTTCGCAGGGGTGCACGGAGTGCGCCCGCAACCAAAGGGAGGGTTTATGCGTAAAAGTAGTATTATTACGGCAATGGCCGTAGGTATTGCGGCGATGTCGGCTTCGGCGCAGCTTAAAATGGGCTATGTCAATTCGGAAATCATACTCAGCAAATATGCGGGTACCAAGGAGGCTCAGGACAAGTTCAATAAAGAACAGGCCAAGTGGGAACAGGAAGGGTCGCAACGCAAGAACGAGGTGACGGCTCTCAAGGACCAGATCGACAAGCAGAGCCTGCTTCTTTCTGCCGAGCGCAAGAAAGAGCTCGAAGATTCGCTCCAGCAAAAGTATATCCAGTACCAACAATTTCTCCAGGATAAATTCGGCCAGAAGGGCGAAATTTATACCAAAGAGGAGGAACTGATGAAGCCCATCATTGACAAGATTAACTTGATTATTCAAAAGATAGCCAAGGATGAGAACTATGATTTCATCTTTGACGCTCGAGCCAGCGGCGTGGTGTATGCTATGCCCAAGTACGATTTAACCGAACGCGTCCTGCTTCTGCTGAACAAGGAGAAATAGTAGTGAAGCTTTCTGCGATTGCCGCGCGGATCGACGTCTCACTGCCTCTAGGGGCCGAAAATCGCGAAATCTTCGCAATCGTATCCCCGCAGAACGCGGACGAACGGCACATTACCTTCGTTTCTCGGAAGGAGTATCGCGCAACAGCCGAAGCAAGCCGTTGCGCGGCGGTGATCGTTCGGAAAGGGGAGTCCATTCCCGGCAAGATTTCGCTGGAAACTGACGACCCCTATGTCGCCTATGCCAAGGTGGCGCAGCTTTTCGAGGATACCAGTTCCCCATGGGGAGCCGGTATCGACATTTCGGCAATTATCGACCCGTCGGCACGGGTGGCCGCTTCGACTGTCATCGGTCCGCTCACGGTGGTGGGCGCCGATGTCACGATTGGCGCAGAGTGCATGATCGGTGCAGCCTGCGTGATTGAATCAGGGACGACGATCGGCGAAAGGTGTCGCATCGATTCCGGCGCAATTATCCGGCGTCACTCCGTGATCGGCAATCGCGTCATCATCCAATCCGGCGCTGTCATCGGAAGCGAAGGCTTCGGCAACGCCCGAGAGAATAACCGTTACCTCCGCATCCCCTGTTTCGGCACGGTAGTCGTCGAGGATGACGTCGAAATTGGCGCTGGTACCACCATCGATCGGGGGAGCTTTGATTCGACTATCATACGCCGAGGGTCAAAACTTGACAATCTGATCCACATCGCCCACAATGTCATCATCGGCTACGATACCGCAATCGCGGCACAGACTGGCATCGCAGGCAGTACCACGGTCGGAGACCGGGTGATCATTGCCGGCCAGGTTGGATGCACCGGCCATATCGAGATCGGTGACGATGCGTTTATCGCCGCCAAAGCCGGCGTCTCAAAGAGCGTGAATCCGGGCGCAAAAATTACCGGGTATCCCGCCCGCGACCTGATTGCCATGCGAAGGATCGAGGCCTGCCAGGCGCAATTACCCGATCTTTTAAAAGAGATAAAACGCCTGCGGCGAGAATTAGAGGAATTAAAAGGAAATTTTAAGGATTGTAAACTTGTAAAATAAAAGATATGAGCGTTCCCATTTTACCTCTATCCGGGCAACTCCTCCGAACACGTTAGCGCAAACGTTATAATCACTCTCACACCACCCTACAGTTTCCAGCCCTGGGACCCTGCAAAATTTTGTATTTTTTATGCTCTTGGATTGGAATGAATTTTGTATATCAAAAAGCGCATCATTATTTATATATAGAAATAGAAAGGAAAATTCGGGAATATGGGAATGCAACATACGATCGGCCGGAGTATCTCGCTTTCGGGAGTAGGTCTCCAAACGGGCGTTTCTTCGACCGTAACACTCTATCCGGCGGAGGAAAATTACGGGATCAAGTTTATCCGGACCGATATCGCGGATTGCCCTGAAATCGAAGCGGATATCGATAATGTCGTTGATCTTCGCCGCGGAACAGCGGTCGGGAAGAGAGACGTCACGGTCCATACCACGGAACATTGCATGTCCGCACTCTGCGGAATGCAAATTGATAACTGCCGCATCGAAGTGCATGCCCCCGAGCTTCCGCTCATGGACGGAAGCGCCAAGCCATATGTCGAGTTGATCCAGGCGGCCGGAATTATCGAGCAGCGAGCTGTACGCGAATACATTATCATCGACGATCCTATCGTATACACTAAGGGAGATGTTGCCATCGGCATTCTGCCCTCCCAGTCATTCTGCGTGACAGTCATGATTGACTATAAGCATCCTGCGCTCGGTGCCCAGCATACGACCCTGTTCAGGATCGATGATTATGCCAAGGAGTTCGCGCCCGCCCGCACCTTTTGTTTCCTCTCCGAAGTGGAGGCGCTCCGTGAGCAGGGGCTCATCAAGGGCGGAACGCTCCAAAGCGCAGTGGTGGTGCAGGATGTCGACCTGACCGACGAACAGATGGAGGGGCTCCGTTCCCTGTTTCATGAGCAGGGGCCGCTGATGCGCGGCACCAACGGTTTCTTAAATAATGCGGAACTCAGATATGTTAACGAGCTGTGCCGCCACAAGGTGGTCGACCTGATGGGCGACCTCTATCTTCTCGGCAAACCGCTCCTGGGGCACTTGCAGGCGGCACGAACCGGTCATGCGGCCAACATCGCACTGGCGAAGATGATTCGAGCCTATGTTAACGACCGCCGGAAAAAGATGGAAGGTTCGGAGATCAACTGGCAGGAGATCACCACCTTGCTGCCGCATCGCTACCCGTTTCTCATGATCGACAAGGTGGTGACCATCGATCCCGGAAAAAGTATCGTTGCGCTGAAGAATGTTTCATTTAACGAGCCGTTTTTCCAGGGACATTTCCCGGCGAATCCTATCATGCCGGGAGTGCTGCAGATAGAAGCAATGGCGCAGGCGGGCGGCATCATGGAGCTGTACGCGCGCAAACTCCGGTCCAAATCACCCAGCCAGGAGCAGACGATTCTCTTCATGGGAATCGATAAAGTTCGTTTTCGCGGTATGGTGCGGCCGGGCGATATATTGAGGATCCAGGTGACTATTCTGCAGAACCGGCGAGATATCATTCGCTTCCGCGGCGAATGTTTTGTAGAAAATAAGATTGTCTGCGAAGCTGAACTCATGGCCATGCTGGCGAATAAAAAATCATAAAGATAGGGGAGGCCTCATGGCTGTCGAAATTCACCCGACCGCTATCATCGATAGCCGAGCCCGCATCGGTGATGGCGTTTCAATCGGTCCGTATACGGTTATCGAGGGGGATGTCGAAATCGGGGACCGCAGTGTGATCGGGCCGCACGTCGTTATCGCGGAATATACCCGTATTGGCCGTGAGTGCCGAATTTTCAGTGGCGCCAACATCGGGCAGATTCCGCAGGATATAAAATTTGCTGGAGAGAAATCCCTCCTTCGCATCGGCGACCGTACGACGATCCGCGAATTCTGCACGCTTAACCGGGGCACGGCAGCAACCGGCGAAACCGTGATCGGCAATGACTGCCTGCTTCTTGCCTATTCTCACGTTGGGCACGATTGTGTGATCGGCGACCACTTCATCAGCTCCAACAACCTCGCCATGGCAGGGCATGTCCGTGTCGGCAGCAATGTGACAATCGGCGGCGTTTGCGCTATTCACCAGTTCACGCAGATCGGCGACTACTGCATGATCGGCGCTTTTTCATTTATCACTCAGGATGTCATACCTTACGCCCTCACTGCCTTTGGCCCGGTCCGCATTATCGATATTAACCGGGTGAAGCTCGAACGGTGCAATTTCACGCCTGAACGAACGCAGGAAATCCGGCGAGCGTTCCGAGTGCTTTTCCGAAGCGGTCTGCAGCTGGATTCGGCTTTATTGGAGCTTACGAACAGGTTCCCCGACAACGAGGATGTGAAACGGATCATAGCATTTGCACGGGCCAGTAAGCGCGGATTGGTGCGCATGCAAACATCAGTCGCATTATAAAAGTCGTAATATTTGTGAATGAGAATAATTATATTAATATGTCGCATAATACATATTATGTAAACTATTGCAAGTTTTATTGTTTGCTCGCATGGTTTTAAGCCTCTCTCCTCGCATTGAGCATTTAACCGAGTAATTGAAGTCTTTCAAGCAGCATCATGGTGTAGCCGGCAATCACCGGAACGGCTATGTTATCGTTAATCGTGAGGCTTGGTGAGAATCGCAACGGAATAAGTTCAAAAACCGTAATTACCGTAGAAACCGCAACGGTTGAAATCAGCGTGGCCCTCCCCCCCCATGCATCCAAAATTCCCGGAATCGCTGGAAACGCCCAATAAAATAGAACAATGCAAACAATAAAGCAGGCTATCGAGCCTTCAAGCGATTTTTTCCCGATTTTTATTCGACCGAAACGTATGCCGACAATCGCGGCCGCGGCATCGCCGACAATAAAAAGCGTCAACGCGATGAAAGAGATGGAACGATGACCCTTGAACAGAATGCAACATAAAAATGCCGCACCGATAACCCAGGTGGATCCGCTGATTTTACTGCACAGCTCCTCTTTTCGCATCATGGAGCCGAACGTCGAAAGCACGAGTTTTTGAATGAAAGGATTTCTGAAGCGAAAAATTTCCACAATCATGGAAACGGCAAATAGAAGGAACAGCACAATCGGCATGAACAATGGCGGGAACGACCATCCTGGCCCGTACAAGATGCCGATCGGCATGAGCAGGGCGATAAGATGGAGCAGCTTTCGTTGAATTTCTTCCCTAGGAATTTGCATTAAGAGTCAATAGGTAATTGATTATTATTTAAAACTATAGCACGATAGTTAAGCGAAAACTTCGCGATAACTATCTTCGGGGTCAAGAGCGAATGTCAAAGGTTTTTAAAATACGTTACGGGATCACCGGCTGCCGTGGAAAAAGGTATGGAGGCCGTTCGAAAAAAAGCCCTGCCACGGGGTCATTCCATAGCAGAGCTTCAATACTTGAATGGTACTATTATTGAACCCTGAGCAGCTTAAGGCGCTTGTCGAAATTGGTCGCCTTCATTCGCACGATATACACGCTTGATCCCATCGAGGTCGCACGGCCCTCGGTGCAGTTCCACGCCACCGTATAGTGACCGGCCTGGTACTTCCCGCTCGCGAGTTGCTTCACCAGACTCCCCTTCAGGTCGTACACATTGATCTCTATCGCCTGCTGCGATGTGCCGACTATCGAAGGCACATCGAACGATATTTTCACCGAACCACGGAACGGATTCGGATACGCCTGCGTCAGGTCGAACGCCTTGATCAGGCCGCTGCCCGAAACAATCATTTGCCCCTGGAATATCGCGCCAGCTTTATACGCCACTTCCGTTCCATTCTGAGACTGGAATTCGAGCGGGTACTCGCTACTCCCATCCCACAGCTTGAAGGTCACCGGCTCTCCCGCGGCCAGACCGTCTTTTTGCTTTGTCATCGGGTTCTGGCCCCAGACCACAAAGGCCGCAACGCCCTTGAGTATCGTCCCGGATCCCACGAGACTC
>Ga0187851_10000486_pt1 | contig 40710 bp, 28 predicted proteins | sample June2016WEW_6_10_FD_132997 | JGI IMG/M metagenome (GOLD analysis project Ga0187851, IMG submission 132997) | Peatland microbial communities from SPRUCE experiment site at the Marcell Experimental Forest, Minnesota, USA - June2016WEW_6_10 | ecosystem: Environmental > Terrestrial > Soil >...
AATCAGCAAATGAACTGATAGTGGGAGTAAAAGTATTCGGATCTACCCCATAAATGGAATATAATTCATTAGACCAGGTTATATCATCTTTTTGAATGTTCCATTCCCAACTTCCAATATTAGCGATGCGCTGCGCTTCACCTAGACTTATTTCACTCTCCTTCAACGCTGCTTCAATCTGTTTACGATCAGTAATATCTTCAAATGTTGTATAAACTTGATAAGGCTTATCCTCCCATTGCCTTAATTCTGGAACTGCATGGATATTCAACCATCTATATCCATTTTTTGAAGGATTTTTAACTCCCATTATAACATTTTTCACTTCTTTACCTGTTTTTAAAGCAACCATCGCCGGATGTTCTTCACCGGGGAAAGGTGTACCATCTTCATGTATAGCTTGCCATATACTGTCATTTGAAGTTTTATACTTAATTATATCAAAAGTGAAACCTAGTATCTCCTCTGCTGCAGGATTCATTGAAATTATATGACCTTCAGCATCATGATAAACAACACCCTGAACCATAGTTTCAAAAAGGTTTTCATATTTCTTCTCACTTATCCGCAGAGCCTGGTTAAGACTTATTAAGTTATCCCTCTGATTTTGAAGCTCCTCATTAGATATCCTTAATTCATCAGTTGTAGACTGTAACTCTTCATTAGAAACCTTTAACTCTTCATTAACCTGTTGTAATTGCACCAGTAATTTTTGAGTTTTATCCTCAGATTTTTTACGTTCAGTTACGTTGGTAATGAATGAATAATAATATTTAGTATCGCCATTCTCATTTCTAACTAAATTTACCAATAATTCAATAGGTACTCGACTACAATTCTTTCTTAAATATTCTTTTTCATATCTAATTGGTTCACCTGAATGTTGAAGCTCTTCCAATTTTTCTTGTTCCATATCCCGGAATTCCGGTGGAGTGAGATGCTCTGACCAATCCATATTTTTAAGCTCTTCCTTAGTATAGCCAGTAAGCTCCTCAAATGCTTTGTTAACTAATCCCAAACGCCCATCCGGATACCATACACTGAATGGCTGAGAAGAATATTCTATTATATTTGAAAGAAAAAGTTCACGTTTTTTACTCTTCTGTAATTCCTCTCCTTTCTTGCGAAGCTCTTCTTCAACCTTATCAACCATTTCATTAGATTTAACCATAAATATAATTCCTTAAGTAATTTTATCAGATTAAAAATAGTATATATCAATAAGTTTTATCTTATTTATTAATTTAATGAATATTTAATTATCAAAATATCTAAAAAGGTAATAAAACAGACTAATTGGACATGAATATAAAAGTTTTATAAATAATATTAATATTACACTATTTCAAAAAATAAAAAAAAATTTTAGCGGATTATTATGCAAAGTAAAAAAAATTTATTTTCTAATAAATCAATGAATATAATTCCTGCAGTTGATATAAAAAATGGTAAATGTGTACAGTTAATCCAGGGTAAACCAGGGACTGAACAGATAATTATTGATAACCCCGTGGAAGTTGCCTTAAACTGGCAGGAGAAAGGTGCAAAAAGTCTGCACCTCATAGATTTAGATGGAGCATTTGGAGATAAACGTCGTAATCAAAGTGTAATTGGTGAAATTATAAAAGAAGTATCTATTCCCATACAAATGGGTGGTGGAATAAGAAGCAAAGAAGATGCAATGACATTACTAGAAATGGGTGTTGACCGTATCATAATGGGTACTATGGCTATAAAGAATCCCTTAATTGTACAAGAACTCGCAAATGAATTTAATTCCAATAGGATCATAGTAGCACTCGATAGTAAAGATTCGCAAGTAGTAATTAAAGGTTGGACTGAAAAAACAAGTAAAACAGCCTCCCAACTAGGTAAATTAATGGAAGAGCATGGTGCTGGATATATACTATTCACCAATGTGGATGTAGAAGGTCTACTAGAAGGATTTAAATTAAAACCATTAATTGAACTATTAAATAATGTTAATATACCAGTTATATATTCCGGTGGAATATCAACCATCAAAGACTTAGAAAAACTATCAACCACTAATGTTAACGGAGTAGTTATCGGTTCAGCACTATATAAAGGTAAAATAAAATTTGATGAAGCACTCAATTTATCAAATATAAAATAATGATCATTTTTAACAAAAAATATAAATTTTAAATAAATCTTAAATCAGGAGTATATGATATGGCACTGTCACAAACTGTAAAATGCAGAACCGCTGAATCAGCTGGTAAATTATCTAAACATTTAATAAAACTGGGAAGTGGAATGGGTAAAAGTTATCCAGGTCATCTATTTCTAAAATTAGGATCACTGAACTGTGTAAATTATTTAGCCAGTAAACTCGGAATAGGCTCTATAATTATCACTGGAACTAATGGAAAAACCACATCCACTAAAATCACAATTCTACTACTAGCTAAGGATGCTAAATTAACTTATAATTATGAAAGTAACACTATAAATGCCATAGTAACCGGTCTTTTAACAAGTAAAGTAGATTTAGGAGTTTTTGAGTATGGTATCAGAGATATAGAACATGCCATACCTGACACGGTTTGTAAAATAGTTGATCCAGTAGGAGTAGTTTACACTAATATTTCCCGGGAACATTCACAGGTTTCAGGACGAAAAAATCCATTTAAAGAATATTTAAAGGCTAAACAATTACTTTCAACACCGATGAAAAGAGGTGTAGTCATTTGCAATGCAGATGACCCTAGAACCACTTACATTGGCAAAAATAAAGAACAAGATACTAAAGTAACTTACTATGGTTTAGATATAGATTTAGAAGATAAAACACCCTTAACTGGTGATGTTTTCTGCCCCATTTGCGGGGAAAATTTAGTATACAGTAAAAGATATTTAAATCATCGTGGAATCTATGAATGTACTGATTGTGGTTTCAATCGCCCCGAACCAGACATTAAACTAACTAAACTCATACTTGAGAATGATATATGGTGGGTGACTTTAAACGGAGAGATTTATAATTACCCTACAGATAAGAACTTACCCATTGATTTAAAAGTTCCATTACCTGCTTTTGGTATTCACAATCTATATAATCTACTCTGCGCAGTAACTACTTATATTTCATTTACCCCCAATCCTGAGAATATAAAAAATACTATTAGTGAAACATGCGAATCATTGGATCTCAGTATTTTACCTCCCGGTCGATTTGAAATATTTAAAGTAAAAAATAAATGGATTGGTATGGGTCAAGGTGACAATGGAGATGCATTAAAAGCAAATATACAATTTATGGAGAGTTATCTTGGTGAAGAAATAAATGGAAATACTGCATTTATTTATACAACCCCAGATGAAGGGGAAGATGAAATATTCGAGGATCATTACAGTTCATTAAGTTCATTTAAACCAGTAATGGTGCATGTGATACCGGGAAGAGAATCCATAGAAGCAGCTAAAAATTATTATGAAATCATAAAAAAATCCCTCCCAGCTGACTTCTATCCTTTACCATATGAAGAAATGGATATAAGAATAGATAAAATCCGCGAACTTGTAAAAGAATCAACTAGTAAATATATTATAGTATCCGGATGCGGACCTGAAGATTACATGTGGGGTAATTTAAAATCACGTTGCAAATCTCAAAAGAAACGTAGCTAATTTTGTTATAAATGGAGCTAACGGTCCTAACCTACCACCTAGTTTCATAAATGCAATTACATCACTTCTTTTCAATCCACCAATCAATGTTAAGATGGAGATGTATATTAAAGCTCCAATTAAAGCTAAAAACATGATGTATACAAAGGCTAATATTTTAGCTATAGACATGTGATAAGCACTAGTGTAAGCATAAGTCGTTGGAATAAATAATAAAATTATTGTCATAATAACTGATGCAATAACTATTTTTCCAAAATTTCCGTATTCAAGTCTAACATTTACATATCTAAGGGTTCTCCACGCTACCATAACCATTAGAAGGAATGTAGCTATAGAAGTTGCTAGGGCAGCTCCGTTAATCCCATATTTAGGTACTAAAATCACACTTAAACCTAATTCTATTACAGTACCTATCGCTAAAGCAACCATAGGAATAACTGGCTTACCCACACCCTGAGATATACTACCCGAAACCGTGTATAAGGTGAAGAACAGCATTCCAAGGGCTAATATTCTCAAAGCCTCAGCTCCCTCCACATAACCTGGGAAAATCAGGCTGATGATGGGAGTTGCGAATACTGCAATTCCCAATGATGCAGGTAAAACAACTATAGTTACGTAACGGTAAGCTTGATTTATATAAGTGGTTATTAATTCTCCATCATTAACGCTTAAAGCTGCTGATGTAGCGGGAAGAACTGCAGTGGCTACAGCCATAGATATAATTAATGGAAGTCTAGCAATAGGACTGGCAGCAGCATAATATCCTACAAATTGAGCGGGGAGGTAAGCTCCTATAACCCAAGTACCCATATCATACATGAATAATTCACCTAAACTACTAAAAACCACGGGTACACTGAATAATAATAACATTCTAACTAATCTTAACTCTTTGCGGAGCGTGAATGGTTCATCTAAATTATTATGAGGATTTAATCTACGACTTCTTCTTTTAGTATCTTTAAGATGTTTCCATACATATTTTCTGAAAAGGATGAATGCAGCTACTCCTGCAACCATATATCCAATAGCTGTACCTATCACTGCTCCTGCCACATAAAAATTTGCGAGTATTAACACTATCGCGAAGATAATCGTAAAACTCTGCTCAAAAGCTTTAGTTATTACCAGGTTACTCATTTGATAGAAACCCTGGAAGACACCCTTCAATTCCCCGGTGATAACACTGAAGGGAGTGATAAGAGAAACCGCTTGAAACGGTACCACAGCTAATGGTTGATGTAATACGTCTAAGGCTAAAGGTTTAGCTAATATGAATATAGTTAAACTTAATAAAAAGCCCATTACTATGATTAATTTAAAAGAAGTTTTTATAATCTGTCTAATCATCTCTGGCTGATTCAAAGCCTCATATTGAGCTATATACTTTGCTATAGCTGGTGGTATTCCACCTTCAGCAGATAATTGCAGCACACCTATCAAAGGAAGCGTTAATCCTAATATACCATAACCAGTTGGACCTAATAGATAAGCTAAAGAGATACGGTATACGAAACCTCCTATTCTGAATATGAAGGAGCCTATAAGCATTACAAGGCTACCCTTAGCTATTTTTGTACTACTCATAATGATATTACCCACAAATAAAAATACTTAAACTTTAAAAAAACTCTTCATTTATTACTTAAAAAAAAATAAATTATATCCTTTTTTTTAGTAGATTTATATCTTTATTAGGTTTTATTTTAACTCTCAGTAATTAAAGTAATTTTTTTTTTAATTATAAATTCATCTTTTATATTTTATATGATATTAAATAAACATACTATAAAAAAAGAAAACATCATTCTAAAAAAAATCTATAAATATTTTAAAAAAAAATTTTTTAATTTGAGGTGAATAATTATTACAATTATAATGGCCACAGGAACATTTGACATTATCCATCCCGGCCATGGATATTATCTACAAGAGTCAAAGAATTTAGGTGAAGAAAATAGTAAATTAATTGTAGTAGTGGCTCGTGATGCCACAGTCAGATCCCGAAAAAGAGTGCCCATAGTTAATGAAGAACAACGTTTAGAAATGGTTAAAATGCTTAAACCCGTGGATGAGGCTTATCTAGGAAGCACTACTGACATGTTCTATATAGTGGAGAAAATTAAACCTGATATTATTTCAATTGGACCAGATCAAGATTTTGATCTAGATTTACTTCGAGAAGAACTTAAAAAAAGAGATTTAAATGTAAAGGTGATTAAAATCACTGGTTATAAAAAAGCAAATCTAGATAGTTCTTGTAAAATAATTCGTAAGATTAAAGAAACAGAATTCCATAAAGATGAATTTAAAAACTGTTAAAAAAATTCAAACGCAAAATAAGTTTTTACATAAAAAAAAATTTATAAAAGAAATAAAAAGTTAATTTATTTCTTTTTCTTTAGAAAGGCAAATTTGCATTAGATGCCTTCATAAAGTCCATTTATTTACTGGTTGTTTACCAAATATTCAACTTTTTTAACCGAATGCTTATTCTTCTTAGAATGGTAATGATACATATGTACCCTCTAATGTGTACGTATTAAGGTTCCAATTATTAATTACACCGAATGTGTTTGATGTACTAATGGTATCTGCATAGTACCATTGACCATTCACGTATAATTGAGCCCAAACATGTCCATACCATCCATCTGAGAAATCACAGTAACCCTGTTGATATCTAGCGGGTATACCTGCTGCACGAGCCAAAGCCACCATTAAATTGGAATGATCACAACAGTTACCTGTTCCAGCTTTTAATGTTCCAACGGCCCCATATAATGTGTTGTAATAGAAGGAATAACTGATGTTATCCGTAACCCAGTTAAAGAGTGCTACTGCCTTAGCGTAAGGAGTAGTTAAACCAGCAGTGAGTTTATCTGCTAGTGCAATTATTGTAGGGTTATTAGATTGGCAATTAGTTGTTGGTTGTAAATATTGATCCAATGAAGCAGGAATAGTTGAAGTTGTATTATTCGATGATCCATTCCATGGGTTTACAGCAGCATAATTTGGTAACCTATCATTTACACTATAAAAGCCCATAATTCGAGATTCTAAATAAATTAATGATGCATATTGAATATTCCCTAGAGTACTAGTGGCATAATTAGGCGCTCTACCCGTAGAATCTATAAAACTTTGGATAGTTGATGCCAAAGATAGATACTCTGATTTATTAATGTCTCCACTCTTCAAATCTTCACTTGGACTTGATGGTGTATTAACATTTTTCAATGCTATTAATGTATTTGTATTACCATTAATCTGCAATAAACCATTATTTAATAATTCCAGGAATTGTGGCATAGTAACTTGTATATTAGATATAGTTACATAATTCGGTAGTCTCTGATTTTCTAATATAAAGTTTGTAACATTCGCCGCGGATGTGGATATTTGACTAATGGTAAATCCAGTTACATTGGATTTACTAGTCACATTAGATGTTGTATTCTTAACTCCTGAAGTTGATGTTGTATTATTAACTCCTAAAGTTTTTATTGCGACATAGTTAGGTAATCTGTTATTAACACCGTAAAATTCCATTATTCTGGAGTACATGTAAATTAATGATGTATATTGAATTTTCCCTAGAGTACATGTGGCATAATTTGGTGCTCTACCAGTAGAATCCATAAAGTTCTGGATTTTACTTGCCAAAGATAGATACTCTGATTTATTAATGCTTCCATTAGTGACGTTCCCATTACTATTAGTTGGTGCGTTAAAATTACCTAATGTTATAGGTGTATTAATCCCGTTATTTATCTGTCCTAACTCTTTAGTTATTAATTCTAGGAATTGTGGCATACTTACTTCTAATTTACCTATTAGAACATATTCTGGAAGAGTATGTTTACTCTCTATATATGTTTTAACCCATCCTGATGCTTCGGTTAAATTCTTGGTGACGAACCAGTTACCTTGGACATTACTACTAACGTTATCTCCTGCAGCCTCTTTGGCATACTGAATTGTATCCGAGCTTTTATTGTTAACATTAAGAGTATTACTATTATTAAGACTGGAAACAGTGTTATTTGGATTAACATTCTGATTAGTAACTGCATCGCTAACCGTAACATTCATCTGCTGGCTTGGTACGGTTGTACCTTGATTTGTATCTGTACATGAGTTATTCATGGCTATATTATCGCTTTTAGTTAAGTTCATGGTATTAGTTGAGTTCTGCTGATTTGTTGTGGCGGCATAAATATCTGGCATTAACAATGATACCGACATTAATAGTATCATTGTAAGCAACAAAAGTCGCTTCACGATACTGGCCTCCCAAAATAATAATTTCAGCAATGTCAGATAACATAAATTCATATTTATTTTTTTTAAGGTTCTGACAATTTTTAAGATTTATATACTAGAATATATAAATCTTTGTATTCAAAACTTAATATTAAGTGATTATAAACTATATTTTCATGATTTTAAACCATTCAAATGTAGGAATCAAAAAAGCGTTCATTTAACTCCCCTGCATTAAATTACAATACAAAAGTAGGTATAGTCCAATTAAACGTATTATATAATACTATAAATGTAATGTAATAATAATAAACTTTCAAATTAGATAATACTAATAGAAATATAATCCTTAATAAACATGTAAAAGTAAGATATAAAAGTGTAAATTTTAATAAAAAAATTTTTTTAATGATGAATATAATTTTTTATTATATTTATAATACTAAATTTTATAATACTATAAAAATGATAAATACTCAATTATGGAAATAGAGAATATAAAGAGAGCATTAGAAATCATCCAAAATTCTAATCAATTCGCAACACTCATACCCGAAGTAAGAAGTAACCTAGTGATGGCTAAAAAAAATGCAACCACCATAAATGAAGTAGCAGGCGTACCCGGACGTATAACCACAGTTAACGGTAAAGCCAAAGCATTCATGAAACCAGAATGGGGTGCCTCCAGTCACATGGCCCGCTTAATACTAGAAGTTATGAAACACGACCCCGAACGTCGAAGCGCGATTAACCTACGTTACCAACCCACCCTCATAGAGTTAATAAAAAAATTAGGACTAAAAATTAGCAGTTATAATCGATTAGAAGAACCCGAAGATCAGCGTAAAATTGAAGGCGGAAGCATCAATTGGGGAGTAACACAAGCAATAAATAAAATTGGAGAAGTACCCGATGTAATATATCACACTGGTGACTGGGGAAAAGAACCAATCATCGCATTAATTGGCTGTGACGCGGTGGATGTAGCTAAAATGGCAATATGCCTCGCTCAATTATACTCCATCAGGAAACCGGAAGTACTATTTGCACCCACCCGTAGTTTATACAGTGATAAAAAACTAACAACAAGTTGTATATTCTGTGGAATATCCAAAGGAGAACCAGAAATAGAAGAGATGATTCTATATAAAGATGACGACAATATGGTACTTATGAATATTTATCCTTACAATAGGGGACATTTAGAAGTAGTACCCCGGAAACATTACACTGACTTAAATGAGTTAAAACCTGATGAGTTAAAAAATTTTTTCTTATTAGTTCAAAAAACTATAACACTAATTAGAGAAGTTATAAAACCTGATGGAATCAACTTAGGCTTCAATTTAGGGAAAGCAGCTGGTTCCAGTGTAGAACATTTACATTTACACTTAGTACCCCGCTTTAAATTTGAAGGTGGATTTATGGAAACAGTAGCATCCACCCGTGTGATCAGTGAAAATTTAGATGAAACATATAAGCGTTACATGAAAGAAATACAATTATTAAGGTGAAAAATGATGCTTATGCACTATAAAATGTATGAGGAGATGATGCAGCAACCCCAATCATTACGGGATACTTTAAAAGCTGAAAAATCTCATCTAATAGAATTAGCTGATAAATTCAAAGAATTTGAACGCATCTACCTAGTAGGTTGTGGAAGTTCCCTATCCACGTGTTACTCAGTTAAAGACGCGTTAGGAATTCTCTCAGATAAAGTAGTAGAAGTTTACACGGGATATGAATTCTATTATCATAAAAATCTAGAAAATGAAAATGCAGGAGTAATTTTAACCAGTCAATCCGGTGAAACCGCTGATACATTAGCCGCGCTTAGAAGAGGCAAAGAACAAAGTTTCTACACTGTCACTATCACTAATGAAAGTGAAAGCACTATGAAAATGGAAGCCGATGATACTGTACTAACTCGTTGCGGTAAAGAAACCGCTATACTCGGAACTAAAACTTATATGACTCAACTTTTAAGTTTATATCAAATATTATTCAGATTAGAGGATACGTCACCATTTAAGGATGTTATAAGTGATTTAAATAAGTTACCAGGTATTAGTCAACGTATAATTAAAGATACAGAAGAAGAAAATAAACAGTATGCTGAAAAATTTAAAGATTTCGATTTCTATTACTGTATGGGTAGTGGACCTAATTATGGTTTAGCTTACAAATTAGCCATGACCATGTTCATGGAAGGTGCACTTAAAAATGCTTGTCCTCTATATTCCGGGGAGTTTCGTCATGGTTTAATAGAAAGAACCGAAGAAAATGTACCATTAATATTCTTAGATGCAGATTATCCTGGTGATGAGTTAACTCAAAAATCGGTGAATTTCTCACAAAAAATAGGTGCCAATAGTCTAATATATAAAATGAGGGATTACTCAAATTTAAACTCATTATTATCCCCATTTATACTAGTAATTCCACTGGAATGGTTCATATATTACTTAGCCCACTATAATGGAGAGGATCCGGGTAGTACTAGACATATTGGTAAAGTAAGATACTAAAAAAAAGAGAAAATAAAATATTTTTTTTATTTAATTAATGTTCACGGTAGAAGTATTCTTCTGCTCTATTTTAGGTAAAAGTACCATAAGCACTCCATTCTCAAAAGCCGCAGTTGCATCATCTATTCTAATTTTAGCGGGAAGATTAACTACACGTCGTACTTCACCCTGCTTCCGCTCCCTCTTAACATAATCAACATCCGTTGGTATGATCTCATCAATAAATAACGCAACCACATCTAAAGCATCCTCACCAACATTAATTGTAACATTATCCTTTTTAACACCAGGAAGATCAACAATAACGGTTACATCATTAACTCCATCCACAATATCCACTAAAAGATTATTACTACCACCGGATGTGTAACCTGATATGGTTCTCTCTAATTCACCTTGAGATTCACGAATCGTATCCACTACATTATTAATCATCTGCTCTACTATATTTCTGTTTGACATCGCCAAATTCCTCCAATTTATCTAATACTTGTGAAATTCCTTTACCTTCAGAAGCTTCAACCATTAATGATTCATTTACTATACTCTTATATAATTCTAAATTATTAAGATTATCGACCAAATCAATCTTGTTAAAAATACAAATCACTGGTGTATTAAAGACACGTTTAACTTCCTCTAAAAGCTTAAACTGACTATCCATAAGATAACCTGAAGTTTCAGATACATCAAAAATAAATAAGATTACATCAGCTAAATGCTCTAACGCTACCATCGCGTTAAGTTCAATCTCATTCATATCCTTAATCGATCGATCCAGTAAACCAGGAGTATCAATAATCTGATACTTTTTCCATCTACGCTCTAAATGACCAATCTGAATACCAGTTGTGGTGAAAGGATAATCAGCCACCTTAGGTTCAGCAGTAGTTAATTTACGTAGTAATGTGGATTTACCCACGTTAGGGAAGCCTGCTATAACAGCTGTGGTTGCTTCAAAATCAATGGTAGGCATATTCCTCAATCGTGCTTTAGCATAATCTAGAAAAGTTAACTCCTCTCGAATACGATTCATAATTGATGATATCCGTCCAAAAGCCTCCCTTCGAATACTAGCAGCATTCTCAGATTTACTACGTCTAATCTTATGTACGTACTGATTTTCAATTTTACTAAGGAGTGCCACTGCCCAATTCAAAGCACCTAATGATTTTTTAAGTTCATCCACACCAACTACTACATCAATATAATCCTGATAAAACATTGGTAAATCTTCAACTTTAGGAGTCTTATCCAAGATACTCTGGAAACTCGCAATTATAACTTGACAGGAGGTCTTCACCCGAGCCTCCTCAACTCTCTTTCCTTTCATTTGACGAGGTATCTTAGATGTCCTCGTTTTACTTGCAGCTTTCTTAGCCCGGCTGAAAGCTTTATCCAAGGCTTCTTCCGGTGTGGGTATTGTTGGTAAAAACATGATATTAATTACTCTCTAAAATTTTTTTAATTAAAATAATTCTAATATATTATATTTTATGAAATTTAAATATTTTAAACTACTTCAAAAATAGAATTTTTGCACTATTTCTGCACTAATTTTATACTAGAATTCTAATTAGTAGTAACTATAATTATAATTGATAATATGAATTATCAAAAAATAACATTAAAACTATATTTATTTATTAAACTATAAAAAGATTTAAATAAAAAAAAATATTCTTAAATAATTTAGTTTTATTCTTCGAAGATTTGACTCTTAAAACTATAAATCTTCACCTCAGGTTTCAACCAACAATCCGGTAAAAGACCTGCTTTCATGCAAGTATTAGATAAGAACTCATCCACATCCCACTTCCACTCCAACGGAACCTGCGGAAGTAACAATCCACGATAATAACCCATTTCTACTATAAGACCATCCTCACCTACATTAATCTTACCCGGATACTCAGAAGGCTTATCCACATTTATAAGCTCTGGTTTAGTTAGTACACTAACCTCAACATCAATACTATCTAATTCATTAATAGTAACCGGAGGAAAACGAGGATCCTGAGTAGCCGCGGATATCGCCACCTCTATAATTGTTTTAATAAGTGATTTAACAGGCTCCGGGTAACCAATACAACCTCTAAGTTCACCATTACGATGCAAAGTACAAAAAGCACCCATATCCTCCTTCAAAGTATCGGGAGTATCCACAGGTACACTCATAATTTTCTCTTCCTTCAAAAATGTAGTAATCGCTTCCCTTGCAACTTTAACTAAAAACATTCCCTCATCATTACTTAACATTTTTATGTCGCACCCCCTACAGTAGCTTCAGTCACACGTACATGAGGACCACCATCACCCACCGGCACAGTTTGCCCACCTTTACCACAAAACCCTACACCCATCCTGAAATCAGAACCTACACCATCCACCTTCAACAACATCTCCAATATATTACCAGATAATGAAACATCCCTTAAAGGATCAGTCACCTCACCATTACGTATTAAAAATGATTCTGCAGCATTAAATTGGAATACTCCCTTACCCGTATCCACTTGTCCACCCCGTGAACCTCTAAGATAAATACCATCACTCATATCCTCAATTATCTCCTCAAAAGATAAGTCACCCGGTTTAAGGTAAGTATTACTCATACGAACAATCGGTTGATCATCAACCGCGGATCGAGCATTACCACTAGGCTTAACACTTAACTTAGACGCGTTCTCCCTACTACTTAAAAGTGAGTTTAAAACACCATTTTTAACTAAAATATTCTCCCCAGTTTTCACCCCTTCCGAATCATAAGGATAATAACCAAACGCATCCATACTAGCATCATCAATAATAGTCACATTCGAAGAACCAATCGTAGAACCCATTTTACCTTTAAGTATACTATCATTCTGTAATATTAAATCCGCTTCAGCTGCATGACCCAATGCTTCATGAATAAATACCCCTGTAAGATCCGGATCCATAATCACTGGAAAACGACCCGATGGAGGTAACTCAGCTTTCAATAATCTTAAAGCCTTCTCAGCAGGAGAACGTCCAAACTTCTCCAAATCCGCGTCTCTAATAACTTCAAAACCCTTAGCACCGCCAATACTTTTATGACCAAACTGTATAACACCCTCAGACGCAGCAACAGCATTTAAAAACATGGCCACCCGACTATCCTCAACCTGTAACTGAGTACCTTCAGAATTAATGAACGTATTCACCCCTTCCTGATCAACATAATTAACAGTAGTACTAACAATACCATCCAAACGCGCTGCATTCTCAGCCTCAGTAATAACTTCCTTCTTCTCATCCACCGTTACATCACTAGGCCTAATTTTAGCTTTAGATTTAACTTGATCCTGTTTAACATCTACACTCGCCAGTTTAACATCACTCTCAAGCATTTTAGCAAGTTTTAAAGCTGATTGAGCAGCAGTCTCTAATTCACGGAGTTGATTAGTGAAACTAAATCCCCAAGCACCATTCTTCAAAATCCGTACACTACCACCCAAATCATTACCAGACCGTACCTCCTGAACTTTACCATCCTTCATAACAATAATATTATTCGAACTCTCATTAACCCGTATATCCACATAATCCGCTTCAGCATTCACGGATTTAATGATTTTCTCAATTGAATCAAAATCTATAGAATAACCAGTTTCATAAGCCATAACATGCATCCCTCCAATTATAACATCCCGATATTTAATTCATATTAATATTATTAAAATGTAAATAGAATCATATTTTTTTAATAAATAATTCTTAAAAAAATTGAAATCTTTTTATAAATAAAATTAGTTTTTGTCATAAATGAATTTTTATCTAGATATTTTATAACGCTTCTCAAATCTCTTCCAAGTGCCAGCAATAGATGATTCAGCAGTTTCTAATTCATTTAAAACAATTTTTCGAATATTAGAAGACTCAATTATATTCTTTTCCCCTGCTTCCTCAACTATACCCTTATTAACGTCATCTATTAAATTATAATCACTCATACCATTTAAATTATAACCAGCATCAATCGTTGCTTTCTGAATCGAAATTTTAACCTTCTCTGGATCAAAAGGCTCAATATTACCACTTCTCTTCTTAACTTTAATAACCTTAGTCATTATTAGAATCCATCCTTACTGTTAAATTTTTTTTTATAGAATGAGTTAAAATTTAATCAAATTCTATACTCTAATTTATGCTAAATAATTAATATAATTTATGATTTAAAAACAGGTTAAAAAAAGGATTTAAACTTACTTTATACTCTAATTATAGACCCTACTTAAAAAAGAGATTTATGAAACAAAGATATTTTACCGAAATTATATTAAATCTATTTCTTTAAAGTTCTAAAATACGTTTAAAATATAAAAGATTCCCCACAATAGGTTTAATAAAAGAAATTCTATTAATATAGAAAAACCAGATTCCAGGAACCTTTATGAAGAAAACCCCTTTGACGGTTTTCTCCCACATAATAAGCTCTTATAACTGTTAAATAACACTAGCAAAATCTGGATGAAATTGTTGTTATGTTCATGAATTTATATCATTTAAAATCTTTTAGTTTCTATAATCCACTCATTCAATGGAGTAGCTCCCATTTCAGCCCTTTAAATTATTAATCATTTGAATCTCTGTACGTACCTTTATCACTCATTTCCATAATGTTCATTACTGCTATCATGAATTGTTTTTTATTCAACTAAAATCATCTCAAATATTATATTTTCTATTTTTTACTCTCCCCCACCATCTCCTCCATCTCCACCATCTCCACCACTAAAACCATCCCCAGAATCAGAACCTCCACCATCATCATCAGATGATCCTGAACCATCTGAGTCTGAGTCTGAATCGCTTCCACTTGTAGAAGTACTCTTATAAGAATTCATATACAATAAGCCAGGAATTATCCAAAATCCACTGCTGGAAATATTTGTCTGGTTTTTTATAACTGGATGAGTATTTAAATTTCCACTTAAAACAAAAAAACCCATAATGAACACAATTAAAATTATAATAAATTTCCAAATGATAAATCGCCTCATATTTCATTAAATAAACTGTTCAAATACAGCCTTTATACAATAGAATCTGATGATACATTAGCAACTATCCGATTTTTGTTTAACATCCAAAAACCTAAATTATCATAAAATTCAATTAAAAATATCCAGATATATCATTTATAAAACTTGTTTTTTAGGATTTCAATTCTTCAATATTTATAAATCTATTATTTCCAAATATCATAAAACAATTTATGGATCCAATAATATGAATGAAATAACCATAGAAAAACACTTTGCAAAAAAATGCCCAAGTATGCCAAAACTAAATTCTGGTTGTCATATAATGTGTTGACATATAAAAAAATGGAGATTATTTCATTTTCAATCCTTAATTATTAATTTTAAAATAATCCACTTTTCTTTAACTTCTCCTCCGTCCATTCCGCAGGTTTAGAGAACCTTTCCTTAATTAAAATAGTTAAAACAAAAATAACAGTGGGAAAAATAGCTAAAACCAATATATTATACCAGTAACTATTCCATAAAACACCAGCCATCACTTCCCGTAATGCTCCAATAGCATAACCCATTGGTAAATAAGGTGCTAAGTTTTGGAATGTTGACGGTAACAAATTAACAGGGAAAGTTCCACCTGTAGTCATAATCTGTAAAACAAGTAGTATAATTACTAAAGCCTTCCCCATATTACCAAATATACTGGTTAAAGAATACGCTATTACCATGAAACATAAACCAATATATAATGCTGTTAAAGTGAATAAATAAGGTGAAGTAACCTGAATATGTAAATTTAAAACACCTAACGCTATAACTAAAGCTTGAAATACGCTTATAATTAAAAATAATCCCATTCGACCTAAATAAACACTGACATGATGATACTTTTTATTAGATCGAACACGTGTGCTAAGCATCGCTATCGCCACAATACATCCAATAAATAAGGATAAAGAAATATAAAACGGTGCAATAGCTGACCCATAATTATACACAGGATCTATAACTGTACTATTCAGATAAACCGGATTATTACTCTGACCATTAGTAAAAGATATTCCATTCAAATTACCCCCACTAGTTAAATTAATTTTCGCCTGATCCACCGCGGAATTAATATTACTTAACAACGTATCCGCAGTAACATTAGTAAGTCTCGGAGCAATCGGATTCAATTTATCATTAACAATATAACTTATTTGAGCTTGCCGTGGATTCACTGTTTCAAATGATAATAAATTTTCAGTGAAATTACTGGGAATAATAAATGCTGCATAATACGCTCCAGTGTTAACCCCATAACGTGCAGTGTTTTCATCCACGAACTGCCAATTAAAATCAGTATTATTAGCGGCTAACTCATCGGATAAATTTTTTCCAAAATTATAATCCACTCCACCTGCAGTGTAACCTAAATCGTTATCAACAATAGCAACCTTCATATTACCTGTTTCATTATAAGGATTCCACACTGCACTAATATTAACTAATGAATAAAGCGATGGTAAACAAATAATTATAATTAAAGCAATGATCACCACAGGATTACGTATAATACTTTTAATATCATTTCTAAAAATTTCGTTTATTCCTTTTAACATTTTCATTAAACCCTAAAGTAATTTTATAATTCTTAATTTTAGTAGTTACTATCAAAACTACTATAATAATCTTATTATGAAATTAACCATTATATAAATGTAACCTATTTAGTAGTTGGATCAATAACTACCATCATTTAAAATAAAAAAATCTTCAACAAAATAAATAAAATAACCAATCCATAATATTACATAAAAATATTACAAGAATATTTATAATTCAAATAACAAAGTAAATACAAGTATTACAATCAAATAATTACTAAAATCATTTCTTACATACCAAAACGATGAAATTGATATCTAAACTGCAATACCAAGCCTAATTTGATGATATAGATTAGTTAGATTATGAAAATTTTTAGTAAAAAGACTTAGTAAAAAGGAGAATAAAAAAAATATGAATATAAAGAATACTAAGGATGCAACTGAAATAACGGTAAAAAAAAATACCCAAGTACTTAAAGAACTTCCATTCAATAACCAACAGGATTTCGAGGATGCCCAACGCGGTTTCATCGCACCATTACCCAATAATGGCGTCATCAAGAACTCCAATGGAGAACCAGTCTGGGATATGGAAAGATTCTCATTCATCAAACAAGACGCACCAGATACAGTTAACCCCAGCCTCTGGCGCCAATCCAAGCTTCTAATGCAAGGCGGACTATATAAAGTAGTTGATAGTCTATATCAAGTTCGAAACGCTGACATATCCAATATGGTCATCATTGAAGGTGAAAACGGAATCATAATCGCCGACCCACTAGTTTCTGAAGAAGTAGCCAGCGCAGCCCTAAAACTATACTATCAACACCGGCCAATGAAACCGGTAGTCGCAGTTATACACTCCCACAGTCACGTGGACCATTGGGGTGGAGTTAAAGGAGTAATCTCCGAAGAAGACGTAAAAACAGGTAAAGTCAAAATCTACGCACCCGAAGGATTCCTAGAAGCCGCGATATCAGAAAACGTTCTAGCAGGTAATGCTATGAATCGTCGAGCCCAATACATGTACGGTAACCTACTACCACCCAGTCCCCATGGACAAGTAGGTACAGGTTTAGGAATGACCGCATCATCCGGAAACATAACCCTAATCCCACCCACAAACCTCATCACCAAAACCGGACAAAAAGAGAACATAGCAGGCCTAGATTTCGAATTCCTATTAGCACCAGATACTGAAGCACCAGCAGAAATGCACTGGTATATTAAGCAACTTAAAGCCGTAACCGCAGCAGAAAACTGCGTTCATACCATGCACAACACCTACACACTAAGAGGTGCCAAGATCAGAGACCCCTTAGCATGGTCTAAATACTTAGATGAAACCATAGCTAAATGGGGTGACAAGTCAGAAGTAATGTACGGCTTCCACCATTGGCCAGTGTGGGGTAAAAATCGAGTCCTCGAAATGCTCAAAACGGCTCGAGACGGATACCGCTATATAAACGATCAAACATTACGATTAGCCAACCACGGCTACACTATGCTAGAAATAGGGGAGATGATCAAATTACCCCCAGAATTAGCTCAACACTGGTCTATCCGACCCTATTACGGTAGTATGAGCCACAACGCTAAAGCAACTTATGTTAAATATCTAGGATGGTTCGACGCAAATCCAGCTAATCTAAATGTACTACCTCCCGTAGAAGCCAGCAAGAAATATGTAGAGTTCATGGGTGGTGCAGAAGCTACACTTGAAAAAGCCAGAACAGCTTATAAAGAAGGTGAATATCGATGGGTAGCTGAATTAGTGAACCATGTAGTTTTCGCAGAACCTGAAAATAAAGCTGCAAGAGAACTTCAAGCCGACGTACTAGAACAACTAGGATACCAAGCAGAAAACGGTACATGGCGTAACTTTTACCTAACAGGAGCACATGAACTACGAAATGGAGTAAATCCCATTCAAGTACCCACCACTACCAATCCAGATTCTATAAATGCCATGACCCTAGACATGTTCTTCGACTATCTAGGTGTGCGTTTAAATGGCCCTAAAGCAGCAGAAAAGAAGATCACCTTAAATTTTGAATTCCCAGACATTAAAGAAAAATATGTTCTCAGCTTACAGAACGGTGTTTTAAATCATAGACCCCACAGTCAGGATAATGATGCGGACGCCTCCATAATCATGCCCCGGACTGTATTGAATAAGTGGATTTTAGGCGAAACTACCATAGACCAAGAGATCAAATCCGGATCAGTTCAGATCCTAGGTAAAATAGAATTATTAAACGAATTATTAGATTTAATGGACACGTTTGACGTCTGGTTCAACATTGTAACACCTTAAAACAAAATTTTATTAAATTACAAAAAAAACAAATGCTACCTAAAAAAACGTACTCTAATAAAGATCACAACTTATTTTTTTTTGAAATCTAATAAGATTCCAATAAATTCAATAGAACAATATATTATAAATAAAAACTATTTTTTTTATTATTTTTAATAAAAATTGAAAACTAAATTTTACCGTTTTGATAAAAAAATATATGTCACCTGAATCAATTGAAAAATTAATATATTCTTAAATTATACTTTTTTTAAAAATAATGGGCATTAAATCCATAAGTAATTAATTTTAATATGCAAGTAATCAAATTCATATGTTCATATTTTAATTAAAATTATATTCAAATTTTTTTTTGATAAACAAAAATTTAATTAATAAATATGTTCCTAATAAGAGATAACATTCAATTCAAACCTCTAAATTTGAACACTATTTAAATGGGTTTTAATATGGTTAAATCTGAAGAAAATATCGACAACAAAAATGAAAAACTTCTAAAATCTTCAGAATTTAGAACTTTTTTTGAAAACATACTAGATGCAGTCCTCCTAACAATCCCCGATGGTACTATTTTAGCCGCTAATCCCGCAGCTGAAGAATTATTTGGATATACTGAAGAAGAAATATGTAAAATCGGAAGAAATGGACTCTTAGATAAAGATGATCCCCACTTACCCATCTTAATAAAAGAAAGAATCCGTACAGGTAAAGCCAAAGGTGAACTTAAATTTATAAGAAAAGATGGAACCAAATTTCCAGGAGAAATGTCCACCAGCGTCTTCAAAGATGGTAATGGAGACAAAAGGACAAGTATGGTCATAAGAGATATCACTAAACGTAAACAAGCTGATAAAGCACTAAAGAATAGTGAAGAAAGATATCGAAGTATACTTGAAAATATTCAAGATGCATATATCCGCGCAGATAAAAAAGGAAACATCATCATGGCAAGTCCATCTGCAGCACTTATGTACAAATTTGATTCACCCCAAGAAATGATAGGAATATCTGCACATTCACTATACAAAAAACCAGAAGATAGAAGAAATTTGATAGAACAACTCCTAAAACAGGGAAAAGTAGAAGATTATGAAAGTGAAGCCCTAAGAAAAGATGGCACTAGTTTTCTAGTATCAGTAAACTCCCAATTCCATTATAATGAACAAAATCAAATTCAAGGAACCAAAGCCTTCGTACGAGACATCACCGAACGTAAAAAAGCCGAAAATCAAATAGAATATCAAGCAAATTTACTCAGTCAAGTAAACGATGCTGTTATCGGATTCACCCCCAATTTACTGATAACCTACTGGAATAAGGGTGCAGAGCAAATGTATGGTTACAGTAAAAATGAAGCACTCGGTAAGACTACCACAGAAATATTACGTCCCAATTATAATCCCGGCGAATATCAGAAGCTTAATGAAGAAATAAATAAACGTGGTATTAAAAGAGCTTTAGTCCATGTTAAACATAAAAACGGAGCTAAAGTCATAGCTGAAATTGATTCAACTCAAATAATTAATGATTCTGGAAATATTGAATATATTATAGTGTATCGAGACATTACTCAACAAAAGAATTTAGAGGAAAAAAGACAAGAATTGCTAGAGCAAGTGCAACTATTTAATGAAGAATTAGAAGTATCCAATGAAGAATTACAATCCATCACCGAAGAACTTCAAACTAGGAATGAAGAAATTCAACAGCAAAAAAATAAGATTTCTGAAATTTTAGAAAGTATTCAAGATAATTTTTATGTAATTGATTATAACTGGAATTATGTATATATAAACAAGCAATCAGCAAATGCCGTGAATATGGAACCCCAAGATTTTATTGGACAAAACCATTGGAAGATGTTCCCTCAATATGTTGGAACAGTTATGGAAGAAAACTTCTTTGCAGCAATGGAAAAGAGGGAAGTAAGACAGTTCAAAATATACAGTCCATATAATAATAACTCGTTTTTAGATACAGTTTATCCTTCAACAGAGGGAATCACTATCATAGGGACTAATATCACTGTGCGTAAAAAAGCTGAAACTGAACTTGAACGTGCTAATCAGAAAATTAATGAGATTTTAAACAGTATCCAAGATGATTTCTATGTGCTTGACCATAACTGGAAATTTGTTTACGTTAGCGAGGTATTCTCATCAAAAATAAACAAAACACCTGAAGATTTTGTAGGGCAAAATATTTGGAATATGTTTCCAAAACATATAGGAACAACTCTTGAAGAGAATTTCCGTGCAGCACTATCAAATAGAGTAATTAAACGATTTGAAATAGGCGGAAAATATACTGATGCCTGGTATAGGATGAATGTTTTTCCATCAGCAGAAGGAATCACTATTATAGGCACAGATATCACCGAAATTAAAAAAACTGAAAACGAGCTGGAAAAAACATTAGAGGAATTAAAACGCTCTAATAAAGAATTAGAACAGTTCGCTTATATTTCATCACATGACCTACAGGAACCTATTAGAATGGTTACCAGTTTCACCCAATTATTAGAGCGACGATATAAAGGAAAGCTGGATAATGATGCTGACGATTATATAGAATTTATAGTTGAAGGATCTTATCGAATGAAGTACTTAATCGATGATTTATTAACTTTTTCAAGAGTTTCCAATGATGTAGATGAATTTGAAAATGTTGACTTAGAAAAAGTATTAAAAAAATGTTATTTCCAATTTATCCTTATCCATTAAAAATAATAATGCACATATAACCCATGAACCACTTCCTACTATTACAGCTGACAATTCCCAAATGATGCAAGTTTTCCAGAACTTAATAGCTAACGCCATTAAATTCCATGGACAACAATCACCTGAAATCTATATAACAGCCCAAAATGACAATAATAAATGGACTTTCGCCGTTAAGGATAATGGAATAGGAATTGAACCTGAGTATCAAAAACAAATCTTTGAAGTATTTAAAAGGTTACATACTCGAGCAAAATACCCTGGCTCCGGTATAGGACTATCCGTAACGCAAAAAATTATAAAAAGACACGGTGGACGAATATGGGTGGAATCCAAATCCGGAAAAGGCTCAACTTTCTATTTTACCATCCCTTTAAACTATAAGTAAAATTAATTAAATACAAAATAATTCAATGAGAAAGACTATGAAACTTAAACCTAATATTTTGATTGTTGAGGATAATCCTGCAGATGTAATTCTGATTAAGGAAATTTTAAAGGAATCTAATATTTCTCATAAACTTTATCATGCACCGGACGGTGCAATAGCATTGCAAATGCTATACTTGGAAGGGGAGTATTCTGATATTCCTCGGCCGGATCTTATTCTATTAGATATGAATCTTCCTAAAAAAGATGGAAAAGATATTCTTGGAGAGATTAAGCAAGATAATAAATTAAATAATATACCGATCATTATCATGTCATCATCCTTACCGGATATTGAAAATAATTCTTATACTAAATTAGTAGATGCTCTTTTAATAAAACCAACTGGCTTAGATGATTTTAATAAAATTGGAAAATGTATTCAACAAGTATTGAATAATAAAAAAAACTTTTTTCACCATTAATTGTTTATTATAAGTTTAAATTAAAGTCTGATTAAGAATTATCTATTAAATAATATCAGTCATTAAGGAAAATTTTATAGAATAGTAATTTTTATTACATTAATTAATTAAATTCAAGTGGTATGATGGATTATCAAATATCAGATAGTGCATATAAATCAATTTTTGAATCTAATTTGGATGCTATCTTAATCATTAATTCTGATGATAAGATATTAGAAACTAATCCAGCTGCAGAGTTCCTTTTTGGTTATTCACATGATGAAATAACAAAACTTAGCAAATTTGAACTATTAAACAACAAAGATCCCAGACTATCCACCTTATTAAACGAATTAACAAGTGAAGGTAAAGTAAAAGGTGAAATTACTCTTATAAATAAAAATGGATCAAAGTTCCCTGCTGAAATATCTGCTATAATCCTAGATAATGAAAAAAATAATGAACAAATATCAATCACCATTAAAGACATCACAGATCATAAGCAGGTTGAAGATTCACTATTAGAAACGAATATTAAGCTTGAAGCTGTCATCGGAAGCATGACTGATGCTGTATTTATATCTGATGTTGGAGGGAATTTTATTGATTTTAATGATGCTTTCGCAACATATCACAGGTTCAAAAATAAAGAAGAATGTTATAAGACTCTTACAGATTTCACGGATTATATTGATGTTTATTTTGACAATGGGGCCTTAGCACCATTAGATATGTGGGCTGTTCCAAGGGCACTTAGAGGTGAAACATCATCTAATGAGGAATATATCCTTCGTAGAAAGGACACTGGTGAGACTTGGTGGGGTAGTTATAGTTTTGCACCAATAAAAGACAAAAATAGTTCAATTATCGGTTCAGTTGTTGTGGGACATGAAATCACTCACCGTAAACAACGAGAGAAGGCGTTGCATGATAGTGAGGAAAAATATCGTAATATTATTGAAAATATTCTAGATGCCTATATTCGAGCAGATAACGAAGGTACGATCATCATGGCTAGTCCTTCTGCAGCACGAATGTATAGATTTAATTCAATACAAGAAATGATGGGACTTTCTGCTAGTTCATTTTATTCAAACACAGAAGATAGAGATTATGTGCTGGATGAACTAACGGAACATGGAAAATTAGAGGATAATGAAGTTGAAGCTTTAAGAAATGATGGTTCCGTCTTTTGGGTGTCTCAAAATGCTCAGAATTATTATGATGAAAATGGTCAAATTCAGGGCACAGAGACTTTTGTTCGTGACATTACTATTCGTAAGAAAGCTGAAGAGGCACTTAGTGTTAGTGAAGAGAATTATAGACATCTTGTCCAATACGCACCCACATTTATCTATGAAATAGATTATAATGGTCCACGATTCAAGACTGTAAATGACGCCATGTGCCAATTTTCAGGTTATTCACGAGAAGAATTACTATCAATGAACCCCTTTGACTTGTTAGATTCTAAAAGCAAACAAATTTTCCAAGAGAGAATTAATGAATGGTTAAGTGGAGAAAAAATAGCTGAAAACATTGAGTTTAACGTATTACATAAAGATGGGCATAAATTATGGGTTAATCTTAATGTTAAGCCTACTTATACGGATGGTATACTAAATAGTGCTCTTGTTGTAGGTTATGACATCACAGAACGTAAGAAGTTAGAGAATAAGAGGCAAAAGCTACTTGAGCAGATACAATTATTTAATGAGGAGTTAGAAGTTTCGAATGAAGAGTTACAATCCACTACTGAGGAATTACGAGTAGCAAATGAAGAGCTTCAGCAACAGGAATATGAATTGTTAAATATTAACCAAGCACTGAGGGAAAGTGAATTAAGACTTCGTAGATTTTATGAATCAGGTTTACTTGGAGTGATATACTGGAACATAGAAGGTAAAATCATAGATGCTAATGATAAGTTCCTGGAGATGACGGGTTACACTCGTGATGATTTAGAGATGGGACGAATTGATTGGGCTAAAATGACCCCCCCAGAATATCAATATCTGGATGAACGATCTCTTATTGAACTTAAGAACACTGGCGTAAATAAAATGCCATTCGAGAAAGAGTATATTCGCAAGGATGGTTCACACATTCCAGTAATAGTTGCCGGAGCAATGTTAGATAATGTACGCATTAACGGTGTTGCATTTGTTCTAGACATTACAGAACGTAAAAAAACAGAAGCAGAATTAAAAGAGTATAGAGGGCAGTTGGAGGATTTGGTGGAGGCTCGTACAGTAGAGCTTGAAGATACTTATAAATCCTTGAAAGAGAAAGAGAATCAGTATTTAACTTTATTTAATTCTATTGATGAAGGTTTTTGTACTGTCGAAGTGATTTTTGATGCGGATAATAAACCTGTAGATTACCGTTTTTTAGAGATTAATCCCGCTTTTGAAGGACAAACTGGATTAGTTGAAGCCGAGGGTAAGTTGATGCGCGATCTGGCTCCGGATCATGAGGAGCATTGGTTTGAAATTTATGGTAAAATAGCTTTAACTGGCGAACCTATGCGCTTTGTAAACGAAGCAAAAGCGTTGAATAGGTGGTATGATGTTTATGCATTTAAAATTGGTGACCCTGAAGGTAGGGAAGTTGCTATTCTATTTAACGATATTACTAAACGTAAAAAAGCTGAAGATAAATTAAAGGAGTATCAGGATACCCTTGAAGAAAAAGTTGAAAAACGTACCGAAGAGCTTTTAAAGTCTAATAAGGAGTTGGAGCAGTTTGCTTATGTTTCTTCTCACGATTTGCAAGAACCTATCAGGATGGTTACCAGTTTCACCCAGTTATTAGAGAAGCGTTATAAAGGTCAACTTGATACGGATGCTGATGAGTATATTAATTTTATTGTTGAGGGTGCTCATAGGATGAAATATTTAATTGATGATCTTTTAGCTTTTTCACGGCTTAATACTCAAGCTAAGGAAATTGAAAAAGTTAACCTAGAAACAGTGTTAAATAATGTTCTTTCAAATTTATCGGTATCCATCAAAGAAAAAAATGCAAGTATAAGCCATGATCTACTTCCTACGATTTTGGCTGATGATTCCCAAATGATGCAGGTTTTCCAGAATTTGATAGCTAATGCTATTAAATTCCATGGACCTATCTCTCCAAAAATCCATGTATCCGCCCAAAAAGATGAGAATAAATGGATATTTGCCGTGAGTGATAATGGTATAGGCATAGATCCGGAGTATCAAAAACAAATCTTCGAGGTATTTAAAAGATTACATACCCGGAAAGAGTATCCTGGCTCAGGGATTGGACTATCTATATCTCAAAAAATTATAAATAGACACGACGGACGAATCTGGGTTGAATCTGAATTAGGAAAAGGCTCAACCTTCTACTTTACCCTCCCGTTAATACATGGAGAATAGTAAAAATGTCTTATCTACTCTATTCCATTATACTTGCTTTTACAAGTATTATCAGTATTGATTTAGGTATTTATGGGTGACAACACCGCGATAGGCCGGGGATGCTAGCTTTTAGTATTTTTATGTTCCTTTCGGTGGTATGGCCTATGGCTCAAGCATTTGACATTAGCACTACAGATTTAACTCTGAAAATTTTCTTAATGAAAATACGTATAGATACACCGGTTTTTGCAAGCTTAGCATATATCGTGATGGTGATTCAGTTGATCGGCCGATCTAACATACTGATGATGGATATTCTAATATGTGCTAAAATGAGATATTAAACTAAATAATCTACTGGTCACATAACTGACATGTTCCCATACATTTTATTGAAAATAATCTTTAATAAATTAGTAAATTTTTTGTTTTTTAATATCAAAGAGTATAGGAATGAAAAATATTCATCACTTATCAAAAACATATTTGAATAAAAAAAAATAACATTTATTTTAATAAGACACTTCACTAGTGTGTTCAAATACCGCGTCGAATATTATACTCATTACACTTACTAAGTAAGGATTTTTTGATGTGATGCCGGGCTTGGTATCTTCAGGATATGGTGGTACGTACATGAATTCATTATCGTCAATATGTATAAATATATATTTAGAATATTGTTCAGTTGGTAGTGGTAGTTTAGTTAAGTATTTATATAAATCACCGAAATCCGTGAAATCTATTTCATATCCATCATGTACGGTTAAGTTCTTTAATTTATAATTTTTTGCAAGGCTATTATCCTTTCCGAATATTATTAATTCGATTTTTAAGTCTTTATTGCTTGCAAATGAGAGGTAATTTAAGTATTCTTCGGGGAGAATTAGTTTCATTGATTTTTTTGCTTTACACATTAATTCTTCCATGCTGTGTTCTACATTATTTTCACCGAAAAGAGTCCATATGATATATGGGTCTTCAATTTGAATATTACTTTTTTCAATATTTTTTAATTCTTTTAGAGCAATTTTTTTTGCATCTTCATGGATTCGGATTAAACTTCTAAGAGCTATCTTAGGTGTAACTGCTTTATAAATTGCAGGTTTGGAACTAACCATCATTACTAGACCTTTATCCATTAAACCTTTTAGACTTTGATATACACTGGGTTTAGGAATATTTAAGTATTCATAAATCCGTTTAACCTCAGCTCGCTCAAATAATACTAATGTAGAGTATACTTTAGCCTCATATTCAGCTAAACCCATAGTTTTCAGAGATTCAATTAGTTCTATTGATAATTCACTCATATTAATTAATCCTATTTTAGTAGTTTGTAACTTAACTAATACAGAATTATACAGTAAAGTAAGATATAAAAATTTTGGTTTTCTACTAAAAACTATTAAAAATTTAATCAAAATTTAATTAGAACGATTTATGGTAATAAAAAAAAGTTACTTGTAAATTGGGAAAAGATTTTCAAAAAAATAGCAATATAAGAAATATACGGTTTTAATTGCAAAAGAAAAAAAATAGTTAAATTAAAGTGGAATCAGAACCCGTAATCAAATCTAAATTCCACTTTTACATCCCCTAGTAAATCATGATTATTCCAGCAGTTATCTTGCATAAGAGTAATGATGAAATTGTGATTATTAACGGATGGCAATATCATCGTGACAAATTCACTTAAATAGTATTAGCTGGAAAATATTAGCTGATCTAGTACAAGAGTTCATCGACAAGTGAATTTATCATTTTTTTTTTATATTATTATATTTAATTTTTATTGATAAAATAGTTATAACTGTAGTTTTTTTTTGACTGAAGGGACAAGAAATAGGCATATTTTTCAATTTAATAATATTTATATGGTTGTTTTGTAGTGAAAAATAGTTATTTTTATTAAATTTGTTAAACAAATATAAGAGTTATGAAGGGGCATCGAATATCAGATAAAGCTTATAAATTTATTTTTGAATCTAGCTTAGATATTATTTTAGTCACTACTCCTGAAGGCATGGTATTGGATGCTAATTCTGCTGTAGAGTTGCTTTTTGGTTATACACATGATGAAATAATTAAACTTAACAGATCACAACTCATAGACACCAATGACCAGAGATCATCTGCCCTATTAAATGATTTATCACTTAAAGGAGAAGTAAAAGGTGAAATCACTCTTATAAAGAAAGATGGAACAAAGTTTCCCGCTGAAATATCAGCCATCATATTACCTGCTCAAAATGATGAAAAACAAAATTTAATGACCATTAGAGACATCACCGAACGTAAACATGCTGAAGAGGAGAATAAAATATTTGCAACTATGGTGGATACTTCCATTGATGGAGTTACGGTCCAGGATTTCGAAGGTAACGTGTTATCATGGAATCAAGGTGCAGAGGAAATTTATGGTTATAGTAAATCCGAAGCACTCGAGTCAAGCATATATCTTATTATCCCTGGTGACTGTAAGGATGAGAAACAAGCATTAATTTATGACTTAAAGAATGGGGCAGATGCTATATCTATCGAGACTAAGAGAATAACTAAGGACGGTAGAGTTCTTGATATTTGGCTCACTTTAACTACCTTGAAAGATGATGATGGAAAACCTTACGCATTCACAACAATCGAACGTGATATAACTGAACAAAAAAAGTTAAAAGAAAAGCAGCAAGAGTTACTGGAGCAGTTAAAACATTTTAATGAGGAGTTAACTGTATCTAATGAGGAATTACAATCTACTACTGAAGAACTCAGGGTATCTAATGAAAAACTTCAGCAGCAGGGGGAAGAATTATTGCTTGTTAATCAGGCATTGATGGTAAGTAAAAAACATTATCAACAATTTTTTGATAATCCTCTTACTGGTTTTGCTTTGTGTGAAATTATCACTGATAATAAAGAAGAACCAGTAGATTTTGTTTATTTAGATGTTAATCAAGCATTTGAAAACTTTACTGGATTTAAAAAAGAAGATGTGTTAAATAAGAAAGTATCAGATATTCTACCATTAGAAGAAGTTTCTGAAATCATTAAAATATATGGTAATGTAGCTTTAACTGGTGAATCAGCCAATATTGAATATCCCATACCTTCTTTAAATAAATATTATCAAATTGCTGCATTTTCACCAGAAAAAAAGCAATTTATAGCATTTTTCACTGACATCACCCAGAATAAAAAGGCTGAAGAAAATATTAAAATGTTAGCGGATGTTGTAGATTCTTCAGATGATGCTATTATAACCAAATCACTTGAAGGAATTATAACTAGCTGGAATAAAGGAGCAGAAAAAATTTATGGTTATAAGGCTGAAGAAGTCTTAGAACAGAATATTTCAATATTAGCACCATACTCTCTTAAAAATGAAATATCACATTTGATTGAGAATATCAAGCAGGGAAAACAGATTGATCATTATGAAACTTTGAGGGTAAAAAAGGACGGTACATTGATAAATGTTAGTTTAACTCTTTCCCCTGTTTTTGACGATAGGGGGAAATTAGTGGCAGTATCAACTATTTCCAGAGATATTACCGAACATATGAAAGCTGAAGAAAAAAATTTAGAGTTACTGGAGAAGTTACAAGCATCTTCTGAAGAGTTAACTGCTTCTAATGAAGAATTACAGGCTACCAGTGAGGAACTTAAGACGGCAAATGAATCGCTTCAGTTACAAATGCAGTTTGAAGTGGAAGCTAATAAGGAGTTAAAAGAGGTTGCAAGTAAATTAAAGATTTCAAATAGTGAGTTAGAGCAGTTTGCTTATGTTTCTTCCCATGACTTGCAGGAACCTTTGAGGATGGTTGCCAGTTTCACTCAATTGTTAGAGCGTCGTTATAAAGGTCAGCTTGACGAGGATGCAGATGAGTATATTGGGTTTATAGTTGAAGGTTCTCAGCGTATGAAATATTTAATTGATGATTTATTAGAGTTTTCACGCCTTAATACTCAAGTTAAAGAATTTGAATTATCTTACTTGGAAATTGCTTTAGAGGATGTTTTATTAAAACTACAAATATCTATAAAAGATTATAATGCAAAAATCACTCATGAACCTTTACCAACCCTCATGGTAGATTTAATGCAAATTAGGCAGTTATTCCAAAACTTAATTTCTAATGCTATTAAATTCCATGGAGATGAGCCGCCTGAAATTCACATATCTGCCCAGAAAAATGGAAATGAATGGATATTTGGGGTAAGTGATAATGGAATAGGTATTAAACCTGAGCATCAGGAATTAATTTTTGGAATATTTAAAAGATTACACACCCGTGAAGAATATCCTGGAACAGGTATAGGTTTATCTATTTGTAAAAGAATTATTGAAAGACATGGTGGACGAATCTGGGTGGAATCCGAACCTGGGAAAGGCTCAACCTTTTACTTCACCATCCCTATGAAATCTATAAAGAAAATGAAATAAAATTTATTAATTTTTTTTTATCTTAAAATTTAATAATTTAGAGAACTCTTTTTTTATTTTTTTTTAAATTCAGAAATTTAATAATTTTTACAGTTTAACTTACTTCTAATAATTTTTTATGATTATTTCATTTAATTCGCCTCTTTTAGAGGCGTTACAATTAATAATTCTTCTGGCAGGTACTCTTTTAATTTTAAAGCCAGTATATAAATCATCAAAAAATTCATCATTTGGATCATTATTCTTTGGATCGGAATTACTTAACATTAAATAAGCACCATTTAACGCCATTCTCCTATAGAATTCAGTTAATCTTTTTTGATCATGATCTGTAAAACCCGTTTTAGAGTAACTAGTGAAATTTGAAGTTTTATTAAGTGGCCTGTAAGGTGGATCAAGATATACGAAACTGTCCTTATCAATATACTCTTCTGCAACAGTAAAATCATTGCAAATAATCTGAGTATCTTTTAAAGCTTGGTTAACTTGTATTATATTCTTTTCGTCACATATCTTAGGATTTTTATAGCGACCTTGGGGAACATTAAATTCTCCTTTACTATTCTGCCGGAATAATCCATTAAATCCTGTTTTATTTAGAAAAATCAAATATACTACTCTCATTATCCATTCATCATTATAATTAATATAATCAAATTCAGTCATCTGATGATTATAAACACTTCTAATTTCATAATAATACTTTTTTCGATTCTCCTCTGATTTTGAGAGATAAATATCTTCTAGTACATGTAATTCATTTATTAATTCCTTATAATTATTCTGAATAACTTTATATCCCAGTATTAACTCTCGGTTAACATCAATTAAGACTGATTTTTTAATATTATATTTACTTCTTAAAAAAAAGAACATCGCACCACCACCCACGAATGGTTCGATGTAATTATCAATTTTTTTATTATCTAAGATTTTTTGGGGAAGGATTTTGTTAAGCTCCATTAATAATTGATTTTTCCCTCCAGCCCATTTCAAAAATGGTTTAGCTTCAATATTAATTTCTTCAATTGAATTCATTTTAAATATAACCATACCATTCATAAAAATAAAAATCTTTTTTAATTATTATCTGAACTTATCAATATTTCAACTGTATATTATTTTTTATATATCTTTAATCTATTTAGTTTTAAAATATTTTTTTACATTAGGTCGAGTTAGATAAAATAAGAATACACTTATAATTATGATTCCAGTTATAAATCCAACTGCCGAATGCGAGTGAGATTGCAGCAACAATTCCATTAACTGCAAATATTATTAGAGTATAATCCACCACGCCCATTTACGTCCTTTTGTTAAGCCATATACACTATATAACATTATTAAGCCTAGAATGATTAGAAAGTATCCGAATATTATTCCAATAAGTGTACTTTTAAATACAGTCAGGAGTGAATTAATTCCATATTGCATCTAATGGTGTTCCGGGTATGATTATGGATATTCCTATAATTATAGCCAAAACTGCAGCAATTAACATGATTAACGCTTCTATTAATACTCCTTTTGGTCGGTTTAACATAAATTAAATCAATCCCGGTTTTATAATAATTGAATTTAAAATCTAGTCTAATTTTTTTTCAATTAAATCCTTAATACCGATTAGAACTACTTTTCCTCGTTTTTTCATGACTCTGCGTAGAATTAAAATATTAAGTATTTTATTTTTAAACCCGATTGGTTCATAATAACCTTGGAAATGTAGAGTAGTGGTTGTATCATCTATTTTTTCGAAGATGAGGTCTGTTGTATAATTTTTTAACATTTCACTTAAACCCCATGTATCTTCAACTGCTAGTGTTGTTGTTTTTTTATATTTATCGTTTTCAACTACTTTCTCTACACAGGAACCACTTCTAGGTTTTCCTTCTGGAATTATACATTTATATTCCACCCCTTCTGCTCGATTAGTTTGGTCTGATAAGAATTCAATTTTTTCTACTTCTGGATGATATACTGGTATTAAAGAAAGGTCTTGAGTTACATCCCATACCTGTTCAACTGGTGCATTAATACTCACTTTTACTTCCCATTGTATTTTTTGTTTCATATTTGTAATTCCCTCGAAAAAATCTCTATTTAATGAAAATTATATTAAATCTTCAGGTAATATGAGGAATAAGAATTTAAAATTTATTTTTCTTTATTTTTTTCGTTCACTAGACCGTCAGCTACAATATCAGCTAGTAGATCTGTGACTTCTGGAAAAACATCCTTACCAATTTCGTCTTGATGGAAATATAAAATTATGATAGCTCTTAGTAATCCTGAGATGACTTCTGGTCTAGTTTTAATTAATTCATTTTTTTGTTGCATTCGTTTAATAATATTTAAAACTCGTAGTGTGTCACTTATTTGATGGTTTTCAAGTTTTTCTGGTGGTAATTTGCGAACCATTAGTTCATAATCTTTACTATCATAAATTCTACGAATAAACTGATTTGTTTCGAAAAATTTAAAAGTACCTTTGATTATTTTCCTGAGTGCTTCTTTGGCCGTTTTGCTGGATTTTAATATTTCTTCTAAATCTTGTTCGCTGTTGGCTTCTTCTAATTCGAGGATTTCAAAATATAGTTCTTCTTTGGAGTCATAAAAATTGTAAAATGTGCCTTGAGCTATCCCTGCAGCGTTCGTTAATTCAGTTATACTGGTTTTTTTCAAGCCATATTTACTGAATAATTCGCTGCCTTTTTGTATTAGAGTATTTCGAATAATTTCCTTTTCTTTTTCTGTAAATGTTTTCGGCATGGATAATTTTTCTCCTATGATTTTTTAATGAATATTTCTATTTTATATTCATATATATTTATAATATTTAAACTTAATTGTATAATCAAAAACCTTTTTAATTAAATTTTCAGAAAAATCAAAAAAATTTGAAAATTTTTAAATAGTCATTAGCTAGGTGTTTTAAAAAAAAATAGTTATATATATAAAATTAATTAATCAAAACTAAATTTTATGTCGAAGCATCAAATATCAAATAATGTTTATAAATCTATTTTTGAATCTAATTTAGATGCTATCTTAATCATTAACTCCGGAGACAAAATAATGGATGCAAATCCTGCGGCGGAGTTGCTTTTCGGTTATTCACTTAATGAACTAATCAAACTTAACATATCAGAACTCGCAGATAAAAATAAACCCCAATTATCAGCCATATTAAATGATTTAACCATTAAAAGTGAAGTAAAAATTGAAATTACTTTAATAAGGAAAGATGATTCGAAGTTTCCTGCTGAAATATTTCCTATACACTTAGTGAATAAAAATGTGAATAATCAAACTTCACTTATTATTCGAGATATTAATAATCGCAAACAACTGGAAGAAGAAAAAATGATAGATTTGTTAGAGCAGTTACAAAAATATAATGAGGAGTTAACTGTTTCTAATGAGGAATTACATTCAACTACTGAAGATCTCCGTATTGCGAATGAAGAGCTTCAACAGCAGGGAAATGAACTATTACAAGTCAATAAAATCTTAAGGGATAGCGAAAAACGGTTCCAAAGCTTGATAGAGACTTCACCTCTGGGCATTTCGCTTTCAAATCCTGAAGGCGAAATTTTAGAAATTAACTCTTCTTGGCTGAAGATATTCGGTTACGATTATGACTCGAAGCAAGATTTCATATCTCGACCAACTTCCTCATACTATTATGAGCCAGAAGATCGAACCCGGTTTTTTGAACAAACTAAGTTCGGCAAGGTTATAAACTTCCAAACCCGTTTCAAACATAGAGATGGAAGCGTATTCTGGGGATCGTTAAGTTCCACGGCAATGACAACAACAAACAACAAGAAAGTGCTAATTAGCACATTTCAAGATATAAATGAACGTAAAAAAGATGAAAAAACATTAAATGAGAGTGAATCAAGTTACCGTAGCCTCTTTGAGACGATGAGTGAAGGATTCTCAATTAATGAAATCATCTATGATGATGGTAATCCTTATGACATTCGATATTTAGACGTCAATCCAGCGTTTGAGAAACATACGGGACTTAAAAAAAATGATATCATTGGCAAAACTAGACTTGAATTATTCCCTAATTCTGAACAGACTTGGTTTGAACAATATGGTAGCGTATTACTTACAGGGGAACCTAAACATTTCGAAGAATGGTTAGGACCTCTAAACCGATGTTTTGATGTGTATGCCTTCCAGACTGAGCCTCATCGGATTGCTGTAATGTTCACTGATATTACCGAACGTAAAAATAATGAATGGGAATTGGAAAAACTTAACCCGACATTTCGTGCACTAACCGATAGTACTCGTGCTAAGAGGTATGCCAAAGATGAAAGTGAATATTTGGATGAAGTATGTAAAATTATTATAGAGGACTGTGGTTATGCTATGGTATGGATAGGTTTCACTGAAAATGATGAGAATAAGACAGTGAAACCTATAGCCTATTCAGGTTTTGAAGCAGGTTATTTAGAAACACTTGGTATCACTTGGGAAGATATTGGACGTGGCCGAGGACCCACGGGCACTGCTATCCGTACAGGTGAAAATTGTGTTTGTAGAAATATGTTAAATGATCCCCAATTTGAACCTTGGCGTGAAGAAGCTATAAAGAGAGGTTATGCTTCGTCATTGGCTCTTCCTTTAATGAATGATGGTAATGTTTTTGGAGCTTTAACAATATATTCAAGAGAATCGAACCCGTTCTCTGAAGATGAGATAAATTTATTAACTGAGTTAGTTGATGATATTTCTTATGGAATAATAACTCTTCGATTAAGCGCTGCAAAATCTAAGACAGAAGTAGAACTCCAGGAAAGTGAAAGAAAGTATCATTCACTTTATTCATCTATGAGTGAAGGTGTAGCTCTTCATAAAATCATTTATAATTCTCAACATGAAGCTGTTGATTATATAATATTAGATATAAATCCTGCTTATGAGAATATAATCGGGTTAAAGAGAAGTGAAGTTATTGGAATGAAAGCTTCTCAACTTTATGGAACAGGTACACCCCCTTACTTAGAATTTTATGCTCCTGTTGCTGAAAATGGTGAACCAACGGAATTTGAAACTTATTTTGAACCTATGGATATAATTTTCCGTATTTCAGTAATTTCACCTGAAAAAGGTAAATTCGCGACATTATTTGAAGATATCACCGAACGCAAGCGAGCTGAGCTTGAACGTGACACTAATGTTGAATTTCTACGTCTTGTAAATGAAAATACAAGTGTTCGAGATTTAATTCAGTCGGCTGTAACTTTCTTTAAGCAGCAATCTGAATGTGAAGCAGTGGGCATCCGACTGAAAGAAGGAGATGATTACCCTTATTATGAAACCCGAGGTTTTCCTGAAGAATTTCTTCTAATGGAGAACAGACTTTGCGCCTATGATAAACTGGGAAACTCTTATTGTGACAGTGATGGTAATCCTATTATTGAATGTATATGTGGAAATGTGATTTGTGGACGATTCGATGCATCAAAACCATTTTTCACAGATAATGGAAGCTTCTGGACTAACAGTACAACTAATTTACTTGCTAATACTAGTGAAGAGGATCGGCAGAGTACTACTCGTAATCGTTGCAATGGAATGGGATATGAGTCTGTGGCTTTAATACCTTTACCATCTAGAGTTGGAAATTTGGGATTGCTTCAGTTGAATGATATAAGAAAGGACATGTTCTCTCCTGAGTTAATTGCAGTATGGGAGAGACTTGCGGGATATTTAGCTGTTGCTTTAGAGAAATTCCAGGCTGATGAAGAAATTATTAGACATGATGAATTATTGGAAAGTATTAATAGAGTTTTTCAAGAAGCTTTGACTTGTGATACTGAAGAAGATGTTATAGGGAAATGTTTGGAGGTTGCTGAGGAGTTGACTGATAGTGAATTTGGTTTTGTTGGTGAAGTTAATGAAAATGGACGTTTAGATGATATAGCATTAAGCCCTCCTGCTTGGGAAGCCTGCCGAACCACGAATGCTCATGAATTATTAAGTAATATGGAAATTGTTAGTTACTGGGGAAGAACAATACGTGAGGGAAAATCTCAGATTGTTAATGATCCAGACTTTGACCCTGATCAACATGGGTTACCGGAGGGTCATCCTCATATAACTTCATTTTTAGGTGTTCCACTTAAACAAGGCAGTAAAACTATTGGAATGATCGCTTTAGCTAATAAAAAGGCTGGTTATAATGAGGAGGATAAGGAGAATATTGAGGTTCTTTCGGTAGCTTTTGTGGAAGCTTTAATGCGTAAAAGAGCTGAAGTAAATTTAAAAGAGAATGTGAAGGATTTGAAACGTTCTAATAGGGAGTTGGAGCAGTTTGCTTATGTTTCTTCCCATGACTTGCAGGAACCTATCCGAATGGTAACTAGTTTCACTCAATTATTAGAACGGAAATATAAAGGTGAACTTGACGCGGATGCTGATGAGTATATTAACTTTATTGTTGAGGGTTCTCATCGAATGAAGTATTTAATTGATGATCTTTTAGCATTTTCCAGGGTTTCCAGTGATACTAAGGAATTTGAAAATGTTGATTTAGAAAATGTATTAGATGTTGTTCTTTCCAATTTATATGTATCTATTAATGAGAGTAATGCCTTTATAACTCATGATCCACTTCCTACTGTTTTGGCTGATGAGTCTCAAATGGGGCAGGTTTTCCAGAATTTAATTTCTAATGCCATTAAATTCAGTGGAGATAAAACTCCAATAATCCATATATCTGCTCATAAAGATGGGAAGGAATGGAGATTCAGTGTGACTGATAATGGTATTGGTATTGAATCGGAGTATCAAAAACAAATCTTCGAAGTATTTAAAAGGTTACATACTCGATCAGAGTACCCTGGTTCTGGCATAGGATTGTCTGTGAGTCATAAAATCATTGAACATCATGATGGAAATATTTGGGTGGAATCTGAATCAGGTGAAGGTTCAACTTTTTACTTCACTATCCCAAATAAAACCTAAAAAATATAATTTAAAATAATTTATGCTTCTTTAATTTAATCTTATTTTATTTTAAACTTTGCATAGTGAAATGTAAAATTAATCAAATTTTATAAAAATTGAAATCTTTTTTTTTAATTTAATTAAAGTTATATTTAATAAGTTACATAATCGTTTTATTAAAAAAATATCTGTTTAGGTTTTATTCCTAGGATTTCAATTTTATGATAGAAAACAGTAAAGGTAGTAAACTTCGAGATAAGGTAGAAGACATATTAAGTGAGCATAGTAATTCCGAGCTGCCATTTTATGATAAATTTTCTGAGTTAGTTCATGAACTTCAAACATATCAGATTGAACTGGAAATGCAGAATGAGGAATTACAAAAGAGTTGGAAAGACTTAGAAGATGCGAAGTTGAAGTATTTTGATCTTTTTGAATTTGCGCCTGTCGGGTATTATTCATTAAATGAAAAGGAGTTAATTAAGGATGTTAATCTCACTGGTGCTGATCTTTTAGGTTTTGAAAAATCAGAATTAATTGACAGTGCATTTATCCGGTATATGAATTTTGATTCTCGAAGAATTTTCTATAAGCATTTAATGAAAGTTAAAAAAACACTCACTGGGCAATCCTGTGAATTAGATCTCATTAAAAATGATGGGACCAATCTTCACGCGCATTTAGAAACCCTTCCCATCCAAAAGGATGAATTAGATTTCAGAATAACAATTACTAATATTACAGATTTAATTAATGCAGAAGAAGCTTTAAGAGAGAGTGATGGGAAGTATCATAGTCTTTTTAAAAGTAATCATGCTTCAATGCTTTTAATTAAGCCTGTTACTGGGGAAATTGTTGATGCAAATCCGACTGCTGCTTCTTTTTACGGTTATAGGCTGGAAGAATTAGTTGAAATGAATATAACGGATATTAATGTTCTTTCAGATGAAGAAGTATTTAATGAAATGTTAAAAGCTAAATCAGAGGAAAATAATCATTTTTTATTTAAACATCGTTTAGCGGATGGAGAAATCCGGGATGTAGATGTTTATAGTGGTACTATTATTATTAATGGTGAAAACCTTCTTTACTCTATAATACATGATATTACTAGGCAGATGGAAGTTGAATATGCGCTTCGTGAGAGTGAAGAACGTTTTAGATTAATATTTGATCAATCACCTATTGGTGATGTTATTGTTGATTTAAATTATCAAACTTTACATGTTAATAATGCATTTAGTAAAATGTTGGAATATTCTAAAGAAGAATTATTATCAATGGAATTCACGGAGTACACTCATCCTGAAGATCTTGACATAAATTTACATTATTTGCAGCTTTTGCGTGATGGTAAAATTGATGATTTTGAACTGGAGAAACGTTACTATCGTAAAGATGGTGAAATCGTCTGGGCACATTTACATGTCACTATCGTGAAAAATCAATTAGATGAACCAGTATATATCTTGACTATGATAGAAGATATCACTGAACGTAAGAAGATTCAATTAGCATTGCAAGTTAGTGAGGAGAAATATAGAACTCTCTATGAAACCATGACTCAAGGTGTTATTCATCAGGATTCACTGGGACGTATAATTTCTGTTAACCCTGCTGCTGAGAAGATTATGGGATTAAATCATTACTCGATGCAGGGCGAGACTTGTAATTATCATTGTAAGGCTATTCATGAGGATGGTACTGATTTTCCAGAAGATAAACATCCTTCTATGATTGCCTTAAAAACCGGGAAGGAAGTTAGAGATGTAGTCATGGGTGTTTTCAATCCTCAAAAAAAGAGTTATGGCTGGATAAATGTTAATGCAACCCCTTTATTTAAACCTAATGAAAAAAAACCCTACCAAGTCTATATAACCTTTGAAGATATCACTAAAACTATTAAAGCTCAGAAATTACTTAACGAAACTTTAATTGAACTGCGAAGATCTAATTCTGATCTAGAACAATTTGCTTATGTGGCTTCACACGATTTACAGGAACCCTTAAGAATGGTTGCAAACTTCACTCAGTTACTTGAGAAGCAGTATAAAGATAAGCTTGATGAAAATGCCTCGGAATATATTAATTTTGCAGTGGATGGTGCGGAAAGGATGCAAGAGTTGATCAAAGATCTCTTAGCCTATTCAAGGGTAACATCCCACCATGAGGATTTTATTGAAATTGATTTTGAGGAATTGATAGAAGAAGTTCTTTTTGATCTAGAAATAATCATAGAAGAAAATAAAGCGATTATAACTCTGGATCCACTGCCCATAATCTATTCGGATCGTTTGCAGATGCGGCAGCTCTTCCAAAATCTAATAGGAAATGCTATTAAATACAACGATAAAACTCCACTTATTCATATTTCAGTTAAAAAGGAAGATGCTGATTGGATTTTTGGAGTAAGTGACAATGGTATAGGCATTAAATCAGAACATTATGAACGTATTTTCCAGGTGTTTAAAAGGTTACACACTAAAGAAGAGTATGATGGAACTGGTATAGGTTTGGCTATCTGTCAAAAGATAGTGGAACGTCATGGTGGACGAATTTGGATTGAATCAGAATTGGGTAAAGGCTCAACTTTTTATTTTACCATTCCTTTAAAACAAGATAATCAAGGTTTAATCTAAATTAAACTAATATTTTTTGAGTATTGAAATATTTTTTAATCTAAATATAATAATTATCGCATATTTGACTTTACCTCTGTTGGATTATTCAAGGACATTTATGTAAAAATTGTAATAAATGATTTAAAGGATCATCTAAAATTTGTTTTATCATATATCTTCTTATTTCATCATTTAATTTCTGTTTAGTATTATAATAGGAAATATAGGGTTTAAAGTTCTTTTTCAGCTATTTGTTCATTGATTATATCTATTAATTTATTTGGATATTTAGTGGAGAAAATTATTTTCCTAAATCTTCCTTTATTCAACTGTAAAGTTAAGTTAGAAGCTCC
>Ga0187851_10000490_pt1 | contig 40586 bp, 30 predicted proteins | sample June2016WEW_6_10_FD_132997 | JGI IMG/M metagenome (GOLD analysis project Ga0187851, IMG submission 132997) | Peatland microbial communities from SPRUCE experiment site at the Marcell Experimental Forest, Minnesota, USA - June2016WEW_6_10 | ecosystem: Environmental > Terrestrial > Soil >...
CCGTTCAGCGATGCGCTTGTCGCCGGCCCGCCCTCTCCCGCCGGCCCCTGCACTCCCGTCCCGGCAAAGGTTGAGATCGTCCCGTCCGGCGCCACCTTGTCGATGCGGCCGTCCGCGATATACAGGTTCCCTGCTGCGTCCACCGCAAGAGCGGTCGCACCGCCGATCGATGCGCTTGTCGCCGCTCCGCTAGGCCGTTGGTCGCTCCACTTGCCGTTGCCCGCATATGTGGTGATGATTCCGTTCGTGTCCACCTTGCGCACCCGGTTGTTGCCGCTGTCGGCGATGAACACGTTACCCGCCGCATCCACCGCCACCGCCTGGGGCCAATTGAGCATTGCGCTCGTGGCTGGACCGCCGTCGCCGGAATAGCCGGCGTCTTCGTTGTCGGTGCCGGCCAGAGTCGAGATGATCCCTTGCGGATTCACCTTGCGGACGTTCGAAGCTGTGTAATCGACGATGTAGAGGTTGCCCGCCCCATCCACCGTCAAGTTGTAGACGCCGACAGTGGCGTCCACCGCCGACCCGCCGTCGCCCCACGGGCCACTGCCCTCGCCGCTGCCGGCGTAAGTCGTGATGATGCCGAACGTGTCGACTTTCCGAACGCGGCCATTGCCCGTGTCCGCAATGTAGACGTTGCCCGCGCCGTCCGTCACCACCGCCTGGGGCCAGCTCAGTTGCGCGCTGCTCGCCGGCCCGCTATCCCCCGAAAAGCCCGCACTGCCCGTGCCGGCGAAAGTCGAGATCGTCCCGTCCGGCCCCACCTTGCGCACCCGGCCGTCTCCCTCGTCCGCGATATAGACATTCCCTGCGCCGTCCGCCGCGATTCCCCGTGGATAGATCAGCGACGCCCGCGTGGCCGGTCCCCCGTCGCCTAGTGGGTTGGGCCATCCGGTGGTTGAATCGTTGCAGCCATACCCCGCGCCTGCAATCGTCGAGATGATCCCCGGCAGCGGCGGCGCCGGCGACTGCACCGTGACGTTGCGCCATACCGACTGCGTGCCCGACGGATTCGTCACCGTCACGCTCGCCGTCGTCGGCACCGCCACCAGGCTCGCCGGCACGCTCGCCGTCAATTCCGTCGTGCTGACTGCCGTCGTCGCCAGCGCCGTCCCGTTCCAATACGCCGTGCTCGTCGTAAAGAAGTTGGCCCCGCTCAGCGTCAGCGTCAGCGCCCCGCTGTCCCCCGCCGCCCAGCCAGGGCACAACGCCGCCAGCCACGGCTCGGCGTTTGAGTTCGGAACGACGTGCGTCGTCAGGATCGTGCTCCCGTAGAAAAATCCGCCGTACGGGGCTGCGGCGGCGCCCACCGTGAACGGATAATCCCCCGCCTGCGCCGGCGCCGTCAGCGTGTTCGTCACCGCCGCCGACGTCTGTCCCGGCAGAATGTTCCCGAATTGCATCTGCGTGCTGCCTAGGAACCCGAACGGCATCGTGATCCCCGCGCTCGTGTAGAACGTCTGCGTGTCCCCAGAGTTCGACAGCGTGCAAGTCAGCGGGAAATTCGCGCCTGTGTAAACCACCGCCGGAATCGTGCACCCAATGCTCAGCACCGGCCCCTGCACCACCGTGTACGCCGTCGGAAACGCCATCGCCACCGGCTCCGGCGTGTTGGGCTGCTGCGGCCCGGTGCTCCAGTTCACGTTCACGATCCCGTAGCTTGGCAGCGTCCCCGACAGCTCCGCCGCGAATTCCGCCACGTTGTCGAAGTTATAGTGTCCGCTTGCGCTGGTGAACTGGTCGCCCGTGTCTTCGTCGTACAACGCCACGTTCACCGCGCTCAGCGTCCACGCCGCGACGCTGAAATTCCCGGAACTGTCCCGCGTGGCGCCCGTCAGGTGGCGGTTCCACGTGGCGGTGATTCGCATCGGCCCCGCGCTTAGCGGCACTCGATAGAGCTTCCACATCGGGTTGTTGCTGGGAACTCCCAGCACCGCGATGTCGAAATAGCTGCGCTGCGCCCACGCCGTGTTCAGATTCACATACCCCCACCCCGAGCCCTTCTGCCAGCCCAATCCCGCCGGGATGTCGGTGCTGTTCAGCAGGATCGCTTTCGCCACCGGGCCCTGTTCCGTGCCGGCCGGCAGCGTGCTCCGGATCAGCGCCAGCGCCCCGGCAATGTGCGGCGCCGCCATGCTCGTTCCCGTGTGCGGCACGAAATCGGGGTTCTGGCCCCCGTTGCCGTCCCAGTCGTAGGCGGTGGAGTAAATGTTCGTTCCCGGTGCGGCAATGTCCGGCTTGCTCCTCCCGTCGTTCGTCGGTCCCGCGCTGCTGGTGGGGTTGATCACTTCGTGGCTGTTGTTCGGCAGGCCCCCGCTGTCCCAGTCCGCCACGGCCATGGTGTTGTACGCGATCGCCGGGCTCGACACGAAATAGGTCCCTCCGTTGTTGCCTCCCGCGATCGCCGCCGACAGGTCGTACGTGTCCGCGTAGTAGTCGAATAGTTGCGCGTTCGGATCGTCATCCCCGCTCGCGTCCTCCCCATAGCTGAAGTTCAGCACCTCCACCGGCGAGTCCGCCACCAGCCAGTCCAGCGCGTCCGCCACGTCCCGCATGTCCGTCACGGCCAGCTTCTCGGTCGTTTCGCCCGAGCACGCTTGCGTCAGCGCGATCAGGTACCCGATCTTCAGGTTGTAGAGCGCATCGATCCCCTTCGCCACGCCCTGGTAGTGCGTCCAGTCGATGCTCCCTTCCATCGATCCCTGGCTCATCACGATCCCCGCCACGTGCGTCCCGTGCCCCATCAGGTCCTGTGGCGAGCTCGCGTTGTCGGCGAAACACGGGTCCGTGCTGCCATAGGTCAGGAAGGCCTGGCTGTTGATCGTCTTGCCGGCGAACGCCGGATGGTTCGTCCGCACCCCGCTGTCGAGCACCGCCACGGACTCGCCCGCGCCCGGGTAGCCGTTCGCCCAGAACGCCGGCGCGCCGATCGCCGGGACGCTGTTCACGATCAGCGCCTGCAGCTTCTCCACCGGCCACACCCGCGTGATCGCCACATCCGCCTCCAGCGCCGCCAGCGCCCCGCTCGGCACCTCCGCCGTCAACATGTTGATGCCCTTGTAGCGCCCGATCCGCGTCGCCCCCAGGCTCCTCAGCCGGTTCTCCACCGCCGCCTGCTGCGGCCCGATCGCAGCTTCGATCTCTTGGAATGCCTCCTGCCGCATCGCGAGCGTGATTGCGTCCAGCCCCGCCCTCGCCCGGCGCACTTCTTCTGCGCTCGCCGTCTCCGACTGCAAGGTCTGCCGGTAGCGCTCCTCGGCCGCCTGGTTTTTCAGGTTGCTCAACGCCCGCGCCCGCTCCAGGATCGCGCCCTGCGGCTGTTCAGATAGCACCAGGAAGACCGGCACCATCGTCTGCATGTCCGCCTGCGCCCGCACGCGGGGATCGATCCGTTCCGCAATGTGTTTCAGCAGTGGAGCTGCAAGAACGTCTAGCCCTTTTGCGGGAGGCAGGACGAAAAGCGCGCATAGTGCTGCCACAACCAGGGCGCAGGCACGATTCGAGAGTCGGGCAAGGCGGCGCACTCGCAGCACCCCATTCCCATGCGGTAGCGCATGAACGGCCGCACCACGCTTACTCCATGATGTGCAGGACGCGACAGCGCACCGGTGCCCCATCCACATGGGTACCTCCGAGTCGACTCTGGCAGTTATTATAAGCGCTTTTCAGGCCTTAAGATCACTGAAGTCCATAATGTACGGCTGGTTGACTCCACAAGGCGGAGGGTGCCAGCCACTTCCAGTAGGGCCTGTGTTCTTGTTGCCCGTCCACCGATTCCGAGGCGCGCTGAGTCCGTTTAATTCCAAGAGACGCTGGGGGCGCGCACTAACCGCATCTGAGATCGAGAACCCTGACTTGATGTCGACGCTGATGGTGCCCTGTCATGCCGGCGATCGGGATGCGGCTCAGATTACTCCTGAGAGGTCAGCTAGTGTATAGCCACGCGAACCATCAGGACATGAGTCGCCTTAACCGTAGATTCGGTTCCTGTGTGCGCGTCCGAGGGTTCTGGCCGTAAAGTGGCATTTCCGGACAAATGGCTGATCGCCCGTCCGCAGTATCGAACCGTAGCTGCGCCCGACTGACAAATGTCCTCTCCTCGGCCCCCTATGGCTGCTCGGACACTCCGCGACGGCTCTGATGCAGGAGTCGTGTCAAACGTTGAACGAGGACGATGTTGGCAATTGGTTGTGAGCGTCGGTGGCAAGTATTCTGGACGCGCGCTCCTGCGGCTTCGTGCGGTGCCGAGGGTGCTGGAAGCAATGTGCTGGACGGCGGCGTGCGGCCGACCCAGCAACGTGCCCGGTCGAAGCCCACCGTAGCGGGGCCTGCTTATCGTGCGTTGAGCGTGTATTTGACGTCGATGTGGGTTAGCACCTCCGCCGGATTGCCCTCCAGCAGCGTCGGCTTATAAGTCCAGTGCGACACGGCATCGCGGGCCGACTTGTACAACGCGAACGGACCCCGGAGCAATTCGAGATCTTGAATCACGCCGTCCTTGCCGATGACGGCCCGGAAAGTGACGGTTCCGGTGATGCCGCGCGATCTGGCTTCCGGCGGATAACTCGGAGGAGCATGCTTGACCTGCAGCGCCTGTTCGACATTTCCGCCGACGCTTAGCCTTTGGGGAGCCGCCGAAGGCGCCGGCGAGGTCCCGCATTGCAGGCGTGTTTCCGGGTAGAAGGTCGTGGCGCGGGCGAGCAGGTCCTGGCAGAATTCGAGGTAGCCGGCGGGCACGTGCCCGGTCTTGGCCAGTGCCGGGCCCGCCTCGCTGACGACCGAGAGGGCCGCGAAGAGCAAACGGACATCCTCAGTTTTGGCGAGAGCCGTGCGCGCCTTCTGGGCGAAGGGCGTGGCCGGCAGTTGTTCACCGGCTGCGGAGGGATACCCGGTGCGAGGGTCAACGGCCGTGACGCCGAGGGCGGCAATGGCGTACAGGTCGCCGAGAAAGACCGCGGCCCGGTCGGTCTCCTCAAGGGCCAGTTGAGCGGCTTTTTCCGCGACTTCGGGATCTGAGAAGCGGAGAAAGTTGGTGGCGTGATCGACGATCGGCGGATCTTTCGGACTGGCGGCGAGCTGCGCCAGCCAAGCCTGCCGGATTTCCTCAAACAGAGATGTTTCAGCGGGCGCGGGCGGATGGGGGACACAAAGGGGGGCGCCGAGAATCTGGGCGGTGGGCATGTTTTTCGCCAGCCACAGCAGTTGCCGGAGGCGCATCTGGACGGAGTCCGGCGCGGCGGACGACGTAGCATAGGCGAGCAGCGAGAGGCGGCCGTTCAGAGCTTCCGGAGCGGCGGCGGGAACGGACGCGAGATCCTGCTCGAGCGTGGCGGCGCGGGCGTCGTCGAGATCCTTGGCGGAGGCGAAGGCGCCGTCCACCGCCCGCCTGGAGGGGTGCCAGAAACGGCCCACTCCTTCAATTGCTTCTCCGATCGTCCGGCGGATCGGAATGCGGATCGTGACGCTGCGCCCGGCTGCGGCGGCGCTGCCGCGGTCGGAGTGAAAACGCCACTTGGACAGCGCCTGGACGACGTTGTCGGGCAGGCCGGGTGCGGAGATCACGGAGAACGGGACACCCTGCGGATCTACGATCAACTGGACCCGGGCGTTGTCGACGACAAAGGACTTGAAATCCGCTGGGTACTCGGGCAGCACCTGCTTGTCGACGAGCGGAGCTTCGACGCGCTCCTGGGCGCCCAGGACGCCGGAAAACGACAGCGCAACGAGGCAGCACGTAAGGAAGGAGACTCGCATCATGGGCTCAATCTTATACCTGATGCGCGGCAGCGAACAGCCTTTTCAGCGCCCGGAATGAGCCGTTCGACGACCGCTGAGGCCGCGGCGTCCGGGCCATGTCGAAAGAACGAACGGGCCAGCCACCGCCACGCGCCTCGCCACCGCCCCAGCTCCTCAATCGACGCCGCAGGGCCCGCGCTGCATAGTTTCACGCGTTGTCGTGCCCACAAGGCGTTTCCGGACAAATCCCCTGCGACACTGTACTGCTGGCGTCGATTGTCCGTAAGCGCCGTTTATCGACCACTGACTCTCATTCCGGGCGCGCAGTGATCCGTACGGAAGATTCGCCCTCGTTAACTTCCCGAAGCCGGCCTTGTCGGGCGTAATCCGGTCCAACTTCCTGTTTGCTGACAAGGCCCTGACCAACTGCTGAGGCACTGTCGGGGACTAAACTCGGCGTGTTGCTCGTGCACCTTTGGGATTACTTGTCGCTTGGGCCGATCGGCAAGCGGATCACTTCAAGTTCGCGTACTCCCGTTTCGCCTCCAGCAGCACGGGCAGATCCGGATCGGCGTCTTTCCACAACCTGGGAAAGTCCTGGTAGGCCTTGCGGCTCCTGGCCACGTCGCCCGTGAGCGCCGCGGCGCGTGCAAGTCCGAGATGCGCCAGGGGATACACTTTCTGACCGGAGTCCTCAATAGCTCTCATGCGATCGGCGCATTCCAGAACCTTATCTCGGAACTCATCCAGGGGCAGATGACGGAGTCCAAAATGTTCCGTCGCGTCCCCAAACAAATCCAAAGCTCCTCGGTCTGATAGGGGCTGAACGTAAAGTGTTTTTCTTGGGTCTCCTACGCCAGCCTGACGGGCGTCGACCGCGATCTCCACACGGCGGGCGTTTTCATCCGCGACATTCTGATGTACTTCGATTTGCCACACGCCGCCGCCGCCGCCGCGGACCGCAAAGTAACCCTTCTTGCACCGGTTGATGCCATGCAGAACGTGGACTTGCCGGCTGCCACGGCGACCTACCGGTTCACGCCGGAAACGTATGCCCGGGCCGATGTCGAGGGCGCTCTCGCCGTACTGCGTAGCGATGATCGAATGCCTGCGGCGGACCGCTACATCCGCCTGCTTCAAGACTGAGCCTGATGCCCAGGCCCGGACGGAAGACTGGTTTGAGCCCAGAATCACTGGCCTTCAGCTCCGCCAGTTCGCCGGCGCTGCAGCAGGCCATGCAAAATGTTCGAGTACGATCAGGAAACGCCCAACACGCGGACCGCGACGTACGAATTCGGCTAGGGCGGAAAAAAGCGCGCCAAGGTCCCCTATGGTTCCGGATAATACAGATACAACTTCGACTTCCGCTCGCTCTGTCCAAGGTAGACCGTGCCCTCCAGCCCAAGCTCGACCGAGTCAATCACATACGCCTGCCAGGCATAATACGGCCGCCGATTGACATCCACCATTCCAAGCAATTCATAGGCGCCGTTCGCCGGATCGTAAGAGAACAGCCGGGCCATCTCATCATCGTCGCCGCCCACGCCATACAGCTTTCCGTTTCGAGCCACAACCAGACCGCGGATGCGGTACTGATTTAGCGGCTTGCCCAGGTTCTGCATTCGCATTTGCTTAGGTTCGAACCGGAACAGGTAGCCATCGGAAGTCCCACCATACAGGACCGAACCGCTGCCCGTCACAGCCCAAGCATCCACCCGGTTGTATGGTTCCCGGCCCGGCACTGCCGGCACAGTAACCGGCAGCTTTTCGAGTGTCCCGTCACTGCGGGACAGCCGAAAAAGCCGGCCGCCTTCGCCGGACGTGTAGGCGTTTCCATCCGCGTCGATAGCGATCCCGCGACCGATGGCCTTTTCGTTCTCGAACTTCTCACCCGGCATGTTCCGCTCGGCGACCTTTCCATAAGTTGCGAATTTGCCGGTGACGATATCGTAGCTGAAGAAGTTGCCATTGGGAGAGGTCAGGCCAAAGATCCGGCTCCTGTCGATCGCCAGGGCGCAAATGCTCTCGCCTGCAACCGGCGCGCCCAGGTCGGGAACGTCGAGCGGCGCATCCCCGCGGACCGTCTCGCGGTGGTCGTTTGAAGGCGTGTATCTCAGAAGGTGGCCGCCTGGTGTTGTCCCGATATAGACATCGCCGTTGAGAGCAACCACGAGCGACCGGTGGACCGCGTTCACGTCCCGCAGGACGCCAAGCGGTTCGACGTATCCGTGCACCGGGCTGAGTTTGAAAAGGTGACTGCGCTTCCCGCTGGTAGCGCCGTAGAGGGTTCCATCCGGCGCAACCGCCAGTGACCGGATCGCCGATTCGTCCGGCGGAATCACGTCCACGGGCGGGTAGCCGAGATCGCGCAGGTCGATGCGTACCTGTTTGACGACGGAGTGGTCGTATTCGGCATCCCGCTGCGCTAGCAACGGCAGTGAGATCAAGGCAAAGCAAATGAGTCTCTTCAGCATGGCCTCACCGCGGATGATAAATCAGCAGCGCAAGGCGGTAATAGATGTCGCCAATCTTCCCCGCGGCCTCGACCGGTTTGGCCGCCTGCGGCCGTACCTCGATAGCGCCCACCATATAGATTGTTCCGTCGGGGCCGGTATCTGCCGCATTGGTTCCCAATACGCGGCTGCCATCTTCCAGCAGCATTTCGCCCAGATCTTCGCGTTTGGCTGTCTTCAGGTCGTAGGTAATCAGATGCGATGTGGCTGCCCCTGCACTGCCGCCGTAGTCGAACTCGCGGCCTGCCGCGCCGTAATACAACTTGCGGTCGTGGCCCAGCGTCAGGCTGAGAGTAACATAGGGTACTTCACGGCTGTCGTCATAAGCTGGAATCGAAAGCTGTCCCAACCGGCGCACCTCGCCGCCATTGCCCGCTCGGGGATTGAACGAAAACAGAATAGTGGCGCTTTCGTCCACGCCGTAGAACTGGCGCGTCTGGCTGTCCCAAACCACGGTTCGCCAGGCCGTCTCGGACTTGAAGTAATCGCGCCCCAGCGAGACTCCTTTCTCGCGTATCGGAATCCGCGCCGGAAGCTCGGCGATTTCATCGGTGCGAGGATCGAAGCGAAAAATCTGCCCGTGCCCGAAGCTGCCGTAAACATTGCCTTCGTCGTCAATCCCCAGCGTGCGGCAGATCGATTCGAAGTTATTGACTCGCCCTCTGTCCACGGCTCTGCGGGTGGCCACGTCGTAGTACACGAAATGTCCGCGCGGGTGCGTCAGTCCGTAAATGCGGTTGAACAGCGGATCGTAGGCGCCCGTGTTTACGCCCTCATTCGGAACCCCCAGTCCGAAGTCTTCCACGCGCCCTGTCTTGGGGTCGAATGCCATCCAGTGGGCGCCGGGATAGCCTTCCTTTGTCGCAAACCGCGCGTAGTCCCACCAGTAGCCGGCGTGCGTACCGAAGTAGATCCGGCCATCCTTGCCTTCGCCAAACTTCGCGTGGATTTTCGATTGCGGCCCGCGCTTCAGGTGCGACTCACCACACAATTCCGTCAGGTTCCCGGCGTCGTACATGCGATCGGTCTTCGAATCATAGTAGGCTAGGTGCCCGTCGCCGCCGTGATACGCGAGTCCGGCATAAACCTTGCCGTCGCTCGCCGCAAACAGCGCCGCCCAGTTGCCATCCATTTCGTGCAGACCGGTAAAGACGCGATACTCCAGCCGGACGGTCCGTATCGCGGCAGGCGGTGCGGCGAGCCACATCGCCAACAGTGCAATCGGAAGCATCGTATTTACCACTGGATCACGGCTACAGTGTATGTCTTCACGGGCACGGCAAAGCTTACTTGCGAGGCGGTACTCTTCATCTCGATGGCCCGCGACCCATCCAGATCGGGAGAGTAGATTCTAACCTCTTTGGCGGCCTGGCCGCCAGGTAACCGGCAGATCACTTCGACCGGTTCGAGCGAACCTGTCTTCTTCGCGTTGTAGTTCACTAGGTGCAGCATCATGCGCCGCTTCCCGGGCTGCTCGACAAGGTTCGATACCAGGTACGCGGGCCCGCTGACTTGCACCGGAACGTCGTCCCGCGCGGCCCAGCGCACGCCATCCGTGATCTCTTGCGCGTTCTTCGGCAGCTTCCAGAAGCGATCGTCGACACGGAAAAAATTCCCGAATTCGGGGAGCCGCCCATCAAACTTCACTCCTGAGATGTAGACCACCCGTCCCTTCTCAATATCCTTGCGCGCACTCGCTCCGGTGATCGCGACCGGCGCAACCTCTTCCTCGTATTCGCGCGCGCCAGGTTGGGAATCGATCAGGCCTTTGAGGCCGGGCGCAACGCGCAGCCGCCGCCACTGGTCGTAGAGCCCCGCCTGCCCCGTCGCTACCAGTCCGCCGCCGGCCTTGACGAACTTGCGGATCGCTTCGAGTTGTGCGTCGCTGAGGCATTCCGTTTCGGGCAGGAGGAGCACCTTGTACTTCGCGAGGTCCGCCAGTTGCTCGTCGAATACCAGGTTGAAAGGGATCCTGGCCTGGATGAGTGCCTGCTCGACCAGGATCGTGGCAAGTTGCACGTGTGCCTGATCGTAAGTGATGGAGGGATACGAGCGCAGGACCGCGACCGTAGCTACGTCCATGGACCCGGTAAATAGCTCCCTGTTCCTTCGGTAGAACGCGATGTAGCGCAGCATGTCGGGCGTCAGGCGGCCGGTACCGGCAAAGCCGATGGTCTGATTGAACGCCAGGCTTTCGGCCATCGCCACTGGATCGTCCGAGATATAACTCATCAGCACGTTCTTATAGGCCCTCGCCAGCTTATAACTCCTGATCCGGGACAGCAGCCGGCCGTCCGCGCTGTAACCTGGGTTAGGATCTTCTTCAGTCCAAAACGCTTCGGTCCACTTGAGAATGCGTGAGTGGTCGATCGCTGCTTCCCAGGCCCGGTTCCCCCCGGTAATGCCGTGTGGGTTGACTTCGATCGCCACTTCCGGGTTCAATGACTTGGCATACAACGCCATTTGCCGCAAAGCGTCCGCCATTGTCTGGCAGCGGTAATCGATCCACTCCTGGATCATCGGGTCGAAAATGACGCGCAGGCGCGAGGGTGGGTTGGACGCGTTCCACTGCGGCGGATTCACGAAATCGACGTTTTCGAATCCGAACCGTTCGCGCCTCATCTCCGCGGAGTACTTCTCTTTCAGATATCTGCGAAAGCCGGCTTTGCAGACTTTGTCGTGACATGAATCGGGCTCGGCATTCAGATCGAAATTGTCGAAGTGGATGAAATCCGTTTTCACTTCTTCGACCGCGTAGCGCACTATCCTTTTGAGGTAATCCAGGTACTCCTGGTTGGAGAAGCACGGCCGGTAGCGATACGACTGCTGATAGCCATAGGTGAGCAGGATCGGCAGGCCGCCGGCGTCGCGCTGGATCCAGTTTTGAGCGCGCGGCTCCTCGGCAAAGAACGTCTCATACATCATGGTGTCCCACTGGATATAGGTGTCCACCTTGAGGCCCAGCTTGTGCGCGATCCCGGCCACCCGTTTTGTCTCCTCCATTTCGGGCATCTCGGCAGCCATGCCGAACCCTTTGTATAGATGCGTATGGAATACCTCCACGCCCTGGGCTTTGAGCCTGCGCAGGACTTCTTCGCTCTGTGCCCCCTCGATTTGTTGTCGTGCATCCAGCCGCTGCCCGCCGCGCCGGACCACGAAGATATAGGGTTCGTGGTTGCCGCCCGCGTCAATCAGCCCATTCTCAATCCAACTCGCGCGCGGCATCTCTTGCGCAGCCGCCACAGCAGCCATCGCGACAAACATGTTAGCCAGGCGCATAAGTTAAGACCTCGAACGACGATTCTCTCTCACTTACGCGCGTGACTGTCAAGGACGGAACTGGAGGGTACCACCGCGGCGCCGCAGGCGTGATCGAAATCACGACTGCCGCGAGACTGCGGGCTGCGCCAGCCTTGCGTGTCGGGCGCTCCGCTCACGCTGGTCCCAACACCACAAAATCACTGCAAAAGCACCGTAATACCACCGCATGGCGAACCATTTCAGCTGTGCTCGCACTGCTTGTCCCGCGCGCTGCGCACCGGCGGAAAACCGCGACACTTGCAATTGCTGATCAATCCTCGCCATCTCTGGCAATGTTGGTAATCTGCTACGAATATGGAAGATCGACTGAAGCTGGATCTTGGTAAATCACAGCGAGACGAAGTTGAGGAGTTGAAGAAGAACAAGAGGATTTCGCGGGGAGACCAACGGCGGCAGCGCCTCCGTATAACAACCATCGCTGCCTTTTCACTGGTGGAAATGAGTTCGCCCTCGATCAGGTGATCGGCGGTGTGGGCGGAAGGCCGACCGAGCCGTTGAGATTGAACGATGCGTAGACTTTCAACAATCGTGATTGGCGCGTGCGCGCTGGCGGAATGGGCCGCCGTTCGGCCGCTGTTCCGCTCGGACCGCGCGGATGTGGAAGCCGCCGCGCTGTCTGGCCCGGGCCGGGGCTACATCGTGCTCACTAACCACAGCGACGCGCCACAGACCGGGACAATCACGCCGCGCAAGGCGCTCCGCCAAGTGCAACTGGTCAGGATAGAGGGCGCCGCGCCTCTCGACCTCCACGACAACCGCCTTACCGTCCGCGTGGCGCCTTTTGGCGGCGAGATTGTGGAGTATCGGGAGTCGCCACGATGAACACGCCGGTGGCCGGAGCGATCGACATCGGCGGAACCAAGATCGCCGTGGGCATCGTCGACGCGCAAGGCCACATCCTGACGCAGGGTGAGACCCCGACGGCCCCGGAGTTGGGTTACCCGGCCGGACTCGCGCGCACCAGTGCCGTTCTCCGTCGCCTGCTCGACAAATGCGGGCTGAGTATCGCTGGGATTGGAGTCGGCAGCACCGGGCCGATCGATCCCGAGACCGGCGTCTACGGTGAAGTGGGCACGCTGCCGGGTTGGCTGGGCTCTCCACTGGCCGCCGATCTGGAGCGCCTGTTCGGCGTCCGCGTGGCGGTGGAGAACGACGCCGACGCGGCCGCCCTGGGCGAGGCCGCGTGGGGCGCAGGCCGCGGCAGCCGCAGCCTGATTTACGTCACCATCGGCACCGGCATCGGCGTCGGGATTCTGCTGGACGGCCGAATCTACCGCGGCGCGGGCGGCGCCCACCCCGAGATCGGGCATCACACTCTCGATGCGAGCGGCCCGGCCTGCTACTGCGGCGCGAACGGATGCTGGGAGTCGCTGGCCAGCGGTCCGGCGCTTGAATTGTGGATAAACGCCCAGCGGGACGATACGCTCAGCGCGAGCGAGATCTGCGAATTGGCCCGCCACGGAGACCCGCTGGCGCTCCAGGCCGTTCACCGCGAGGCGCACTTCCTCGGGCTGGGGCTCGCTAACCTGGTGACCATGTTCTGCCCGCAGACGATCGTTTTGGGAGGCGGCATGATGCGCAGCGCCGACTTGTTGCTGGCCCCTGCTTTGGACGTGGTCAAGCGGATCTGCACGCAGGTTCCGGTTGAGAACACGTCGATCGTGCTCGCCGGTCTGGGCGCGCAATCCGGCCTTCTGGGCGCGGCTCGCGTCTGGTTTCACCGGGCAGACTTGTTGTGAGAAGGAGGCGAGGCCCTGAGCTACCTTAACCGCGCGACGGCCACGCTGCCGATGACGGATCACCGCTTCTTGACGCCTGACCGGATTGTAGAATGGACGCGTTTCGGCGACGATGTCGAGATTACGGTGAACTATGGCGCGTCCGACTGCGCGGCGGGCGACGCCGTGCTGCCGCAGTCTGGCTTCCTGGTCAATAGCCCATCGCTGGTTGCCTTCCGTGCCCGCAAGTACAGCCGCGTCAATCACGAAGATCCGACGCTGTTCGTGCTGCGCTCTCTGGATAGACAGCCGCTCGTAGCCTCCAGGCAGGTGACCGTCCATCAAGGCTTTGGCGACCGGCGGCTCGATTTCCAAGCACGCGTTGTCGAGGTCCGCGAAAGCGAGCAGGTGCTTGCGGCCGGAGAAGGCCGGCAGAACCGATCAACAGTCCGTGACCGAAACTGATAGAGGAGATTTGCAAACATGTCGTTCATACAATCGGCGAAAGCGCTTGCAAGCCTGTGCATGTTGGCCGCCTTGACCCAGGCGGCCGGGTCGGAAGATCCGATCCGCCTGCATCCCGACAATCCGCGGTACTTCCAATGGCCGGGCCGGGCGACGGTCCTGGTCGCCAGCGGCGAGCGCTACGGCTCCCTCATCAACCCCGATTTCGACTTCCACACGTACCTCGCCACCATACAGGCCACTGGTCTGAATGACACCCGCCTCTTTCTCGGCGACAACGCGGAGGGCGCGGAATCCTTTGGGACCGGCCTGGCACTGCGCGTCTCCCCCGTCGAGGCGGCGCAGCCGCGAGGCGCGGCCGTTTCGCAGGCTGATAGCGCGGTCTCGGGCCAGCCCGCGGGGCCGGGCTTCGACAAGAGCGCCGACACCGCACTCGCGGCGATGCGCAAGCGCGCCGGCGAACTCGGCATCGGCGGCGTGGCCGTCGTGGCCTGGTTCGAAGGGGACGTAATACAAAGCTGGAGTTCGAAGATGGTGGTCGTCGGCCGGCACAAGGACGAGCCTGCGGGCGACAACAAGGGCGCAAACCTCCTCGCGATCGCCTATTCCAAGGCCTCCGAGATGGCCGACACACTGCAGGCCAGCGGTAGCAAGGTGCGGCCGCCGATGACCGGCGAATTCGGCTGGCCCGGCGGCGTCATCGTCCGCGGCACGACGGGCTACTGGATCGCTGCGTTCAGCGGCGGCAAATCGGAAGATGACGTCGCGGTCTCTCAAGCGGGACTGGCCTCGATTCGCCAGGTTGCGGAATGAGGGTTCCGCAAAGCCGAGGATGAACCACTTCGATCATGTCTGAACGCGGAATCGACCTGTGGGTATCCCAACGCCGCCTCTCGCGCGATAATGTTGCATGACTGTGTATCTCGCCTGGGCGCTTGAAGGTCCTCGCTGCCCCGGCCTGCCGGGTGTTCGCGCGCTGAGGTCCGTTCCTGAATGAACAACGAAGAATTCATTTTCGTCACTGGCGCGACCGGCTTTCTCGGCGCGCGGCTGGTGCGCGAGTTGCTGGACCGTCATCCGCAAGCCACGCTGGCGTTGCTGATCCGTGACAAACCCGGCCAATCGGGCCGGCAGCGCGCCGACTTGCTCGTACCCCCGGCGGAGCGGCAGCGCGTCCAGGTTTTTTCCGGAGATGTCAGCCAGCCCGACTGCGGCCTGGACGCCGCCGCCCGGCAGCGCCTGGCCGGGGAGACCACCCGCGTGATCCACTGCGCTGCCACGGTGCGTTTCGATCACTCGCTCGACGAAGCCCGGAGCATCAACGTCGAGGGCACCCGCCGCGTCCTTGATTTCGCCGCCGCTGCGCCGCGCCTGCGGAGCCTGGCCTACGTCGGCACGGCCTACGTGGCCGGCGACCGCACGGGCCTCGTGCGCGAAAGCGAACTCGTCGTCGGTCAGAGCTACCGCAATACATACGAAAAGTCCAAAGCCGAAGCCGAGGCCCTGGTCCGCTCGCGTCTCGGTTCCATCCCCGGCGTCATCCTGCGGCCCAGCATCATCGTCGGCGATTCCCGCACCGGCGTCACGTCCAGCTTTAAGATGCTGTATTGGCCGCTGAAGATTTATGCGCGCCGCCTGTGGCGCACCGTGCCCGGCTTCCCCGATGCGGTGTTGGATATCGTCCCGGTGGATTTCGTCGCCGCCTCCGTCGCCCGGCTGCTCTTCGACGACACCGCCCTCGGCACAACGGTCCACCTCTGCGCTGGCCCTCGCGGCAGCGCCACCATTCAACAGATTGCGCGCCGCGCGGCGGAGTACTTCCACGTTCCGGAGCCGCGCTATGTCGACCCCGGGCTCTTCTTCGGTGCTCTGCGGCCGCTGCTGTTTCTGTTTTTATGGGGACGCAAACGCCGCGTGCTGCGCGACGGCCGCGCCTATCGCGACTACTTCTCCATGCGCATGCAGTTCGAGACCGCCAACTCCGAGCGCCTGCTGGAACCCGCCGGCCTGTCGCCGCCGCCGGTGCTCGACTACCTCGACCGCCTGTTCAACTACTGCGTCGAAAGCGATTGGGGCCGCAAGCCCGTTTCCGCCCAATGAGCATCATCGGACGATTTCGGATATCCCGCGACCGCAGCGTGACGGTGGCCAACCTGGTGGACGAGCTGCTGCGGCGCAACGGCGATTGCGAGATCAGCATCGAGGATGACCGCCCGCGACGTCTCGCCGAGTTGCACTCCGAGGTCTGCTCCCTCGACGCCTTCCTCCGCCGCACTATCGCGCTTGCGCCCGGCCAACTGGTCGCCATCTATCGCACCAACGATCCGCTGTGTTTCCGCTGGTTCCTGGCCATCATTCGCGCCGGCGGCATCGCCGTTCCGTTGAACCCGTTGCTCTCGCTGGCTGAGGTGCGCCGCATCCTGGCCGACAGTGGCACCGACATTCTGGTGACCGACAAAGCGGTCTTCGAGCGCAGCATCGGCCAATGCAGCGCGCTCCCTATCCACACGTGGATTCAGGCCGACGGGGAAACCGAGACCATGGATGGCTTCCTCCGCGCAGTCGCGACCGAAACGCAGCTTCCGCCTTCAGCCATCGATCCCGCCGCCACCGTCGCCGTGTTCCATACCTCCGGCACCAGCGGTTTCCCCAAGGGCGCGGCCCTTTCGAGCCGCGCGCTGCTCGGGGCGCGCGCGTTCTCCGTGCTGGTCGGGCCATTGCTTGGCCGCAAGGATCTCGCCCTCATCGCTCTGCCGTGGTCCCACATCATGGCCGTGAGCATTGCGCTCTACGGCCTCATGGCCGGCATCCGCGGCTGTTTCCTGGATCGCTTTGACGTCGCCCGCGCCGTGGAGCTCGTCGAGCGTTTCCGCTTCACTGCTTTCGTCGGCGTGCCCGCCATGTTCGCCCGGCTCGTCAATAGCAATCCCGATCCCGCGCGCCTCGCCTCCATCCGCGTGTGGCTTTCGGCCAGCGATCACCTGCCGCTCGCGGTCCGGCTGCGCCTCCGCCAGTTCGGCGCCCTCGCCCGGTTGCCCGGCGGCTGGCGCGTTCCGCCCGTGCTCCTCAACTGCTACGGCATGGTCGAACTCGGCGGCCTCGCGATGCTGGGCATCGAGACTTCGTTGTTCCCGGGTAGCAGCGACATCTGCTTCCCAGTGCCTCCATTTCACATCCGTGTAGCCGATGAGAACGGCCTGCGCCTGCCCGCCGGCGCTACTGGCGAGTGCCAGATCCGCCGTCGCGGTCTGGCTCCGCATTATTGGAAGGAGCAAGCCAACCGCCAGGCTCTGCTCACGCCCGACGGCTGGATGCGCACCGGCGACCTGGCCCAACGCAATCGCTTCGGCATGATTCGTCTGGTCGGCCGCATGAAGGATGTCATCAAATCCGGCGGCTACTCGGTGTACGTCCGCGAGTTGGAGGAGACCATGCTGACCCACCCCGCCGTGGCCCGCGCGGCTGCCTTCGGCCTGCCGCACAGCGAGAAGGGCGAGATTCCGGCCGGCGCGGTGGAGCTGCGCGCAGGCTCCGCGGCGAGCGAAGACGAGTTGCTGGAGTGGTGCCGCCACTCGCTTGCTGCTTATAAAACGCCGCGCCGCATCTGGATCCTCGATTCCGGCAGCTTGCCGCTGAATCACACGGGCAAACTGCTCCGGCAGGTCCTGCAGGAGCGATTCTCAGGAGAGACTGCCTGATGCTCGCACTCTTGCTCGCCACCGTCGTGGCCACCACCCCCGCCGATATCGCCTTCGAGCGCCTGTACAACGCCGACTTTGCCGGCGCGCAAAAAGTTATTAACGAGGCGCTGCGCCAGGAGCCCGCGAACGCGTTCTACTACGCCGTTCGCGCCGCCGCCTACAGCTTCGGCGAGATGAATCGCCTGCATATTCTGGAAACGGATTTCTTTCTCGACGACGAGAATCTCTCCTCTAAAGAGAAGCTGAAACCCGATCCGGCAGTGCGCGCCGCGCTTTACGCCGACGTCGCCCAGGCGCGCAAACTGGCTTCCGCCCGGCTGGCCGTCACTCCCGACGATCGCGACGCCCTGTTCACCATGTGCATGGCCGCCAGCGTGATCACCGACTACACCGGCCTGGTCGAGCGGCGCCAATGGCGCAGCGTCAAGCTCGAGTCCGAGGTCAATGTCTATGCTCAGAAGCTGCTCGCTCTCCATCCGCCCGTCGTGGATGCCTATCTGAACGTCGGCTCCGTCGAATACATCGTCGGCAGCCTTCCTTTTTTCGTCCGCTGGTTCGTGCACTACGACAACATTCAGGGCCAGAAGGGACGCGGCATCGCGGATCTGAAGCTGGTCGCCGCCACTGGTCGCTACTACGGTCCTTACGCGAAAATCCTGCTGGCCGTAGCCTGCCTGCGTGACAAACGCACGCGCGAGGCGCGCGCATGGCTCGCCGAGTACGCCCGCGATTATCCCGGCAGCCTCATCGTCCGCCACGAAATCGAAACTCTCGACCGTAAGCTGGCTGCAGGGAAATAAGGTTGGCAGACGACAATCCGGATCATGGCGTATTCCGCCGTGGTTCAATTACCATCCCGGCTGGTATCAGTTGTTTCCGTTGGCAGTGATATCAGCGATATGGAAACTACGGTAAACGCACACGCGGTCCAGGCTATGCAGCTCTTGGGCCAGGCTGCGGTTGAAAGAAAGCAGAGCGCGCAAAGGCCGCGTGCCGGAGTCCGCTCGCACTTGGACGTGATCCAGAAAGTCAGCGGTCGCGCTGCCACTTCTAAAAATGACGCGGGCGCCCCGCCGGGCCGTTCTGGCAATCTGCGACCACTCTGCACCGAGTTCTGCCTCGTATTCGGGTCGGCTCATCCAGTCCATGTGATCTAGCAGCACGTACTTGGAAAAAGATTCCTCCGGTTCCGAACCGAGACAATCCGTTATGGTCGCCGCGCGAATATGCAACCGGTCCAGCAGTCCATGTTTCAGTTCCTCGTAGCATTGCGGCTGCAGGTAGGAAGGGTGGCACTCGCTCGTGTATCCGCCGGTGAATCCAACCAGCCAGAACGGGTTGCGGCGAATGAGTGTCCGATGGAATACCGTGTCCAGCGTGTCCAGTGAGAACGTTCCCCATCCACCCGCGTATTCATCGGTAACCTCCGCACGTTGTGCGGGCGGAACGGCAAGCAGCGAAAGTACGGGCTGGCGCGATAGCAGCCATCGGAAGCCCGGCGTGTCCAGGTGGGTTCGGATGCCGCATTCCTGATAAATTTCGCGCTGTGTCTCAAGGTCGGTTGCCGCTAGCAGGCGCTCGAATGCGCTGCGCAGCCCCTTCATCCGGTACAGGCATTCAACCATGCATCGGCAGAACGTCCCGGAGGTGCTCTTATGATAAAAAGTCCTGCGCCATCCGCATCCGGCCAACAAGTGCAGCCTGTTGTCCCAAAACCAACGTGCCTTGTCCGATAGCCCGTCTCGAATCGCATCCCAATACATGCTGCGTACTTCAGCACATCCGCCGAGACCGAAAAGACGGAAGAACGACTGATAGTCCAGCGCCCGGATGGCGGCTGCCTTGAATTCGAGAAGATACCCCTGACAGGGGTTGCAATCGACGGCGTCCACGCGCCCAGCTCCCGCCAGCAAGTAGTCGAGAGCGTTGCAGCCCGCACTGGTGATGACCAGAACACGGTCATCGGCGTTCAAGTCGAGCGCCTGGCGATCGACATCCGGGTCCTCCCAACAGCTTGAATAGACCAGCCTGCGGCTCGTTACATAGCCGAAGAACGCCGCTTGGGGGTGCATCAAAATACCAGTTCAAGGGGCCGGGCGTCAACGCAACTGCCGTGCCCGCCAGCAGGACACGGTCATCGCGCGGGATCCGCCCACCTTCAACCGCTTGCGCGAGAGCCAGCGGGCAGAAACTCCCATTTTAGACTTTCAGGTCCTAAAAAGTACACCGACGTTTCTGTCCCGCGGCGCGCATGATTTGTTCTATCCACCCTCTGCGTCCTCCGCCCCAACGCGCCTGCGATTCACCGCCGCCGGCTCGGTTCGTCCGCGCCTGCTTTTTGAAAAACCCTGCGTCTGCCGGCCAGCGCGTACGTCACCACGCCGGCCGCAATCAGCAACCCTCCGAGTTGCAGCGCGCTCAGCGGCCCCACCGCTTCGGCGTCGTTGCGCACCACCGCCAGCACCAGCAGCGCCAGCGGTGGAATGCCGATCGCGATCGCGCCGGTCAGACCGCCGCGCACGCGGTACGGGCGCGCCAATCCCGGCTCGCGAATCCGTAGCGCCACCAGCGCCGCGAACTCGAGTACGATGCTCAACCCCGTCAGCAGCACGTCGAGCCTGATCAGTTTCACGAAGCTCATTTGCAGGCACAGCGCCCAGGCCGTCGCGCACGCCAGAATCGAGACCCACGGCGCGCCGGTCTTGCGACTGCACCGTGTGAAGACCCGCGGCAGCAGGCCGTCTTCCGCCATCGCCGCCGGCACGCGCGACAGCGCCATGGTCAGCGCGTTTTGCGTCCCCACCGCGCTCAGCATGCCGCCGATGGTGATCGCCGCGGCCAGCAGCAACCCGCCGCTGGCGTCCGGCACCACCCGACGCGCCACCTCCGCCCAACCGCCCGTCGACCACGCCCCCGCCTCCACTCCCGTCGTCGCCACGGCGGCAATCGGCACGACATAACTCAGCGTGACCAGGAACGCGGCCCCGGCCATCGCCAGTGGATAGGTCCGCTGTGGCCGCTCGACTTCGCCCGCGATCGTCGAAGCGTTGTCCCAGCCCATGTAATTCCACATCGCGACCATCACTCCGCCGAGCAAGTCGAAGCGCGCCGCACCGGCCGCGGCCGCACTCGCGCCAGCACGCGCGAATAGCGCATAGATCGCCAGCACGGCGAACGGCGTGAGCAGCAGCGCACCCATCACCACTGCGCTGCCGCCTATCGTCCGCGCGCCCAGCAGGTTCCATAGCGCCGCCACGGCGACCAGTCCGACGCCAATCCAAATTCCGCGCTGGCCCGCGGTCGCGGCGGGCGCGAAATGTCCCAGGTAGGCCACGAACAGCGTCGGGTAAATCGCCATGTCGAAGACGCTGCCCATCAGGGAAAGCCAGGCCTCCTGAAAGCCCCAGAACCGTCCCATCCCGCGTCTGACCCACACGTAATAGCCGCCCTCGACCGGCAGTGCACTCGCCAGTTCGCTCACCATCAACGCCGTCGGCAGCGCCCACACCAGCGGCGTCGCCAGCAGTATCAGAATCGCGCCCCGGTATCCCGAGCGCGCGACGATATCCTCCAGTCCGAACGGTCCCCCGGCGACGATGAAAAACGTGGCCGCAATCAATCGCGCCAACGTGAGTTTGCGCGGGCTCCGGATCGCTGCTGGGACGTTTGCCGCCACGGCTGGCCTTGCCTCTTACTCTTGTCTCACTTTTTCGGCTGCCGCCTCGTGCCGGTCCTGTGCGCGCGCTGCCATGCCGCCGCCGTCACGCCACAGCCAGGCCCAGGAATAAAATGGAACCAGATGTGCAAGTGATTCGCTGGCGAGATTTCAATAAGGAGGTTCGTGTGAAAAAGCTGCTCATGCTCTCAGTTATGCTTTGCGTCGCTGCCTTTGCCCAGGAAAGAGGGAAGAGTGAGGCGCCGCGCGGCGGCGGCGGTCACCCCGCGGCGGTTGGCGGGGGCCACATTCCGGCTCATGGCCCGAGTGCCGCGCCGGTTAGCAAATCTGGCCGTCCGTCAAAAGGGCAGGAATCCCGATCTGGGACCGAGAACCGTCTTGCCGTGGACAAGAAGGGGCATCCGGAACTTCCGCACGTTCACGCCAAGAACGATGAATGGGTCGGACACAATAGCGGCCGCAACGATGCGCATTACCACCTCGATAAGCCGTTCGCGCACGGACCCTTCACGGGTGGCTTTGGACCGGAACATGTGTTCAATCTTGCCGGAGGGAACCGCGAGCGCTTCTGGTTTAACAATTGGTACTGGGATGTCGCCCCGTACGACTACAACATCGTCGTCGGCTGGAACTGGGGCGGCGATCAGATCGTGATCTACGAGGACCCCGACCACGACGGGTGGTATCTGGCATACAACCCGCGCTTGGGTACCTACGCGCACGTCGAGTTTCTGGGAGGTTGAATCTCCACCGGCCAACGCTAGTGTCATGTCTCGCAGATTCTTCGACAATCGCCGGCCATTCACTGTGGCGCAGGCACTCGTGCCTGCCGCGTCGACACTCGTGTCGACGCTCGGTCGACACGACGCCTGGCCGGCGTTGTCAATCCTCGACTGAGACATTACACCAGGACGTCTTTAAGCGATTAACACCGCGATCCAGAACCAGTGTCTTGTCGCGGAGACATCGTTACCGCGACGACGTTTCTGAGCCGCGACTATCTTGACGGAGCCGCGACTGTAAGGAGCGGTTGCTTCGGCGCCGCGCCCCAACCGCTGCTCAGCCGCGCGCGTCGGCGAGCGGTTCGGTGCATGGTAAGAATTGCATAGCGACAGGCCATTAGTCGGTAATTGCCGTCCTGGATCGGTTCAGTCATCTATTCATCGCACGACTCCGCGATGAGCCGCCAAGCTGCGCCAGCGCACAATTTGCATTTGCCGATGCAGGTTTCGCTGCTGTGTGCCCCCACGACGAGCCTGCCGAAGCTGGCTCCGGTTCGTGATTTCAATTACTTCTTGACGAGCTGAGCATCCAGTGCCGGGTAATCGGTATAGCCCTTTTCCGCTCCGCCATAAAACGTCGATTCGTCCGGCGTGTTCAGCGGCGCGTTCAACCGGAAGCGCTCGGGCAGGTCGGGATTGGCAAGAAACAACCGCCCGAACGCCACCGCGTCGGCTGCGCTTTCCGCCACCGCCCGCGTCGCCGTCTCGAGCGTGAAGCCGTTGGCGACAATCAGCTGCCCATGGAACGCCTGCCGCAGCGCCGCCAGCGGCACAACAGCCGCGCCGTGCCGCAGGTCGTCTTCGGTGGATACGATCACGTGCGCGTAGGCCAGGTGGAACCGGTTCAACTCCTGCAGCACGTAGCTGAACGTTTCCAACGGGTTCGAATCGTGCATATCGTTGAACACGCCGCCGGGCGAGAAGCGGATGCCCACGCGCTCCGCACCCCACACCTTCGTCACCGCTGCGGCCACGGCCAGTGTCAGCCGCGCGCGGTTCTCCACCGGACCGCCGTACTCGTCCGTGCGGTGGTTCGTGCCATCGCGGAGAAACTGATCCAGCAGATAACCGTTGGCATTGTGAATCTCCACGCCGTCGAAACCGGCGCTCTTGGCGCGTTCGGCCCCGGCGGCATACTGCGACACGATGCCCGGCAACTCCCCGGTCTCCAGGGCCCGCGGCGTGACGTACGGTTGCGGGCCGGTCTCCGTGAGTGCCTGGCCGGACCGCGGCGCGATGGCGCTGGGCGCGACCGGCAGTCCGCCACTCGGTTGAAAGCTCGGATGAGAGATCCGGCCCATGTGCCAGAGTTGAAGAAAAATGCGGCCGCCGGCACCGTGCACCACGCCGGTGACCCGCTGCCAGCCGGCCACCTGTTCGTCGGTGTAAATACCAGGCGTGTTGGGACAACCCGTGCCCTGCTGGGAAATCGCCGTGGCTTCGGTGACGATTAGGCCCGCCGCCGCTCGCTGCACATAATACTCGGCCATTAACGCCGTGGGGATCCGCCCCGAACCCGCGCGCATCCGCGTCAGCGGAGCCATAATAATTCGATTCGGCGCCTCAACCGCGCCCAGGTGAATGGGAGTGAACAAAGTTGGTGTAGTCATGCTTCCAGTAGCTGTTTCCAAGTTATGTTTTGCGACTTTATGAATTGGAATGGAACCGGGCGACCATGCGGCTCAGGATAGTCGCGGTCCGGGGCATGCGAGCGCAGTACCGGCCCCTGCCACAAATCGATGGCCCGGCACAGTTGACATCAGCCGGTTCGCGTCCCTGCGCATCCGCAGTGCTCCGCCAACCGGCTGATGCCCGCTCAACTGTAGCCTCCTGCCGGACAATTCGCGTGGCTACTCGCCGACCACCTGATGCCAGGATTTGTCGGGATTGAATCGCGTCATCTGCCGGGCTTGCAGGCCCGTCGCGGCGCCCAAATCCTTTTCATAAACCACGCCCTCGTGATTGATGATAAAGGTCTCGATTCCGGACACGCCATACTCTGCCGGCCACGCCACCAGTGCGAAGCCGCCAATCATCTTGCCGTTCACTACGTAATCGAACGCGCCTCCGGCAGCGTCCGGTCCTTGTGATTTCAGCACTCGGAAGTAGTAGCCGTGGTACGGTTCGGGCTTGCTGCCCACTGTTGCCTGCCGCGCGGCCGCGGCTTCGGCGAACGCTTTCGAAACCAGACTATCGGTCACGCCTTCCGTGTACAGCCCATCCTGCTTGCCGGGTGTGCTGACGATCCTCTGCGCATATTTCAGGATGCTGTCCCCGTCGTGCGCCCCGGCCGCGTATTCCAATTGCGCCTCGGCGTAGCCCCGGCACACTTCCATCGCGTTCAACTCGTTCCGGCCGATCCTGCGCGCCAGAACCTCGACCTTTCCGCTGGCCGAATCGAATTGCCATTTTCCGTCTTTCTTGATCACAGGAACCGGAAACGGCCATTCTTCCGCTCCCACCGTAAAGGTCACCCGATCGGGCGTCAGGGGGTCTTCTTCGATCTTCAGCTTCTCCTGCGCCGAACTCGCAAACTCGGAGCGGTGCTCCTTGTCCTGCGCCGCATCGCCGGAGTCGACGATGTCCTTGCCCGCGGGTCCAAAAATCTGCAGCAGCGCCGCCGTGTCATTCTGCGCTGCGGCGTCAATGGTCGCCTGGATGGCTTCCTTGGGCGTCGCAAAGCTTCGCTGGCCCGGCGGCGGAGCCGCTCCGAGCAGTGCTGCCACAACCACCAGGCCGGCGGCCACGAAGAGTATCCGCCCCAGCGGGATGTCCTTGAGATAGATGGTTTTCATTCTTGCCATGGTTTCCCTTTCGCTCCTATCGGCGTCCACCACCACCGCGGCTGCCACCGCCGCCGCCGCCTCTGCCGCCGCCACTGCTGAATCCTCCCCCGCGCGAGGAGCTTCCACCGCTCCGAGCCGCGCCGAGGCTAGCATGTCCGTGGTCGCTGTGCGACTGTGCCGCTTTCCCGTCCCTCACGCCGCCGAAAGCGCTCTGTCTCCTGCTGGATGAGTTCGGCGCAATCTGCCGATTGCCCATTCGCTGCCCGCCCGACTGCGACGTGGCCCCGCGCGATTGCGACGTAGCCCCGCGCGATCCGGACGTAGCCCCGCGCGATTGCGCCATTCCCGCGGATGCGCGCGCTTGTAAATTCTGCCGCGCGGTGCCTCCGTATCGGTTGGCCAAGGCACGATTAGAATACGGTACGCCCCCGCGATGCGAGGCATCGTGCGACCACGCGCTCCTTCCGCTCAGGTTGCCGCCCCGGCCCGAGTTGAAACCATTGCGGTGAATGAAGCTGTTGTTGACGAACAGGCTGTGGTTGCCCCAGCCGAAACCCCAGCCCCAGCCGCCCCAGCCGCCCCAGCCCATTCCAAAGTAGGGCCCCATCCCGATCCCAAATCCAAATCCGAAGTAGTTGCCCCCGATAAACGGCGGGTAGAACCAATTCGCGTACGGATAATACAGCGACGGGCCCCAGAAATAGGCCGGGTCGTAATTCGGCAGGTACATCATCTGCGGATTGGCCGGCTCGATGTCGATGACCGGCTGTCCGCCGTCGTTCGTGGTCGTCACTCTCTGCTGGCTCGTGGATGGCAATTTTCCCGCCTGCTGCGCCTTGAGCCGCATGCGTTGTACGGCGTCCATTACGTCGGCTTGCTGGGCCAGAAAAGCGTTTCCAAGATTCGTCGTCCACGTGATGTCCTGGTTCAACCGTTTGACCAGGTCTGGAAAGACGACCATCGCCTGGATGCTCGGGTCCCAGTTCTGCTGCTGTGCGCCCTGCGTCAGGTCAGCCCCCGTAAGCCCCGGGTTTCGCTGCAGCCACTGTGAGGCTTGGACCAGTTCGAGCGGATATGTGGCCGCCACCAGGATCTGGCTGATCAGCGGATCCGGGTATAGCGCCACCGGCGCTACCAGGTCGTCGAGCTGATCCGGCGACAGCGCCTGGCTCGGAGGGGGAGCTTGTGGAGGTTGTGGACTCTCTTGAGCAAACAGGAGTCCGCCGGCCGGCGCCAGCGTCAGCGCCGCACATAAAACTGCCCCTATCGGGAAGGACGATAAACAAGAGTGATTCATAGATTTCGATCCTCTCGGGCGTGCATTTATTTCTGCAAATCTTCTCTGCGGCCCCGCAACTCCTGCGCCGCATTCAACCAATCCTGATCGGGCGTTCCTTCCGGACAGCCTCGGGCTACCCATAGCGCATGCGCCCGCTCTGCGATGTCGGCATGTCCAAAGGTCGCAAACCCGTGTTCGTTCAACGTCTCCCGGTGCGCCTGTTCTGTATGCTGGTAAGCCAGTTGGGAATGCTCCAGAGCCTGCCGGGAGAGCTCTTGTCCGGTTTGGTGATCCTGCTTCTCATGCGCCACCGCGGCCGACCGATGAGCGTGCGCGGCGCTGTCGTGCAACTCGGCCGCGCGTTGATGATTCTCGTAATGCGATCCGTTGTTGTAACGAGTGGACATTAAAGACTTCCTATTTTTCCTGACTTGTTGTGCGCTTCCTGCGCCAGCTTGTAAGCCTGGTCCGAGTACTCCAGCGCCCGCTCAGAATGCCAGACTGCCTTTGTGACATCCCCTTTTTCGTTGTGTTCCGCGGCAGTACGATGGGCCGCCGCCGCACGTGCATGCAGCTCGGCCGCTTGGCGGTGTTCTTCGTGCATCCTGTTCCTCTTTCCTCCTGTGGAAGCGTGGTCAACGCATACTCTTATCTGCACGAAGCGGACCACTCTCATCCCGCTCGGCCATTTCTCTCTGAAATAACCCCCGATCGCTGCCCTGGCTCGCGCCGGTATCGGAGAAGCGCGCCACGCCCGTGGCCTGCTTCACTTTCATCCGCGCTTGGGTCGATCCGACCGATGCGGACTTTGCACTCGCAATGGCAGATTCTGCATGCGCCTGCATCCCGATCAGGCCCTCGAAACCCCCTGAAATAGGGGCCCGCGCGTCATCTATGCACGCTGCGCAGTTGGTCGTGCGCGTGCAGTAGTCAACGCGCCGCGACTGTATAGGGACTTTCGTGGCTGGATTCGCCAGGATCGCCTAAAGACTAAAGGAGATTGGAAATGCCTGAACTGAACGCGGTAGTCGCTATTTATGACACGCATACCGCAGCGGAAGAAGCAATCAAGAAGCTGCAGCATGCCGGGATCGACATGCACACTTTGTCCATCGTCGGCAAGGACTACCACAGTGACGAACACGTAGTGGGGTACTACAATAGCGGTGACCGGATGAAGTACTGGGGCAAGACCGGTGCTTTCTGGGGTGGCTTTTGGGGGCTGCTGTTCGGGTCGGCTTTTTTTGCCATTCCTGGTATTGGCCCAGTGCTTGTCGCCGGCCCGTTGGTCGGCTGGATTGTGGGCGCCTTAGAAGGCGCTGCGGTAGTTGGCGGTTTGAGTGCCCTCGGTGCCGCGCTGTATGGCCTGGGTATCCCGAAGGATAGTGTTGTGGAGTATGAAACAGCGCTCAAGGCGGACAAGTTCCTGTTAATGGTGCATGGCACGGCCCAGGAAGCGGCTGAGGCTAAATCGGTCATCGAAGGCACACAAAAGATCCACATGTCACTGCATACGGCCAAGTTAATCGCTGCGTCGGTAATATAACGCACTGCTATGCAGACTGTCGGAATGGACAACGCGGTAAGCAACTGCTCGGGAGGGCAAAGACGAATGTTGACGAATATTACGCATTTGAAAGGTCTTACGATCCGGGCTACGGACGGTGAGCTTGGAAAAGTTGACCAACTCTATTTCGACGATGAGACATGGGCCATCCGCTATCTCACCGTGGATACCGGCGGCTGGCTGGGCGGGAGGCAGGTGCTGATCTCGCCAATGTCGATCGCCCACGTAGACTGGCCGGAGAGACGGTTGGATGTCGCGCTGACAAAAAGGCAGGTTGAGAATAGCCCCGACATCAATACGCATGAACCCGTCTCCCGGCAGCACGAGGCGGCCTACCTCGGTTATTACGGCTATCCCTATTATTGGGGTGGTCCCAATCTGTGGGGCGAGGCTTTCTACCCCGGCGGTCTGGCTTTCCCGCCACCGGCCGCTATGGATTCTATGGAGGAACGGATTCGCAGAGAATCTCCAGATTCGCATCTACGAAGTACGGAAGCCGTCACGGGCTATTCCATTGATGCGGCGGATGGTGAGATCGGCCATCTGGACGGCTTTATCGTGGACGACCAGGCGTGGGCTATTCGCTATATCGAGGTGGCAACGCGCAATTGGTGGCCTGGAAAAAAGGTGCTGGTTTCACCGGCGTGGATTAAACAGGTGAGCTGGTTGGAATCTAAAGTCTCCGTAGGCCTCACCCGGGAAGCCATCCAGAACTGCCCCGAGTATAACGAGTATACGCCAATTACCAGAGAGTATGAAAACCAGCTTTATTTTCACTACGGCCGCCCGCCCTATTGGCTACATGAACCAGAATATGCGTCTTCTTTGTTCTAAAGTCGCGGTGAATTGATAACGCGGGCGTCCGGTAATGCGGACGCCCATGCTGTATCAATCCGGCACGTGAGTAACTAAGCTTGCCAATCGCGTAGATTACACTTTGCTTCGCTGTTTGTCATTGTCGGCTAGCGATGGCCGCCGCACAGCGCAATGGACCTTTGCGCGCTGTGGCGCCGATCAGCAAAATGTTGGCAATGCACCCCCCAAACACGGTGATTTCAGGACTCGGCAAGAACGCCCAATGTCTGAATAAGTCCTTTAGAAAACCATAGATACACGGTGGCGTGCGGTGTTTATTGGGAAAACCGCGGTGCGCGCGCCAAAAAGCATGGTTCAAAGCGGCTAAGTCCTTTAGAAAACGCGGAATACGCGCCGACGCACGGTATTTGCTGGGAAATCCGCGGTTTGAGGTGACTAAGTCCTTTAGAAAACCATAGATACGCGGTGCGCGCGCGCGAGCATTCGCGTTGAGTGCGGCTAAGTTCTTTAGAATAAGATAGATGAGCGGCGGCGCTCGCAGGCGCGCGCGGCTTGGTTCGGCTAAGTCCTTTAGAAAACCATAGATGCACCGTGACGTACCTTCTAGTTCGGCTAAGTCATTTAGAACGTGTCGGATACAGGGCACCGCGCGGAGCGTGCGAAAGCGTTTATACGGCATTTTGCGTTGAAATTCGGCTAAGTCCTTTAGAAAACCACAGATATAGGGTGACGCAAAAACCTGGCGCGAAACGGTGTTTTTACCGCGCAAGCATGGTGTTTCTTGGAGGCGGACGACGCGACAACCAGGCTGAAATCCTGAATCGCAGGCGCAAGCCGAGCGAGGTCTCAACGCTGCGCGGCGCGCGATTCACCGGTCGGGACCGCGGACAACGAACTCGCGCTGCGCGGAGTTCCGAAAAACAAAAACAGTGAACGACAGGCGGAGCGGTTGGGCGCCCGCGCGCGGCGATGCTGCTCCGGATTGGATGCCCGCGCAAAGCCGCCGCACCGCGCAGCGGCTGACCGGCGCGGGCTTAGCCGGTTCAGTCGTCTTTGCGAAGGTTGAACTTCTCCATGCGATAGATCAGCATCTTGCGGCTGATATCAAGGCATTCGGCCGCCTTGGTCTGATTCCAATTGAAACGCTGCAACGCCCGCAGAACGAGTTCACGTTCGACCGCCTCAATACTGATCCCTTGCGGCGGCAACTCCAGTTGAATCGCCTCCATCGCCGGCCGCTCGCGCACCAGGAAGTCCGGCAAATCGGCGACGGTCACGTCGTCGCCGGGCGCCAAAACAACGAAGCGTTCAACGACGTTTTCAAGTTCGCGCACATTGCCGGGCCAGCGGTAGGTGGAGAAGTAGGGGAGCAGCGACGGGGGCAGTTTCAGGTTCGGGCGGTTGAGCCGCCGCTTGAATTTATCGAAAAAAATGGCGACTAACTCGGGGATGTCGTCGGGGCGTTCTCGCAGCGGCGGGAGAGTTAGTGGAATGACAGCGAGACGGTAATAGAGATCCTCCCGGAACATGCCGTCCTCCACCATCGCCTGAAGATTCCGGTGGGTCGCGGCGATGATCCGTACATCGACCTTCGTGGGCGCCGGGGCCCCGATCTTTTCAATCTCACGCTCCTGAATCAGCCGGAGAAGCTTGATCTGCAACTCTACCGGCATTTCGCCGATCTCATCCAGGAAGAGCGACCCTTGATCGGCCATCTCAATCTTGCCCTGCTTGTTGGCCAACGCGCCGGTGAATGATCCTCTGGTGTGTCCGAAAAGCTCGGATTCCAGCAACTCCTTCGGGATCGCGCCGCAGTTGATTACGACGAAGGGCCTGTCGCGACGCGGGCTATTGAAATGAATCGCTTTGGCCAGAAGTTCTTTGCCGGTGCCGGTCTCTCCTCGAATGAGCACGGTGGAATCGCTCAGCGCGGCGCGCGAGGCATTGTCGAGAGTGGACAACAGGTTCTTGGCCTTTCCGACAATGTTTTCAAACCCGAACTTCCTGTCGATGGCAGTGCGAAGGTTCCTGACCTCTTCCTGCAGGCGATGATGCTCCAGCGCGCGCGAAACGATCAGGTTCAGGGCATCGGAGCTAACCGGCTTGATGATGTAGTCATGCGCCCCCATGCGCATCGCTTCCACCGCGGACTCAATTGTGCCGTACGCCGTGACCACGACGACAATGACCTCTGGGTACTCCTGCTTGATCCGCTGCAGCAGGTCGATACCCGACATGCCAGGCATCTTGAGGTCTGTGAGGACGAGGTCTTGTGCGTGCTTCGACAGGATCTCGAGAGCCTGGTGACCGTCGCTCGCCGTCAGCGCCTCGAAGCCGGCCTGTTGCAGCTTGAGTTGAGTGACGCGGCGGAGATTCTCCTCGTCGTCGACGACCAGAATCCTCTTACCAATCATGCAAGGTCACCTCGTGAGCGCGGGAAAAAAAGACTGAACGTTGTGCCCTGGTCCTGGTTCCTGGTGACGGTCACGGTCCCGCCGTGCTGCGTGACGATCTGATGGACAACCGCCAGGCCAAGCCCAGTCCCGGTATCTTTTGTAGTGAAGAACGGGTCGAAGATTCTGTCCATATCCGCTTCAGGAATCCCTGGGCCTTGATCGCGAATCTGAATCACAATGCCATCGTCCTCCGGCCGGGCGGTAAGCCAAACATCGCCGCCCTCCGGCATGGCTTGCGCGGCGTTCAAGGTCAGGTTCAATATGACCTGGGTCAGTTGCTCCTCATCTCCCAGAAGCGTTGGAATAGTGGGCGTGTTCTCCTTGTGGAATTGGATGCCTTTTCCGGCGGAGTGACCCACCAAGTCGATCACTGAGTCGAGCACCTTGGAGAGATCCACATCGCGCCATTCGGGGCGGCGGGGCCGCGCGAAGTCCAGCAGACTGGTCAGCAGGCGGTTCAAACGCGCACACTCCTTGCGAATGATGCTCACCGTTTCCTTCCGCAACTCAGGCTGATCGCCGGCAATATCCAGCACCTCGGCTGCGCCATCGATGCTGGCCAACGGGTTCCGGATTTCGTGGGCCAGGCCGGCAGCCAATTGACCGATCGCCGAAAGGCGGTCGGCCCGTTTCACCTGCTCAAAACTCAACTGCAGCTCGCGATAGACGTCGCTGAGCCGTTGCGCGGTGTGCTGCAACTCGATCCGGCGCTTGCGCTCGCGGTCCGCCAGGATGCCGGTCACCACTCCAACCGCCAGGAACATGAAAATCTCGGCGTACTGCTCCATCGCGTAGTGATGCATCCCGGACCAGGTAATCATGATGTGCGGAATATACACGGCACCCACGGCCAAAGCAGCCGCCAATCCGCCGGCCCAGCCGAAGGTGATCGCGGCGAAAACGACCGGCAGATAGTACAACCGCTGAAAGATGCCGTGCCAGATCAGCAGGCTACTCGGCGTCAGATAATGACCGGCGCTTGTCAAAGCGATGCCTGCCACCACGAGCGCAATCGCCCTCCAGTTGATATTTGTCCGGTCCGGTCCCAGCCTAAGCGCCGCTTCATCCGGCGAAGACCCGTCAGCGCGAGAGAGAGAACGGGGCAAGTTCGACTTTGGCCGCGGGTCGGGTTGCGTCGTCATATGAGTTCGATCCCTCTTCTAATGTCCTGCCTGCACCAAGAAACTGCACTGCCAGCACCGCGGGGACGTACGCTTGGGTTTCACGAGGCAGCATTCCGGATGTGGAGAGGCGCCAAAAATCCCGGTCCTGAGCCTGTTCAATCGCGCTTTGAACACGCCCTTCGCCCGCATTGTAAGCGGCCAAGGCCAGGGTCCAGTCTCCAAACCTAGCATAGAGAAACTTCAGGTAGCGCGCCGCGGCGCGGGTGGACTTCTCCGGGTCTGCGCGCTCGTCCTGCTGATCCATCTTGAGCCCGAACGTCGTGGCCGTCTGGGGAATCAACTGCCAGATACCCAGGGCGTTCCTGGGCGATCTGACTGCCGGATCGTACCCGCTTTCGACGAGTCCGATCCATATCAACTCAGGCGGGAGTTCTTCTTCGCGCAGAATGCGCTGGATCATCGGCCGGTATGTCCGGAGCCTGCTGATTGACGACCGGTAGTTCTTTAATCCCGGGCCCTGAAAGTAGCGTACGTAGTCCGCGATGATAGGCCGGAGAGGCATGATATCAGGTGACGCCAAGGTTGCGGCGCGGTCGGGTGGAGCGTATATCATCGTGGGGACCGAATCCTCGGCACTGCGCTCCTGCTCAGCACGGTCCAACACTTCATTCAACACTTGTTCCCAACGAGGAATGCCCTGCACCGCGAACAAGTGCGGGGCAGTGGAGAACGCGAGGAGCAATAGGACTGAAGCCGAGCGAGCGAGCGCCTTCGTCTTCAATTTCATACGCAGTGCCACGATATTGCCGATGCACTTCGGACGCCAATCAGGAGCGGTCGGACTAAGCGACAGAGCTTCATGCGGTTACACATAATTCGAACGGGTCAGAGACCGGGCCAGATTCGCGGGACTGCCGAATATTGTCCAACCCGTGTCCGATAATCTCCAATTCAAGTCATGTCCTGGACGATCACGACCGCGCGCGCCGGGGCGATAGATCTTTGGAAGTGAATAAGTTAGCCGGTAGATTAGGCAGTTGGCCCGCGACATGCGTTGTCACGGATGAGTGGTAACCAGAAAGAAAGACACGGTGCGATCCCTTTTGATGGGCCGGGCGCTTGTGCTCTTGACAATCCTGGCATCCGGGCTCTGGGCGCAGACGGATCTGACGGAGCTCAAGGATTTGTTGGCCGAAGCCTTGAGCAACAGCCCCGAGATCGCCGCGGCGCAGAAACGCTATGAAGCGTCCCGCCAGCGGCCTTCACAGATCAGCACTCTGCCGGACCCGATGTTCTCGCCCGGATATAACAGCAGCGGCAGGCCGTGGCCGGGAGCAGGACTGGGCACAGACGTCACAAGCAATATCGGCGTGATGGTCTCACAGGAGATCCCATTCCCCGGGAAGCGCAAGCTGGCCGGCGACATGGCCGTCAAGGAAGCCGAGGCGGAATGGCAACAGTATCAGCAGACGAAACTAGGTGTAGTCTTCCGGATCGAGCAGGCCTACTTTCGACGGGCGTATGCGTTTGCCGCTGTGGACGTTCTAGGTCGCAATCTGGATCTGCTTCATAGGTTCTTAAAGATCACAGAGGATCGCTACTCGGTGGGCAAGGCGGCCCAGCAGGACGTCTTCAAGGCGCAAACGCAGATCGCCATCCTGGAGACCAAACGCTTGCAGCTCGAACGCGAAAAGCGTGCCAGAGCAGCCGAAATTAACAGTCTGGTAAACCGCGCTCCGGGCTCGCCGCTTGGCCGGCCTGCTGACCTTGTAGCGAAAGATCTGCCAGTTGGACTCCAGGATCTCTATGTTTCGGCTCGTGCGAATTCACCTATGTTGCACCGTGACGAAAAGATGATTCAGCGCGCTGAAGTGGCGGTCAACTTGGCGCGCAAAGAATACTATCCGGACTTCACACTGAACGGTGGCTACTACAACATGGGTGGCATGCCGCCCATGTACATGTTTCGAGCCGACTTCAAGATTCCGCTTTATTACTTTCGAAAACAGCGCGCCGCCGTGACGGAGCAGTCACAGAACCTGGCTCAGTCACGAAAGACATACGAAGCTACCAACCAGGACCTGCACTTTCGTATTCAGGACGAGTATCTTATGGCGGAAACAGCTTCACAGCTGGTGAAGCTCTATGACAAAGCGGTGATTCCGCAGGCCAGCCTGGCTCTGGAGTCTTCTCTATCCTCTTATGAGACCGGATCAATTGATTTCCTGAGTGTGTTGATGAACTACACCACGGTTGTTGACTACCAAATGAACTACTACGAGGAGCTGCAGAACTTCTATCTCGCCCTCGTCCGTCTTGAAGAGATGACGGGACGGCCGCTGGTGCAGTGAGGCACGATCCCATGAAAGCGCTTCGAATTGTTCTATTGTTTGTGCTGATCGCGATCGGCTTTGTCGGTGGCTTCGGGTATGGACGCTGGTATGGCAAGGACTCGAATCCTAGTGCAGGTCAAAAGGGAGGGCGCCGAATCCTCTATTACGTGGACCCGATGCACCCCGGTTACAAGTCGGATAAACCGGGTATTGCTCCCGACTGCGGTATGAAGCTTGTACCGGTCTACGAGGGAGGGGATGTCGATGCACAAGCGCAAAAGCCGACTGGCAAGATCTTGTATTACAGGGATCCGAAGGCGCCCGACTTCAAATCGGACAAGTCGGGCATCAATCCGGAAACTGGAAGCAACCTCGAGCCGGTCTACGAGAATGATCCGGCCTCGATGCCAACGGGCACTATCCGGGTTAGCCCTGAAAAGCAGCAGCTCGTCGGAGTGAAGTTCGGCGAGGTGACGCCTAACCCCGGGGTCCACTCCTTTCGAGCGGTTGGTGCGGTCGCGATGGATGAAACTCGGTTCACTAAAGTCCAGACCAGGATCGACGGCTGGATTGAGAAAGTGTACGTCGATTTCACCGGCAAGTATGTCGACAAGGGTCAGCCGCTGCTGACAATGTACAGTCCGGAGATGCTGGCCAGCCAACGCGAATACTTACTTGCACTTCGCAGCCAGGAAATTATGAAAGGAAGTCCGCTGCCGGACTCTCAGCAACAGAGCGATTCGCTGATCGGCGCGTCCCGCAAACGGTTGGAACTTTTCTCGCTGAGCGAGGCCCAGATCGAGGAGATCACACGAACCCAGCAGCCTCTCACCAACATCACCATCTACTCACCCATCAGCGGATATGTAGTGGTGCGCAATGCATTTTCTAAACAGCACATCACGCCAGAGACCGAACTCTATACCATTGTCGACTTAAGCAGGGTGTGGATCATGGCCGACATCTTCGAGAAAGATGCGTCAAAGATCCGGGTCGGAATGCCGGCACAGATCAATCTCTCTTACGCGGGCGGACGCAAGATCAACGGTCACGTGAACTACATTCAGCCTCAGGTCGATCCGATGACTCGCACATTGAAGGTTCGCATCGAGGCTGATAACCCGAGCATGGCACTGAAGCCGGACATGTTCGTGGACGTAGATTTCACGGTCTCCATGCCGGCGCGCATGACTGTACCCACGGAAGCAGTGCTCGACACCGGGCTGAGGAAGACGGTCTTCGTCGACCGCGGCAATGGTTATCTGGAGCCCCGGCAAGTCGAGATTGGGGAACGGATCGGAGATCGCGTCGAGATCACGAAGGGGCTGACGCCTGGAGAACGTATCGTCATGTCGGGCAATTTCCTGATCGACTCGGAGAGCCGCTTGAAGTCCTCTGCCGCGGGCATGCCGGGCCACCAACATGGCTCAGCGGACAGCCCTAGCAAGACCTCCACGCCATCGAAGCCGGCGGCGCGCGGAGCGATGCCGGGGATGGATATGCCGCCTACCGGAGAGCAGAAACATGATTAACCGCATTATCGAATTCTGCGGTAACAACAAGTTTCTAGTTTTCATTCTTATCGGATTTGCAGTTGCTGCCGGCATCTATTCGATGCGGACCATCACGCTCGACGCGATCCCGGATCTAAGCGACACGCAGGTGATCGTCTATTCGCGGTGGGATCGCAGCCCAGACATCATGGAGGATCAAGTCACGTACCCGATCGTCACCAGCATGTTGGGGGCGCCGAAAGTAAAGGATGTCCGTGGCTTCTCGGATTTCGGTTATTCGTATGTCTACATCATCTTCGAGGAAGGGACCGATATCTATTGGGCGCGCTCGCGGACCCTCGAGTACCTTTCCGGCGTCCTGCAACGACTCCCGCAAGGAGTCAAGACAGAGTTAGGTCCGGACGCGACTGGAGTAGGTTGGGTCTTTCAATACGCCCTTATCGACCAGAGCGGGCAACATTCGCTTGCCGAACTCCGGTCCTTGCAGGATTGGTTTCTGCGTTACCAGTTGAAGGCAGTGCCGGGTGTCGCCGAAGTTGCGCCCCTCGGTGGCTTTGTCAGGCAATACCAGGTGAATATCGATCCTGACCGGCTCCAGTCATACAAAGTACCGATCATGAAAGTCATTGAGGCGGTTCGTAATGGCAATAGCGATGTCGGCGGCCGGCTTGTCGAGTTCAGTGGCACGGAGTACATGGTACGGGGCCACGGCTATGTTAAGAACGTCGACGATATCGGCAACATTGTCCTGCTGAACACACAGGGCGGCGTGGCCGTTCGTGTAAAAGATGTTGGCACGGTCGTCCTCGGTCCCGACATCCGGCGAGGCATCGCCGATTGGAACGGCGAGGGCGACGTGGTCTCGGGCATCATCGTGATGCGGCAGGGCGAAAACGCCCTCGATACGATCGAGAGAGTCAAGGCGAAGATCAAGGATCTGGAACCCGGGCTGCCGCCGGGCGTGAAGATCGTCACCGCGTACGACCGTTCGGACCTGATTCTCCGTTCGATCGCAAACCTGAAGGGGACGCTCACCGAGGAAATGGTGATTGTGGCACTGGTGATCTTCATCTTCCTCTGGCACATTCCCAGTTCGATCATCCCGGTATTCACAATTCCCATTGCCATTATCATCGCGTTCATTCCGATGAAGATGATGGGCGTCAGCGCCAATATCATGTCGCTCGGCGGCATTGCCATTGCCATCGGCGCCATGGTGGATGCGGCCATCGTGGTGGTGGAGCAGACCCACAAGCATCTCGAAGAATGGCAGCGGACCGGGCGAAAGAAAGACTACCACCGGGTGGTCATCGATGCCGTGAAGGAAGTTGGCGGACCGAGCTTCTTTGCACTGCTGGTGATCGCCGTTGCGTTCTTGCCCGTGCTGACCCTGGAGGCTCAGGAAGGCCGCCTTTTCAAGCCTCTGGCCTACACCAAGAACTTTTCGATGATCATTGCCGCGGTGTTGGCTATCACGTTGGACCCGGCGATGCGGCTGCTGTTCACGCACATGGACAACTTCCGATTCCGGCCTTTCTGGCTGGCCCGTGTTGCGAATGCGGTCCTGGTCGGCAAGATCCATTCGGAAGAGAATCACCCTATCAGCCGGGTCCTGATGCGGCTCTACGACCCCGTCTGCCGCTGGTCGCTGCGATGGAAATACTTTGTGATCGCCGGGGCGATTGCGATAGTCGTGATCACGATTCCGATCTACGAAAAGCTCGGGTCCGAATTCATGCCACCTCTCGATGAGGGCACTCTGCTCTACATGCCGTCGACGATGCCCGGGATCTCCGTCGCCGAGGCGCAGAAGCTGATGCAGGTGCAGGACCGTATCATCAAGCAGTTTCCGGAAGTACTCACCGTCATGGGCAAGTCGGGCCGCGCGGAGACCTCGACCGATCCGGCGCCATTCTCCATGATGGAGACGATCATCGTTCTGAAGCCGCAGGATCAATGGCGCAAGGTAGACACCTGGTATTCAGGCTGGACGTGGGCTCCCCGCTGGCTCAAGGCAATCTTCGCGCACATCACGCCGGAACACGTCTCCAGCGAACAACTCGTTGACGAGATGAACGCAGCACTGGCGATGCCCGGCGTGTCCAATGCCTGGACCATGCCGATCAAAGCCCGCATCGACATGCTGACGACAGGCGTGCGCACGCCCGTGGGTATCAAGGTGTATGGCTCCGATCTGAATCAGATCGAACAGATAGGCACTGTGATTGAGGGCATCCTGCCGAAGGTGCGGGGAACGCGGAACGTATTTGCCGAGAGAACGGGTGGAGGCTACTTCCTGGACTTCGATTGGAAGCGCGATGAAATGGCCCGTTACGGTCTCAGCATGGAGGATGTGCAAGGGGTGCTGATGAGCGCCGTGGGCGGGGAAAATGTGACCACTACGATTGAAGGCCGTGAACGCTACTCCGTTAATGTGCGCTATTTCCGGGACTTCCGCAGCGACATAAACCAGCTCAGCCGCGTCCTGGTGCCGGTGATGGACGGCAAGACGCAGATTCCAGTTTCACAACTCGCGGACATCAAGCTGTCCAGCGGGCCGGCCATGCTGCGCGATGAGAACGGGATGCTGAATGGCTATGTGTATGTCGACGTGGCCGGGCGCGACGTAGGCAGCTACGTGGATGAAGCGAAACAACTGGTCCGCGAGAAGGTGAAGCTGCCGGCAGGTTACACCCTCGTCTGGAGCGGACAGTATGAAGCCCTGCAGCGGGTCCGGGAAAGGCTGAAGATGATCCTTCCTCTGACGCTGTTCCTGATCATGCTGTTGCTCTACATGAATACGAAGTCGATCACGGAGACCATGCTGATCGTTCTGGCTGTCCCATTCTCGGCGGTGGGTGCGATCTGGTTCCTGTACTTCCTCGGCTACAACATGAGCATTGGCGTATGGGTCGGCCTGATCGCGTTGCTCGGCGTCGACGCCGAGACGGCCATCTTCATGTTGCTGTATCTGAACATCGCCTATGAAGGCGCCAGGAAGGAGGGTAAGATGACGAGCCTGGCCGATCTTCAGAATGCCATCCACAACGGCGCCGTGAAGCGCATCCGGCCGAAGTTCATGACCGTAGCTGTCATGTTCATGGGCCTCGTCCCGATCATGTGGTCCACTGGCGCCGGAGCAGATGTGATGCGGCGTATCGCCGCTCCGATGATCGGCGGGATCTTCACCTCCTTCATTCTGGAGTTGGTCGTCTACCCCGCAGTTTATGAGGTTTGGAAATGGAACACAGAAGTCAGAAAGCTAGTCGCATCGTAAGTCTGCTCGTTGCTCTCCTGGCGGTCGCTCCAGCGGGGGCAGCTGAGCTCATCTATGAAGTGCGGCGTCATCGAGCGTTGAAGAATCACGCCGGCGTGCTCACGATCAGCGAGAAGGGGGTGGGCTACCAGCAGGTGCTCTCCGATGGGAAGGGGAAGAAGCATCCAAAGCTGGAGAGCGTTCAGTTCGACTATCAGGACATCCAGGAACTCTGGGTGTCTCCCGACAAACTAGTACTCGTGACTTACAAGGACCGTAAGTGGCTCCTCGGCGTCGACAAGGAATTCGAATTTTTCCTCACAAAAGGCAAGTCATTCGACGCCGCCTACTCGATGTTGAAAGACAAACTGGATCGCCGATTCGTCGCCGCGGTGGCGGACTTACAGACGAGCATACTTTGGGAGCTCCCGGTCAAGCTGCTGGGCACGATTCAGGGATCCGAAGGGATCCTTCAGGTTGGCTCGGATCGCATCGTTTACAAGACGGACCGGCCGCGCCAGTCGCGCACCTGGCGCTATCAGGACATCGAGAACGTCAGCACCTCCGACCGATACCAACTCACCGTCACGACCTACGAGCGTGCCAAGTCGCAGTACGGCAGCAGGAAGGGTTTCAACTTCCAGCTCAAACAACCTCTGGATGAAAAGCGGTTCGAGGCGCTTTGGAAACGACTCAACCAAGACAAAGGACTTCAGTTGTTGACTGCGCTCGAAGAAAGGAATCAAACACCAGAATGAAGAAGTTAATCATCACTCTGATATTCGGTACTGCTTTACTCACCGCCGCCGACAAACCGCAATCGTTTACCGGCGTCATCACCGACACCATGTGCGGCGTCAGACACAGCATGGGCATCACGCCGGATGCCAAGTGCGTCCGCGAGTGCGTGAAAATGGATCCAAAGAACACGAAGTACGCGCTACTGGTTGGCAATGACATATACGTGCTCAGCGATCAGCAAAGTCCCGAGAAGTTTGCCGCGCAAAAGGTCACCGTGACCGGAACCTTGTTCCAAAACACGAAGGTTCTCAAAGTCGACAAGATCGAAGCTGCGAACGCGGCCGGTGGGCACACTGGCCACTCTCACTAGAGCGGCCCAAACACGACCATGAATAGTCAGGTCGAATCGGTAAGACAGGCAATTGCGCTTAACGTCCAAACTCCGCGGCGAAGTCGGTGAATCTCAGGACCTGGCCGCCGTGGTCGGTCGCAAATCCCTGCGCCTCGATGTGATTTGCAAACGCGAGCACGCTCGGAGTGCAGCGGTCGAAATGCGATTCGAGCGGCTGGTTGTTTTCACCGACAGCGGGATGATGCTGAAGACAAGGGTTTACATCGCTATTACGCACGACAAAGCTGCTCTCAGGCTTCAGCGGGGTATTGCTGAGATAGTCCGTCAACTCGACCACTTGCACTGTCTGACCGGACTGCTGATGCTCTGACAGCGCACACGCCGGGCAGCAGTAAATCGCGCGCTTGCCGTCTACAATCGCCACTGTCTTCATGTGAGAGTGGACGGGTC
>Ga0187851_10000491_pt1 | contig 40466 bp, 32 predicted proteins | sample June2016WEW_6_10_FD_132997 | JGI IMG/M metagenome (GOLD analysis project Ga0187851, IMG submission 132997) | Peatland microbial communities from SPRUCE experiment site at the Marcell Experimental Forest, Minnesota, USA - June2016WEW_6_10 | ecosystem: Environmental > Terrestrial > Soil >...
GACCCAAGCGCGACCCCAAAAGAAACGCGATAAAAGCAGTCCTTACCCCCCATTGCGAACCGGCATCTGACATGCGGCAGTTCGCGTGTAACCTGATATCAATGAACAATACAGAATGCCATAATTTCGCCCTTCAGTAATGCAGTATCTTATGGTGCTGGCGAGTATTCCTGAATATTTGCTATGTCCGGAGATTTTCAAATGCCCGGGGAGTCGATTTAAAATCCTACAAAATACAGAAAATAATCAAGCACTTTAAAAGCATTTTTATATTTATAAAAATTTCTTGACAGATTTTTAAAAAACGCTACTATATTACTATATAATACTGAACTGGACAGTATTGCATAGTAATTTTTTGTAATAGTTTTATATTCATCATTATACGGATTCGATCCTGCGGGAATATCTCCAGTAAGAGAAGAAAGGGGGGTTCTATCCTCCGCCTTTATTCAACAAACGGGTATGGAGATTAATTCCTGCAGGATTAGAAGCCGATTGACGATGCGGAATCCTAATTAAGATTCCCGACAAATTGGGTCCCTGATATTTTTTAGGCAATAAAACTGCCACCCGAGAAAAGATAATGTTGCGGTAGTTAAAAATAGCAGGTGATTTTTAGTTTTGATTAGAAACAGAAGTATTTAACCCCGCTGAAGAAAAAACCGGCGTTTGGGCTTATCGGGATATGAAAAACGGTTAGTCCGCTTAATCAGCCCGGACAGGCACAAAGCAAAGGTTATTTCGCCGGCACAACAAAGAACTAGGAGGATAGAAAGATGAAGAAAGTTTTATTGTTAGCAGTTGTCGCATTGTTTGTAATGATGCCGTTGGCGTCATTCGCCATGACCACTATTTCTGATAGTGATCTGAATGCCATTACGGCTCAAGAAGGTGTTTCCATTTATCTGAACAACATCACGTTAAGCGGCATCAACGCAACGATGTCCTGGGGCCAGAGCAACATCAGCAGCATCACCGGTTAACCGATTGCCGGTTTCGCATTTGATCAGGGAGGTTTTATCGGCGCCGTTGTTTCCACCACCGGTAATATAACGGTTAATGGTCTGTTAACAATTGATGTTGGTGTTAACAACACCACCACGCTGGCAGCTACCGGCATCCCCGGCGGTATCGCTCTTGGCTTGACCAATATGGCTATTGGCGTAGGCGGCGTGCAGATGATCATTAAAGTAGGCCCGGAGAAAACACTTACACTACCTCTTCTGACCGGGACATTAGGAACTGCTTACATCAGCAACGTTACCACCACGGTGAACGGTCAGGTTCTCATTTCTACCCATTAATATTGGTGGTAGTGGATAAGACGGCGTTTATTCAGTCGTTATGAATGTGCAAAAAGAGGCGCGGGGAAGTTGCCCGTGCCTCTTACACACTTTAAAGAGTTTCATTTTAGGAAAGTCCCGGCGTGCCGGGAGAGCCATCTAAAAATCATCTGCTAATTGCCATGACTTAGAAAAAATGTTATTGGCGTTATATAAGAGGCGATCACAGATGAATCAAGAACTTTACACGAAAATCGTAACTAACCCAACACGCCATGTTGCAAAATTTTATCGATATATTCAGTAACTTTCTTTTCAGGATATATTTTCTTATTTATTAAGTAAGCTCCAAACTCGACTATTCCCATAAAGACATATCCGGCAACTTCACTGTCCAAATCTTTCCGAAAGCGTCCCTCTTGCCGGAGTTGCTCGAATTCACGGATAATTGGATTAATCATCTGCCGCAACAGCTGAAACAGTTTTTTCTTAAGAACGAGGTTTTCACTTACTGACAAACCCCTGACAAGATTCATCATGACAACCCATTGTGGATAAGAATCAAAGAAGGCATAAGTTCTTTTCCATAGTCGCTTAAGTATGTCCGGTTCTTCTTTAATATTCTGCCAGACATGATTGTACATGTCATGAAATATCTTATTTGCGCATTCTATAAACAGCTCATCCTTATTTTTAAAATAGATATAGAAAATTTCTTTACTTAAATGTGTTTCATTTGCAATGTCGGCTATGGTGGTATCTGTATATCCCTTTTGAAAGAAAAGTTTGACACCGGCTGATATGATCTTCTCTTTTCTTTCAGCTTGAAAGAAAAGTTTGACACCGTCTGATATGATCTTCTCTTTTCTTTCAGCAGGCACATAATAATGCTTGGCATAAGTTGAATTCTTATATTCCGGCACTTTATCTTTAACGATTATATTGGACGCCTTTTCTACAGCAGGATAGGCGCCATGGAAAGCAATGTCCCACGCTTTAATTATGAGATCATCAATGTTTACCTTATGGTCTATATAATAATAGATTGTATATTCCTCGGCTCCCATAAGCAGATGTGCCATCAACATGCTGTCTTTCAATCTTATCCTTTTTTCTGAAATGGCTATTTCAAGTTCATTTTGAATTGGTAAGATGAGATTCTTAGTCACGGCATCAAGCTTTTCTTTAAAATTTGGATTTTCCTTGATAGATGCGCCCCTAACAAGGTTGAGCATGTTAGTTATGTGTTGGTGAGAACGTACAAAAAAGAACGCCCGTTTCCAAAGGCGCCGCATAACATCTTTTTCTTTACGAATTTGAGGAATTTCCATACCAATGTCGTAAAATACGTTATCAGTACATTCAAAGAAAAGTAATTCCTTGTTTTTAAAATGCTGATAAAACGTTCCCTTTCCAATACCTGCTTCTTTTATTATCTCATCTATGCTGGTCGCGTCGTATCCCTTTTTACGGAATAGGCTAACGGACGCCTTCACGATTTCATCCCTTTTACTATTATAAACGATATCAGTCGGCTTTTCCTTTTTATGAGAAGCTCTGGGTGCGTCCGCGTTTATCTTCTCTTTGATTGCCATAAGAGACAATCCTTTTTTCTTCAACACGTCGATATTCCGGAGGCCCTTAATATGCTCATACGTATAGTATGCCATAGTCATGCTGGTACGGATTGGTTCCGGAAGAAGGCCTTCTTTGATATAGTATCGTATGGTTGCAGAAGGCGTTTTTAAATAAGCGCTAAGTTCGGATATTTTCATGTGTCTCGGAAGTCGCTGCAATATCTGAAATTTTTTCAAAATGTTTTTCCTTTCTTTAACGATTTTTTTAATAAATAAAATATGGAAATTAATCAAGTACTTTAAAAATATTTCTAACATTCATAAAAAATTACTTGACAAAAAATAAAAAAACGTTATTTATTAACTTACCAATACAGAACTGTATGGTATTGTCAAGTATAAAAAGAACAATCTAACAAAAGGGGGATGCGTTCAGTATGAGCAAGCACGAAATCGCAATTATCGGTATCGGCGAGGTCCCGACGCGCAACATGCCGGAACGAACACAATGGGACATCATCTATGACACATGCATGGAGGCGGTGAGAGATTCCGGTCTGCACAAGAATGACATTGAGGGTGTGATCAGTGTTACGCCGCAGGCCCAGCCGACGATCGCCGCCGAGCTTTCGTTCGGCAAACTACCCGAAGAACTCGGACTTAAAGGGTGCAAGGATGCAGTCAGTGTCAATGCCGGCGGGGCTTCCACCTCGAACGCCATACGGCTGGCCGAAGAATGGATAGCGAACGGTGTTGCCAAGGCTGTAATCGTGCAGCATGTCACCCTCCATTCCACGATTCCGTTGATAGATCAGATCAATTTCTTTGCCAAGGCGGGGATTGATCTGCAGTGGGAATACCCCTTTGGAACTACCTATAACATCATCATGGGCCTGATGGCCAATCGCTGGATGCATGATTACGGTTGGACAGAGGAGCAGATGGCCTCAGTGGTGACGGCGCTACGCAGCTGGGCATCCCGGGATCCCAATTCCATTTTCTACCAGAAAGATGTTCCATCGGTGGAGAAGGTGATGACTTCCGATTTGCTCAATACGCCGCTGCGCAAGAGGCAGAGCAACGTGCTGGGTGACGGCGGCTGTGCCATGGTCATTGTATCAGCCAAGGATGCCAAGAAGATGAAACGGCCGGCAGCCTACAAATTGGGTGATTCCGTGCGTTATTTCAGCGGGACCTGCGTCCTGCGGGATTTCGCGAAGGTGGATGAAGGCATACGGGTAACCGCCAAAGAAGCCTTGACCCAGGCAGGCATCACCAAGAAAGATGTGAGTTTATGGAACTGCTATGTGGCCTATCCTTTTGGTCATCCGATGATGGCGGAATGCCTCGGAGTAGCGCCTCCCGGCCAGGGTGGACAATATTTCCTCGACGGCCGGATGTCCTTCGGCGGCGATATCCCCTGGTCGACCATTGGCGATGCGCCGGGCCGGGGCCATACCGGATCGGGCGTAAGCGCGGCCACGTATGTAGAAACAGCCAGACAGCTTATGGGCAAGGCCGGTGAACGCCAGGTCAAAAACTGTAAATATGTCTATCAGAACGCCGCCGGCGGATCGGGATTTAACCACATAGCCACCATCTGGGGAAAGGAGATTAAATAATGGAATTCGATATGACAAAACCGGTTCCGGTAACGCAACCGTGGTCGGAGAAATTTTGGGAAGGCACAAAACAGGGCAAACTTCTTATTCAGGTCTGCAAGGATTGCAAATCGAAAATATTCTATCCGAGGAAATTCTGTCCGGAATGCTGGTCCGGCAACCTGGACTGGATTGAGGCAAGTGGCAAGGCGAAGATCTATACCTTCTCCACGGCATACAGCATGGTGGAGCCCAAGTTTATGGATGAGCTTCCTTATACGATTGCCTATGTGGATCTGGATGAGGGGATAAGAATGATGACCCGGATCGTGGACTGTAAACCGGAGGATCTCAGTTTCGACATGAAGGTGGAGGCCGTCTTCCATGAGCGCAACGGCTATTCCCTGCCTTACTTCCGCCCTGTCGGCAAAAAGTAAAGGAGATGATTTATGTTTGAATATAAAACCATCACTTATGAAATCAAGGGAACTGTTTGTTACATTACTTTAAACAGGCCGGACAAATATAACGCCATCAACAGAGAAATGGCCGCCGAACTGCTTAATACTTTTCGGAAGGTCAGAGATATTACTGAAGTCGCGGTAGTTGTCCTGGGCGGAAACGGAAAGGCATTTTGCACAGGCGGAGACCTGAGCATCTTTCCGTCGCTTACGGAGCATCAGGAATCCCTCAACTGGCTGGCTCATGACGGCTATGGAATCGGCAAGGCGATTGAGCTTTGTGAAAAAGTAGTCATCGCCAAAGTTACCGGCCATTGCCTTGCCGGTGGTCTGGAACTGGCCCTGATGTGCGACTTGATTTATGCCAAGGAGACAGCGAAGTTTGGTACGACCGAGATCAACATGGGAATCCTGCCCGGATGGGGCGGTACAGTACGCATTGCTCGTGCCATGCCTATCTATCGCGCGCGTGAGATCATCTACAGCGGACGCAAAGATTTTCTGGCGCGCGACATGTACGAAATGGGTTTCCTGACCCGCGTGTTTAAGGACGATGAGTTCGAAGCAAAGTTTGGCGAAGTTGTAGCGAATATCAGCTCGAAAAAGGTCATCGCTCTGCGCATGGCAAAGGAAGTCATGGGACGATCGCTTGAGTGTGGCAGCCTGGATGCTGCCCTGGCACTGGAACGCAATGCCATCCAGTGGCTGACCTATGCCCCGGATATCCAGGCAGTTATGGAACAATTCAGGAAGAAACCCGAGGACATGGTAGCGCAACAGAAGAAAGCAAATATCGATTCGGATGTAAAAAAATAGAGGAGATATATTATGGATTTCAGTTTTAATGAAGACCAGCTCATGATCCAGCAGACGTTCAAGAAGTTCTGCGAGAAAGAGCTTAATTACGAATATGTAAAATGGATGGATGAAAATGTGGATTTTATTCCGGATGAGCTCTGGAACAAGTTTGTGGATTTAGGTTTCTTTGCAGCCCACGTTCCCGAGGAATATGGGGGACAGGGTTTCGGGTATTTCGAAAACATGATCATGTATGAGCAAATCTGCAAGGCCTCCATGTCCGTTTCCCTGGCGGTTGGGACTACGGCGGGATTCGGAGGGCGTTTTATCGGGGAACTTGGTACCCCTGAGCAAAAAGAAAAGTATTTGCCACTCATTTGCGAGGGCAAGTTCAAGACATGCATGGCATTGACCGAACCGGGCGGCGGGACGGATATTTTGGGCTCTTTATCCACTTTTGCTGAAGATAAAGGCGACCGCTGGGTGATCAACGGACAGAAAATCTTCATCACCGGCGCCCATGTGGCGGATTCATTGATCACGATATGCAAGACCGAGAAGGACGCGAAGAGGAGCATGTCCTGGTCCTCCATCATGGTGCCCCGCGAGTCGCCGGGCATCACCATCCGCAAGATCGGCAAGATCAGCTGCCACCACTGCGAGAGCGTTGAGATCTTCTATGACAACGTAGAGGTGCCGAAGGAAAATATGCTTGGGACCCGCGGCCATGGCTACATGGAAATCATGACCGTGCTCAACCCCGAACGCATAGCCGTGGCCATGATGGGCGTTGGAATTATCGCGGCCATCTATGAACAATGCTTCAAATATGTTCAGGAGAGAAATGCGTTTGGCGGACCGATCGGCCGTTTCCAGATCCTCCAGAATTATCTGGCGGACATGTATATCAACCTGGAAAATTCAAAGAACCTGGTTTACAAGGCCGCCTGGCTTTGCGACAACGGCAAGCCATATCACCTGGAGGCGACGATGGCGAAACTGGTTGCGGCGGAAGGCGCAAGGCACGCAGCAACCTATGGCGCGGAGATCTTCGGCGGTTACGGGATTTGCAATGAATACCCCGTGTCGATGTTTGTCCGCGATGCCTACCAGATCCAGTTTTCTCCTATTTCAAACGAAATGAGCCGAAATATGTTGATGCAGTTTCAGGGCCTGCCCAAATCATGGGCATAACGGAAAAACCATACATGAAAAGAGAACACCAATGTACACTTTAGGAGACATTCCGCGTTATGGGGCAACCAGCTATCCCGACAACATCGCGATGGTCTACGAAGGGTCGAGGCTGACCTACAGAGAGTTCAACAACCGCATCAACCGGTTTGCGAACGCCCTTCTCAAGCTAGGATGCGGGAAGGGCGACCGTCTCTGCATAATCGCTGACAACTGCTCAAAGTATATGGAAGCGTATTTTGCGGCGGCCAAGATCGGCATGAGCGTCACACCCCTCAACGTGAGGCTTGGCGACGATGAGCTTGTGTGGGTGGTGAATGACTGCGAGGCAAAAATATTTGTTGTCGGCGATGCCTACGAGGACCGGATTACGAAATTGAAAGGGCAATTTACCAACATCAAGAGTTGGATAACCCTGGACAATCCCGTCGACGGATTTGCCGGATACGAGGATCTCCTGCAGAAATCCTCGGAAGCGGAACCCGATCCCGAGGATTTCGATGTCCAGGAGACCGATATGGCGATCCTCATGTACACGGGAGGGACCACAGGGCTTCCCAAAGGCGTCATGATAAGCCACCGGCAATGTGCGATCCTTGCAATGTCCAGTGTTCTTTCGTTGCATTTTACACCTGAAGACGCCACGTGCTACGTCCTGCCGATCTTCCATGTTTCCTTCTGGCCTATTCTGGGCATCCTGACGGCGGGAGGCAAGGCCTGCATCAACCGCCTGCCGAATCTTGAAAAGATTTTGCAGCTGATTCAGGATGAGGAGTGCACACACATGAATTTGGTTCCCACGATCTACGGATGGCTGGTGGACTACCCCAAAACGGACAAATACGATCTGTCCAGCCTGCGGCTACTGACCTATGCCGGAAGCCCAATGCCGGTCGAGGTGCTCAAGAAGTGCATCCGAAAATTCGGGAACAAGTTCAAGCAGGTGTATGGGGCAACCGAGGTGGCGCCGATCTCCTGGCTGATAGAAAGCGATCATCATCTCGAAGGTGAAAAATCAAAGCACCTCTACAGCGCGGGAAAAGAAACCAACTTTGGACGCATCAAGATCGTGAACGACGACGATGTCACGCTCGGCCCCGGCGAAAAGGGCGAGATATGCATCAAGGGAAAGAATACCATGCTCGGCTACTGGAAGAACCCGGAGCTGACGGCCATAGTCATGAAGGGCGGATGGTACCACACCAGCGACGTAGGCTACCTAGATGATGATGGTTACCTGTACATCACGGACCGCAAAGCGGACATGATCATCTCCGGCGGGGAAAATGTCTATCCGGCCGAGGTGGAGAACGTGATTTACCAATATCCTGCAGTCTTTGAGTGTTCCGTCGTGTCGGCCCCAAATGACAAATGGGGGGAGGTCGTGCAGGCTGTGGTCGTCCTCAAGCCCGGGGCCAAGGCTACGGAAGAGGAGATCATTGAGCACTGCAAGAAGAGCCTGGCGGGATACAAGTGCCCCAAGGCCGTGGCCTTCTGGGATTCCATTCCCAAGACCATAGTCGGCAAGATCATCAAGAAGGACATCAAGGCCAAATTCTGGGAGGGCAAGGACAGGATGGTCAGCTGAAAAATCTATTCAAAATGAGGAGAAAAGTTGAATGTACACTTTAGGAGATATTCCGCGCTGCGGCGCTATTATATGGTCGGATAACATTGCCATTGTTTTTGAGGGGAAACGCTATACTTATAAACAATTCAATGAGCGAATCAATCGGTTTGCCAATTATCTTATCGAATCAGGATACAAAAAGGGTGACGGCATCGCCGTCATGGCGGAGAACTGCTCCAAATATCTCGAAGTTTATTTCGCCGCGGCCAAGATCGGCATGCGTGTCACACCGATCAATGTACGGCTTGGTGATGACGAAATTGTCTTTATCGTCAAAGATAGTGAAACGACTTTCTTTGTCGTAGGCGATGGGTATGAAGAGAAAGTTAAACAATTGAAAGATCGCTTTGAAAAAATTCGGACGTGGATCACATTGGATAATCCTTTGCCCGGATTCCTCGATTACGAAAAGTTGCTGGAAAAATCATATGCGACGGAGCCTGATGTCGATAAGAATATTGTTTCAGAAAACGACCTTGCTATCCTTATGTATACAGGCGGAACAACAGGGCTTCCCAAGGGAGTGATGATGTCGCATAGAAGCGCGATGCTGTCCGGTATATCGGCTGCTCTCGCGTTCGGATTCAGGGATGATGACTCAACCTGTTTTGTGTTGCCCATCTTTCATGTGTCCTGGTGGCCGATCCTGGCGATCCTGCTGACAGGAGGCAAGGTGTGCATCAATCGCAAACCCAATCTGGAAATGATCTTCAAGCTGATCGAAGATGAAAAGTGCACCCACATGAATCTTGTTCCGACCATCTACGGTTGGATGGTGGATTGGCCCAATGTCGAGAAGTATGACTTTTCCAGCCTGAGGCTGCTATCCTATGCCGGCAGTCCCTTCCCGGTGGAAGTTCTGAAGAAATGCATTCGCAAATTCGGCAATAAATTTTACCAGGGATATGGAGCAACGGAAACGGCCGGTGCTGCTATATCCGGATTGGCCCCATATGACCATCATCTGGACGGACCCGAATCGAAGTACCTTGCCAGTGCCGGAAAACCTGCGTTATGTTCACGGATTAAAATCGTGGATGAGAATGATCAGACCCTGGGGCCTGGCGAGTATGGCGAAATTTGTGCCAAAGGCGAACATATCATGCTGGGTTACTGGAAGAATCCCAAACTTACCGCAGAAGTATTGAAGGGTGGCTGGTATCATACCGGCGATATGGGCTACATGAATGAAGATGGCTTCCTCTTCATGACCGACCGCAAGGCCGACATGATTATTTCCGGCGGCGAAAACGTTTATCCCAAGGAAACAGAAGATGTCATCTATCAGCACCCGGCGGTTCGGGAATGCACCGTCGTTTCAGCGCCTGATGCCAAATGGGGTGAAGTGGTTCAGGCCGTTGTAGTGCTTCAACCCGGCAAGCAGGCGACAGAGCAGGAGATCATTGAGCACTGCAAGAAGAGCCTGGCGGGATACAAGTGTCCCAAGGCTGTTGCCTTCTGGACCGATATTCCCAAAACTGTTGTCGGTAAGATCATCAAGAAAGATGTCAAAAAGAAGTTCTGGGAAGGCAAAGATAGAATGATCAGCTGAAAATTCTATTCAAAATAAGGAGGGAGTTATGGCTAAAAAAGAGTTGGACAATTTTTTCAAAATCGATCCGGAGCCGCATCTTATTGGAGACATGTCACACATCAATCATTTTCCCGGTGTACAGATGTGGTGGAAAGCCATTGATAATATCAGGAGACCGCTTATCTTTGGCGCACCTGCAAAATTATTAGGGCCTATGTTGGAGGGGATGGAAGACTGGGAACTCGTAAAAAACGCGGATCCGAATAGTCTTCTGAGATCAATGGATAAATACGGTGTGGACATTGCCTGTCTCTTACCGGAAGCCATGATGGATACGACGGGTTACACCAGCCGGTGGATGTCTAACGGCGAGATGGCCAGGGTTGTGGAGAGCAATCCTGATCGGTTTATGTATCAGCCGAATGTCTCCCCGATCAAACATAAAGGCGTTAAAAACACGATCTGGGAGATGGAATATTGGGTCAAGGAGAAAGGCGCGAAGATCTTTAAATTCTATCCCCCGGAAGATACTTACATGAACGATCCTGAGATATGGCCGTTCTATGAAAAGGCCCAGGAACTGGGCATTGTCCTTGACATTCATACAGGATTTTGCTGGGTGCCGCCGGGAAAGAGCAAATATGCCTTACCTATACAGCTCGATGATGTAGCCCGCGATTTTCCCGGATTGAAGCTGGTTGCCTTCCATATGGGTTATCCCTACTGTGATGATCTCAATATGGTAGCCATGGGGCATCCCAATGTCTACGTCTGTTTAAGTCTATTGATTCCCTGGGCCGTAACCGCTCCGCGGAAATTTGCGAAAATAATTGGAGAGGCGATCCGATGGGTTGGGCCCGACAAGGTTATCTGGGGCAGTGATTATGCTGGTTTCTCAGCGCAAATCAAAGGCGCTGTCGAAGGACTCAGTAATTTCCAGATTCCGGAAGATATGCAGGATGGCTATGGCTATCCGCCGATTACTGACGAGGACAGGGCCAAGATATTTGGCGGCAATCTCGGCAGACTGCTGGGCATCGATACGACGAAGAGAAGATTTAAAAAAAAATGATCAAGAAAAGTGTTTCATAAAAAGTCGGCTTGTTTAGCGTTTTTCGACATTCTGCTGGGGATGTGAGTCTGCTTGAGATCAGTAATGATGCGCCAAAAAAATAAAAGGGGGAGTATGCGTTATGTCATCAGAAGGGAAAAAACAGTTCGGAATAAATAATGGGAGGGTGAATGATGAGTATTAATGCCTTATTTGAGCCTATTAGTATTGGAAATGTGGAGTTAAAGAACAGGATTGCCATGTCACCGATGAACATGGGTTATACGGGACCTTATGGGTTCCCCAGTGAACAAACCTATGCCTGGTATGCTACCCGTGCCAAAGGTGGATTTGGCTTGCTTATTACCGAATGCATTGTCGCCAATCCTTATCGATGGAGAGGATGCGATACTTTTAATCCTCTGTCCATGCACAATCAGCGATATCACCGCTTCCATAGCAGGATAACTGAAATCGTTCATAGCTATCACAAAACAAAAATCTGTGCCCAGATCAGCCCGGGCTGGGGTCGGCAAGGACATCCTGATATTGAAGATTGCACAATTTCTGCAGCTGGCCCCTCGTCAGTACCGGTGCGAGTAGATTTAAGAAATTTCAATAAGGGTTGGTTAAAGCAGTTAAAGAAACTTTCCCCGGATATTATCGACGCACTGGGGGATTACTCTGAATTCCAGAAAATGCCTGATGAAGTATATGCACAGCTCTTTGACACGATGAGGAAGGAAGTAGCCACCAAAATGCCTTCAATGTCGCATACACTTATCGGTGAAACCCCGAGACAACTGGAAATCCATGAAATCGAACAGATGGTCGACGTTATGGTCGAACAGATAGTGAATGCGTTCAGATTAGGTTATGACGCTGTTGAACTCCATACGCCGCACGGCTATCTGTTGCATGCATTCCTGTCGCCTAAAAGCAACCAGCGGCTGGATAAGTATGGCGGCAGTCTTGAGAACAGGGGCCGGGTAGTTACCGACATTATTGAACGGGTAAGAGCCCAGGTTGGTCCGGACAAAGCGCTTGGCTGCCGGCTCTCCGGGGATGAATGTATGCCGGGCGGGCTGTCTCATGAAGAAGCATGCCAGTTCGTGAAATTGTTTACAGATGCCGGGGCTAATTTCTTTAACGTCTCCCAGGGCTGTTACGAAAACCCGAATAAGGCTTTTGCGCCGGACGGCGAAGATGACTTCACTGTATGGGCGCCTGGATTTAAGAAGGCTTCCGGAGGTCTGCCGGTTATCACTCCCAACTGGATTACTCCTGAATTAGCGGCCAAGGCGATTTCAAGTGGGAAAACGGATATTATTTCACTCGGCAGACAAGCCATCGCCGATCCCTTCTGGCCGGCCAAGGTGAAAGCGGGAAGAGAAAAAGACATTGTGAAATGTTCCCGTTGCCAGCAGTGCTACATGGCCCTGACTCAGTCCTGCTGGATGACCTGCTCTGTTAATCCCACCGCTGGGTTTGAAGAATATTATCCCGAACTGTGGAAAGATGACGGTTTTGATAGAAAGTCTAAAAAGTTTATCCAGAGATGCCAGGGTCTGGAACAAATTTAACCTCCAAAAGCCCCAAAAGACGGGCTGCTGCTGAAGCGCCCGTCTTTTAATACATGGAGAGGTATTAAGCCTAATGATTTTGATATGGGGAATGTTAGATAAAATAGGATTGTATGAAAAAACTGTTGGGTATCATTGCTTCCGCGCGCAAGATCGGCAACGCGGAGATCGTCACTAAAGCGGTCGCCGAAAAGCTGGGAATCGGGTGGGAACTCTCGCTGGTGCGCCTTCCTGATATTTCACTCAAGCCCTGCAAGGGTTGCTTTGCCTGCATCTTACCGGGTGGACACTGCAGAATCAGCGACGACACTGAATGGCTCCTCGCTCGCATCAACGAAGCGGACGCGGTCATTTGCGCCGCGCCAAATTATTTCCTGGGACCTGCGGGCATCGTAAAAATGTTCGCAGACCGGGCATTACAGGCAATGAAATATCGCGACTTCTATAACAAAAAACCCATGGCCGTTGCCCTAACCATGGGCGGCGAAGAATATCGCGGCTATGCGGACACGGGGCTTGCCACACAACTTATGTCCCTGCACCTTCACCTCGTTGATCTGGAAATTTTCATCGGGACATTTCCAGGCGAGGTTGCCGTCGCAGCTGATTTTCACGAAAAAATAGAACGTATGGCGACCGCCCTGGCAACCGCCGAACCTACACCGGTTGCCTCCGACCGCTGTCCCCGCTGCCGTAGCGACCTGTTTCGCCTGAGGGACAATGAAATGGAATGTGGTATCTGCCGCGCGCGAGCAAAAATGGAGGGAGGCAAGCTCGCCTTTTATTATTTTGATCCGGAATTTGGCGAAGAGGGACAGGAGGGTCATGCGCGCTGGCTCATTGCCAAAAAAATAGAATACGACAAGATTGGGGGCGCCCTGAGAAGTATACAGGAAAAATACCGGGGAGGGAAATGGCTCAATCCCGGCGCGTGAAGGTTTTCGATATTTTGCTGTGGATGTGAGTCCGCTTGAGATCAGTAATGATGCACCAAAAAAATAAAAGGGGGGGTATTGTTATGTCATCAGAAGGAAAGAAGCAGTTCGAAAATATTTTCAAGCCAATTAAAATAGGCCCGGTGGAGTTGAAGAACCGGATCACCATGGCGCCGATGAACGAGACCATGTCAGGGGTGGAGGGTGAGTGCACTGAACAGATGATTGCGTATTTCGCTGCCCGCGCCAAGGGCGGGACAGGCTTGATCCACACGGGTGCAATCATGGGCACCCGACTTGCCTCGGAATTCATATGGCCCAGAAACCCGTATCTATTCCATCAGGGGCATATGCAAGGTCTGGCAATGCTAGTCGATAGGATACATTATTTTGGGGCCAAGGTCGCTGCCCAAATGACCATCGGTTTTGGCCGGCAGGGACATTCCCGTGATCATCACAAGCTGGCCCCGGCGCCAACTGCCGGTCTGCCCTATGAGGGAACATTAGACAAGATGCCCAAAGGCATCGATGATGGCTTTCGCATGGCTGAACATCCGAGACACTGGCTCGTCGGACAGCAGACTTATGAGATGAGCATCGATCAGATCCATGCAGAGCAGAAAGAATTTGCCAATAGCTGCCAATTGGCAGTTTGTGCTGGTTTCGATGCCATCGAGATCCATGCCCCGCATGGTTATCTCGAGCATCAATTCCTCTCCCCGTTTAGTAATAAGCGCACAGATATGTACGGCGGAGAATGGCGCAACCGCAAGCGTTTCCTCATGGAGGTCGCCGAGCAGATCCGCTATGCATGCCCGGGTATAGCTGTTACCTGCCGGATCAGCGCGGAAGAACATATGCAGGGCGGCCTCACCGAAGAAGAGATGATCGATGTGGCCAAGGATCTGGAGGCATTGGGTATTGATGCCATTAGCCTGTCGGATGGCGGCGGATACGAAGAAGGCGGACACCTCGTCACGGATATGGACCGCTCAAAGCATATCCCCGAACATGGAGCGGCCTTTAAAAAAGCATTGAAGATCCCGGTTATCGTTGCTTCTCAGCATGATCCCGTCAAGATTGAGCAGAACATCGCTGAAGGAAAGTACGATATTCAGGCCCTTGGCAGGCAGATTCTCTGCGACCCGGAATATGTCAATAAGATAGCCGCGGGCAAGCCCAAAGATATTGTGCGGTGCACACGTTGCAATACCTGTACAATGCGCTGCCTTTCCGGTCTAATCCCGGCCTGCCCCAATAACCCTAATCTCGGCCGTGAATATGCCATGGACGAATTAAAAATAGGGCCATGGAGGAAAGATGAGTCCCTCATCCCTGAAGGTATGATCCGTGCGCCCATGCCGGCGCTTGATCGGCCGTGGTGGAAAAAAGAACTGGGAATAATGGAAAAGAACTGGCGGCCTTTGCAGGGACGTACGCCTAGGTAAGCGTTCGAAATGATGAGTGTGCCTATATATCTGTGCTGAGGGCGGTTGGTCGTTACAAGTTATGAAACCATACTTTGGAGAACATTCTTTCCATGTAGATCCCTTCTCAAATCTCTCTCCATAGTCTCACGTCTCCCCCTGAACATAGGGGGGAGACGCCAAAGAGGAGATGATAAAAAAGAGGAGGACATCAGGATGGCAATAATTTATGAAACTAAAAGATAAGGTAGCGGTGGTTACGGGTGCTCAGAGATGGTTTGGGAAGACGAGTGCGTTGGCGCTTTCCAGGGAAGGCGCAACTATGGTAACGCATTTGATTTGCCTTAAAATTTCCTTAGGCTTATCGTTAATGTCGCTAAATCACTAAATTTTAAGGGGGTTAACTATTATGAAAGTGTACTTCTTCGCAACCGCTTTTTCATCGATCCCTAAGGGGCTTTTTGTCAAAGGACAGTCTTGGAAACGTGTTCGATTTCCCATTCTTAATGCTGTAATTGAGCATAACGGAGATTTAATTCTATTGGATACTGGCATGGGTACCAGGATTGAGCAAGAGTTAAAGGGCCCCAAATATAAGGCCAGTGCATGGTTCAACCGTAGTGTCATGAAAACGGTTTTCGATGCGGGCCGTGATCCCTTAATATATCAGCTGCAGGCCAAGGGTTTAGACCCTGCAGCGGTCAAATACGGCATCTTGTCTCATCTTCACTTTGATCACGCTGGCGGCATGCGCGACTTCCCTAATGCCAAATACTTTGTAAACAAGAAAGAGTGGGAAGCGGCAACTGCAGCGGATTCGCATAAGCATGCCTACGTTCGTGAACAGTATGATGTTAACCCCAAACTGGATATCGATTTATTTTTGACGGTTCCAGGTAAATCATATCTCGGGTTTCCCGCTTCGCTGGATTTGTTTGGAGATGGCAGTTTTATTTTAGTTGATCTCCCGGGTCACTCTAACGGGTTAACGGGAGTATTTGTCAACCTGCCATCAGGAAGAAGGTTCCTATTTCCCGGCGACTCCGTCTATTTCCCGGAAAACCTGGAAGGTCCGGCACCCAAGTCATGGTTAATGCAAAAACTCGTCCACGAAAAACCCCTGGCCTTCGAAACACTTAAAACGCTTCACAATCTGGCCAAAGCCGAACCCGACCTTGAAATAGTCAGCTTCCACGACCACAGTCTTCCAGGAAAATATGAACTTGCGCCAGTATACTATGAGTGACGCAACAAATGTGGATGAAGAATTCGGCGATGAATATGCAGGTGGAACGATTATGGACCCTATGAGATGATAAAAAATAGAAGGACATAAAGAGACAATAATTTATGAAACTAAAAGATAAGGACATCAGGAGGACAATAATTCATGAAACTAAAAGATAAGGTAGCGGTGATTACGGGTGCGCAGAGAGGCTTCGGCAAGGCGATTGCGTTGGCGCTTGCCAGGGAAGGCGCAACGATTGTTGCCGTTGATATGGGGAAGGATATTGAAGGCACAGCATCTGAAATTAAACAAATGGGTCAAAAGGCAATTGGACTCATTGCAGATATTACTTCTCCCGAACAGATAAAAAATATGGTCAACACAGCCATAGAAGTTTTCGGACGCATCGATATCCTGGTGAATAACGCCGGTATTTTACCAAAACGGTCTTTTCTTTGGGAGGCGGATGATAACGACTGGCGAAAAACCATCGAGGTCAATTTAATTGGAACATATAATATGACCAAAGCGGTATTGCCTTTAATCATTAAAAACGGCAAAGGGCGCGTCATAAATTTATCTTCAGTTTCCGGTAAAAACGGCAGCCCGACAAGTTCTGCTTATTGCGCCTCCAAGCACGGCATTGTCGGTATAACCAGAACACTGGCTATGGAGCTTAGCCTTCTGGGTCTAACTGAAATCACCGTCAACGCAATTTGTCCGGGCGTGGGCAATACTGAGATGGTGACCGAGAAAGGCGGGCTTCTGGATGAAGTTGCCAGGATTACAGGCACGACAAGAGAAATCGTTCTTACTAAACAACTTCCCCAGGTATCTTTGTTAAAACGACTTATTGAACCGGACGAAATCGCAGATATGGTTGTTTATCTTGCTTCCGACGCGGCCAGGGGCATAACGGGTCAGGCCATCAATGTATGCGGAGGCACTGCATTTTATTAATCAAAGGACATTTAAAATGGATCTGTTTCACAAAAAGGGAGGTCCAATGAAAATGCGTGAAAAAAGTAAAGTGAAGAAAATGCTCAATATTTCCCTGGTCATGAACTTGAGTTCTTCGAAAAGAATGTAAAAACATGGCAGGCGTATACATAGAAACGGATGTTTGATGAAAAACATAGAGGTGTTTGAACATGCGATTGAAAGATAAGGTTGCGGTTGTTACTGGTGGTGGAAATGGCATAGGACGCGCCATTTGTCTGGCCTTTGCGGAAGAGGGCGCGGATGTAGTTGTTGCCGATATCGATGCCGGGTCCGCTAAAACTATTGCCGATGAAATTATCAAGCACGGAGGCAAGGCGATCACAACGGTTATGGATGTAACCAATCCTGCGGATGTGAACAAGGGTGTTGAGAAAACCATGGACGCATTCGGAAAAATCCATATCCTCGTGAACAATGCCGGCGTCGAGGGCCACCGCGCCAACATCTGGGAGGCCGATGATGGCGACTGGCGAAGGACCATCGAGGTGCATCTCTTCGGCAACTACAACTGCACCAAGGCCTTTCTCCCCAAGATTATGGAGCAGGGATGGGGAAGGATCATTACCATGGCATCCATTCAGGCCAAGCAGGCGAGCATTCAGAACAGCTCCTACACCGCGGCCAAGCATGCGCTGGTGGGCATGACCAGAACCGTGGCCCACGAGGCAGCTATGGCCGGATACCCGCAGATAACCGTCAATGCCATCTGCCCGGGCATCGTGGCCACCGATCTGGTGCTGGGGCCGGGAGGCGCAATAGAGCAGATAGCCGATCAGTACCATATGACCAGGGAACAGGTGATTGCAATGGGGAAGGCCAAGTGTCTTCAGAACCGGTTCCTTGAAGTGCAGGAGATCGCCGTTATGGCAGTGTTCCTGGCCTCCGATGATGCTAAGGGCATCACCGGTCAGGCCATAAATGTATGCGGAGGGGCAGTATTCCACTGAGAGAAAATGATATGCCGATATTGATGAATCTTGAAGGGAAGGTAGCCCTGGTGACAGGTGCTTCCCGCGGCTTGGGAAGAGCCATTGCTCTGGCGCTGGGGCAGGCTGGTGCGGCTGTTGCGGTAACGGATCTTTTGATTGAGGACGCCGAATATGATGCCAAGGCGTTGAGTGAATACAGCATACTGGCCGGACATTTTTCACAGTCCGGTGAAGTCAAAACATTGCAAACAGTTCAGGAGATTCAGGCAATGGGGTCAAAAAGCGTCGCCATGAAGCTCGATGTGACTGTCCACGAAGAGATCAAAAGGGTAGTCCAAGCGATAGAAGTCCAACTTGGGCCTATTGATATACTCGTAAATAATGCTGCAGTGATGGACAACCTGGGAAAATTTGACGAGCAGAAGCTTGAGCGTTGGGAACGCGATCTGAAGGTGAATCTCACTGGCGCTTACAACTGCAGCAAGGCAGTGTGGTCAAGCATGGTGCATAAAGGCTGGGGCCGGATCATCAATATCTCCTCGGTAGCGGCACTTATGGGGGCTTCTCTGCAGCCATCCTACGGTGCGACCAAAGCCGGGCTGATCGGGTTGAGCAAATCACTGGCCATTGAGGCCGGCCGGTACGGTATCACAGTCAACACAGTCTGCCCGGGTTTCATCGCCACCGAAGCAGTAAAACTGTACGATGAACGGATGACTGAGCGCATTGCGAAACGGACTGCCCTCAAGCGCCTGGGCCGTCCGGAAGAAGTGGCCCAGGTGGTGGCTTTCCTGGTCTCCGATGCGGCTTCATACATTACCGGAGCAGTGATCCCGGTTACCGGCGGAATCGATCTGCTCACGCTATAGAACTTTATACAGGAAAATATAAGACAATACTTAAGGAAGAAGAACTAGCAATGAAAGCACAAGTGATGATTAATGAAGAGGAGCCCATGGCTATGAACGTTATTAAGGAAGGCAACGGAGAGTTGTTTACCGATCCTGACCCGGATCATGCCAGAGAGATATTCCGGCGAAAACCCAGGAAGATGATAAACAAAGTCATGCCGCTTACAAAGGCCATCGAGACCTTCGTCCATGACGGTGACTATCTGGGGCTGGGAGGGTTTGGTGGAAATCGAGCCCCGATTGCCGCCTGTCATGAGATTCTCAGACAGGGTCGCAAACACATGGGATTTGCAGGGCATACGACCACCCATGATTTCGAGATTCTGAGCGCGGGAGAAGTGTTTGACCGAGTGGATGCAGGTTATATTGTCGGTCTGGAGGCACGGGGGCTGTCACCCTGCGCCAGAAAATACATGCAGACCGGCAAGGTTAGAGTGACCGAGTGGACGAATTACAGCCTTTCGGCGAGGCTTCGAGCAGCCGCCATGGGCGTTCCCTTCATACCCACGCGCAATCTTTTAGGCACAGATACCTTTGAATACAGCGCCAGCAAGATCATTGAGTGCCCCTATACCGGCAAGAGACTTGCCCTTCAACCGGCACTTTACCCGGATGTGGCCATCATCCACGTTCACGAGTCGGATGTTTATGGGAATGCCCGGATCCGAGGCATCATGAAGTCGGACGACGATCTGGCCCGGGCCTCCAAGCGGCTGATCATCACCTGCGAACGCCTGATTACCAACGAAGAGATACGCAGAAGTCCCACGGAAACGACGATACCCTATTTCCTTGTCGATGCAGTCTGTGAAGTGCCTTTTGGAAACTATCCGGGCAACATGGTTTATGAGTACTTTTCCGACGAAGAACATTTACAGGAGTGGTTGAAGGTCGAGGAAGACCCTGTGGCCTTCAAGGAATTCTTACAAAAAAACATTTATAGCTGCAAAAATCATCACGAGTATATCAACAAGAATGGCGGCATGGAAAAAATGCTCAAACTCAGAACGATTGAACACCTGCTGCACAAGGAGGCTGACTAATGACACTGCAATATAATGCCATGGAACTGATGATCTGTGTCGCTGCAAGGGAACTGGAGGACGGCTCAACGCTGGCCGTGGGTACCGGCGCCCCCTGTGCCGCGGCCATGCTGGCGCAGAAGCTGAACTCGCCGAGCTTATCAATTCTGTTTGAAGCCGGAAGTATCAGTCCGCAACTGCCTGAGATGCCTATTTCCGTAGGCGATTCACGAGCGGGTCACAAGGCGGTCATGGTTTCTACCATGGGTGCCATTATGGATACCTGTCAAAGGGGATATGTCGATTACACCTTTCTGGGCGGCGCCCAGATCGACATGTATGGCAACCTGAATTCTACGTATATTGGAGGAACCCACGCTAAGCCCAAGGTTCGTTTTCCCGGCAGCGGCGGAGCAAATGATTTCGGCAGTTTCTGCTGGAAGATGATGGTTTTGACCGTCCAGGATGCCAGACGCTTTGTGGAAAAGTGCGAGTTCATCACCACGCCGGGATGGCTTCAGGGCGGCAACAGCCGGAACGAGGCGGGACTTCCCCCGGGAACCGGGCCTTACAAGGTTTTTACTAACATGGCTGTGATGGACTTCGAGCCGGAAAGCAAGCGGATGCGCATTATCTCCATCAATCCCGGCTATTCACTGAAGGATGTTCAGGACAACTGCGGATTTGAGTTACTCAAAGCGCCTAAGATAACGGAAACAGCGCCACCGACTGAAATCGAACTGAAAATCCTCAGAGAGGAAGTTGATCCGCACCGGTATGTGATTGGACGATGAAGTCCCACGGGAAAATCTGTGTGGGGTTATCAAAGAAATGAATGCTGTAAGAAAAAGAAATACAGGAGGGTCGAGTAAAAGCCATTGGAAAAAGTAATCTAATCTAGTCTGACCAGATCATAAAAGTTTTAAGACCGTGCATCGTGCAATCAGGATTGGGGAAAATGCCGATTTACGGAGACGGTGAAGTGTTGTCTTTTTCGCTCAATGCTCATGATGAGAAAAAGACGTGATTATTTCTAACCTTATGAATGATGAGGAGGAAAAAATGAAGAGATTTTTGTTGGTATTGTTGTCGCTGGGGCTGGTCATGGCCTTCAGTGCGTCAGCCTTCGCGGTTGACGTTAAAGTTGGGGCCGAATATTATGTCGGCGGATTGTATTTAAATAAAATTTCACTAGATGATGGTTTCCAGAATTGGGTTGGGAGAACCGGATCAGAGAATCCCAGCACAGCGTTCTTTTTCCAGAGACTGCGCGTAGGCACGGATTTTGTTGTATCTCCCTGCTTGAAACTGGTAACCCAGTTTGACGCGATGGAAAGAATCTGGGGCGGAGCAAGGTCCAATACATGGGGAGTAAACCAGGACTATATGTTTAACGAGTCCGCGGGAACAAGGGCGGAAACCGAAAACATCGCCATGAGACTGGGATATATTGAGTACACTTCACCAGTCGGCCTCTTCAGGATTGGTTACCAGGAGGATTATGTATGGGGAACAGTGTGGGCAGACTTCGGCTCTGGAACTCCCGCAGGCCAGATCCTGTATATGGTTCCGGTTGGACCATTTTTATTTGGGTTTGATTATGGCAAAGAAGTATCTCAACGCTATAGTGCTGTTACCGCCGGTTCCTATAGTTCGACTATCTATAACAATGGATACCTTACCGATGCAGACTCAAATTCTTACCGTATAGGAAGTATTTATAACTTCAAGGGCGGCGAGGCAGGTCTTCTCTTCCTCTTGACCCGTAACGCGACAAATAGGGCTACCACTACACCATTTCCATACGGTTACCTGCAAAATGTTTACGTGATTGACCCTTATGTTAAGGCCAAGATTGGTCCTGTCGCTCTGCAGGCGGAAGCTCTGTATTGGTTTGGTGACGCTATGAAAGCTGACGGCGGTCCCGGCTTTGCCGGTGGTAATACAATTAACATAAGTTCGCTTTCCGCATTTGTCGATGCCACAGCGAACTTCGGCACATTCTATGTCGGCGGCTCTTTTGCATACGTCGAGGGCCAAAATCCCAGTGACTTTGGCAGCAAACTCGAAGGCGGAGTTTCTCCATTTAGCGGCGGTGTGGATTGGAATCCCTGCTTGATTATGTTCAACACTCAAACCCTGGGCTACTGGGCAGGTGGCATATATGGTCACAGCGCCATCTATGGACCCGGCTCCGCATATGTCAACCCGATTGACGGCGAAATGATGAATGCGTGGTTCGGTCAGTTAAGGGGCGGTGTAAAACCCACTCCTCAGTTGGATATCATGGCTTCAATTTCTTACGCAGAGGCTGATCAGAACGGATTTGTTGCAACAGGTCCGACCACAGTCGCCACTTTTCCCGGCAAGACCTATGGTACGGAAATGGATGTTACCGGCACTTACAAAATCACCAACAACCTGTCCTATATGCTGGGCGCAGGTTATTTCTTCGCCGGTGATTATTTCAAGGGCATGAATACTGCCTTTGCCGGCGGTGCCAAAGTTACCGATGATTTCATGATCATCAACAAACTTACTCTTTCTTTCTAAGAGCAAGCAAGTTACTGCCAGTGGTTAGCTTCAAACCCCGGGGGAGTGATCCTCCGGGGAAATATTCGGGTTGATAGAAATATTATAGACGATGAAATACCGGTGAAATTAAAGGGGTTGCGGATTATGCCGCGCCCCTTTTATTTATTCATGATAAAATTACGACAAATTATCTGATGCCCGAACCTCCTTCCTAAAGCATCGTTATCCATTGATCCGGGCGCGACCCCAAAAGGAACGCGATAAAAACAGTTCTTATCCTACTGCGAACTGACATCTGTCAGGCGGCAGTTTGCGCGTAACTTGATATCAATGAACAATACAGAATGCCATAATTTCGCCATAAATATTTCACGCCATAAATATTTCATTGACATATAAGTCCTAATTTTTTATACTTTAGCCATGAATAACCAATATGTTATCAAACAAGCGGTCTTTTTTTCATCGGTTAATAACGGACCTGCAATTCTTCCGGGGTGGCGCCTCTGATGCCCGCCGTAGAAGTGAGACATCAAAGAGTTGTGGTTGAGACTGACCGTTACAGGGTAGAGGGTGACATAACGTTGCCTCTGGAGGGTTATCGCAGCCATCTTTCCGACTACCTGAACCGTCAGGATCAAGAGTTTCTCATGCTCGCGAATGCTGAACTGAACGCTCTTGACGGATCCGGACGTGACTGGAGCACCCCCGTTCTAATGCTCGCAAGGCGTCATATCCATCTGGTTGTTCCGGCTAATCGTGAGGATGAATAGAATCATCCCGTAAATTTTGGGGAATACCATTGATCATTAGCAAATTCCCTCATATGTTTTGATATATATTTTTTAAAATACATAAAATTACTCTTCAAATGCTTACCATGGAAAAAGAAGTTCCGATTAATTCTAAAAAACAGCAGACACTTAAGAAACAGACCCTCCGAAGTTTGAAACTTATGGGGCAACTAAATACCAATACCATTTCTAAATTAAAGATGATATTGCTTAAGCAAGGCTCCGGGCAATGGGTCGTATGGCATACGTGTTCGAGGAGCTGACAACGATACTAACAAAAATAACGTTTTGATTCAGAATTGATATAACTACATTTCATAAGGAGTTTAAAATGAATATAAAGGATTTGTTTGATTTAAAAGGCAAGGTTGCCATCGTTACAGGCGGCGGAAGAGGCATTGGTAAATTTATGGCTGCCGGTCTGGCTGAAGCCGGTTCTAATCTGGTGATTGCTTCACGCAAGCTGGAGAACCTGGAAAAAGAAGTGCAGGAACTCGAAAAGTTGGGCATCAAGGCTCTGGCGGTTAAGTGCGATTTGGCCAAGAAGGAAGATATTGAAAATCTGGTCAAGGCTACCATGGATAAATTTGGCACGATTGATATATTAGTCAACAATGCCGGATTTACCTGGGGCGCGCCCACGCTGGATTTCCCGCTGGATAAATGGGAAAAGGTATTCGACATCAATATCAGGGGTGTCTGGATTTTATCTCAGTTGGTTGCCCGGATCATGAAGGAAAAAGGCGGAGGCAAGATGATCAATGTTTCTTCGATCTACGGTTCGCGCGGTTCCAATGAAGAAGAGCATCCGGCCGTGGCCTATAATCCTTCCAAGTTCGCAGTGGAGGGTTTAACCAAGACGCTCGCTGCTAAATTAGCCCGGTACAAGATTTATGTAAACTGTATAGCGCCTGGATTTTTCAAGACCGATATGATGGCTCATTTGTTCAAGCCGGAAATGAAACCAATCCTTGATTTGACTGTTAACGCGATTCCGCTCAAGATGTATGGAGAAGAGGACGATATAAAGGGACTGGCTGTCTTTTTGGCATCCAGGGCTTCCAATTACGTTACCGGCGGTATTTTCCCCGTGGATGGTGGATTATCAGCGTCGTAAAAACTAATACCGAGCCGCAGCCTTTGGCTAACTTTGCTGGCAGCGTCGCTGACGTCCTCAAGACGTATCAGTAATGCGCCTTCCCAAGCCTCCTTATTGCCGAAGCTCATCCTTTGACTGCAACTTGGCCCAAAAGACGTATGAACAAACAGGATACTTTCTGCGTACTCAAATGGTGAGGAAAGAAGTATCCTGTTTGCGTTTTCTTATTTAATACCGGTTGACTTTGTTTCCGGATGTTCTATAATTTGACATAATTGTTTTCAGGAGCAACTGATATATACGAGGAATCTCCAGGCAAAAGGAGGAAGGAGTTTTGACTATGATGAGGAACGGCATAAAAAATTGTCTGTTTATTTTTGTTGTTCTCCTTTTGACTCTTGGGTCAATTAATGTTCTAGCCGATGACCAATACACCGCATCTCCGCCATTATTTACTGATCAGGAACTTGATAACCTTTTCGCGTCGATTGCCCTCTATCCTGACCCTCTGTTGGCCCAGATGCTGCCGGCTTCCACGTATCCGCAGGAAATTGCCGACGCGTATGACTGGCAAACAAGCGGCGGGGCGATATCAGAAATTGATACGCAGAACTGGGACGACTCCGTCAAGGCTATTGCCCACTATCCTGATATTCTGAAGATGATGACTGAGTATGGGGACTGGACCGCCGATATAGGAGATGCTTTTCTTAATCAGCCGGAAGATGTAACCGCGTCCATCCAGAGGCTCAGATGGGAGGCCCGAAACGCTGGCAATCTGGAAAGTAACAATTGGCAGACTATAATAATTGTGGGAGATTATATTGAGATCATTCCTGCCCAGCCGCAGTATGTCAACATTCCGTCTTATGATCCTTCAGATGTCTATGCCCAGGGATGGGATTCTGACGAAGCGCCTTTCATTACGTTTGGACCCGGTCTGATAATCGGAGACTGGTTGACCATGGACTTTGACTGGAGCCACCACCATATTATTTATCATGGCTGGAACCGCCCCGGTTGGGTAAATCACGCAAGACCTTATGTCCATATGAGAAATGAAACGATTAACAAAAACAAAGCTTACATAAACGCTAATTGGAAGCACAATGCGTCGCACGGCAATCCTGAAAGCTTCCGGGTGGCGCACCCCGGTGTCAGTACCGGCGCGGGTATGAAGTCGCGGATGACCGAAATCAGAGGGAGGTCTGTAAAAACAGCGCCGGCCGTGTCTTTGCCAAAGGGTTTCGGTTCTTCAAAATTGGCGACGACTCCTCAGGATATCAGGAAACAACCGGTCATAACGATCCCGAATGTCAATAAACAGCCGGAACAACAACCTCCCGGTGTCAGCAGACCAACTCAGCAAACCAGTCCTGCCCGCGCGGTTGTCCGGTCTCCCAGAACACCATCGGTCACCTTTGGCGGTTACAGAGAAGCCAGTGAAGCCGCGGGACAGAGTCTCCGCGGCCAGACCAGTCGCCAGAGCAGCGAAAGGGTGCGTTCTTCCTATACTCCCCCTACTCCCCCTGCTGCACAGAGAAGCGCTCCTGAAAGGGGAGGCGGCTCTGGAGGCAATGCTCCCGCGGCCAGGGGAAATGGCGGAGATAAATCGCACCGGTGATACAGACTATATTTTCTGATAACTCGGAATAAATGAGTAAGGAAAGGAAGGAAAATATGACAAAGACAATTCAGCAAAATTCAGCGTTTCATTCATTGCGCAGAATGATTTTTATGGCTGCGCTTTTTGTAATAGGGATGTTGATTTTTACATGGAATATGCCGGCAGTCGCCGCACCGTCACAGAAACTGTTCTTATCCCCCGAAGATGCCGTAAAAGCGCTTACAGAAGCTGTTAAGGCAAATGACAAAATCATGCTGGATCAGATATTCGGGCCATATGGGAAAGACCTTCGTTCTGGCGATGAAGTGCAGGATGCTGACGAATTTGTTGAATTTGCCAAACACCTCGATGAGAACAGCAATCTTGTAAGAGAAAATGATTCGAAAGTGATCCTTCACATCGGCAAAGAGAATTGGCCGTTTCCCGTTCCCATAGTAAAACATGATGATAAATGGTTCTTCGATACCCAGGCAGGTAAAGAAGAGATTCTAAACCGCCGCATCGGGGAAAATGAACTTACGGCCATTCTGGTCTGCCACGTCTACGTCAAGGCGCAGCGCGAGTATGTGCTTAAGGACTGGGATGGCGACGGTATATTTGCGTATGCGCAGAAACTACGGAGCGATCCCGGTAAGAGGAATGGTCTTTTCTGGAGATCCAGGCCGGGCCAGGAAAGGAGTCCCCTTGGTGAGCTTGTGGCACAGGCGTGGCATGAGGGCTACAAAAAGAATAGGGCTGCTTTCAAGGAATCCGAACCATCGCCTTTTCATGGCTATTATTTCAAGATACTGACAGCACAGGGAAAGAAAGTGCCGGGGGGCAGCTATAATTACATCATAAATGGCAACATGGTTGGAGGATTTGCGTTGGTGGCATTTCCCTCGAACTGGGGCAAATCGGGGGTGATGACTTTTATTGTCAATCAACAGGGAAAGGTTTACGAGAAGAATCTCGGACCAGACACGGTAAAAAAAGTTCAGAAGATGAAATTGTACAATCCCGATAAAACATGGACGCTGGTTAAAGAATAAAATATCGGGTATTCTTGGTGGATTTATCTTGCAGGGTTGCCGGTCATCTATGTCAGGAAGTCTTTTATACGCGTATATTTTTCAATCAACTCAGACAAAAGCTCAATTTTCTCCGTATCGTCTTTTTTGAGCAGAGCTTCCATATCGTCAATAGTCTTGGCGGTTATGAACGTGTCCATGTTTACAAGAAGGATAGGTATGCCTTTCTCTTTAGCTCTGGAAATGATATGATGATGCGGAACGATATCGTTGGTGAGTATAATACCGATGGTGTCCCGTTCCAGAGCCGCAAGTATCATATCGCTTCTTTCGCCGCCGGTTATCATCAATTGATTTTCCCTGCTTACGCACTGTTTGGTAAAAAGCGGATCAGTATCAGGGCAGGTATCGGACGGTGCGCCGATGATTATACTCTTAACGACTTTTTTAAGGTGTTCTTCACCGGTAAGCACTCTGGCGAAGAGCTTTTCCGCCAGAAAATCAAGCGTAAAGTAGGTTAATTGCGCTTCATAAGGGATAACGCCGATAATATTAATGCCCATCTCTTTTATACTCGGTGCAAAGAAATTCTCAAATGCTTCAACATCGGTTACCTTGTTGATGATAACGCCGCCGAAATCGGCGTCTATTATCTTCATATATTTTTCAATGAATTTGATATCATCAATAATGGAATCGTTGTCGCCGCTCACGACAATTACGAGCGTGCCGTCAATATATTTTGCAATGGATACCGGATCAAGATTGACGTACGCTCCGCACGAAAAGTCTTTTCCGCCTTCAATAAGGAGCACATCGTTTTTGCCTCCGATATTTGTTACGATATCGGAAAGAGCTGTCTTTATACCTTCCTGATCGTACATGTATCTTAGTTTGGAATGGTCAAAGCCGAGCGTAATCTTCTCATAGTGGCTTTCCAATTCGCCTTCGCGCTCAAGAAGACTGACCATTAAACTCGCGTCGTAATCCCAGCTTCGTTTTCTGCGATAGATCAATCTGTCACCCAACGGCTTGGCGTAAGCGAATTTCTTATCTTTTTGCGAAGAGATTATTCCCGCGATGATGCTTGTTTTGCCGGCATTGCTTCTGATTGAAGAAACAACTATTTTTTTCATTGTATATTCTCCTTCGGTTTGCTAATCAAAATCCTCGCGTCTAAAGCCTTGAGGCCGTTTTTAATATCATACACAACTACAGGATTTATTTCTATATCAGTAATCCTTTCACATTTTTTAATAATGGAACTTATTTTAATGATTATATCTATAACAGCCTCAATGTCCTTCTTCTCCTCTCCTCTCGCGCCGAGAAGCAACGGATAAGATCTGATTTCTTCGAGCATGGAAAGCGCGGTGCCGCGGTTTATGGGGATAGCCCGAAACGATATATCCTTCATTACTTCCACATAAATGCCTCCGAGCCCGCACATGACGACCGGGCCGAATGACGGATCTCTCCTCGCGCCGACAATAAGCTCAACGCCCTTCTTTGCCATCTCGGTGACTTCAATGCCCTCAATAACAGCGTTGGTTTTATACTCCCTGCATTTATGCATGATCACTTCATAACCATCAATAACTTCCTTTTTGTTATCAATGTCCAGTAAAACCCCGCCCGCATCGCTCTTATGTAAAATGTCTTTCGATACAATCTTCATCACGACCGGGTATCCGATCTCTTCGGCGAACTTCACCGCCTCGTCTATATTATGTGCGATTCTGCTTTGCGGAATTGCAATGCCCGCAATCCGCATTAAAGCCGCTCCCTCGTTTGCAAGAAAAAAGGTTCTCCCGTCCTTTAATGCTCCGTCTATAATCTTATTGATCGCCATTACGTCTACTTCGTATTCATCAAATTTATAAGATACTTCATCGATATATTTGTAGTATCTATAGAATGCTCCGATGCACGACACGGCCTGCTCCACATCGTTAAAAACAGGAATGCTGGCGGTTCTCAGAGACTCTATAGCGCCTTCAACCTGCGCACCGCCAATCAGAGCATAGCTGATGGATTTGCCGCTTTTCTTATGGATCGTGTAAGTATCGGTTATCATCTGAGAGAGATTACTGGAATCCATAATCGCTGTTTCGCAGTAAAGCCCGATTGTGGAACCCATTTCTCCGGACTCGGCCGCGATTGAAAGGGCGCGCGTGTAATCCGTCGCGTCGGCCGTTCCTGTAAGATCGATAGGATTTTTTGTTGATCCGAACGAAGGTGTAACAGCATCATAGAGGTTCTTTAACGCGGATTGATTATCATATAATGGAACTCCGTACTTTTCGCACGCGTCGGTAGCCATAACCCCTACGCCTCCTCCGTTCGTCACTATCACGCTGTTGTAGTTTTTGGGAGCAGTGGTCGAAATCATGAATTGGCACCAGTTGAATGCGTCCCCAAGGCATTCGGCCCGGAGTACCCCGCACTGTTTCATGATAGCATCGAATATTTCATCCGAGCCCGCCAGCGATCCCGTGTGCGAAGCGGCGGCCTGTGCTCCTCTTTTCGATTTTCCAGACTTTATGACGATAACAGGTTTTTTACCGGTGGCAGCCTTTAGGGTTTCGATCAGCCGCTCCCCCTTCTTTACGCCTTCAATATATATAAAAATAACTTTTGTATTGTCATTATGGATGAGATAATCAAGAAGGTCGGCTTCATCAACATCGCATTTGTTCCCGATCGAGATGATGGTGGAAAGTCCCATGTTGGCAATGGAGCTTTTTGCGATCATCGCGATTCCCAGCGCGCCGCTTTGCGTGAGTATGGCAACATGGCCCGGATTTATTCTGTCAGCGGAGAAAGTGGCGTTTAGCGACGCTGCCGAGGAGTAGAGACCAAACATATTCGGGCCCACGATGCGCGTTCCCGCTGCTTTGGCAATTTCAGCAATCTCGTTTTCTTCCCGGACATTTCCAATCTCTGAAAATCCGGAAGTTATGATCTGAATGAATTTGACTTTCTTTTGAGCGCAGTTTTTTACCGCGTTCTTTACAAGACCCGACGGAATCACAATTGACGCGCAATCAATATCATCCGGGACTTCCAGAACATCAGTAAATACTTTATGCCCGTCAATATCGCCGCCCTTAGGACTTATGGGGAATACTTTCCCCTTATATCCGCCGGAAATTATATTGTTAAATATGGCATAGCCGATCTTCTTTTTGTCCTGTGAAGCGCCGATAACGGCAATGCTTTGAGGTTCAAACAGGTATTTAATATCGTATCTGTTTTTATTGTCCACTGTGCTCTCCAAATCATAGGATTTACGCAATGTTATAATAGATTGTAATTAAATCCGCCGGATAATGCAACAAATAAACAAGATTCTAAAAAATAATGGTCATAACTTTGTTAAGACTTGTTTTGGTAACAATATGAAGAATCTCATTCTGCTTAAAAATACATTACCCGTGCGCTTTATCATCGCATATCGATGCAAAATTTCGTAAGAGAAAATAATTGACTTACAAAGGGAAATTCCCTATCTTTGTTTTGAAAAAAACAACATTTTATTAAAACTTGTGAAAAAAGCCGGTTTATAGACGTTAGTACACTTATCATTAAGAACAGAAGTGTTTCTGAAGGGTATTTGCCAACACATGAGCCCCTTCTCCTGAGAATATTAAAAATAAATACTAATCTCAGGTATAAACAGACCCGACGATTGATATAACGCATTACCGTACGCTGATATGATTAAACAACCACCCGCATACTGGAGCGTAACTCAAAGTGACTTGCTGACCGGGCTTTGCACGAGGCCGGAAGGATTAAGCAGCCCGGAGGCCAAGCAGCGTCTGATGGACTACGGCGCTAATCTGCTGAAGCCTCCCAAAAGATCAGATACGCTTTCCCTGCTGCTTGCTCAGTTCAAGAGTCCTATTATCCTGACTCTTGTTTTTGCCGCAGGGTTGTCTTTTTTCCTTCAAGACCCCATAGATGCTGTTATTATTCTTTTTATCGTTTTGATCAGCGGCCTTTTGGGATTTTGGCAGGAACGCGGCGCCGTTGATGCTGTCAACAAGTTACTGGCCATCGTCAGTATCAAAACTGCCGTTTTTCGTGACGGGAAAACGGCAGATATTGTTCTTGAAGATGTTGTGCCGGGAGATATTATTATATTGCATGCCGGAGATGCCATTCCGGCCGATGGTCTGATTATTGAATCAAAGGATTTCTTTGTTGATGAAGCAACTCTGACCGGCGAAACGTACCCTGTCGAGAAGGCGGCCGGGTTATTGCCGGCAGAAACGCCGCTTAGCGGACGCACCAATTGCGTCTTTATGGGAACTCATGTCATCAGTGGCACAGGCAAGGCAGTTGTGGTTTTCACAGGACAGCAGGCGGAATTCGGAAAAATATCCGAAAGGCTTAAGTTAAGGCCTCAGGAAACTGAGTTTGAACGCGGCATCCAGCAGTTCGGATACTTCCTGCTCGAAGTTACCTTAGCATTGGTTGTCATAGTATTTGCGATCAATGTTTTTTTCCACAAACCGGTTTTGGAATCGTTTCTTTTTTCGCTGGCTCTGGCCGTTGGGCTGACGCCACAACTGCTGCCGGCAATCATCAGCATTAACCTGGCCCATGGCGCAAAAAAGATGGCCGCGCAAAGAGTCATTGTTAAGCGACTGGCTGCAATTGAGAATTTCGGGAGTATGGATGTGCTGTGCTCGGATAAGACGGGAACCCTGACCGAAGGCAAAGTAACGATGAATTCGGCATTAGATCTCGAGGGTAATCCAAGTGACAGAATATTCTTTCATGCGTACATGAACGCTTTTTTTCAACAGGGATTTACCAATCCTCTTGATGAAGCAATTCTGTCTTACAAACAGCAGGATATCTCCGGATACAAAAAAGCGGATGAAGTGCCTTACGATTTTATTCGTAAGCGGTTGAGTATTCTGGTTGAAAAAGACAGCAGGTATTTGATGGTGACGAAAGGAACAATTCCCAATATCCTTTCCATTTGTGCATTGGCTGAAACTCCCGGGGGAGATAATGTGGCCGTAGCCTCGGTCATGCAGCAGATCCAGCAGAGATTCGAAATGCTCAGCTCTCAGGGATTTCGCCTGCTCGGTCTGGCTTACAAGGATATGGGCGTGGAATCTGTTATTCATAAAGATCTTGAGCGCGACATGATATTTCTCGGGTTTCTTCTTTTCTTTGATCCGCCCAAAAAAGGAATTGCTGAAACAATCGCTAATCTCAAACAGCTTGGTGTTTCTCTGAAAATCGTTACGGGGGATAACCGCCTTGTTGCCGCCAAAGTGAGCCATGATATCGGGATGCCTGAGGCTAAAATTCTTTCCGGAAGTGAAATACATGAAATAAGCGATGCGGCCCTCTTACGGAAAGTGGTGGAAACGGATGTTTTCGCGGAAATAGAACCCAACCAGAAAGAACGAATTATTCTGGCGCTGAGGAAGGCGGGGCATGTCGTAGGATATATGGGGGACGGAATTAATGATGCTTCAGCCCTTCATGCCGCGGACGTTGGCATTTCGGTGGATACGGCGGCGGATGTAGCCAAGGAATCGGCCGATATAGTACTTATGGAAAAGGATCTTGCTGTTTTAGTGCAGGGGGTGAGAGAAGGGAGGACGACCTTTGCCAATACCCTGAAGTACGTCTTTATGGCCACCAGCGCTAATTTCGGGAACATGTTCAGTATGGCCGGCGCTTCTCTGTTTTTGTCTTTTCTTCCCCTGTTGCCCAAACAGATACTTTTGACGAATCTGATGACGGATTTTCCGGAAATGACCATAGCCGCGGATAATGTAGATAGTGAAATGGTTGACAAGCCCCGCAGGTGGGATATCGCTTTTATAAAAAAATTCATGATTACCTTTGGCCTGGTCAGTTCTATTTTTGATTACATGACTTTCGGCGTATTAATATGGATTCTGCATGCCACACAGGCGCAGTTTCAAACAGGCTGGTTTATGGAATCAGTTGTTTCCGCTTCACTTATCGTTCTGGTCATTCGCAGCAGGAGGCCATTCTTTAAGAGCCGTCCGGGAAAATATTTGGTGATAGCCACAATCATTATCGTTGCGGCCACTCTTGTTCTGCCTTTTACACCGTTGGGCTATATATTCGGTTTTGCATTACTGCCGGTATCATTTCTATTGATGATGGGTCTTATTGTCATGCTTTATATATTTATGGCAGAAGTGGTTAAGAGAATATTTTACCGCAAAGTAGATCATTAAAGGTTCTATATATGGAGCGTAAGATATTCCGGGGATTGTTTATCGTGCTCGGAGTGATCGCCGATTTGATTCTGCCTTTGATGTGGGGAATTATCGCCACAGTTCCGATTCTTATTTTTAGTTGATGGGTGGCTTATCGTTCCCAATGGTTTAGATGACGGTTTAAGTCATTTCCTTCAATCTAAAAACGAAATTTAACAACTTGCCTTAAGCCGGCACTAAAAAGCGGCGCGGCATAGCCAAAAATCTTATGACAAAGAGAAAATACTACGGCAGAGAAGCTTAAACCACCGTATCTGAAGAAGGATGAAACACGGGGTGATTATCAGGTCTGGATAGTAGATGGCGCATACATTCGCGGCCACATCGACGAAGAATTCACGAACTTCGGCCAGCACTACAGATATCATTACATACCCAAAAATGAGTTCTGGCTTGACCGGGAAGCAAAGCCTGATGAACACGTCTTCTTCATCGATCACTTACTGGTGGAACATGATCTCATGGCGAAAGGCGCGTCATATGACGACGCAATTACACAGGCCGATCTGGTTGAACGCAAAGTAAGGCGGTGAGCCGGAGATGTCCGCAAACTGACACATCGCGGGAAAGACCTTCCTGATGCTAACGCGGTGCACGAAAGCTTATGGAAGAAACTGGAGGATGGTGTAAGCGTATGGATTGTCAATGACCGGCTGGTGCGAAGTGTATTCGATATTGATTTCACCACCGGAGGTCATGACCACGTTTATGAATTCGTTCCGAAGAACGAGGTCTGGATTGACAACGATATAGAGGAGAAGGAAAGGGGGTTTGTGCTGTTGCATGAGTTGCACGAACGCAACCGCATGACAAAAGGGTTGCCTTACAGCAAAGCGCACAACGAGTCCAGCCGCCTTGAATTCCGGTGCCGCCACCACCCTGATGAATTGCACGACGCGCTGGCGGCTGAAGGATGGGCATGATTTCGATTTCTATTTCCTTGACCGCCGGGCAACAAATTTTACAATCCAGTCTGAGGGCGTACGTGTGAAAAAACCGTTGCTGATGCGGTGTTGAAAATATAAAAATTTGGCGGCAATACCCGGAACGACAAGAAATTTATTTCTTTTGATACTGCGGACAATCGCCTGTGCCACGGTCCGGGGCTTCAATAAACCGGCGAATATTTTTACGGCACGTCCCTCCGGCGGGAGCGTTTTCGATTCTTCTTCGATAAAGGGTGTTTTGACTTCCGGAGGACAGATCAGCGTGACCTTAATATTAAAAAGTTTTAGTTCGCTGCGAAGGCATTCGGAAAACCCCACGAGGGCGTATTTCGTTGCGCTGTACAAAGAATAGCCGAACATGCCGATCAGTCCCGCCATGGAAGAAATGTTGACGATATGGCCGCCGCCTTTTTGTTTCATAAAAGGGAGTACGGCGCTGATGGTGTTTCGGGTGCCGTACACATTTATTTTCATTGATCTGTCAAACCGGTCATAGGAAATATTTTCAAAATAATCTCCCGAACCGACGCCCGCGCTGTTTATCAATATGTCGGGAATGCCGAACCGTTCGACAGCGGCGCTGATTTTTTGCCGTACGTCGTTGTTGTCCGCCACATCAATGGATATGGTGTTGACACTCTGGGAAGTTTTATCCATGCACGCCACGATGTCCTGACATGCTTTATCCAGCAGGGGCTTCCCTCGGGCAATCAGAACCAGACTGCATCCCTGCGATGCCAGTAACTTTGCCGTTTCCAGGCCGATGCCGCTTGATCCTCCGGTAATAAAGGCGAGTTTGTTGGAAAAGAAGGCCATCATGTTTCTCCTCATTTCATTAATTTTTTGTCGATAGATTTTTTAATTTGCTGCAAGCCGTAAGCTTTATAATTGCCGGCTCATATCCCGGTTCACGCCGAACTTTTAATACCGGCGTTCGCGAATATGTCTTTGCATCGCTTCACGATGGAGTTCTCCGAAAAGGAAGTCATAGTTTTGTTTTTTTTATATGGATCGTCCACCCCGATTTTATCGCTTTTTTCGTGCCATAAAGGATTATACGCAAGCAGGGCGGCTTCGGTAATATTAAGGTTTTTTAGAAACGCCGCGATTCCGCTGATGTTTGCTTCCGTATCGGTAATATCAGGAATAAGCGGCGTCCTCGGAAGAAGTATTTTATTGTCTTTTTTTACTGTGCTGGAAATCTGTTTAAAATTATCCAGTATTCTTTCGTTGGGTAGGCCGCAATATTTTTTATGGGCAATGCTGTCGATGAGTTTGATGTCAAAATAAATTATGTCAAGATACGGATAGAGCGTGTCCATAAACCTGCCGGGATCAAAATAACCGCAGGTTTCCAGAAGCGTGTTAATGTTGTGCCGTTTGAGAGTCTTCAGAAGCCGGGATGTGAATTCCATATACAGGGTGGGCTCTCCTCCGGACAGAGTAACGCCGCCTCCTGATGTGTCGAAAAATGGTTTGTCGAGCTGAATCTTGTTAATAATGTTGTCAACGGACAATGTCTTGCCAACTCTGTCCAACGCTCCGGACGGACAGGCCTCAACGCATAAAAAACAAAGAGTGCATTTGCTTCTGTTAATATAAAAACGATTGTCGCGCTTAAGCGCGCCTGCCGGACAAATATCGCGGCAGGCGCCGCAATCAACGCACAATTTGGCGTCGAAGGCGATTTCAACCACGGCCTTTTCGCTCTCAGGGTTGTGACACCACACGCAGGAAAGGGGACATCCTTTGTAGAACACCACAGACCGTATGCCCGGTCCGTCATCAAGGCTGTTGCCTTTGATTTCAAGAATTAAAGGAGCTCTAGTTTCGTTTTGTGTCATAAGTAAATGTTATTTCGGATAGCTCCGATAAATTTATACCATTTCGATTTGAAGTTGCCACCTGCAAAGTGGCAAGTACAAGCGAATTGGTATCATATGCCGAACTCCGCCCTTTCGATTAATTCTGTCTGCATGTCTTTGTTGAGAGTCACGAAGTAGGCGTTATAACCTGATATCCTGACAAGCAGATTCTGATAATTCTGGGGATGTTCCATGGCGTCTCTGAGTGTTTTTGACGATACGACATTCAGTTGTATCTGCATGCCGCCGAGGTTGCAGTATGTCTTCACGTATGAATAGATGTTATCCACGGTTTCCTGATGTGTCTCATGCGCCCCGGGCACAACTTTCACATTGAAGGCAATATTGTTGTTCAGGTTTTTCGGCTCCAGTTTGGCGACATCACGGATGTTATCTAAAATGCTTTTGGACGCGTGCGCTTCTGGCGTCAGTCCCGGTGTAAATGCTTTGCCGGCCAGCCGTCCTGAAGGAAGCGCTCCTGTCAACGTGCCGAAAGCCACATGGTTGGACATGGACCAGAACCCCGCTGTATATCGGCCGCCGCGGTAATTGGCGTGTTCTCCAAAACAGTCATGGGCAAGTTTTGCTACCTGATTGGCTGTCGCCAGAGCTTCGGGGTTACCGGAACCGAACAGCGGGGCCTTGTTTTTGATTAAGGCAAGCAGGGCCGGATCGTTTTTAAAGTTGGTGTTAACCGCATTTAGTAGTTCGCTGAAAGAAACTTTTTTATCTTCAAACACAAATTTTTTAATAGCCATCAGTGAATCGGTGATGTCGGCAAGGCCAATGCACGCGGTTCCTGACGAGTTGTAAAGAGCGCCTCCTTTTGTGACGTCTTTGCCGTTTTTCAGCGAACCTTCTATCAGGGAAGAGATAAAAGGGGTCGGGCGGATGGCCTGATGAGCCTCGCCCAGAAAATTGTTGTATTGGCATGTCTGGCCGGCCAGATATCGAAGCTGTGTCGCAAACGCGTTAAAGAACGATTCATAATCCTGAAAGTCTCCGGTTCTGACATCGCCGGTTTTTGGGCCCAAATCCCATCGCATCAACGGGTGCCGCCCGTTATTGAGAGCCATTTCGAGGGCTGCCACCATATTGAACATCATGCAGTTGGTGTGACCGATGTGGCGGCCGGAGAGCGTGGGTTCCACGCAACCGGTCGCTGACCAGTCCCGCAGATGCTCTGCAGGATAGTTGAATTCAGCCAGTGATGCCATGACCGCCTCGTCATTATGAATCGAAGGGGTCGCTGTGGTATTTAAATTGACTTCACAGAGACGTTTTAAATAAGTGTCGCTGTTTTTCCCGTTATTGTAACGGGCGTTGACATTGGGGTCGCGGATGGAGAGCATTTCCGTAACTTTCAGAAAGATATAAGTCATATCATTGACCGCGTCTTCACCTCCCGGCGTCACTCCGCCTAGCGTAATAGCCTGATCGGAGGAACTGCCGCCGAACAAATAGTTGCCAATGTCCGGTATTAATGGCAGATGATCCGTGCAACGCATATAAAAGCAGCCGATAAGTTCGATGGCGTGCTTTATATATTCCTGTCTCTCCTTTTTATTTGTCAGTTTTTCCATGTCGGCCGCAAAATAAGGTTGAAGCCACTGATCCAGCCGTCCGAGTGAGAATCCGGCGTTTGTGTTTTCCATGTGCACGCCTATCCACATTATCCACATGGCATTCACGGCTTCATCGAGTGTGACGCAGGGATTCAGGGGAACACGACGGCAGATATCCTTCAGATGAAGCAATTCCTTTTTGCGTTCAGGTTTCATTTCCCGTTTTGCCAATCGCTGGGCTTCTATCGAAAGATTTTCCGCATAGGCATTTATTCCCTCAAGGCTGATTTTCATTGCCCGGAGCGTATCGTGCTTTTGCCGTTCGGATTCCGGCGTGTTGCTTAGTTCCTTATCTATATTTGCCATGATGCCATTTGTGCCAAGGTTTAATATTTCAGGATAATTTAAGATGGTGTGAGACAGCGCGACGGTTTTCCATAAGAAACAGGCGGCGAAGCGCTCGTCGAGTTTCTGACAGGTTGGATAACCCTTATTGTCTCTCACCCATTGACGAAAATTACGTCCAAGCCAGAAAGGAAATACCTTGTTGTGAAGAACATCAATCGTCTCAGGATCGACATCATAGGGGTTGAGCGGCCTGAAGGGCGCGGTGACCAGTTCTCCCCAGATCATGGTGCCGTGCGCGTCGGGATAGATGATAACGCCAATTTCTTTGGTGGTACTTGTTCCGGCAATAAGATCATTGTTTCTGATAATCGGTTTTTTATTTTCCATCAGATATTTGAATGCCTGGGCCTGACGGAGTTCGGCAACGAATGGTTTCCCGTTTTTATCGGTTTCAAATCCATTCTCTCTGTACCATTCGGTCAATATCTGGGCCCGCTCATGGCATATTGCCGCTCGGGTCTTTAAATGGATGTACAGAAAATCCTTTACTCTCGGAAAGTCATTCAGGGAATACTCCGCGAGATAGGGGTCGGGCAAAAACTTAACGCCCGGATCAATAGAGCCGGCCTTGAGTTGACGCAATGATCTTCCGTCAATGCTGTTTTTTGCTGCCGCTTGGGCGTCGTATTTTCGATTCTCCATTTTTGTTTCTTTTTTCAGTTTAACGATCTGGATGTGTTTTAAAAGCAGCGAAAGATAAAAATTAACCAGTTGAAGATAACCAAGGTTGCCGTGCATGACTATTCTGTTTTCCATCAAGGCCAGCATCAGTCTGTTGGGAGGCTGTGTGGCCGCTTCTTTGACCGCGTTTTCATCGACAAATATAAGCTGCGAGTCCAGTTTTTCCGGAAATTTATTCAATACGCTGACCTTGCCGTTTTCAAAGCATATGGCTTGTTCAACACTGCCGTTTTCTGTTTTTATGCCAAACGTGAAATTGAGAGGGCCGTCATCGCACCTCAGATATTTATTTAATGACGGACGCGTGTTGAAATTAAAGGCGAAGAATTTAAAAAACAGATTGGCCAGTGTATTCGTAAAACTTTTTTGGGCATCTTGCATGTGTTTTATCTCCAAATTAAAATAAAAAATTTAATAATTCTCTTATCGCCTATGTTTAAAACAGCGCCTCTCCTTTATCGAGACGTTCTTTGAGCCGCACAATATATTCTATCATGTCCGAGGTTCGTTTCTCTATAAAGGTCTCCACGTTGTCCAGCACTTCATGAAATAACCGGCTGTTGCATAGCGTGACGAGGCCATGAAGATCAGACCAGAATTTAACCAGCAGGTACACCACGAACTGATCTTTTTTCTCTTGGGTAACATTTATATAGGCGCCGATATGTTCGATAAAAAGAGAAAAACACTTCAATGCGTTCTGTTTTTCATTATAGGCGAGAGGTTCTATATCGGTGCCCACGTAGTCTAGATATTTAGGCGTGTGCAGATTGAACATTATATCGTAGTAACTGGGGTGGGTCAGGCCGAATTCAACATAACCGCGAATCATGGCCCTCAATTGCCCTTCGATATTGTTAAATGGAGCTGATCTTTCTATAAGCAGGTCATGGAGCTTCTCAAACCCGCGTATCCGGATCATCAGATTAAGTTCATCCTTATTGGTATAGTAATTATAAATAGTTGTGGCAGTAACGCCTAAACGGGAGGCTATTTTACGTATGCTTAGATTGTTAAATCCGTCTTTAATGATGATGTCAAGAGCTGTATCTAAAATACGTTCCCGGGTATCTTCTATTTCTTCTTTCGTCATGGGCGCTTTGGGCATTAGCGGCTCCTTATCTTTAAAATAGCGACGTTAAAATAACGGTGTTATTTTAACAAGTCAAGAATTTTTTAGGGAATTATATACTTTACTTCCTCTGTTTGGAGGTTGAATGAAGAAATTAGTCTTTTTTAGCCTCGTGCTAAGCGTATTATGTTAATTTCTAATATTATACCCATACATTATCATTTCATTTCTACTAGAGATTTGTTTCGTTTCTTCTTCCGTCAATTCATGATGAATTTCTTTGTAATGATGAACCCCTCCGCAATGCTTACAACTGTTTTCGCAAAACATTCATTTGTAAAATTAACCTGTTTTTTGTGAAAATTCCCGCTTTCTTTTAATGATTAAATACTGTTATTTATATTTTAAAC
>Ga0187851_10000493_pt1 | contig 40450 bp, 31 predicted proteins | sample June2016WEW_6_10_FD_132997 | JGI IMG/M metagenome (GOLD analysis project Ga0187851, IMG submission 132997) | Peatland microbial communities from SPRUCE experiment site at the Marcell Experimental Forest, Minnesota, USA - June2016WEW_6_10 | ecosystem: Environmental > Terrestrial > Soil >...
CCAGCTGAAGCCCTGCAGGTAGCTGAAGTTCACCGTACCCGTATTTTGCGCCAGAACGGGCACGCCGTTGAACAAGCTCGACGACACGCTATCCAGATGATCCTCTTGCAGTGTGGCCGTGACCACCGGATCGAAGCTGGTGATCTGCGGCCCCAGGCCGAGCGTGGAACTGACCAAGCCGTTGGTGCCGGCGCCGATGCCGCCCGCTCCCAGGCTGGTGCCGCCGGTGGAAGCGCCCGCGCTCGCCCCGATGCCGCCGACGCCGCCGCCAGGTGTGTTCTGCACCACGCCGGCGTTGACGCCCAGAATAGTCGCGCCCGCTTTCGCGCGCAATACGTCGGTATCGGCGATGTTGAGATTGTAGCGGGCGATGGCCACGTCAAGATTGTTTTCGAGCGCGAGCGCGATGGCGTCGTTCACCGAAAGATAAAGTTTGCCGTCGCGCATCAGGGAATCGATGCGCGCGGAATTCGCCAGATTGGGCGGCGCCACCTGGCGCGGCGTGTAAGGCCCGATGGGGTTGGGGAAATGCGAAACCGGCTGCATGTAATTCAGTTCCGGCAGCGGCCGCGTCTCCGGCGTGTTCTGCGGCGTGGGAGCGGAAGGAGGTAGCTGGCTCAAGCCCGGTGCGGTCAGCGCTGCGAGAATCAAGGTTCCGAATAAAATGGCGGCGAGCCGCGCGGGGGATATCCCTCGCCCGATGTTTGAAACTAAACGTGAATATAGCATCTACTCATCTCCGTTCCTGAAGACCATGTTTTCGGCAAGATCCTGCGGCAAAAAGGAGCGGCTTGCAATCAGACTCTAGTGCGCCCGAATGAAAGCATGACTCAGACGTTGATACGCAACCAGCGGCTCCGGGGTTCCTAAAAAAGCTCCGAAAGAAGCGCCCGGAAAAAGCGGTCAGCAAGCTGCGACGAACAGTGCAATCCCCTCGTCTCCGAAATAAATTTGTTGAAACGCACAGTATATCCGACGCGGCTTGCCATCCCCGGCGCACCGGGGTAGCGAAACTGATACAGTTCTGCCCAAGCGCGCGGCGCGACAGACCGCCGGTGAAAGGATTTGGATGAGGGGAGAGCGGTGCGGGACTCGAAACCTGCGTCGAAAGATGGCATGCGCAATCTCAAACTGATTCTCTCCTACGACGGATCGGACTTCGCCGGTTGGCAGGTGCAGCCCGATGCCGCGACGGTGCAAGGCACGCTGGCCTCAGCCATTGGACGAATCACCGGCGAAAAAGTATTGCCGCAAGGCTCCGGCCGCACCGACGCCGGCGTTCATGCGCTGGCCCAGGTGGCGACCTTTGTCACCGAGTCTTCGGTTCCGGCGACGAATTTCGTCAAGGCGCTCAACGATATTTTGCCGCTTTCAGTGCGGGTGCTCGAAGCGCAAGAGGTGTCGGCGGATTTCCATGCGCGCAAGTCGGCGCGGGCCAAAACGTATCGCTATCGCATTTGTCGCGAGGTGATATGTCCGCCGTTTTTGGCTCGATACGTGTGGCATTATCCTTATCCGCTGGACGAAGAGGCTATGATTCGGGCAGCTGCGCTGGTCGAGGGCGAGCACGATTTTACTTCGTTTGCCGCGGTCGATCCCGAACGTCGGCCAGGTGTCTTGCTGGGGTTCGAAGGGAAGGAAAACGCCACGGAACCGACTGTACCGCTCACGAACATCCGGCGGATTGTTTCTTCCACCTGGGAGCGGCAGGGAAGCGAATTCCTCTATACGGTTCGTGGCTCCGGCTTTCTCCACCGTATGGTGAGGAATCTGGTGGGGACGTTCATTCTCGTCGGCAAACGAACGTTGCAGATCGAAGATGTGACGCGGATACTGGAGGCACGGAATCGGGCGGCAGCGGGGGCAACCGCGCCCGCCAGCGGGCTGTTTCTGGTGGGAGTGGAGTATTAGATAAGGTTCTCCGCAACCCTCCGCGGCAGTTCTCCGAGCTCTCCGCGATTTAAGGTGCGAAAAGCTCATCGCGGGGACCGCCGAGAACTGCCGCGGAGCGCGCGGAGATTTTCTTTGTGCGGGCTTGACGTAACAAGCTCTTCGAAATGTTTCGTGATGGCTGCCGATATTCAAATTGCGGCGCGCAAGATTTCGTCGGTGAATCCGGCGACGGGCGCGCTTCTTCGTCAGTTCGAAGGCGCGAGCGCCGCTGACGTTGATGAAGCGGTGGCGCGGGCGCAGATTGCGCAGATGGCTTGGGCTGAGGTTGGCGTGTCTGAGCGCGTCGCAGTGCTGCGCGAGTTCCAGCGCGGGCTGCTGGAAAAAAAGTTGGAAATCGCGGAGGCCATCACGCGCGAGGCGGGCAAACCTGTGGCAGAAGCTCTGACCACCGAAGTTCTGGTGGTGCTGGATGCGGCGCGCTTTCTCATCGACAATGCTTATCGGTTTCTTCGCGACGAGCCTGTGCCACACGGAAATCTCGCCACTAAACTCAAGCGCGGACGACTGTTGCGCGTGCCTTATGGTGTGATCGGAATGATCGCGCCGTGGAACTATCCGTTTTCAATTCCTGCGACCGAAACTCTTGCGGCTCTAGTCGCCGGGAATGCCGTGGTGCTGAAGCCCTCGGAATTTACTTCTCTGGTGGGGTTGGAGCTGCAATCGTTATTGCACGCGGCCGGCGTTCCGCAAGACGTTTTTCAAGTGGTGGCCGGCGAGGGCGCGACCGGAGTCGCTTTGATCCAGTCGAAGATTGACAAGCTGATTTTCACCGGGAGCGTGGCCACGGGTAAGCGTATTGCAGTCGCGGCCGCGGAGCGGTTGCTCCCGGTGGTACTGGAGTTGGGCGGAAAAGACCCCATGCTGGTGCTCGAGGACGCCGATGTGGATGCCGCCTCGAGCGCGGCAATCTGGGGAGCGTTTGTGAATGCGGGGCAGACATGCTTGTCGGTGGAACGCTGCTACGTTCATTGCAGGCGATACGACGACTTTCTTGGCGCGTGCGAGGAGAAGACGAAGAAGCTGCGGGTGGGGAACGGGATGGATCGCGAAAGCGACGTCGGGCCGATGATCCACGAGCGGCAGTTGCGCACGGTCGAAGCCCATGTGGAAGATGCCGTAGCGCGCGGGGCGAGGGTTTTGGCGGGAGGGCGCCATCTTCCGGAGTTGGGGAAGAATTTCTATGCGCCGACGGTGCTGGCCGATGTGACTCACGAGATGCGCATCATGCGCGAGGAAACATTCGGTCCAGTGCTCCCGGTGATGGCCTTCGATGACGATGACGAAGCGGTGCGCCTGGCCAACGACTCGGAATTCGGTTTGGCGGCGAGTGTTTTTACTCGCGACGACGCCCGTGGCGAACGCTTGGCGCGGCGCATTCACGCCGGAACCGTCATGGTGAACGATCTGGTTTCCTGCTTCGGCATCAGCGAGGCGCCGCACGGCGGCGTCAAATCGAGCGGCGTAGGCCGCGCTCACGGACGCTTCGGTCTGGAAGAGATGGTGCGGCTCAAATACGTGGACGTGGACCTAATGCCGGGAATGAAGAAGGTCTGGTGGTATGGCTACGGCATGAGGTTCGCGCAACAGATGGAGGGCTTCCTGGAGATGCAGTTCTCGCGAAGTCTGCAAGATCGCGTGCAGGGAGCGCTGCGCGCCGCCGGCGTAGTGAAGCGAAAGCGCTTGTGAGAGGAACGCCGAGCGGGCGTCCGGCCCGCTCTCTCGGCGGGCAGGATTCTCGCCCTGCTTCCGCCTAACTCTGATTCTTAAACGGAACCTCGGCGCGGTAGATCGCCTGCCAGCGGCCGGATTTGAAGACGTAGATCGAACTACCATTCACGTGCACCGGCGCTTTGTCGCCGTTGCAGGTGGCATACTGCTCGGCATGGTAGGTGAGCAGGTACGCGCCGGAGTTCAACGCGAGCACTCCGAAATCAGAGAGAGCGTAGCCCTCCACGTTGCAGACCTTGGCCGAGGCTTGCTCTTCCGCTAATCCCTGCTCGCGGGAAAACGTACCGGAGTCGCCCCAGAAGACCGCGTTCGCAGTCATGTGATCGCGAAGGTAGTTTTGATCCTTCGCCTTCCAGGCTTCGAAGAATCCGGTCTCGAGGCGCACCAGTTCTTGCTCGACCTTGCTGCGACTGCCGCTTGGGCCGCCGGTTTTCTTCGCTGGCGCCTGCGCGTCGGAATGGAAGGACAGAGCTGTGATGATGAAAAATAGAATCGGCAGGATTCTGATTCCTGACTTCGAAAAGCACGGCACATAGTTCATCGGAGACTCACTTTGGCCTAAGCAGGGTCCACGCGAGAATGGATCCAGCATACGACATCGCGCGCTTTGGCTCGGCTTTCGGCTTCGAGTACAATTGCCATCGTAGTGCGGAGACTGGCGGCGCGGGCGCCGCGCGAAACGAGGGTAAAGGCTTGGCGACTGGCGAAATCATAAGTTCCGGGACGCAAACTCCGGCGCAGCTTCCTCATCATAAGGTCAAAATCAAGAAGGCCGGGCAGCGCGCCTGCAACGAGAAAAACGAAAAAGGCAAGTTCTGCGGCGGACACCTGAAGCGCTGGTTCTACACCACCGATGTGATCGAGCAAGCCTGCGGCGACGCGGACAAGGCGTGGGGACCGGACGCCGAAGTCTACCGCTGCGAGCATTGCCAGACGCTTTATCTGCCGAACCCCGCGGAAGCGAAAGTGAACGTGGCCGGGCAGGGGATGATTTCGGTGTTCGGGCTGACTCTGCCGCCGAAAGAGAAGTAGTTGCGAGCACCCAGGGCCCAGTACCCAGTACCGAGCCAGAGAGAATCGCGGGTTGATTCGGGTACTAGATGCTGGGCACTGGGTGCTGGCTGCTCGCCCCATGAACACCTCCGATCTCATCTACGACTGGAATCAGACTCACCCGGCGGGACTGAAGCCGGCGGGGCCGGTGCTGCTCAACGATGAAAGCCTGCGCGATGGCTTGCAGTCGCCTTCGGTGCGCGATCCTTCGATCCCAGAAAAAACCGAGATTTTGCATTTGATGGAGGCGCTGGGGATCAACTCGCTCGATCTCGGGTTGCCGGGCGCGGGGCCGCGCGCGGTGGAGCATGTGACCGCGCTGGCGCGGGAGATGGTGGCGCACAAGATGAGGATTCGCGCCAACTGCGCGGCGCGCACCCACGAGAACGACATCCGCCCGATTGCCGAGATCGTGCAGAGCACCGGCCTGCGCATCGAGGCCGCGACCTTTATCGGGTCGAGCCCGATTCGAAGATATACGGAAGGGTGGTCCGACGACTTTCTGTTGAAGACCACCGAGAAGGCGGTGAAGTATGCGGTTTCGCTCGGCCTCGACGCGATGTATGTGACCGAAGATACCAGCCGCTGCGATCCGGAGACAGTGAAGCGGTTGTACGCCACCGCGATCAGTTGCGGGGCCAAGGCCATCGTGATTTGCGACACCGCCGGGCATGCCACGCCGATGGGCGCATGGGCGCTGGTGCGGTTTGTAATCGAGGAAGTGGTGAAACCTTCCGGCGAGACCATTCGCGTGGACTGGCACGGGCATAGCGACCGCGGGCTCGCGATCGCCAATTCGATGGCGGCGTTAATTGCCGGGGCGAACTGCGTTCATGGGTGCGCGATTGGATTAGGGGAGCGTGTCGGCAATACGCAGATCGATCAGATGCTGGTGAATCTGAAGCTGATGGCGATCGCTCCTTGGGATACGCAGGATCTGACCCAGTTGAAGCACTATTGCCAGGCGGTGTCGCGGGCTACGGGAGTGCCCATCCCGGCGAATTACCCGGTGGTGGGCGAAGATGCGTTCCGCACGGCTACCGGGGTGCACGCGGCTGCGATCATCAAGGCTTATCGCAAGAACGACGTGGTGCTCGCCAACACGGTTTACTCGGGCGTGCCTTCGCATGTCTTCGGGTTGGAGCAAATCATCGACATCGGTCCGATGAGCGGGAAGTCGAATGTGCTGTTCTGGCTGGAGCGCCGCGGGATTGCGGCGAGTGATGACCTGGTGGAGCGCATCTATCAGCGCGCCAAAGCCAGCGATCATACGCTGAGCGACGCTGAGGTGGTGGAGTGTTTGCCGGCGGCGGTGAGGCCGAGTTAGGCGTTTCCACGCGGGTTGCGGTAGGAGAGAGATCCCTCGCCCCGCGGAAGTGCGCGGGGCTTCGGGATGACGCAACATTTTGAACGTACGCACTTGTGTCTATCTCTATGCGGCATGCGATTCTGGGGGCTGGCGGGGTGGGTGGGTTGATTGGTGCTTGCCTGGCCCATGCTGGGGACTTGGTCACGCTGGTGGTGCGGCGCGAAACGCTGAACCGATATCCCTCGCAACTTCGGTTGGAGAGTGGGTTCGGCAATATCGCGGTCGAGGTTGCGGTGGCTGCGGAAGTGCCTAGCGTGGATGCGCTTTGGATTACGGTGAAGGCTACGCAGTTGGATTCGGCGCTGGAGGCTTATCGAAATCCTGATTCGGCGCAAGCCATCGTTCCCCTGCTGAATGGAATTGATCATGTCGCCTTGCTGCGCGCCAGATACGGCGCTGGGCGGGTGATTCCGGCTACGATTGCGGTGGAAACCGAGCGCGTGGGCTGGGGGCACGTTGTGCATCGATCTCCGTTTGCGCGGTTGAGTGTGTTGTCGGCCGGGCGCGATCGGCTTAGGAGCGCTGTCGATGCCTTGCAGCAGATCGGCTTTGAATGCCGCTGGGTCGACGATGAACCCACTTTGATGTGGGGGAAGTTGGTGTTTCTGGCTCCGTTTGCGCTGAGCACAACCGCGGCGGATAAAACCACGGGCGAGATCCTTGCCTATCCTGAGTGGAGGAAGCTGGGACTGGACTGTCTTCGGGAGGCCTGTGCTGTGGCGATTGCCGAGGGCGCGAAAGTTGATGCCGAGGCTGTGATTGCCGGGGTCATGAAGATGCCGGGCAACATGCGCAGCTCGATGCAGAAAGATGTGGAGCAACATAAGGCTCCGGAGTTGGATGCCATCGCTGGGCCGATCTTGCGGGGCGCGCGGCGCCATGGGATTGACGTTCCTGCTACGAAGAAATTGCTGGCTGCGGTGGAGCTGCGCGCGCGGGCTTGATCTGGACGAAAATTTCTTGGATCGATCTGGTCATATGTCTGGAATCAGTTACTTGCCGATAGCGCCTTCCTCTGAGTCCGCCCAAAATATTGATGGCAAAGAATCACATCGGCTTTTCCAGGCTTCACAAATACTCCGCGTGAATGCCCCACACACATGGCGATTTTGCAACACTTACCATTGCAGCCAGCAAGCAGCGAGGCTCGCGACCACGGACGTTATTAGCGGGTACTCCGTCCACTTCTGGACACGAGTTCGCGTGAACAATAAGCACAAGAACAAGAGTGCGACTGCAAGCAGCGTTAACGCGATCATCTCGTTGTGAGTGTGGCGAATCAGTTCAGACTGAGCATGCTGGAGTCCTGCGAGCTGCCTGTCGCAGTCTTCCTGAATCTGGCACGCAACCCCGGTTACATTCAGGAAGGCATTTGTCGGGCGGCGTAGCCACTTGAGCGCTACGAGCAGGCACACGGGAACGGCAATACCCAAGAGTCCAGAAATCCCTTCCAGACGGCTGTACGGTGAATCTGACATTACCTCGCATATACGCTGACCTTGCTGGATGAGTCAACTGTCGAAATCAGATGGGATTACACACGGGAACGGCAATACCCAAGAGTCCAGAAATCCCTTCCAGACGGCTGTACGGTGAATCTGACATTACCTCGCATATACGCTGACCTTGCTGGATGAGCCAACTGTCGAAATCAGATGGGATTACACGCAATATAAAAAGGCGCCCACATTGCGGTAAGTTGAGATTGTTGAGATCACCACTTACCGAAAGGAGCGCTGTTATGAAGCAAGAGAAGTATATCGGCATGGATGTTCACCACGCAACGATCGCAGTTGCGGTTAGGGATAGCATGGGCAAGCTGATTATGGAATGCATTCAGCGCGTGCTTCAAAACGACGGCAGTGCTGCGCGAGATGAGCGAGTATTGCCTTTTCTCGGTGCCGAATCTTTAACAATTGCTAAGGTATGCAGGTTATGCAGCACGTGACGGCGACCAATGGTGCGACGACCGCTGGTTGGGGCAATAGCAAGGGCGTAAACACGAAGGGAGGGCGGATGAAAGGGAAAAGCGAAGAGCGGAGCGCATAAGTTGGGCGTATAAACGAAGCAGAATGCGAGAGCACTCTTGTGTCTGTTAACCGTGACAGTAAGCAGACAGAAACACTCAAAAACACGCGTCTTTATTGAGCTTTATCGCATTTCGACAGTATTGTAAGATGACGCCATACTTCCCATGAGCCCTAATCCTCCGCGCGCGGATTTGCCGGATGTTGCGCCTACGGTGCAGCAGGATGTGGCCCGGCTGGCGGCTGCGCCGGAGGTGCGGTCGGCGTTTAACTGGCTGCGCTTGCAGGAGCCGCAGTTTGCGCAGTGGCAGATGGAGATGGCGCGGATTGGGGCGCCTCCTTTTGGGGAAGGGGCGCGCGCGGCTTGGCTGGCGGAGCGCTTTCGCGAAGTCGGGCTGGATGACGTGCGCATCGACGATGTGGGGAACGTGTTTGGTATTCATCCCGGATTTGGGCCGCGCTATGTCGCTCTGAGCGCGCACATTGATACGGTGTTTCCGGCGGGGACGCCGTTGAATATCCGGCAGCAGGGCAGCCGGTTGTTTGGGCCTGGAGTTTCGGACAACGGAGCTGGGGTTACGGCGATGCTGGCGATTGCGGCGTTGCTGCGCTCGGTGCGGCTGCGGCATGCGCTGCCGTTTGTGTTTATCGGGAATGTGGGAGAAGAGGGTGAGGGCGATCTGCGCGGGATGCGGCATATTTTTTCTACGCCGCGGTGGAAGGATGCGATCGCTTACAGCGTGGTGTTGGACGGCGCTGGGGCCGATACGATCGTGGCCGAGGCTTTGGGCAGCCGGCGCTTTGAGGTGATTGTGCGCGGGCCGGGCGGGCATTCCTGGAGCGACTTTGGAGCGCCGAATCCGATTGTGATTTTGGCTAAGGCGATCGAGACCTTTACTTCTACTCCGGTCCCGACCGCGCCTAAGACGACTTTCAATATTGGAGTGATTCGCGGGGGCACTTCGGTGAATTCGATTCCGGAGTCGGCGAGCATGAAGGTGGATATCCGGTCGACTTCTATGACGGAGATGGAGCGACTGGAGCAGAATTTGCGGCTGGCGCTGAGTCGCGCGGTGGAGGATGAGACGCTGGCGGCGGAGATGCGCTCTCCGCTGCAGAAGCGGCCGGCGGGGGTGAGTTGCGAGGTGGTGGCGATTGGGAATCGTCCCGCGGGGGAGTTGGCGGTGGGGGCGCGGATTTTGCATGTGATCCGTGCGGTCGATGCGCAGTTGAATAATGCGGCGGCCGTGCAGCGGGCTTCGACCGATGCGAATATTCCGTTGTCGTTGGGGTTGGAGGCGGTGGCGATTGGGGGCGGAGGGTCGGGCGGCGGGGCGCACACGTTGCAGGAGTGGTTCGATGGCAATGGGCGGGAGTTGGGGTTGAAGCGGGTTTTGCTGACGTTGTTGGCGCTGGCGGGGGCTGGGGAATGAGAGGATTCCCGGCGTTGCAGGCAGCAGGGTGGAACAGATGTTTGAGGAACGCCTACGGTCCCTTGGGGACTTGTTGTCCAATTCCGTGCTTTCCCGGCACCGCCGTGCCGGGCTTTTCCATACCGTCACTTCGCGACTGGGCTCTCGTTGTGTTGATGTCCGTTGCCGTCTGCAGCGGTCAGACATTCGCTCAAAATGCTCCCGCTCTTTCAGAGCCCAGGCCTAAAGCCGATGTCATTTTCATCCATGGCAATGTTTACACTGGCGTGCCCTCTAACGATCGGTTCAGTTCTGTCCTGCGCGAGGAGGCGATTGCGGTGCGCGGGGAGTGCATTGAAGCGGTGGGCAAGAATTTGGATATCGAGAAGCTGAAGGGGCTGCAGACTCAGGTAGTCGATCTGGGCGGGCACTTTGTGATGCCGGGATTTAATGATGCGCATTTGCATCTGGCCGACGCGGGGTTGTGGAAGTTGAGCGTCGATTTGACCGGGGTGAAGACGCTGGACGAATTTCGCGAACGCTTGCGCGCCAAGGTGGACGCGGCGAAGGGCGATGAATGGATTCTTGGCGGCGGTTGGGACGAGACTTTGTGGCCGGTCGCCGTTTTGCCCAGCCGGGGGGATTTGGACGAGGTTTCGGGCGGACATCCGGTGTTTCTGGATCGGGTGGATGGGCATCTTGCTGTGGCGAATACGCGGGCTTTGCAGTTGGCGAGCGTTACCTCGGCTAGCCGCGATCCGCAGGGCGGGCGCATTGATCGCGATTCGAATGGGCAGCCTACCGGAATTTTGCGGGATGCGGCAAAGGGTGCGGTGCGGGCGGTGATTCCGGCGCCGACGCGGGAGAAGCGGCGACAGGGAATTGAAGTGGCTTTGGCCGATCTGGCGGAGCATGGCGTGACTTCGGCGCAGGATTATTCGCCAGCCTCGGTAAACTTTCAGATTTATGAAGAGCTGGAAAAAGAGGGCAAGCTCACCGCGCGGGTTTCGGAGTGGCTGCCGTTTAATGAGTCCGTCGAAGAGTTGAAGGCGAAGCGGGATTCGCATCCGCAGTCGGATTTGATGCTGCACACTGGAATGCTTAAGGGTTTTATGGATGGATCGCTGGGCGGGCACACGGCGGCTCTGATCGAGCCCTATGCGGATGATCCGAAGAATTCTGGTCTGCCGCAGTATGAAGCGGCCAAGTTGAATGAGATGGCGAAAGAGCGGGTGCTGGCGGGCTTTCAGCTTGGCTTTCACGCGATCGGCGACAAGGGTGTGGAGATGGCGCTCGATGCTTTTGCGGAAGCCGAGAAGGCCGCGCGCGAGCAGAAGGTGAAGGCGGCGAATGGTGGCGACGATTATCGGCTGCGCATTGAGCATGCGCAGGTGACGACTCCGGCGGAGATTGCGCACTTCAAGGAATTGAAGGTGATTGCTTCGATGCAGCCGAGCCACGTGCTCACCGACATGCGCTGGGCGCAGGATCGGCTGGGGGCTCAGCGGGCGGCGACTTCTTATGCCTGGGCTGATTTTTTGCATAAGGGAGTGGCGCTGGCTTTTGGGACGGATTATCCGGTCGAGCCGATGACGCCGTTTCGCGGACTCTATGCGGCGGTGACGCGCAAGAGCGAGGATGGGCGGCGGGAATATTTTCCCGAGCAACGGCTGAGCCTGGAGCAGGCGATTGCGGCTTACACGACGGGATCGGCCTTTGCGGAGTTTGAGGAGAAAGAGAAAGGCAAGCTGGTGCCGGGTATGCTGGCGGATTTCGTGGTGCTGGATCGCGATGTTACCGCGGCTTCGCCGGAGAAAATGCTGGGGACCCGGGTGCTGCGGACCGTGGTTGGGGGGAAGACGGTTTGGGAGGCAAGGTGAGAGCCGGCCTGAGGAGTTCTCGTGGCACGTACCTCGGGGCTAAAGCCCGGAATCAGTGGAGCCTTGACCGCAGCGCTTGAAGCGCTGCGCCACCCAAGGGCGATAGGCCGTTCGGCGAGGCGATGAATCGAGCGATGAGCCGAGTGCGGGGGTTCTTCGCTTCCTCAGATGACAGTCTGTTGCTCGGGAGGTCGTGAGGAGAGGGACACACGCGAGTCCTTTGCTCTCTCCGGGGTCGGTCGAGCTGCGCCTCTCCCGCGACAGCCGAGGCGGCTCTCTCCACATGGGCTTCTTCAAAGAAGCATCTCCAAAAGCTCCATAGGAACATCTCCACTTGGCATCTCAACGGAGGCCTACGGAGGCATCGCCGCTCTCATTCGCGTCCTGATAAACGGGTATAATTGGGAGTTCATCGCATTTTGGAGGAAGTTGACTTATGGATTCGCGGGCAATTTGGGCGCGCCTAAAGGCGCGGCGCTGGATTTATTCGTTCAGCATTGTGACTACGCTGGCGCTGGGCATTCTGATTGGCACGGTGGTGTCGTATGGAGTGAAGGGCAAAGAGGGGCAGAAGGCTTCCGACGCTACCCCGCTTACTGTGCCGTCGCCCAAGCAGATGTCGAATGCGTTTGCGCAGATTGCCAAGCAGTTGGGGCCGAGCGTGGTCAATATTAATACCGAGTCGACCATCAAGAGTCCGCACCGGCAGCGCCGGGGGCTGCAGCAGGGTCCCGACGACGATGACAATGGCGGCGGTGGCGGCGGAATGGACGACTTCTTCAACCATTTCTTTGGCGGACCGGGAGGCCAGGGTGGGGGGGGCGGCGATGGCTCGATTCGCGAGCGCTCGCTGGGGTCGGGCGTTATTGTCGACCCGAAGGGTTACATCGTGACCAATCGCCACGTGGTGGAAAAGGCGGATCGTATTCGAGTGCGGCTGCAGGATGATCCTCCGGGCGTGCAACATGATGCCAAGGTGATTGGAGTGGATCAGGAGACCGATCTGGCGGTGATCAAGATCGATATGGATCGCGCGGTGCCTTCGGCGAAGCTGGGCAACTCCGACAGCATGGAAGTCGGGGACTGGGTGCTGGCGATCGGCAGTCCATTTGGGCAGGTGGGCACCGTGACTGCGGGCATTGTTTCCGCCAAGGGACGGGACATTGTGCCGGGGCGGCAGTTCCAGACTTTCATTCAGACCGATGCCGCGATCAATCCGGGGAACTCGGGTGGTCCGCTGGTGAATATGGATGGAGAGGTGATCGGCATCAACACGGCGATTCTCAGCGAAACGAATGCTTATGCGGGCGTGGGCTTTTCGCTGCCTTCGAATACGGTGGTGCAGGTATACAACCAGCTGATTGGGCCGGAGCACCGGGTGGCCCGCGGCTCGATTGGAATTCAATTCAATTCGGTGGAGAATCCGGCGATCGCGCGGGTCTACGGGGCCGGGAATGGCGTGACGGTGGCTAGCGTGGTGGCGGGCAGTCCCGCGGATCAGGCGGGGTTGAAGGTGGGCGATACCATCATCACGGTCGATGGCAAGAAGGTGACCAAGGGCAACGAGTTGGTTTCCGAAATTGCTGCGCGCCGGCCGGGAGCGAAAGTGGTGCTGGGCTTCCTGCGCAATGGCAAACAGCAGGAGACGACCGTAACGATCGCCGACAGAGCCAAGCTATTTGCGGCGCGCTTGAATGAAGACGATAACGGCGGCGACGAGAGCACTCCCAAGCAGAGCAAGTTTGGGGTGACGGTGAAGAAACTCACCTCGGAGCAGGCCGAACGGCTGGAAATGCCCGAGGGCAAGGGCGTGGTGGTGGTCGATGTGAAGACGGGATCGTTTGCGGAGGATATTAACTTAAGCCGAGGCGACTTGATTTTGGAGGTCAACAAACAGCCGGTGAACAGCGAGAGTGAGTTCGCCAAGATCGAATCGAGTTTGAAGAGTGGCCAGGATGTGGTGTTCCTGGTGCGTCCGCGAGGCGCGACGCAGCAGGATGGAACCGTGTTTCTCGCGGGGACACTTCCGTAACCTCGGATCGGACCCAGCGGGAACTGGCATTGCCTCCTTTTAGGGAGGATGATTACGATGCTGGCTTTCGCTGGGTTTGTTTTTTTTGCGCGCGGGCGCTTCGGCGGCCGAGCGAACCAAATCGACCTCGATGCGGCAGCGCCTGTAGGTCTGGATCTCGAACGCGAATGCTGCGGTATGCCTGAAGGCACACCCTGATGCGAATCGCGGATTTCTTCCGCGGCGAAGAAGTCGGGTTAATTTGGAGCGATTTTCGGCGCGGCCTGAAACCGCGCCCTTTCTAAAGATGGGTGTGACGTTGGGACCAGTCGAGGGGCGATGGAAAATCCGATGTGGAAGCTTGGCCGCAGAGTGCTTGTTGGCGGTGGTGTGTGGGTTTTCTGTCCTGAGCGCGGGCGCGCAGTCTGCGAGTTCGGATGGGACTGCGCGCCAGCAGGCTGCGAATCCAGCGGCTACGAAGGCCAAATCAAATCCAGCGAGTGCCGGTAAAGCTCATACTTCAACTCGCACGGCGGCGCAGAGTGTTTCCGCGTCCGCATCTCAAAGCCGGAGCGCGAAAGCGGCCAGCGCGCGCGCCAGCACGAGCAAAGGCCGTAAAAAGAAGACGGCGCGCGGGCAGCAGAAGATCGATGCCGAGCGGGCGCAGGCGATTCAGCAGGCGCTTATCCGCGAGCATTATTTGAGCGCCGATGCGGCGGGAAGCTGGAACCAGGCCAGCGAAGACGCCATGCGGAAGTATCAGGCGGATCATGGCTGGCAGTCGAAGACGGTGCCGGATTCGCGCGCGTTGATCAGCCTGGGGCTGGGTCCGAGCCACGATCACTTGCTGAATCCGGAGAGCGCGATGACTACCGGCCCGGATACATCGCATGCGGGGTCGGTGAGTTCTTCGACGCAGAGTCCGGTGTCGCACAGCGCCGATCCTGGGGCTCGCATCGATACGAAGTCGGCCGCGCCTGCGGCTGCTCCCGGGCACGATTCGGCGGGGCCGCAGTAGAGTGGCTAGCAATGAGTAGTTGGCCATTCGCCAATGCCGTCATCGCGGCTCCCTCGTCTCCGGCAATGTTCCCGCTTATCAATAAAGCAGCTTTCTATGCCCTTCCCGCCAATGGCTAACTTGCCAAGTGCTGCTGTTCCGCTACTTGCCTTGCGCTTTGCGGTAGCTGCCTAGCACGGGACGGGGAAAATAGGGGAGGGGCTGCGAGTTCAGGATGGCTTGGGGGTTGCTCTCGACCAAGGCCTCGGCGACTTCGTGACCGCAGATTTCGGCGGCGGCATCGCGGGCGGTGGAGAGTATGGGGATGCGCTTTGCGGTGTCGTGGGCGTCGGTGGCCAGGATGTGAACGACATCGTGCTCGAGCAGCCAGCGCGCGGCCTTGCCGGAGCGCTCGCCCCAGAAGCCGGTCAACGCAGAGCCGGTCACTTGAATCACGCAGCCCTGCTCGGCCCACTCAACTACTCGTTGCAGATTCTCACGCACGATGGGATTGCGTTCGGGATGCGTGATCACGGAGGTGATGCCGCGGTCGCCCAATTGCGTGAAGCAGTCGGTGGTTTGCGGCGGGACGCTGTAATTACTTAGCTCGACCAGCATGTAGTGCGTGTTGGCGATGGCGTAGCGCGCGGGGTTGGCGAGTACGTCCTGCAGATTGTCGTAAGAGAGATGGAAGTCGCAGCCTAGGCTTAGGGTTAAGGCGTTGCCAATCAGTCCCTGCAGGTGGGTGACTAATCCCTGAAGATATTCGCGGTCGTAGTGGTAGCGGTCGTTGGCGTGGGGAGTGGCGACCTGATGGGTGATGCCATCGGCGGCGGCCATTTGGCACATGGCAACCGACATCTCCCAGGACTTGGAGCCGTCGTCTACTTCGGGGAGGATGTGGGAGTGAATGTCGAACACGTTGGCAAAAATCTGATTTGATTTAAGCAGATTCTTGGGGAAAGAGAAAGTGCCGATGGGACGTGGTTGTGGCTCAATTCGAATTGTTCGGCTTAAAGCGCGGGGGCATCCTGAGTGCAGCCGTTTTTCAGGCGGAACGAAGGATCTCCCACTGGTCGGAGCGGTGGAGATACCCTTCGGCTTCGCTCAGGGCAGGCTCTCGCGCGGCTGAGGTACGCCCCGTTTCGGGATAACCGCCGGGTAGAGAATTTCGTTCCCACTGATCCATCGCCCCGGATGCAGACCCAGGGCTTTTTCGGGCGGAGGTCGCGGAGAAAAGCCGCAGAGGTCGCGGAGAAAACCTTTGCGGCTTCTTGAGTCTACATTTTCTGTCGCTACTTGGACGGCAGGTAACTGAGGTCGGGACGGAATTGCAGGATCTCGCTGGTTTCTTTTTCCACCGAATGGTCGATTCGTTCCACGATGGAATCGGCTTCCGATTGTCCAAAGGCTTCTTTGAGCATGTCGCGGAAGGGCTTTACGTTGGGATTGTCGTCGAAGTCGGCGTAGCTTTTGCGCGGCAGGGCGAGGACGAAGAGGCCGGTGGGGCCTCCGCTGACGAGTTGATACCATTCGTAGTTAACTGGCCATTTGGTTTTCTCTGAGGCGTCGTGGACGCGAGTGATGGCCGAGCGGAAATCCGCCTCTTTGCCGTAGCGCACCTGGAAGGTGAAAAGCTCGGTGAATTTGCTGGGCATCATGTCGCCGTTTGGGTTGCTGATTTTGGGCATGAACTCGTAGTAGCGAAGAGTCATGGACTCGACGTAGGCGCCCATGAGTTTTTGGTATTCGGCTTCGTCGGCCTCGTCGGAGACGGAGGGCTTGTCGAGAGTCGCCCAGTGCTGGCCGAAGCGGCCGACCAGGAAAGCTCCGGTGTTGTCGCCGGTGAGGGTTTGCCAAACAAATAGCGGCACGGTGTCGTTCTGCTGTTTGTGCCAGGCGGCTTTTTGTTTTCTGCCGGCCTCGTATTGCGGTTGAGTTCCGTTTTTTAATTTCTGCAATTCGACGCCGGCCAGAGTGCCGGGTTTATCTTTATTCTGATCCTGCGCGGCGAGCGAGCAGGCTGCGAACAACAGGATGCCGAGAGCCGATAGCAGCTGATTGCGTTTCATAGTTTCCTCTTTCCTTCAGGTTTCGTGATTCCCACACTTCAAACCGCACAGGCATGCCCCTGGTCGGCTTGGCTTGCGAAGTCAAGTTCCGGTTAGGGGGCGCCTGGAGCGTGGATGGAAGGACCCGAGCATGGTACATGATTTTGCCTGGGGGCGTTGGGAAATTGGACAATGCAGGCGGCTACCAGATCGAGGCGCCCCCGACTTGCGGATTTCGCGATCGGCGGTGATTAGCGGAATGCCTTCGACCAACGCGAGGGCTGCGAGGCGGCGGCGCTACTGTTTTGGCGCAGGACATTAGAAAGGAGACTGCCTGTATCTTTCGCGGATGAAATCTGCGATTCCCGCGTAGGCAGTGGACAGGATTTTTTCATCCGGCAGAAACACGATGCGGAAGTGCTGCGTACCAGGCTTTTGGCCGAAGCCGGAGCCGTGGACGACCATGACGTGCTTCTGGCGGATTAATTCTTTGACGAAGACTTCGTCGCTCTCGGGGATGTCGATTCTGGGGAAGGCGTAGAAGGCGCCGCGCGGGACTACGCAACTCATGCGCGGCGTGGACTCGCACCATTTCTGGGTTAGGTCGCGGCGGGAGCGGAGTTTGCGTTGCACTTCTAGGAGGTGGTCCTGCGGGCCTTCTAAGGCGGGCTTGATGGCGTATTGCTCGGGGTGGTTGGCCGAGAGGCGCGCCCGCAGCAGGCGGTGAATGCCTTCGGTGTAGGGCTTGATGGCGGCGGCGTCGCCGGAGGCAATGCCCCAGCCAATGCGCCATCCTGGGACCAGATAATTTTTTGACATGCCGCCGAAGGTGACGCAGGGGACGTCTGGCGCGAGGGCGGCGAAGGCCAGGTGCGGCGTGCCGTCCAAGATGAGTTTGTCGTAGATCTCGTCGGAGAAGACTACCAGGTTGTGGCGGCGGGCTAGTTCGGCGATTTGCTCCAACATCTTCTGCGAGCACAACGAGCCGGTGGGATTATTCGGGTTGATCAGCACGATGCCGCGAGTGCGAGGAGTTAGCTTGCGTTCGATGTCGGCCAGCTCGGGCTGCCAGGCGTCTTCTTCGTTCAGGTCGTAGGCGTTGAGGGCTATGCCTAGCTTGCATAGCACTGCGGAGTAGAGCGGGTAGTCGGGCTTGGGGGTGAGGATGTCTTCGCCGGGATTGACTAGGGCTGAGATGCAGAGATCGACGGTTTCGCTTACGCCGGAGGTTACGAAAACATCCTGCACCGTGGTAAGGCCTTTGCGTTGGGCTTCGCCGCGGATGGCTTCTAACGCTTCGGGAATGCCTGGGCTGGGCGCGTAGCCGTTTTTGCCCTCGCGCATGGCTTTGTAGACGGCGTCGACGATGTGGGCTGGGGTTTGGAAGTCGAAGTTCAGCGGATCGCCTACGTTTAGGGGGAGAACTTTGTGGCCTTGTTGAGTCACTTCGTCGGCTACTGACGCCAGGTCGCGGATGGCGTAGCGGACGTTTTCCAGGCGTTTCGCGGGAGCGATTTCGTGAACTTTGATGGTGGGCATTCAGAGCAAACCTTTAACGCACGGGTTTCAGAGGCTTCACCGGGTAATACTACTTCTTCTGCGAGAAAATTTGGAGGGCGGCGGTGCCACTCGATCCTCACAGTAACGATGCCCGGAGATCCCTCGCACGCTGGTGAAAGCGCGGGGCTTTGATGACGTCTTCGGAGAAGTAGCGGTTGGATTCCGCAGACTGCACCCGCCATCAAATATCAAATTTCCGGCTTAGTATTCGCTCTTGCCCGATCCTGCCAACGCGTCGATTAAGGCGGCGCCTTGCGGGCTGCCCCATCCTGTCACTAGGTCGTAGGCCGATACGGCGGTGTAGCCTCCGTTGCTGCCGCTGGTGATGTCGTGGAAGTCTGCGTCGTAGGTCGAGCCTACTCCCAGCGCGTAGATGGCCGGGTTTAGAAAGCCTAGCGTCGAACCGCCGTTGGATAGGGATTGTTCGTTGGCCATGGCGATGAAGCTGGCCCATTGCGGGGCGGCGAAGCTGGTGCCGCCGTTGCCTCCGCTGCATCCGCTGTCGTAGCAGCTGTATTGGTTGGTGTTGGCTTCGGCGACAACGTCGGGATAGTTGCGCAGGGTTTTTGAGGCGTGATTCTGCGCCGTGATTACGCCGGCGAGTTGCTGATAGCTGGGAATCGCAATTCCATTTTTCGAGGGGCTGCCGGCGCTGCCGCTCCAGCCGGTTTCCGATTTCCATGCGCCGCCGGGGCTTACGGTGTTGATGTCGGTGCCGCCTACGGCTGTGATGTAGGGATCGTCGGCGGGCCACACAACGTCGCCGGGAGTGCCGGAGCCGCTGTCCCCGGTGGCAACGAAGACGCTCTGGCCTTGCATCGCCATTTCCATAAAGATGGGGTCCAGGGTGCTCTCGTTGTCGGTCCATCCCCAGGAGCAGCTTAGGGTCTTGGCGGTGTTGTCGACGGCCATCTGGTTGAAGATGGAGGCGTCTTTACGGCCCACGTAGACGAGGACTTCTTTGAGCCCCGGGGCCATGCCGATGGCCATTTCGATGTCGATGACTTGTTCGCTATCGTCGCAGGTGGAGGGCGGACATTTCAGGCTGATGCCGTTGAGCGATACGCCTTTTACTTTTACGGTGATGGTCTGCTTAAGATTCTTGAAATAAGCTTTTACGTCGGCGGTGTTGTAGCCGGCGAATTCGAAGAGGCCGACGGTTTGTCCCTGGCCGGTGAGCGGGCCGGAGCCGTAGTAGGCCTCACGCATGTCGCTGGCGACATATTGGCCGCCGGGGCCGGAGCCGGTCTTGCCGACGGCGCTTGCTTCTGCGGTTCGTTGGGAGGAGCGGATGTTTTTTGCCCGCGGAAGCGTGAAGTTATCCAGGCCGGAGATATGCAGGACTGGCGCGGCTAGAGCGAGCGACGGTTCGCGGTCGGGCGCGAAAAATGTGCGGCTCTCGGTGGGATGCTGATACTGGTTGAGCGTAACGTTGAAGGCCTTTTCGACGTTCGCCGCGGGACCTTCGATGTCTAGGACCAGGCGGTTGGCGGGGGTGTCGATGATGTCGAGGCCATTGGCTCGCGCGAAATTTATCGCCGCCGCATAGTCAGCCTCGGTGGGGCCGAATCTCGCGGTGAATTCTTGCACGCTTAGGTATTGATGGAAGCTGGGGCTTTGCGGGTCGTAGAGCCGCTGCAAGAGATCTTCGAGTTCGGCTTGATTGCGCAGGGGTAGAGAGACGGCGAGACTTAGACGCTGGTCGCTGGGAACGTGGCCGACCAGCGGGGCGATTCCCGTGAGGACTGCTGCGGGAACGTGCGTGGTCTGCGTGGGCCGCTGGGCTTGGGCTGTGGCTAGAAAAAGTGCGGACACGCACAGCAGGTTCGCCGCCGCGGACTTCACTTTCATATCAATGTCTTCCCCGTCCGACAGGGTACAACGCTCGACGGGTCAGCGACAACAGATGAAAGGCTCTGGCGAAATGTGAACGACAAGCGAACACCTTTAACACAGGGGACACAGAGGAGCACAGGGCAGATCTACACCTGAATGCTGGATTAGTCCGCTCTGTCGATCTGGGCTTTCTGCAGCTTGTCCGAATAATCGACGTAGACCGACTTCCACTCGGTGTAGAAATCGATCGCGCCGATGCCGCCTTCGCGGTGGCCGTTGCCTGTCGCCTTCGTTCCTCCGAAGGGAAGATGAACTTCGGCGCCGATGGTGGGGGCGTTGATGTAGGTGATGCCGGCGTAGAGGTCGCGAATGGCGGCGAAGGCTTTGTTCACGTCTTTGGTGTAGAGGGCGGAGGACAAGCCGTACTCGATGCCGTTGGCGATTTCGACGGCGTCGTCTAGATCGTCACATGGAATGATTGAGACTACGGGGCCGAAGATTTCTTCTTGCGCGATGCGCATCATGGGGTCGACGTCGGTGAAGACGGTCGGCTCCATGAACCAGCCGTATTGGTAGTCGCCTTTGTCAAGGCGATTGCCGCCGCAGAGTCGCTTTGCGCCTTCGTTCTGGCCGATCTCCACGTAGCTTAGGTCGGTCTGGAGTTGCTTTTCGTTGATGGCTGGTCCCATCTCTACGGTCTCATCGAGGCCGTTGCCTACTTTTAGTTTCTTGGCGCGGGCCACGTAGCGCTCTACAAATTCGCGGTAGACCCCTTTCTGCACGATGATGCGACTGGTGGCGGTGCAGCGCTGGCCGGTGGTGCCGAAGCCTCCCCAGAGTCCGCCTTCGATGGCTAGGTCGAGATTCGCGTCGTCGAGGACGATCATGGGATTCTTTCCGCCCAGTTCAAGGGAGCAGTGTTTGAAAGTCTTGGCGGCGATGCCCCCGATGATGCGGCCTACGGCGGAGGAGCCGGTCAGCGAGATGGCGCGGACGTCGGGGTGATCGGCCAGGGGCGTGCCTACTTCGGGGCCGAAGCCGGCTACGATGTTGATTACGCCCTTTGGCAGGCCGGCATCGGTCAGTGCGCGGACCAGATTAAAAGTGGAGAGCGGAGTGTCTTGCGCGGGCTTGATGACGCACGTGTTGCCGCAGACGATGGCCGGGAGCAGCTTCCAGGACGAGATGGCCATGGGGAAATTCCAGGGCGTGATCATGCCGCAGACGCCGATGGGCTGGCGCACGGCCATGGCGAACTTATTGGGCATTTCCGAGGGCACGGTAGGGCCGAAGAGGCGGCGGCCTTCTCCGGCGTTGTAGTAGGCGGCGTCGATGGCCTCCTGCACGTCGCCGCGAGTTTCGGCCAGGACCTTGCCCATTTCGCGAGTCATCTCGCGAGCGTAATCTTCTTTGCGCTCGATCAAAATCTCGGCGGCGCGGAATACGATCTCGGCGCGGCGCGGGGCTGGGACCAGGCGCCACTTGGCGAAGGCGCGCTTGGCGGCATCGACGGCGGCGTCTACGTCGGCCTTCGCCGATTTCTGGAAGATGCCGACTACGTCGCGGGTGTCGGCGGGATTGCGGTTTTCGAACGTCTCTCCGGTGGAGGAGTCGACCCACTCGCCATCGATGAAGTTCTTGAAAATCTTCGTGGGCTGGTGGCTTAGGGTCGCGGGGGTGGGAAGGGTGTCGGTGGCCATGATTGCTCCTTAAGTTCTCAAGCTCTTGAGTTCTTACTCTTTATGAATGCCTGGATATTGATGCTACAGGGGGTGGGGAGGGTGCGGCAAGGCGGGGGCGGGCTTCGCCCGGGCTTCGGCCTTGGGCTTAATTCTTACTGCATCGCTTAGTATCGTCGTCTGGATCCCGGCTGCCAGCTGTTTTGCGGAGGGCGTCAACATCTGCGATGTCTTGTGGCCGCTCCACACGATCTGGCGCACTTCGACACCGGATTACAAGAAGATCAATTCTGACCAGTATGCGGGAGACCGAAGTCAGATACTGGCCATTCACGGAGGGCTTGAAATGAAGATTCTTGTAACCGGCGGTACCGGCCACATTGGGTCGCAGGTGATCACGGAACTGGTCAAACGCGGCGCGACCGTCCGCGCTTTGGTTCGCAAACAGGAGGCGTCAACAACCCTGCCGAAAGGAGTCGAGGTCTTCCTGGGAGATCTGCTCGACCCGGTCGCGGTAGGTAAAGCACTCGATGGAATCGAGAAGCTCTATTTGTTGAATGCTGTCGTTGCCGATGAGCTGACGCAGGGGCTCATGGCGTATGACCTGGCAAAAAAGCTTAAGCTCAAGCAGATCGTGTATCACTCGGTTTTCAAGGTGGAGGAGTTCAAGGATGTTCCTCATTTTGCCGCCAAGCTTGCCATCGAGAGCGCTCTGCGTGAGTTCGATCTCCCCTTCACCGTCATTCGGCCGAATTACTTCTTCCAGAACGACATTTCATTGAAGGACGCGTTGACGAAGGCCGGCACATATCCCATGCCTCTCGGAGCACCTGGCGTTTCTGCTGTAGACACGCGTGACATCGCTGAAGCCGCCGCCATTGCTTTGACTAGCGACGGGCATCTGGGCAAGACCTACAACCTGAACGGTCCGGAGATTCTGAGTGGCAAGAAGGTTGCGTCGATCTGGAGCGGGCTGCTGGGCAAGGAGATCCGTTATCCGGGCGAAGACTTGGATTCCTTTGAAGAACAGACGCGGCAGAGTGCACCGTCCTGGTCGGCATTTGACATGCGTATGATGTTCCAAGGTTATCTGGAACGCGGGTTCGTGGCGGAGGACGGAGACATTGAGACTCTAACGAAACTGCTTGGCCATCCGCCCCGCCGATACGAGGACTTCGCGCAGGAGACGGTCGATGCGTGGCAGCCAGCAGAGCGGCAACTGCAGCCTGCGTGAGAACCTCGGCCGAGTGTCCCGCCCCGCGTTTCTGGAAGGGCAGATTCCACGTCAAAGGCGGCGGACAAAGCCCTGCGCTGGCCGAAGGAAGCGTGCGCTCCACACGAACTGCTAATTTTAGATGCTGATGTTCACGGCAGGGGCTGGCCCAGCTTGCTTTTCGTTGTTCCGTTTCGTTGTTCCGCGGGCTGCCGCAAAGAGGCTGCCCCATGCTTGCGTCCTTTGCAAGGGTGGGCAGCGATGGCGCAGGAGCGCCGGTCCTCTCCGCTCCGGGAATGCTTCGCAGTTCAGGATCGAATGGGCCGCGCTCTTTTCGCGGAAGTGGGCAAGGATCTCATCGCCGGAGACAGCCTTCACGGGGCCGTTCTATAATTAGGAGCGCAACTTCTGCTCCAGGCGGGTGCCCATTTCCTCTTACTCAAGTGAAACCGTAAAAAGGATGCGCACACGTGTTTCGGTGAAGGATCGGAAGGTCGGCTTTGCGCTTCCGCTTCGACCTGACTGTGCTATATAAAACCAAAGGCCCCACTTCTCGCAAGAACCGCGAGAAACGAGGCAACCCAAGTCTTAGGCGCGATGCCTCATAGCAAGCTGGAGAGGAGTAGAGACATGCGGGGGGAACGGGTCAACCGCTATAGCGGCAGGATTTTGATCCTGCTTTCGCTGACTGCGTTGCTGTGCGTGCTGAGCGGGTACTTTCAGGCGCCGCAAGCGGACGAGGGCTCGGCCGCGCATATCTTTCAGCTTTCGATTGCGGCGCTGCTGCCGACGATTTTGCTCTTCGTTGTCACGGCTGACTGGAAGCATGGTTGGCGCAGTGGGCGGCCTTTGGTTTTTACCGGCGCCGTGGTCACGCTCGCCTTTGCCGCGCTTTATTATCTCGAGCACCGGTTTTATCTCGCGCACTCTCGGTGAACTGGCGGCGGGCGCTCTCTGTAAGACCTCAGGAAATCTCAAAGGCGACGGACATTGAGCGTCCCTTCCACGCGCCGGTACTGCCGGCGAGTGCAGAGGTCCCCTCGGCAAACTCAGGGCAAGCGCTTCGGCCGGAGTCTGGCTTCGCCAGAGACCCCGCTTCCTCGGGATGACAGGGATGTTGGCTGCCTATCTTCTAGTAGCTTGCGTGATTTCGGAGCGGAATACTCAAGCTTTGAGTTTCGTGCCCCTGGGTCTGGACGCAGGCGGTGACCAATCGCATGAAAGGCGCGGGGGCGAAGTTTCGAGGATTGATTCGGCTAAATGCCGTAGTTGACTTCGCGAAGGCCATCTTTGTAGGCTTCGCGGGCAGTCGTGGCTTTGGTGTGCGCGTCTTCTTCGCGGAAGTGGGCGTCGTCCCATTTTTCCATGGCGATCATGGAATGGTCGGCAGTGGCCAAGGCCTCTTCGGCGCGGATGGCGGCGATCCATTCGTCGGTGGCTTGCTTGTAGGCTAGACGGAGGTGGTCGAGCTCGGGGGCGGCCATAGGGATGGAGGGTACCGCCGCGCTGTCTCGCGGTCAATTGCGGGCGGGGAAATTCACGGAAAATTAATAGAGAGGGGAAGGTCGGTGGGGCTCAAAGTGTGCGCAGAAACTCAGGCGCCCCTACGGGACGCGGTTGCTCTTGCGCGCTTTTCCCAGCGCCAAAGGCGCTGGGCTATTATCCGTCGCCCCTCCGGGGCAGTATCTTCGACGACCACCTCCACCGAGGCTCCGACAGGGGGGAATATCATTCTTCCCTCCTGCTTCCTTCTTCCTTCCTGCTCAGGTCTTTCTTCCTGCTTCCTGCGGAAGTCTTTTCTCCCACCTTCCACACTGAAGAAAACTCGACATTTTACAAGCTTCTGACATCCCGAGCGATGGGAGGTTGTAGTGTTTGAGGTGCCGAGGCAGGACTTTGACGGCGAGGCGCGGATTTCACTGGGGAGGGTCAGTCATGAATCGCGCGAATCTTTTTCTTTCGAATCGGGTTCTTTGGCATCGGGTTCATTCGCGTCGGCTTCTTTCGCATCGTTCAGGCGCGGCTCTTCTTATCGGTGCGCTTGGCATTGGCTTGGGCACTCGAAGCGCGGCTCAGTTGCGGCCGCCGGTGGGGCCGGGGAGCACGGTTGTGCACAGCCAATTTGGCGGGCAGATCTTTGGCTTCGACATCGATCAGAACGGCACTGAAGGCGTGCTGAGCGAGGCGCAGGATTTAGGCGGCGGGAAGGTGCTGGCCGCGGTGGAAACCTTCGACCAGGTTTCCGGCAAGATTCTGAAGGTGGTTTCGAAAATCGAGACCAAGGACGATTTTCTGACCTTGGGTATAGTCGGCGGCAGCGTTGGGCTGGTGGAGCGCGAGCACGTGAAGGGTATCTACGTGGTCAAGCGGATTTATGACGAGTTGAATCCGCTGGACGCGAACAAGTTCAGCCTCAATTGGACTCCGCCACTGGCGGCTAACGACATTATTATCGGGCTCAGCCGCGACCAGGCTTCTACCACCACAGCCGTGCTAGCTTTTGAGAATGGCGGGAACGATTCCACGTTTGTGTTTGGTTCCAACGTGGGCGCGAATACTTTCGAGCCTGTAATTACTCTGACCGACCCGGTGTTTTTCTTCAGCAACGCTCCGCAGGTGGCTTATGACGACGCCTCGAATCAGGCGGTGGTGGCGGCGTCGGATGGAGCGGTGGGGGGTCCGCCGCCGGTGTTGGCTTTGGTTGATCTGACGACCGCAACGGTGAACGAGTTTACCGGGATTCCGGGACCGTTTCCCTTTCGGCAGGGTTCGATCAACGGGCTGGCGGTGGATTCGGCGGACGGCATTGCGTGCACCACCACTGAGCTGGATTTTAGGGTGGAGTTCTACGATTTGAAGAAGAAGACGGGGTTCGCGGTGGTGCTGCCGGGCGCAAACGGCCAACTGCAGAGCGGGTCGGATGTGGAGTTCGATCCGGTACACAAGTTGTTTTTGGTGGCGCAGTCGGTGTCGAGCACGGGCACCGGGAGTAGCATTCAGGTTTACGACCCGAAGGGGAATCTGGTGGAGTCGTTGAACGGGTTCAATTTCTCGAATGCGTTCCATGTGGTGTTTACGCATATTGCGTTGAATCCGAGCAATCGAAGCGGGTATGTGGATGGGCCGGATGCGGGGGTTACCGAGATTCAGGCGTTTACTTATTGAGTGGATCAAAGAGTGTGCGTAGCTCGGCCGTGGGCTGCATTTCTAGCGCCGCTGCGCGGCTCGGTCGGAATGACAGGGTCTCTGGCTTCGGTCGGAATGACAAAGTTTGGTGTTGCGCAGGTCAGGATCAAAGTCAAAGGCAAGCGGGCAGGAGTACCCGCTCCACACCGCTCATTCATGGCATGCTCGCTCTTGGACCCGCTTGAGCACTTGCAAATCTATTGGCCTGCTGACTTTGTTCCGGCGCTGCCGGTGAATTCTTCTGCCATCCAGTGTTGGAGGGCGGTTATGTTTTGCGGGCGGCCCAGGAAATTCTTTACCAAATCATTCGCCGACATGGAGCCGCCTGGTTCGAGGACGACTCGCCGGTAGCGCATCGGGGCGTCGCCGGCCAGCAAGTTATTGCGGTCGAATTGCAGGAAGAAATCTTCGGCGATCACTTTATCCCAGAGATAGGTGTAGTAGGCGCTGGAGTAGCCGCCTAAGTGGCCGAATGACGCCCAGAAGTGGGTTTCGGGCTGCGGGGTGAAGAGAGTGTATTGGCTGTTGTCATGGTTGGTGGTGGCGTCGAGATCGACCGCCTCTGGTTTGGTTTTGTAGATGTCGTAGGAGATCGCGGTGAGTGCGTTTTGGCGGTCGACCCAGCCGCCGCGTCCGAAGGCATTGGCGCGATTCATGCGGGCTACGAGTTCGGCGGGGATGGGTTCGCGGGTTTTGTAATGCAGGGCGAATTTGGCCAGCACTTGCGGGCTGTGAATCCACTCTTCGAGCATTTGCGACGGGGCCTCGACGAAATCGCGCTCCATGGCGATGCCGCTGATTCCGGCCCACGGTTGCTGGCCGCCGAGAATGTGGTGCATCAAGTGGCCGAATTCGTGGAAGAACGTTTGCACGTCGTTGTAATCCATCAGGCCTGGATCGTCGGCGGTGGGCGCGGGGAAGTTGCATACCAGGATGGCCTCGGGCAGTTGCTTGCCGCGGATGCCTTCGAGGATGGGGAACATGGCGGCGTGGCTGTATTTGCCGTGGCGCGGGTGCATGTCGAGATAGAAGCGGCCGATGGGCTTGCCGCTGTCGATGACGATCCAGGTTTCGACCGCAGGATCCCACGAGGGCACGTTTTCTTCCTGCTGGAAGCTCACGTGGAAAAGATCGGCAGCGGTGTCGAGGATCCCCTGCTTCACCTGCATGAAGGGGAAGTAGGGACGGACGGACTGAGAGTCGAAGTCGTATTGCGAGCGGCGGACTAATTCGGAGAGGTAGTTGCGTTCGTAGTCCCATATCTGCTTTGCGCCGGGGTCGGTCTTTTGTTTCTCGGCGAGCAGCATCTGAAATTCGTGCTCGGCCAGCGGGCGCGAGGTTTCTTTCACTTTCACGATGAAGTCGGCGATGTTGCTGCCTTTCACGGCCATCTTATCCGCGGCGTTGTAGTCGGCCCAGTTGGAGAAGCCGAGCAACGTGGCGATCTCGTAGCGCGTCTTCATGAGGTTAGTAAGGACTTCCTGATTTTGAGGGTAGGCGCGCGTGTTGAAAGCCAGCGCCAGGCGGCGGCGCAGGTCTTCGCTTTTGGCGAAAGTGCCCACGGGCAGAGCGTCGGGATAATCGGTGGTGATGCGAACTTTGCCGTTGGGGCCGGGTTTGTGGCGGTCGATGTAATCCTGGGGCAGGCCGTCGAGTTCGGAGGGATCGGCCTCGATCGATTTTTGTCCGTCGGAAATGTTGCGCTCGAATAAGGACAGCTCCTCGGTGGCCTGATCGCTGAGCTTTTTGAGGCGGGCGCGGGTGGCGTCGTCTTTATCGACGCCGGCGAGGCGGAATTGCAACAGTTGGCGCTCGACGTAGTAGCGGGTGGCGGAGTCGGCCTTCGATAGATCGACGGCGGCGAGAGCGTTATAGATTTCGTGATTGAGCGAGATGGCAGTGAATGCGGCGCTGGCCTTGGTAAGCATGGTGGTGGCGTGGTCGCGGAAAGCGGAGTCGGGATGGACCTGCTCCATGAGCCCGGCGAGGTTGGCGGCGGAGCCGATCTGTTGGAAGGCATCGTCGAGGGGCGCGAGAGTGTTCTCGATGGTGCGCGGGCCTTTGACTGCGAGTAGGGCGTCGATAGAACGCTGGCCGGCGGCGAGTCGGTCGGTCTCGATCTTTTCGAAGGCCGGGATGTCGGGCTTAGTGGCCCAGACAGTGGGCTGCGAGACCGTGACTTTTTGCGCGGCCAGGACTGCGGCTAGGAAGATTGGGAGACAGAGGATGATGGCTAGACGGATTGCTAGAAGCACGAAGGACCTCGGGGCGCTGAAGGATTCTGTTTTTGAGTTCGGTTTGATTGTTGATGCTAGCAGTTTGCGATGTCAAGCACATGGGGCGGGATATTTTTTCAGACGGATACAAAACGGGAGAGAAATGTTTTTGTCTTGGCAGAGGGTTCAGCCTAAAAAAAGATGCTCGGGCCTTGTGCGGAGGCGCGCGGGGGTACAGAGGCGGGGGTACAGAGTTGGTGTGAGAATTCAGTCGTCCCTCCAGGACTTGAATAGTTCTCGACCCTTCTCCTAGCGCCGAAGGCGCTGGGCTATTTTCGACCGCCCCTCGGGGCAGGATCTACGGTTGGGGTCGCTCTGCCGAAAACGCCGGGGAGGTGATTCTCACCCCAGACGAAGAGCCGAGCTTCGCCCGGCGGACAGACGGGGGCGGCTGTCCCCACCTGGATTCGTCCTGCGTTTATCTCATCCCACATTATGTTCTCCACACGTTCTCCCATTCCATATCCGCTGCTTCAATCTGCTTCCCCGCAAACGAAGGTAATGTTCTCAGTTGATTACCTATTCTGGGCGCTTACAGGCTTGTGATAACTTTGGAATTACCGCATATTCAGAAGGCTTGAATAAGCTTTTAGGGGCACGTGTCTTCGCAGACTCGCAAACCGGGAATCCACGTTGCGTGGAAAACGGTCACGTACCGCAGTGTGGCGCTGCTGATTTTGGCGGGCTTCGCATTGTTTACGCTGGCGATGCGACTGGCTTTTCCGCAGTTTACCGAGAGCAGCATGCGGGCGGCCGATGGCGTGGCGAACCGGGTTTTGGAGCGGATGGCGGGAATGGCTCCGCCGGCGAGCGGCGGCAAAGTGACGGCGCAGAACGCGCACTTCACCGCGCTCGACGGCACGGTGCGGGTGAAGAAGGGCAGCGGCGATAGCTGGGTTGGGGCGGACTACAACGTTCCGCTCGAAAAAGGCGACGTGGTGCAGACCGGCTCGGAAGGCATGGCGAAGGTCGTGTTCAACGACGGCACCAGCTACACCGTGAAGCAGGATTCTTTGATCGTGATTGAAGAAAGTTCGGCCAACGACCAGCAGCAGACGAACGTGGCCGTAGCGGTGAGCACCGGAACTGTGGATCTTTCTACGGCTACCTATTCGCAAGGGTCGAGGTCGCAGGTGATTGTGGCGGGGGCGACAGCCTCGCTGGCGCCGGAGTCGACGGCGCAGGTGCATAACGATCCCAAGGCGGATCAGCACGAAATTTTGCTGAAGAAGGGCAGCGGCGAAGTGCAGCGTAACGGTGAGACGGTGCAGTTGGCGAACTGGGAAAAAGTCAGCTTCCGCGCCGACGAAGCGCACATGGAGAAGGCAAAGGGAATCGGGCCGCCGACGCCGATTTCTCCGGCCAACATGGCTCCGATCTTCACCGCGGGCGAAAACACAAAAGATGTGGAGTTTTCCTGGACGCCGATGGCGAATGCGGTGGCTTACCGGCTGCGAATCTCAAGAAATCCTTATTTTTCTTCCACGCTGGTGGACAAAAGAGTCAGCACTGCCGATGTTACTGTTACCAGCCTTGGCGAAGGAGCTTATTACTGGGTGGTACAGTCATATGAGGCGGAGGGAAAAGAGTCGGTGGAGAGCGAGAAGAATCGCTTCACCATTATTCCCAAGGGCAAGCAGACGGAAGCCATCGATCTGGAGTTGGATCCGTTCATTCAGCATGGGCACGTGATCGAAGTGATGGGCAAGACCCAGGTGGGGGCGCGGGTGATGGTGAATGGGCGGGAGGTTCCGATGATTAATTCGGATGGCACTTTTCATTATTTTACGCCGCCGCTGGCGACCGGCGAGGCTGTGATCTCGGTTACGGCGCAGACGGTGCAAGGTGGAGTGAATACGCAACAGAAGAAGATTGTGATTCAGTAAGGCCGCCTTACGGCGGCGCACGGGCGGGACGTCCGCGCGGGCAGCCGGCCGGAGGCCGGCGCTACGGATGCAAGTGGGGTTCTGGTCAGGAGTACGAGGAACCTTCGGTTACCGGCAGGGCTGCGCTTCTTCCCATAGACTAGAAAGAGCACGACTAGAGAGAGAGGCAGGAGCCGGATGGAGCAAATTCGGGTTCGCCCGCAAACTGTGCGATCAGAGTAGATCGCGAGAAGAGTTCGTCCATGTCAAGCAACGGATTTCATTCCTCACGTTCGCATAATCTCAGGTCGCTGTTCAGCCTGTTTTCCAGCGACTTAGCCATTGATCTGGGGACGGCCAACACCCTGGTCTACGCGCGCGGCAAAGGCATCGTAGTGAACGAGCCTTCCATCGTCGCCATCAACAAGAACACGGGCGAAGTGGAGGCCGTGGGCAAAGAGGCGAAAGAGATGCTGGGGCGCACGCCGGGCAACATCGTCGCCATCAAGCCCATGAAGGATGGCGTGATCGCCGACTTCAAAGTCACCGAGAAGATGCTGAACTATTTTATTCAGAAGGCCCACAACCGCAAGATGCTGGTGCATCCGCGGATTGTGATTGGAGTGCCGTCGGAAATTACGCAGGTGGAAAAACGCGCTGTCATGGATTCGGCGTATCGTGCCAAGGCTAGCGAAGTGCATCTGGTGGAGCAGGCGATGGTGGCGGCGATCGGCGCAGGGCTGCCGATTACAGAGCCCAGCGGCAACATGGTGGTCGATATCGGCGGCGGGACGACCGACATTGCCGTCATTTCTTTAAGCGGCATCGTTTATTCGCGTTCGGTGCGGATGGCCGGGAATCAGATGGATGAAGCCATCATGAATTATCTCAAGCGGAAATATAATCTGCTGATCGGCGAGCGCACCGCCGAGCAGATTAAAATGGAAATTGGGTCGGCGCATCAGCTCGATAAGCCGATGACCATGGAGATCAAAGGGCGTAACCTGATTGAGGGCGTGCCCAAGACCATCACGGTGGATGATGGCGAAGTGCGCGAGGCGCTGAGCGAATGCGTTTCGACGATCATGAATGCGATTCGCGTGGCTTTGGAGCGGACGCCGCCGGAACTTTCGGCCGACATCAGCGATCGCGGCATTGTGTTGACCGGGGGCGGGGCGCTGTTGAAGAATCTGGATAAGCGTATTCGCGAGGAAACCGGGCTGCCGGTTTCGATCGCGGACGATCCTCTGTGCAGCGTGGTGCTGGGCACGGGCAAGATGCTCAGCGACTTCAAGCTGCTGCGGAAGATCTCGATCGAGTAAGATCGAGTCCCGAGTTGCGAGTCCCGAGTACTTGCTTTCAGGCATCGACGCGAATCGCTAAGGGCTTTTCTCGGGACTCGGAACCCGGGACTCGCAACCGAGTTATGGAATCTGTGCTTGGCCGTTACCGCAACCTGACCATTCTGGTGGGAGTGTTGTTTCTGCAGGTGCTAGGGCTGGCGGTGCAGGTGAAGCGCACGGACGCCGAAAATACGCGGTTGATCCGCATCTGGGCCGTGGGTGCGGTTACTCCTTTCGAACGCGGGCTGGTGTGGATGCAGAGCAGCAGCCGCAATCTCTGGCACAACTACTTTTATCTGCGCGGAGTGCGGGCGGAGAATCGCGACCTCAAAGCCCAGATCGAGACAATGCGACTGGCGGAAGTGCGCATGAGCGAAGACGCCGCGCAGGCGCAACGCCTGCAACAGATCCTAGGCTTCAAAGAGCAATACATTTCGAAGACGGTGGCGGCCCAGGTAATCGGTTCGAGCGGCAGCGATCTTTCCCGCTCGGTGTATATCGATAAGGGTTCGAACGACGGTGTCGCGGCGGATATGGCCGTGATTACTGCGAACGGCATCGTGGGCAAGGTGCTGCGCGTGTATGCCTCGACTTCTTTGGTGCTGATGATCAACGACCAGACCAGCGGCGTGGGCGCGATGCTGGAGAAATCGCGATTGCAGGGCGTGCTGCGCGGCACTCCGAACGGGGAAGTGATTCTGGAGCGGGTGATGAGCGATGAGCAAGTCACCCCCGGAGAGACGGTGCTCAGCAGCGGGGGCGACCAGATTTTTCCCAAGGGGCTGCCGGTGGGAACGGTGAACAAGGTGAGTCCGGGGCGGGAAATGTTTTTGAATATTCAGATCAAACCGTCGGCGGATTTGAATCGCCTGGAAGAAGTTCTGGTGGTCACACAAAAACAGGAGCGGGATGCCGTGGCCGATGCGCTGACGCCACGGGTACGGGCAGCGGATATTTTGGCGCAGCGGTTGCCTTCGGTGCCGGATAAGCCGGCGGGCGCTGCGGCCTCGGCTTCCGGCGAAAACGCTGCCGGTGGAGCGAAGGCAGTTGCGCAGGCCGAAGGCAACGCTCGGCCTAGCGCGAAGGTGCCTGGGCCGGGCGATCCGGCGGCGGTGCCGAAAAACGCCGTGCCCAAGCCGCCGGGCTCGCCGACGGCAAACGCCCGCGCCGCAGATTCTGAGAGTTCGGCCTCAAACACTGTGGATGGGAAAACTTCCGGGGCGAAAACGAGCGACCCGAAAGCCACCGCCGTGAAAGCGTCGCAGGGGAATGCGACGCCGGGCGAGGCTTCGGCAAAGACATCTACGCCGCGGTCTGCAGCCACGACTCGGGCGCCCGCCTCGCAGGCTCCCGCGCCGGAGGACCGTCCTCACTAGCGTGCCCATCACGTACACATCCGGGGAGCAGATTGAGGTTTACCGGTTCAGCATCCCGGTGACGATCGGCGTCCCATTAGCGGCTTTGTTTTTGCAGGCGTTCGTGCCCCGGCGGCTTCCTTTTTTTTCCATCTTCGACTTGCCGCTGCTGGTTACGATTTTCTTCGCCATGGCGCGGCGCAATCCGATTTCAGGGTTGTTCACGGGGGCGGCGATCGGCCTCGCGCAGGATATGCTGGGCGCCTATCCCATCGGAATCTACGGCATCGCGAAGACCATCGTGGGCTATCTGGCGTCGTCGCTAGGTGCGAAGCTGGACGTGGAAAACGCCGGGGCGCGTTTCCTGGTCACATTGGGATTTTATCTGGTGCATGCGGCGATTTATTTCACGGTGGCCAGGGGCATGGTTAGCCTGACGCTGAATTGGAGTTGGAGCCGCGGCATTCTGGCAGGCCTGGCGAATGGGGTTCTGGGCGTGGGGCTGTACTTTGTGCTGGATAAGTTTAAGCAGAGAACGTGAAGGCCAGTTGCCAGTGGTCAGTTGCCCGTCGGTCCGTGCCGCCTGTGACCTCCGTTACCCGAGCCGACATTCCAAAGCTTCTTCATCCATTTACAATGGAAGTGTAAGCTCCCACAAATTTAATTTCGATCATGACCGGTTGCGGCCCAGGTGCTTTCCTGGCAACTGGCAACTGGATACTGGGAACTGATTTTCAATGTTCGGCCGTGACGACAAAGTATCGGAGATTCGCCTGACGGCGGCGCAGTACGCGATCCTGGCCATTTTTCTGGTGCTGGCTTACGGATTGTGGCGGCTGCAGGTGATGCAGAGCGGGTACTACGCTTCGGCGGCGGAGAAGAACCGCATCCGCAACGTGCCCATTCTTGCGCCGCGCGGAAAGATTTTGGATCGCGAAGGGCGCGTCATCGTCGACAACTATCCGTCGTTCTCGGCGCTGCTACTGCGCGATTCCACGCGCGATTTGAATGCCGACGCCGATCTGATCGCGCAGGGGTTGCATCTCGACCCCACCGAGGTGCGAACGCGCATCCGTCACTTCTCCGCGCTGCCGCAGTACCAGCCGATTTTTTTGAAGGAAGATATCACCCCCGACGAGCTGGCGTTTATCGATGCGCATCGCAACGAGTTGCCGGAGTTGGATACGATCGTGGCCCACCGCCGGCTTTATCCGCGCAACGGTTTTATGGCGCACCTGATCGGCTACGTGGGCGAAGTGACCGAGGATATGCTGAACCAGCCGCAGTTCGAACTCTACAATCCGGGCGACGTGGTGGGAGTTTCGGGTGTGGAGCGACAGTACAACACCGCGTTGATGGGCAAGAACGGAGCGCGGCGGGCGCTGGTAAACAGCCACGGCCGCGAAGTCGGGCTGCTCGGCGAGACTCCGGCGATTCCGGGAAAGCAGCTGAAGCTGACCGTCGATATCGATTTGCAGATCGCCGCCGAAGAGGCGCTCGAAGGCAAGAACGGCGCCATTGTGGCGATGGACCCGCGCACGGGGGAAATCCTGGCGATGGTGAGCCGGCCGACTTTCGATCCCAACGATTTTGCGGTGCGGGTGTCGCGCGACGAGTGGAACAAGCTGGTCACCGATCCCGACAAGCCGCTGCTGAATAAAGCGATTCAGGCGCAGTTGGCGCCTGGGTCGACTTTCAAAATCATCATGTCGGTGGCGGGATGGCAGGAGCAGATTGCGCAGGACCTGCACGTGAACTGCACCGGCAGCGCGGAGTTTTACGGCCGGCGCTTCGGGTGCTGGGTGAAGGGCGGGCATGGCCCGGTTTCGCTGGAGAAGGCGATCTATCAATCCTGCGACGTATTTTTTTACACGTTGGCGGAGAAGTTGGGCATCGACCGCATCGCCCGCTACGCCACGGCGTTTGGCCTGGGCCAGAAAACGGGCATCGATCTGCCCAATGAAGTCACGGGCGTGATGCCGTCCGAAGAGTGGAAGATCAAGAACTTCAAGCAGAAGTGGTTCGCCGGAGAAACGATTTCGGTGGGCATTGGGCAGGGCGCGGTGGCGATTACCCCGGTGCAGTTGATGCGCGCGATTTCGGCAATCTCGATGGGCGGGCGCATGGTGGTGCCGCATGTGGTCAATCCGCAGGAGCTGCCGCCGGACTACGTCGAGACCAGCGATGTGAAGGCCACGAAGGATATCCCGATCGATCCGAACGGCTGGACGTTTATTACCGACGCCATGGCTCGGGTTCTGCTGCCCGAGGGAACGGCTCCTTCGGCGCATGTTGCCGGGGTCGATATTGCCGGCAAGACGGGGTCGGCGCAGATTGTGTCGCTGGCCACGCGCGCGAAATTCAAGAACAGCGAGGATCTGGCGCAGAATGGCTGGTTCGTGGGCTTCACGCCGCGGCGCAATCCGGATATCGTGATTTGCGTGCTCTTCCAAGGCGGCGAGCACGGCAGACTGGCGGCGCGAGTGGCGACGCAGGTGTTGAAGGCTTATGTGGACAAGCAAAGGCGCGCGCCGCAGAAGCTGGTGGAGAAGCCGAAGAGCGACGGCAAGGTGGATATCGGGGCTTTGTGGAGTGAGCCCGAGGGCGATAAGTTGGAGGGCGGACGCTTTGTCTTGGATTTGCCGAAGCGGCCGGTCGTGGCGGCTGCTTCTGCAGTCTCGAGCACCAAGTACCTCCTACCGAGCACTCCGTACGCAGCACCTCGTACCCGGTAGCCCGAAGGTTCAAGGAGCATGAAGGCGAAGGAAAATTCGCAAGCGGAGGCTCCTACCAGGTACTAGATACTGGGTACGAGCAACTCATGAGCCGTTACGTTTCATATCGCGATTTCGACTGGGGGCTGCTGATCTTTGTGCTGATGATCTGCGGCCTCGGAGTGATGGAGATTCACAGCGCCACCATGCACACCAAGTTTGCCGGGTCACACATCCGGCAGATTTACTGGATCCTCGGCGGGGTGGGCGCGATGTTCGTGATCAGCGCTCTGAATTACCAGATCCTGCTGGACCGCATTCACTGGTTTTACATCGCGGCCGTCGCTTCGCTCATGGGCGTGCTGCTTTTTGGGCAGAGGTATCTGGGCGCGAAGCGGTGGATCAAGATGCCTGGGGGCAACCACTTTCAGCCTTCGGAGTGGGTGAAGCTGATCCTGATTCTGGCGATGGCCAAGTTTTTTACCGATTTGCGGCATCGCGAACTTTCTTGGTCAGATTTTATGAAGGCTGGGGCAATCGTCGTGATTCCCATGCTGCTGGTGTTGAAACAGCCGGACCTGGGCACGGCTTTGACTTACATTCCCATCGCCGTCATGGGAGTGTTTCTGGGCGGGATGCAGTGGAAGCAGGGGTTGCTGGTCGCGGTGCTGGCGGCGGTGGCGGTGGGCGCGGTGTTTTTTGTCCCCCGGGTGCATGTTCTGAAAACCTATCAGAAGCAGCGGCTGACCAGTTTTGTGGACCCAGAACTCGATCCCCAGGGGTCGGGGTACCAAGTTGAGCAATCCAAGATAGCGGTGGGTTCGGGGGGGCTTTGGGGCGGGAAAGGCTCGCAAACACACGGCGCTTTCCTGCCGGTCCCGCAAACGGATTTTATTTTTGCGGCCTTTGCGGAAGAGCACGGTTTCGTGGGCGCGCTGGGGGTTCTGCTGTTATACTTCATAGTGCTGATGCGTTTGACGCAGAACGCGCAGACAGCGCCTGACCGCGCTGGCGCGTTCGTGGTGATGGGTGTGGTGGCGGTGCTTAGCTTCCATATTCTGGTCAACGTCGGCATGGTGGTCGGGTTTATGCCGGTCACCGGAATACCCCTGCCGCTGATGAGTTATGGTGGGTCTTCCGTGTTGTTCATGTTCCTGGCGCTGGGAATGGTAATGAACGTTCGGATGCGCCGCTTTGTGAACTAGCCGGGGCAGTATCACCGGCCAGCGAACAAGCTGCACTAAAGCCAGGTGCGTGATTTCGCAGTGGTTGCTGAAACTGGGAAGACGGGCAGGGGAACAATTGCTGCGTTTCGGCGCAGCCCCAAAAATATCGATCGCCCTCGCGTGAAGGGGGCATTTTCACCGGCCAGTCGAGCAGTCGAAGGCCGGGCAGGATTGCGGCAATGCTGGGCAGGGAAACGGCCCCCCGACCGGAAACGGTCTGAGAGTGCGGTCACAAACCCCGGCAGGCGAAAAGCGAACAGTGCAAAAGATTCCCAAGCTTGAGCAGCGGATTCGGCCGGGGAGAAAACTCCTTAGCCCCACCCGTCCCCCATTCGGGGCCAGCCTCGCGACGCTCGATCCTCCCGTTTCACTCTTCGGTTGTCTCCGGTGAAACCCGTATGGCTTTGAAAAGCCGGCGGGAACGGAGTGTCCATGAACAAAGAGTTGTTTGTCTCTTCCACGCCTCACGAAACCAAGGTGGGACTGGTGGAAGACGATCTGCTCGCGGAAATCTACCTCGAGCGCGAAAATGAATACACCTTGGCCGGCTCCATCTACAAGGGCCGCGTCACCCGCGTGCTTCCCGGCATGCAGTCGGCCTTCGTCGATATCGGCCTGGAGCGCGACGCCTTCCTTTATGTTTCCGATTTTATGGAGTTGGAAGAGCATGACGAAGACGTGACCGACGTGGTGCCTGCGAATCGCGGCGTACAGGATATGCGTGCGCCGGCGCTGGCCGAGGGAGTTGCTGGCAGTCAAGCTGTAGGAGAACATTCTGCCGCGGACCCTGCTCCGTTCGTTGCCGACGCGGGGCAGGGCTTCGACGCCGCGGAAGAACATACGGAGATCCCATCCTCGGGACTGCCTTCGGGAGCGAACGAAGCTTCTGCCGCAAGAGATTCTCAGGATCGGGAGCGCGGAGGCTGGCGGGGACGGCGGCGCCGTCGCGGCGGACGGCGTGACGGACGCGGCGACAATCGCGAACGAGGCCCGGAGCCGCGCCTGGCACCCCCAACGGTAGAAGATGCGCCAGCGCCAGTGGCGCCTGCACCGCGTCCGGTGGAAGCGCGCCGAGCGCCGCAGTTTGGGCCTCCGGCGGGATACCAGCCCATCATTCTTCCGGGAGAGTCGATTTCCAAGTACCGGGGATTAGCGCAGCCTGCCGCTCCGCAGGAGTTTTCCGCCGCGCGACCCCGGGCAGAATCGCCGGCTGAGATGGCGGCGCCGATCTCCAGGAGTTTTCCGGAAGACGAGCCGATTTTTGCGGAGAGTGCGGGCGTCGCAGAAGTTGAGCATGCAGAGGTTGAAGAAGCGCCTGCCCATGAAGAGCCGAAGGGATCTGCCGCGACTTCGGTGGATTGGAATCGCGAATTTCACCGGCGGGATGCGGTCAGCGATGGTGCAGCGGCGGCGGCTGCGCGGGCCGCTCAAGCGGAAGTCGTCGAAGAAGAGGACGACCAACGGGACGACCGCCTCGCAGCCATCGCCGAAATTTCTGACCGTGCTCCGACTCCTTCTGCACAAGCGCAGGTTCCGGCCTTCGCGGCCGCGGGCACGCTCGAAGAAGAAACCATCGAGGAAGAGGAAGCCGAGACGCTGCGTTACGAGGAATCCTCCGATGAGGGTTACGAAGAGTTTGAAGAAGAGACGCGCGCCGCGGGACAGCCCGAAATCGGCCAGCGCGAACTGGCGCAAGTTCGCGAGACGGTGGACGAGATCCACATGTCGTCTTTAGCGGATGCCGGGGTTGCGCCCGCTGCGGCGGCGGAGAGCGAAGAAGACTCCGAAGAGTTGGAACTCGAAGAAGCGCAGGCCGAGGCTGAGGCCTTGCTAGCTGCCGAGGCCGGAGGCGCCAGTGTCGATGCCCAAGCCGAGGTTCGGGCTCCGGCGGGGACGGCCGGTTACACGCAGCGCGCGCCACGGCCGCGGCCGGGCTTCGATCGCCAGGGTGGGGGGCAGCGCGGACGCCGCGGCGGACGCCGCTTTCCCCGCCGCGAGGCGCGCGAGGTTCCCAAGATCAGCGATCTGCTGAAGGAAGGCCAGGAAATTCTGGTGCAGATTGCCAAAGAGCCGATCGGCAAGAAGGGCGCGCGCATCACCAGCCACATCGCGCTGCCGGGGCGTTTCCTGGTTTACATGCCGACGGTGAACCATACCGGAGTGTCGCGCAAGATCGCCTCCGACGAAGAACGCCAGCGGCTGAAGCGCATCGTGATGAGCGAACGCGACAACGGCCACGGAGGCTTTATTGTCCGCACGGCCGCGCAGAGCGCCAGCGAAGACGAGTTGCGCGCCGACATCCGTTTTCTTAAAGGCTTGTGGAACGATATCAAAACGCGCTCGGAGGCTTCGGCGCCGCCGGCGCTGATTTATCACGATCTCAACGTGGTCGAGCGCGTGCTGCGCGATCAGGTCACTTCTGATTTCTCCGTGATCTGGGTCGATACCGAGCCGGAGTACGAGCGTGTGCTGCGCTTCTTCAACCGCTTCCAGCCGGGGCTCGTGAAGCGGGTGAAGCTCTACACGAAAGAGACTCCGCTGTTCGAGCAGTTCGGGCTGGCCGAGGAGATGAATAAGGCGCTCAAGTCGAAAGTCTGGCTGAAGAGCGGCGGCTATATCGTCATCAACCAGACCGAGGCGCTGGTCGCGATCGACATCAATACCGGCAAATATGTGGGCAAGACCACGCGCCTCGAAGACACCATCGTCAAGACCAATGTGGACGCGATCAAAGAAATCGTGCGGCAGATTCGGCTGCGCGATCTGGGCGGCATCATCATCATCGACTTCATCGACATGGATGAGCGCCGCAATCGCCAGCGGGTGATGCAAGCTCTGGAAGAAGAATTGCGCCACGATCGGGCACCGTCGAAGGTCTTGCAGTTCAACGATTTCGGACTCGTCGCGATTACTCGCAAGCGGGTAAAGCAGTCGCTCGAACGCACGATTGGCGCGCCTTGTCCGTATTGCCAATCGACCGGCTACGTGAAGTCGCTTACCACGGTGGTGAACGAAATTTACGTGGAGATGCGCAAGATCGCCAAGCACCTGGAGCATGAAGACGTGATGCTGCGCGTGAATCCGGATGTAGCCAAGGAGTTAAAAACCAACAACGGACGCCTGCTCAACGAGATGGAAGAGCTGACCAAGCGCACGATTATTGTGAAGAGCGATCCCGCGCTGCACCAAGAGCAGTTCGATATTAACTGAGCTGTCAGCGATCAGCTCGAGCCTGTTGGCTGATCAATACATGTGGGGACAGCCGCCCCCAGGCCGGGCGCAGCCTTGTCGCTGCTCGCGCCACGATGGCCTTGAGCTAGGATCCAGTCCCAGACTTCCACGAAACGCAAATGACAACCGACAACATGCGGTTTACGAGGCGTTCTGAGGGTGAGAAGCTGCCGGCGCCGCGGCCTTAAGCGGCTCTTCGAACGGGACGACCGCAGCGGCATACGTGCTCTCCTGGTGGATACGGTTCAGGAAATACTGACCGTGCTTGGCAACCACCGCAGGACCTAAATCTCCCCGGTGATCCGCTGCATCCGCCTCAAAGGCATGCAAGGCTTCGGGTCACTGCCGGTGCGAGCCACGGGCGCATCATATTTCGTTTCCAAGAATCCGCTGTTTTTGACGTTGAACTGACCGACTGCCACTAGCCAGGGAGAAACACCATGGCCATGAAAAACCCCGCGGATCCCGGTCGCATCGTCCGCAGC
>Ga0187851_10000495_pt1 | contig 40415 bp, 35 predicted proteins | sample June2016WEW_6_10_FD_132997 | JGI IMG/M metagenome (GOLD analysis project Ga0187851, IMG submission 132997) | Peatland microbial communities from SPRUCE experiment site at the Marcell Experimental Forest, Minnesota, USA - June2016WEW_6_10 | ecosystem: Environmental > Terrestrial > Soil >...
TCAGCCTGCCCGCGGCCTGCGCGCTGGCCCTGGTGCTGGTGCTGCTCAGCCTCATCGTCCTCGGCGCCGAGGGGAAACTCCGTGGGCGGGGCCGGGTCAGCCGGTCCGGCGCGCTGGCCCAGCGGGTGACCGCGCGCCACCGGCTGCGCAGGTCCCGGATCCCCGTCCTGGCCGGCCTGACCGCGCTCACCGGGCTGTCGCTCGGCGTCCCGGTCGGGTCCGCCATCTACTGGATGGCCGCGGGCGGCCGGGACTCGCTCACCGGCGTGTCGATGCCGATGGCGGCGCTCACCACCGCCCTGTACGGGCTGCTGTCCGCCGGGCTGGCCACGCTGATGGCGCTGCCGGTGGCCCTGCTCGCGGTGCGGCACCCCGGGCGGGCCCGCCGTTTCCTGGAGCGCAGCACGTACCTGGTGCTGGCCATGCCGGGCGTGGTCATCGCGCTGGCCCTGTCCTACTTCACCGAGCGCTACCTGGGCGGGTTCGGCTACCAGACCGCGCCGCTGCTGATCCTGGCCTACGCGATCATGTTCTTCCCGCTCGCCCTGGTCGGGGTCAAGGCCTCGCTGGCCCGGGCCCCCGTCAGCCTGGACGAGGTGGCCCGGTCGCTCGGCCAGCCCCGGCTCAAGGTGCTCTTGCGGGTCACGTTGCGGCTGACCGGCCCGGGCCTGGTCGCCGCGTTCTGCCTGGTGTTCCTGTCGGTTATCACCGAGCTGACCGCCACGCTTATCCTGATCCCGACCGGAGTCCAGACCCTGGCCTCGCAGTTCTGGGTGTACGAGACGAACCTGTCCTACGGGCAGGCCGCCCCGTTCGCCCTGGTGATGATCGCCGTGGCGGCCATCCCGAGCTGGGTGCTGGGCCGGTTCTTCGATCGCGGCGCGGCGTACCCGAGGATGATGACATGACCCTGCTGGCGGTCACCGGGCTGGATAAGCGGTTCGGCGCTCACCAGGTGCTGGCCGGCCTCAACCTTGACGTGCCGGCCGGCTCGCTGACCGCGATCCTCGGCCCGTCCGGCAGCGGCAAGACCACCCTGCTGCGGATCCTGGCCGGGTTCGAGCACGCCGACTCCGGCACGGTGCGGATCGGCTCCGCCATCGCCGACGGGCCCGGCGTGTTCCTGCCCCCGGAACGGCGCCGGATCGGCTACGTGCCGCAGGAAGGAAGCCTGTTCCCGCACCTCACCGTGGCGGCCAACGTCGCGTTCGGGCTGAGCGGCCGCAAGTGGGGACGGGACCGGCGCAGCAAGCGCTGCGCGGACCTGCTGGAGGCGGTCGGGCTCGGCGGCCTGGCCCGCCGGTACCCGCACCAGATCTCCGGCGGGCAGCAGCAGCGGGTCGCGCTGGCCCGGGCGCTCGCCATCGCGCCGGAGGTCGTCCTGCTCGACGAGCCGTTCGCCTCCCTCGACGCCAACCTCCGGGCCAGTGTCCGGGCCGACGTGCAGCAGCTGCTGAAACAGTCGGGCACCACCACCGTCCTGGTCACCCACGACCAGGACGAGGCGCTGTCCACCGCGGACCGGGTGGCGGTGCTGCGCGATGGCCGCATCGCCCAGTGCGCCGCCCCGCAGGAGCTGTACTCACGCCCGGTCGACGCGGACATGGCCCGCTTCATCGGCGAGGCCAACCTCGTCCCCGGCATCCTCAACGGCTCGTCCGTGCAGACTCTCCTCGGCCTGCTCGCCGTGACCGGCACGGACCCGGCGCAGGACGGGGCCGGCGCCGGGGCCAGCCGGAACGGCAGCGACGGCCCGGGGCACCGGCCGGCCATGGTGCTGATCCGGCCGGAGCAGGTGGAGCTGGTCCCCGGCACGCCGGGCACCCCCGGCGCCGCAGGCGCCGCTGAGCCGGGCCTGGCCGGCGGCGGTGACAGCGGCGGCCTGACCGGCCGGATCACCGGCTACGGCTACCACGGGCACGACGCGGTGGTCACGGTGCAGCCGGAGCGGGACCCGCAGGGGCCGCCGCTGACCGTGCGGACGCTGGGCGGCCAGGCGCTGGCCCCCGGCTCCCTGGTCACCCTGCGCGCCCGCGGCCCGGTGATCGCCTGGCCCCAGCACGCCGACTGACGGACCACGGCGCTGTTGGAGGCCGGTGCTGTTGGAGCACGGCGCTGAGCACGGTGCTGTTGGAGCACGGCGACTGACCCGGGCCGGCCCGGGGCTGCTTACTCCACGATCTTGGAGATCGGGATCTCCAGGATGTCCCGGGCCCCGGCCGCCTTCAGCGCCGGGATCAGCGTGTTCACCCCGCGCTTGGGCACGACCGTCTCCACGGCGTTCATCCCGCCGCGGGCCAGCGTGGTGATGGTCGGGGAGGACAGCGCGGGCAGCATCGCGGTCACCGCTTCCAGCTGGGCCGCGTCGACGTTGAGCTTGAGCAGGACGTGGCCGCGGGCCTGGATGGCGCCGCGGAGCAGCAGCGCGATGTCATCCATCGCGACCCGCTTCTCCAGGTCCGCGTACGCGTCGGTGTTCGCGATCAGCTCGGTGTAACTGGTCAGCAGGGTGTCGAGGATACGCAGGCCGTTACGGCGCAGCGAGGACCCGGTCTCGGTCAAGTCGACGATCGCGTCCACGATGTCCGGCACCTTAGCCTCCGTGGCGCCGTGCGAGGGGATGACCATCGCCTTGACCCCGTTGGCCTCCAGGTACCGGGCGGTCGTCGCGGGCAGCTCCGTCGAGATCCGGACCCCCTCGGGCAGGTCGGTCACGGACTGCCACGGCGAGTTCTGCGGGACCGCGAGCACCACCCGGATCGGCTGCGACGTGGCCTTGGAGTAGTGCAGTTCCCCCAGGGACGCGACCTCCGCGCCGGTCTCGGTGATCCAGTCCCGGCCGGTGATGCCCAGGTCGAACAGGCCGCGCTCGATGTAGGACGGGATCTCCTGCGGGCGCAGGAAGCGCACCTTGTCGATCCGGGGGTCGTCGATCGACGCGTGGTAGTCACGGTCGGAGGACCGGCGTACGGTCAGGTCCGCGGCGTCGAACAGGTCGAGGGTGGCTCGCTCCAGCGAGCCTTTGGGCAGGACCAGGGAAAGCACAGTGAGAACCTTTCTTCCGCAACGAAACCGGCCGGGGCTGAGCATCACGCCCGGTCAATGTCGTTGCGGGTTCCCGCCACCAGCCCCATGCCGAGAGACACTGTCCCCGCGCAGGGAGCGCAGCACGAGCGCGGTCTCGAGAGCGGCCACGACCGCCTCCCATCCCTTGTCCTCGCGGCTGCCATCCTGCCCGCTGCGTTCGCGGGCCTGCTCCAGGGTGTCACAGGTCAGCACCCCGTTGCCAACTGGTTTGCCCGCGTCCAGCGCGACCCGCGCGATGCCGTAAGTGACCGCGTCGCAGACGTACTCGAAGTGCGGCGTGCCGCCCCGGATCACCGCGCCAAGGCAGGCCACCGCGTCGTGGTTGCGGGCCAGCTCGGCGGCGACCACGGGTAGCTCAACCGCGCCGGGCACCCGGACCACGAGCGGGTCGTCGACGCCACACGCCTTCGCGGCGGCCAGCGCGCGGTCGGTCAGCGCGTCGGTGATCTCGGCGTGCCAGCGGGTCACCGCGATGGCCAGGCTCAGCCCGGCGGCGTCGACGGTCTCGGCGGGCGGCCGGCCGGCGCCGCTCACTCTGTCTCCCCGGCGCTCGCGCCGCCCGGCAGAAACCCCCACCGGACCTCGTGGCCCAGGGGTTCAGCCCGGCCGGGGCCAGCGCCGCTCGCCCGGGCCTGGCGGCCCGGGCTCGCTAGCCGGTACCGGACGGCGCTCACCGTGTCTCCCTCAAGGCTCGCACCGTCCGGGACAAACCCCCACCGGCCACTCGCCCGGGCCTGACGGCCCGGGCTCGCTAGCCGGTACCGGACGGCGCTCACCGGCACGCCGCCAGGGCGGCGCCGCTGCCAGCGCCATTCGCGATCCCGGTGGTCCCGCTGGCCGGGCTGGCGTCGGCCGGGCTGGCGTCGGCCGGGCTGGCGTCGGCCGGGCTGGCGTTGGCCGGGCTGGCGTCGGCTGGGCTCCCGTTGAGCGTGGCGGGCAGGCCGTCGATCAGGTGGCCGAGCCGGTCCCGCTTGACGGTCAGGTAGCGGAGGTTCTCCGCGGTGGGCGTGACCGGCAGCGCGACCCGGCCAGCCACCTCGATGCCGAACCCGGACAGGCCACTGACCTTCGCCGGATTGTTGGTGAGCAGGCGCACCGAGCGCACGCCGAGGTCGGCGAGGATCTGGGCGCCGGTGGAGTACTCGCGCGCGTCTGCAGGCAGGCCGAGTTCCAGGTTGGCGTCCACCGTGTCGGCGCCGGCGTCCTGGAGCTGGTAGGCGCGTAGCTTGCTGAGCAGGCCGATGCCCCGGCCCTCGTGGCCGCGCAGGTACAGCACGACGCCGCGGCCCTCGGCGGCGATCGCGGCCATCGACGCCTCCAGCTGGTCCCCGCAGTCACACCGGCGGGAGCCGAACACGTCCCCGGTCAGGCACTCCGAGTGCGCCCGGACCAGGACGTCCTGGCCGTCGCCCAGGTCGCCGAGGACCAGGACGGGGTGCTCAGTCTGGTCCACCAGGTTCTGGTACCCGAAGGCGCGCCACTCGCCGTAGGAGTTGGGGAGCCGGGTTTCCACCACCCGGCGGACCATCCGCTCGCTGTGCCGCCGGTACTCGATGAGCTGGGCGATCGAGATCAGCGTGAGCCCGTGCTCGTCGGCGAAGGCGCGCAGCTGGGGGAGCCGGGCCATGGTGCCGTCGTCGTTGACCACCTCGGCCAGCACACCAGCTGCGGGCAGGCCGGCCAGCCGGGCCAGGTCGACCGCGGCCTCGGTGTGCCCGGGCCGGCGCAGCACGCCGCCCTCGGCGTAGCGGAGCGGGAAGATGTGCCCGGGCCGGACGATCTCGTAGGGCTCGGTGGCTGAATCGACCAGGGCGCGCACGGTCCGCGACCGGTCCTCGGCGGAGATGCCGGTCGTGACGCCGTCCCGGGCATCGACGCTGATGGTGAACGCGGTGCGCATCCGCTCGGAGTTATGCGGCGTCATCAGCGGGAGCTGGAGCCGGTCCAGGTGCGCCCCGGGTAGCGGCACGCAGATCACGCCGCTGGTGTACCGGATCATGAACGCCATCAGGTCGGGCGTCATCTTGCTGGCCGCGACGATGATGTCGCCTTCGTTCTCCCGGTCGGCGTCGTCCACGACCAGGACCGGACGGCCGTCCGCGATGTCGCGGACCGCCTGCTCAACCTCGTCAAGCATTGGCTCGCTGAGCATGGTTTCCTCGCCGTTCATGACCTGGCTCCTGCCTGCTCGTTGCCCGCCTGACTGCCGCCGGCCAGCAGGCTCTCCACGTACTTGGCGATCACGTCGACCTCCAGATTCACCTGGCTGCCGGGCTGAAGGCGGCCGAGCGTGGTCATCTCCAGCGTGGTGGGGATGAGGCTGACCTCGAACCAGGGAGCAGGGTCGCCGGTGCCGTCCGGGCGGCCGGTGGCGCCGAGGGCGGAGACGGTCAGGCTGACCCCGTCCACGGTGATCGAGCCCTTCAGCACGATGTACCGGGCCAGCTGCGGCGGGGTGGCGATGCGCACCACGTCCCAGTGCTCACCCGGGGTGCGGGACAGGATCTCCCCCGTGCCGTCCGCGTGGCCCTGCACCAGGTGCCCGCCGAGGCGGCCGCCCAGTCTGACTGGTCGCTCCAGGTTGACCGGGGACCCGGGGCTGAGCCCGCCGAGCCCGGTATGCTGCAGCGTCTCGGCCATTACGTCGGTGGTGAAGGTCTTGTCCGAGGAGTCGGTCACGGTCAGGCAGACGCCGTTGACGGCGATGGAATCACCGTGCGAAGCGTCCGCGGTCACCAGATGACCGCGGACCGTCAGCCGGGCCGCGTCGGGCAGTCGCTCCACGGCGACGACCTCGCCGAGTTCTTCCACTATGCCGGTGAACATCCGCGGTTCCTCTCCTCGGAGCCGTTACGCCACTCGGCTCCGGGGATGCGCGGACACGCAAACGCGGTCGGGCAGCCCATGCTGCCGCCGCGCGCGTGCTGCCTCCCATCCGGACTTTGACCGTCGGTCCCGGAATTTCACCGGATCAGCCGGCCGCTGGCGCTTGACGCCTCGGCCGGGTCGCGGACTGTCACCGCCGGCTCGGAATTTCACCGACCCCGGAGCACGCTTTACTGCAGCAACCAGTGTGCCACGGGAGGTATTCCTGGTCGCAACCCGCCCGTTCCGTGACCCTCCGCACAACCCCGGGCCGCGCGGGCGCTGACCGGCCCCATGTGAGGAATCAGTCACAGCTGGCTTTCGGGTGTGCCACGCACTGCGGGTGGTGCTGGCCCGGCCGGGGCGCGGCCCGGCCATGACGCGGTGGCCGGCCGGTCCCGGCCGCCGGGCCGGCCGGCCACCGCGGGACTGGCGTGAACCACCAGAACCATGGGTCACAAACGATCATGACCGGCGTCCACGTTTCACGCTGACCGTGCGCTTTTCCGCGGCGTTTTGCCCATTTCGGCGCACCATCGGCGTGAAACGTCGACGGGAGGGGCCAGTGTGACTCGCTGGAGCAGGCGCGGCGGGCGGCTGGGGGATGGGCGCACGGGCGGATGCGGTGGATGCGACTGCGGGCCGGGCCACGAACCCGGTCACCGAAACCCGGAAGACCTGAGCGCGGCGAGCTTTCAGCGACGGATCACCCGCTGGGCTCGACCTCGGCCAGGCGGTGGGTGAGGAAGTCACGTTCGGGCTGGTTGGCGGTGAGTTCGAGGGCGCAGCGGTAGGCCTGCGCCGCCTCGTCCGCCCGGCCGAGCCGGCGCAGCAGGTCCGCCTTGGCGGCGGGCAGGTACCGGTAGCCGGCCAGGCGGCCGTCATGTTCGAGGTCTGAGATCGCGGCCAGGCCTGCCTCCGGCCCGTCCGCCATAGCCAGCGCGACCGCCCGGTTGAGCGCGACCACGGGCGAGATCCACGCCCGCCCGAGCAGGTCGTACAGGCGCAGGATCTGCCGCCAGTCGGTGTCCTGGTACGCCGGGGCCCGCGCATGCAGGGCCGCGATCGCGGCCTGCAGTGCGAACCGGCCCGGGCGGCCGCCTCGCAGCGCCGCACGCACCATCGCGGTTCCCTCATCGATGGCGGGACGGTCCCACTGTGAGCGATCCTGTTCCTCAAGGAGCAGCAGCCGGCCGTCTGGTGCGCACCGGGTCGCCCGCCGGGCGTCGGTCAGCAGGAGCAGCGCCAGCAGGCCGCGGACCTCGGGCTCATCCGGCATCAGCAGGCGCAGCATCCGGGCCAGTCCGATCGCGCGATCCACCAGGTCGTCACGGACCAGGTGGCCGCCGCCCGGCGCGGTGTGGCCGGTGGTGTACAGCAGGTGCACGACGGTCAGCACAGCGTCCAGCCGGTCCGGCAGTTCCGGCGCGGCCGGCACCCGGTACGCGATGCGGGCACCGGAGATCTTCTTCTTGGCCCGGGTGACCCGGGCGGCCATGGTCGGCTCGGAGACCAGGAAGGCCTGCGCGATCTCCGCCGTGGACAGCCCGCAGACCAGCCGGAGTGTCAGCGCGACCTGCGCCTCACGGGCCAGCGCCGGATGGCAGCAGGTGAATATCAGCCGCAGCCGGTCGTCGGGGATCACGCCGCTGCCCTCCTCCCCGGCCGCCGCACCCGGCCCGGGCCCTGCGGGCTCTACCAGCAGCGGGAGTTTCCTGCGCAGGGTGGTGTCGCGGCGCAGCAAGTCGATGGCCCGGCGCCGGGCCGTGGTGGTCAGCCAGGCACCGGGATTGCGCGGCACACCTTGCTGGGACCAGGCCTCCAGCGCCGAGACGTAGGCGTCCTGCACGCACTCCTCGGCCAGGTCCAGGTCGCCGGCGACGCGCGCCGTCGCGGCGAGCACGAAGGCCCACTCACGACGGTGCGCGTCCGCCACGGCGTCAGCCGCTGCCGGGCGGTCCTTCCCGGCCCCCGATCCGGGGCTGGGCCCGGCGTCGGCGGGAAGGTCACCCGCGGTGGATCCGGTCACATGCCGTCGAAGACCATGATCGGCCGGACCTCGACGCCCCCGAAGCGCGCCGGGCAGAGCTTGCCGATCTCGAGCGCGTGGTCCAGGTCGCGGGCCTCGACCAGGTAGAAGCCGCCCAGCGCCTCCTTGGTCTCGGCGAACGGGCCGTCGGTCACCACGTCGCCGCGGACGGAGGTGGCGGTGGTGGTGGGCTGCAGGGCCCGCCCGCTGACGATCGACCCGCCGGTCTCCTCCACCTGCTTGGCGAAGCGGTTGTGCGCTTCCATCACCTCCTGCAGCACCTCAGGCGACGCGGTGGCGTAGCTGCTCTCGTCTTCGTTAATGAGGATCAGGTATTCAGCCATGACGGCATCTCCTTCAGGTTCTCGACTCGTCCGTCACCAGTCCGACGAACGTCCCCCTCGATATCGACAGCGTGCGCGCGAGTTCTTCGGTTGATTATGAGTGACTGCCGGCCAACCGTCAGCAGTCGTCGCCGGCCCCGGCCGGCGGGCGGCCCGGCCGGCACCCCAGGTGTCCTGCTGGCGCGTGATGTCCGGGGGTGCGTGCTCAGCAGTGCCAGGACGCCCGCGCGGTGGCCCGCTCGGCCTGGGCACGGAGGGCCTGGACCGCGGTCGCCGGGTCGTCGGCGGCGTACACCGCCGAGCCGGCCACGAAGACGTCCGCTCCTGCCTCCGCGCAGCGCTCGATGGTCTTCTCGCTCACCCCGCCGTCCACCTGGAGCCACACCGCGCCGCCGTGCCGGGTCACCAGCTCACGGGCCCGGCGCAGTTTAGGCATCACCAGGTCCAGGAAGGGCTGGCCGCCGAATCCCGGTTCCACGGTCATCAGCAGCATCATGTCGATTTCCGGCAGCAGGTCGGCGTACGGCTCGACCGGGGTCGCCGGATTGATCGCGAGGCCGGCCCGGGATCCTGCGGACCTGATCATCCGGAGGGTCCGCACCGGCGACGAGGCCGCCTCTGCGTGGATCGTGACGTTCCGCGCGCCGGCCTCCGCGTAGGCCGGCGCCCAGCGATCGGGTTCCTCGATCATGAGGTGGCAGTCGAGCGGCAGGCCCGCGTGCTTGAGCAGGGACTCGACGACCGGCAGCCCGAGGGTGAGGTTGGGCACGAAGTGGTTGTCCATGACGTCCACGTGCAGCCAGTCGGCCACGCCGGTGACCGCGGCTGCCTCGTCCGCGAGCCGGGCGAAGTCAGCGGACAGGATGCTGGGTGCCATCTGGACGGCCATGACGCCGAGTGTAGGACCCTGGCCGCATCCCCGTGGGTGGCCTCCGGGGTGAGACCTCGGCCCCCTGTCCTGGTGCCCGGCGATCCGGGCCCGGGGCGGGGTAGGGTGCGGCGAGGAACAGCACCCCGGCCAGAATGTCGCAGCGTCCGGATATCGTTCGAACCTGTATTCGATATCGTGCTCCGGACAGGAGGCAACTTCCGTGAATCCCCAGGCACCCGAGGCCGCCGCCGCTCTGCTCGATCGCGTGCGCAAGCTCCTCACCAAGGCGGAAGCCGACGGCGTGACCGCAGCCGAGGCGGAGGCCCTTACGGCCAAGGCGGCCGAACTGATGGCCAAGTACGGCATCGACCGGGCCCTGCTCGCCGCCCGGCGGCCGGAGACCGACCACCCGGACGACCGGAAGGTCGACGTCGACAACCCGTGGGCCCGGGTGCAGGCCCACCTGCTCTGCGGACTGGCCACCGCCCTGCGGTGCCAGTGCGTACTGCTTCCCCGGCAGGGCCCGGGGACCCGCATCCACATCTTCGGGTTCGCCTCTGACATCGAGCGCACCGACGTGCTCTACACGTCGTTGCTACTGCAGATGTGGCAGGGCCTGGGGACGGCCCAGGTCCCCGACTGGAGCCGCAGCCCGCGGGCATGGCGGCGCAGCTGGCTGCTCGGCTTCATCTCCGCCGTTGTCTCCCGGGTCCGGGCCGCTGAGCAGGCGGCCACCTCCCAGGCCACCTCCCCGGCCGCCGCCGAGGGCCAGCGAATGACGCTGGTCCTGGCCGACCGGCGGCAGGTCATCATGCGGAACATCGAGCACGCCTATCCCGCCACCCGCAAGACCCAGATGACCTACTCCGGCAGCGGCTACGGGGCCGGGTACAGCGAGGGCCAGCGGGCCGACATCGGCTCGGCCCGGCTGCGCCGGACAAACGGGCGCTCGCTCACCAGCACCGGCCAATCCAGTGCCAGCTAACCCAGCGCGGCTAACCCAGCGCTGGGCGGTCAGCGCGCCGACTGCCCAGCGTCCTCACGGCGGCGCAGCAGGGCCAGGAAGATCGCATCGGTGCCGTGTCGGTGCGGCCAGAACTGGGCGTACCGGCCATCAGGCTCCGGGCAGCGCAAATCTGGCACCTCGGCCAGGACGGCGGGCGCGTCGAGCACCTCGATATCGTCACGGCCGCGGAGCACGTCCGCCAGCACGTCCCGGGTCTCGCCCCGATGCGGCGAGCAGGTGACGTAGCCGACCACGCCACCCGGCCGGACCGCGTCCAGCGCGCTGCGGAGCAGGCTGCGCTGCAGCCCGGCCAGGCCCAGGACGTCCTGCTCCGAGCGCCGCCACCGCGCCTCCGGGCGGCGGCGCAAGGCCCCGATCCCCGAGCACGGGACGTCCGCCAGCACCCGGTCGAAGGCCCCGGCCCGCCAGGCGGGTGCGGTCGCGTCGACGGCCGCGGCGGCGGCCGCGCCGGTGACCGACACCGCGTCGCGGGCCAGCCGGGCCCGGTGCGGGCGGGCGTCCGTGGCCAGCACGTGCGCCCCGCGCTGCGCGGCCAGGCCGGCCAGCAGCCGGGCTTTGCCGCCCGGGCCAGCGCACATGTCCAGCCACCGCTGGTCCGGGCCGGTCAGCCCGGCCCGGGCCACCGCGATCGCGGCCAGCTGGCTCGCCTCGTCCTGGACGGCGGCGCGCCGGGCGCTGACCGCCTCGATCGCGGCCGGGTCCCCGCCCGCCAGGTAAGCCCCGAAGGGTGACCAGGCAGCGGGCTCAGCGCCGGCGGTCGTGAGCTCCCCCGGGTCAGCCAGGCCGGGCACCACGCACAGGGTGACCCGGGGCCGGGTCCCATTCGCCGCCAGGGCCGCCTCTGTCTCGGCCAGGGCACCTGCGGCGTCCTCTCCCAGCGCGCTGGCCACCACCTGAACCATCCACCGGGGGTGGCTGTAGCGGACGGCCAGATGACCGAGCGGATCGGCGTCGCGGCGCGGGGCCGCGACACCCATCCAGGTCTCCAGGTCCCGGGTGGCCACCTTGCGGAGCACCGCGTTAACGAAACCGGCCGAGCGCTGGCCGGCCAGGTCACGGGCGAGGTCCACGGATGTCGCGACGGCCGCGTGCTGCTGCACCCGGGTGGCCAGCAGCTGGTGGGTGCCGAGCCGGAGCACCTCGCGCAGCGGGAGGTCCACCCGGTCGAGCTTCCGGTCACTGCACAGGCCGAGGATCGCGTCGTAGCTGCCCCGGCCGCGTAGCGTCCCGTAGGTGAGCTCGGTGGCCAGCGCGGCGTCCCGGCCTGTCAGGCCGCGCTCAGTGAGCATCGACGGCAGCAGCAGGTTGGCGTAGGCGTCCCGCTGATCCACGGCGATGAGCACGTCGTAGGCGAGCCTGCGAACCGGGTCGGCGCGGCGGCGTCCCCGGCCATCGCGCAGCGCGGGGCCACCGCCGGCGCGGCCACTGCGGGAAGCACCACTGCCGGAAGCGCCCCCGCGGGAAGCACCACTGCCGGAAGCGCCCCCGCGGGAAGCACCGTCACGGGGAGCGCCTTCACGAGAGGCCCCGTCCTGAGCGGACCTGCCCTGAGGGATCGTCCGCGGCTTGCGGATCGGTGCGGTCATCTCAGCTCAGCACCACAACATCCTGGCGGAGCCCGCGAGCCCAGTCGGCGGCGCGCATCCGCCGCTTGCCCGGCGGCTGGACGTCACCCAGCCCGACCGGCGTGGTCGCGGTGCCGACAAGTACCCCGGAGCGCAGGAAGCGCACCTCGCCCGGGGCGAGGGAACCGGCGGACGCCGCGCCGTCCGGAGCCGGGTCAACCGGCCACAGCTTCAGCCGGTCCTCCCCCAGCTTGGTCCAGGCGCCCGGACCGGGGGTGGTGGCGCGAACCTGCCGGTCCACGGCGGCGGCAGGCTGCTCCCAGCGCACCCGGGCATCCTCGGCGGTGATCTTGGGAGCGAGGGTCACTCCCTCGGCAGGCTGGGGCCGCGCCTCGAGCTGCCCGGACTCGATCCCGTCGAGGGTGGCCACGAGCAGCCCGGCGCCGGAGATCGCCAGCCTCCCGAGCAGATCCCCCGCAGTGTCACGGGGATGGATCGGCTCGGTTACGACCCCGAAGACCGGGCCTGCGTCCAGCGCCTTGACCAGCCGGAACGTGGTCGCGCCAGTGATGTCGTCGCCACGCAGGATGGCGTGCTGCACCGGGGCCGCGCCACGCCACGCGGGCAGCAGCGAGAAATGCAGGTTGATCCAGCCCTGGGCGGGGATGTCGAGCACGGCCTGCGGGATGAGCGCACCGTAGGCGGTCACCGGGACGATGTCCGGGGCGATCCGGCGCAGCCGGTCGACGAAGTCCGGGTCCCGGGGCCGGGTGGGCTTGAGCACCTCGATGCCGGCCCCGGCGGCGCGCTGCGCCACCGGGCTCGGCTCCAGGCGCAGCCCCCGGCCGGCCGGGGCGTCGGGCCGGGTCACCACCGCGGCTACCTCGTGCCGGGACTTCAGGAGGGCATCGAGCGCAGGCACGGCAGCCTGCGGGGTACCGGCGAACACCAATCGCATGAGGGAACCTAGCGGGCCTGTCCGCCGGTCGCGTGCGGCGAGGCCCGGATCTCCGGCACGGGCTCACCCCACCACTCCGCCTCGCGGATGGCCCGCATGGCCAGCTTGCGCTGCTGCGGGTCGAGCCGGTCGATGAACAGCACCCCGTCCAGATGATCCGTTTCGTGCTGCACGCACCGGGCCAGCTGGCCGGTGCCCTCGAGGGTGACCGGCTCGCCGTACATGTTGAAGCCCTTGGCGGCCGCACCGAAGGCACGCTGGGTCGGGAAGGCGAGGCCGGGGAACGACAGGCAGCCCTCGTCGTCGGTCTCCGTCTCGGCCGACAGGTCGAGCGAGGGATTGATCAGGTGCCCGAGCTCGTCATCCACGAAATAGGTGAAGACCCGCAGGCCCACGCCGATCTGGCGCGGCCAGGCCGAGGCCCGGCGCCTCCAGCATCGTGTCGGTGAGGTCCTTGACCAGCTTGCGCAGCTCGGCGTCGAAGTCGCGGACCGGCTCGGCCGGGGTGCGTAGTACCGGATCACCGAAGATGCGGATCGGCTTGACGCTGATGGCGCACCGTCCTTCCGTCTGGGCGCTCACCGGGCCCCTGTCACCGGGAGCGTTAACCACCCAAGTCTATGAACTGCCGGGGCCCTAACTGGCCGAGACCGAGCGGGCCTTGAACGCAGCCTTCCGCGCGGCCCGAGCCACCCCCGGATCCGGGTGGTGATCACTGAGCGCGGTCAGCAGGTCAGTCACCCCCGGATGGCGGACCCGCCACAGCCCGGCGACCAGCTCCGCCTGCGCGTCCGGGGGCACGTCGGGCAGCAGCTCGGCGACGACGTCCTTCGGGTCCGCCTCCTCCAGCAACCCCGCGCCCAGGTCCACCAGCAGCCAGGCCCGGTCCTCCCGGTCCAGCTCGGCGGCCTCGCCGTGCTCGTGCAGCCAGACCGCCGCGTGGGCACGCAGCACCGGATCGGCCAGGGCTTCACGGACGCCGGCCACGGCATCCTCGCCGATCCGGTCGAGCACCGCGAATCCCGCGCCGCGCAGGCCCGGGGAACCCTGGCTGGCCGCGCTGATCAGCTCCGCCGCGGCCTGCCGGGGAGTCCGCCCCGCGAGCCAGCTGGCGATCTCCGCTTCCCCGTCCTCCACGTCGCAGTTGGCCAGCGTGGCCAGCAGGGCGGTGGCGTCGCTGCGTGCGCGGCCGCCGGTGACCGGGACATGCCATCCCTGCGCCCGCAGCCGCCTGTGCACGCCCCAGACGCCGAGCGGCGCCAGGGTGACAGTCAGGGCGCCGCCGTCCTCGTCCACGCCGGGCTCGTCCGCGCCCAGCTCGACCACGCCGAGATCGGCCAGCATCTCCAGGGCGACGGACAGGGCCGCCCCCTCGTCCTGGAGCACGCCGCGGTCTGTGGCCTGCTCACCGCCGGGCCCGGGCACGCTGCCGTGCGCTCCCCGGCGCCGGGTGTCGGCCGCGGCCAGATAGGCGTCGAACAGGGCATCCATTCGTACCGGGCCGCCCACCGTGTACAGGGCGGTCGCCATCCCGTCCAGGTCCTCGGCCTCCAGCATGACCGTGAGCGCCGAGTCCCAGGCGGCCAGCACATCGTCTGCGGTCCCGGACGCGAGCACGTCGAGCCGGTCCCCGGCCTCCGCGCGGCCGTCGCTGAGAAGCAGCATCCGGGCAGCGACCGCGACCCGCCACGCCGCCTCGAACTCGGCCGGGATCAGCTCCAGGTGCGTGGCGGCCGCCAGGGCGTCCGCCTGGCGCAGCCGCCCGGCCTTGGTGAGCACCCGGCCGGGCCCGATCCACCTGGCCACGTCACGGCCCGCCCGCAGCAGCGGGGCGACCCGGGCTGCCGCGGCCAGCTCCTCACGGGGCGCCAGGCGCACCGTCGGGAGCCGGGGCGGACCGCCGGTATCAGTCGCCTGCACGTTCCCGTTCGCATTGCCGCGCGGACCCGGCGTGGTCCGAGACGGCGGATTCCGTCGTGAGGTGGCCACCCCAGCACCCTATGGCCTCCCCGGGGGAACTCAGATCAGCTCGGCCGGGTCAAGCTGCACCCGGACGGCTCCCGGGGCCTTGCGCGCGCTGCGCCCGGCCTGCGCCCGGTGCAGCGCACCGGCCAGCGCCAACCCCGCTGACCTGGGCACGCGCACGAGCGTCCGGACGCTGTCCGGGGGCTCCTCGACCGGGCCGAGCAGTTCGGCACCGGGCGGCAGCTCCGTGTCGGCGAGCAGCGCGTCGACCGCCTCCTGGGGTCCGCTGAGGGCCGCTATCCGCACCGTGGGCGGGAAATGAAGCTCGGCCCGCTCGTCGAGTTCCCGCTCGGAATGCGTCACCGGGTCCCACCGCACCAGGGCCTGGACCGCGGGGATGGTGGAGTCGGCCACGACGACCACCCGGCCGCCCGCAGGCCCGGCCCGGACCAGCGCCGCGGCGTTCATCCAGCGCCGCAGCGCCTCCTCGGCCGCGCGCAGGCTGGGCCGGCCGAGCAGCATCCAGCCATCCAGAAGCAACGCCGCCGCGTACCCGCCGACGGCCTGCGGCTCGGCTCCGGGCGTGGCCACCACCAGGGCGGGCGAGCCGGGCACGGTGGGTATCATCGCCGCCCCGCCGGACGTGACCAAGGGGACCCCGGGGAAGGCCCGGCCGAGTTCCTCCGCAGTGCGCCCGGCCCCGGTTACCAGGGCGCGGACGGCGGAATGCCCGCAGCGCGAGCACCGCCATTGCTCGTCTGCCACCCCGCACCATCCGCAACGGGGCGCCCCGCCGACGCTGGCCAGGGCGAGGGGGCCTCCGCAGGCCGCGCACTTGGCCCTGTCCCGGCAGCGGGCACACCCCAGCGCCGCGACGTAGCCGCGGCGCGGCACCTGGACCAGGACCGGGCCGCTGGCCAGTGCCTCGCGGGCGGTCCGCAGAACCAGGCTGGGCAGCCGCGCGGTCTGGGCCGCCTCGTCCCGGGCGAGTTCAGCGTCACCGCCCGCGGCGCGGACCGCGGGGGCATGGCCGCGGAGCACTTGACGGCCCGCGACGACCGGCCGCGCCCAGCCGCTGGCCACCAGGCGGGTGGATTCGGCGGTCCGGGCGAAGCCCCCGATCAGGACGGCCGCGCCGGTGCGGTGCGCCCGGAGCGCCAGCACCTCGCGGGCGTGCGGGTAGGGCGCACGCGGCTCCGCGTGAAGGTCGTCCCCGTCGTCCCAGAGGACCACCAGCCCCAGATCACTGACCGGGGCAAACATCGCGGCGCGAGTGCCCGCCACCACCCGCTGCGCGCCGCGCCGGACGGACAGCCAGCGCCGGTAGCGCTCGGCGGGCCCCAGGTCCGCGGACAGTGTGACATGCCGGCCCGGCCCGAGCTGCGCGGCCAGCGCCGCGTCCAGCAGGCTGAGATCGCGGGCGTCGGGAACCACGGCCAGGGCGCCCCGCCCGGTAGCTGCGGCGGTGGCCACCGCCCGGGCGATCTCCTCCGGCCAGTGCGGGCCGGGCAGCGCCGACCACACGGCCCGCGGCCCGCGCCGCCTGGCCAGGGCGTCGAGGAACGCGGGACCGTCCGGATAGCGGGCCCACGGGCCGGGCCCGGGCCCCCCGGCCTCGGGCACGGTAGCGCCGTGCCCGGTCCCGTCAGGCACGGTTCCCCCAGGCCCGGTCCCGTCAGGCACGGTTCCCCCAGGCACGGTCCCCCCAGGCACGGGGAGCGAGGCGGCGGATTCGGTGCGGGCATGCCGGGGCGGGATGGCCAGCCGCAGCACGTCGGCCAGGGTGCCCGCGTAGCGGTCCGCGACCTCACGGGCCAGGGCCATGATCTCGGGGCTCAGCACGGGCTCGGGTGACACCACCCGCTCCAGGCGGGCCAGCCGCCCCTGATGCCCGCTGTCCGCCGCCCGGTCCAGCAGGTAGCCGTCGACCAGCTGGCCTGCGAAACGGACCCGCACCCGGCAGCCGGGCACGGCCTGATCCGAGAGCCGCTCGGGGATCAGGTAGTCGAACGGCCGGTCCAGGTGGGCCAGCGGGATATCGACGGCGACCTGGGCCACCGGCAGAACCGCGGCGACCGGCCCGGGATCGCGCGCGGCACCCCGCCGCGCCGGCCGGGTGGCCGCCTGCTGACTCGCTGCCCCTGCCACAGTCCTGTCCTACCAGAGGGTGGGGACACACTGGCGCCGCGCGGCTGATCAGGCGCGGAGGGACCGATCAGAGACGCACCGTGCCGCAGGCGGCGTCGGCGGCGCGGGTCTCGCGGTTCAGGGACAGCAGCAGCACGCGCGGGACGTCGCGCCCTGCCCGGACATCCGCGCGCATGGCCCGCAGGTCGCCGGACAGCGCAGCCAGCGACCGGGTGGTCGCGGCGCTCCGGCTGTCCGCCGCGGCACTGCCGATCGAGGTGATCGCGGCGGCCAGGTCCCGGGCCAGCTGGGCCCGGCTGCGGCCGTCGCGCACATCATCGGCGACCCGGTCGTAGGCGGTGAGCGCCGTGTTCTTGTACGCCACGCAGCCGGGGTCGGCGGCCCGGAGGAGGTCCGGCACCAGGTAGCCCGCTGCTCCTGCCCAGGCCAGCATGAGCGCGACCGCCAGCCAGCAGCGGACCAGCCCCCGGCTCCCCTGGCGGGCCCGCCAGAAGCCGAGAACGGCCAGCAGCAGGCCAGCCGGGATCGTGATGAGGGCCGCGCCCAGCAGGCCGCAGACGAGCGCGGCCGTGGCGGGCCGGTTGCCGGCCCGCACCGGAGCTGGCGCAGGGGGCGGGGCGGGGCCCGGCAACGGGGGCGGGGCGGGGTTCCGGGACCGTTCCGCGGGGGTACCCGGCTCTGGCTGCGCCGACGAGGCCGCGCGGTCTGTGGATGATGGCAATGGCTCACCGGCTCGCACGAGCGGGCGCAAGGGCGCTGACCAGAACACCGGGCGTTATGAGCGTAAATTCCGGGCCCAGATGGTGTCCAGGGCCGGGAGCCGGGCCGGGCCGGGCCGGGCTGAGGGCTAGAGGCCCGCGGCGGACCGCAGGTTCTCGGCCCGGTCCACCCGCTCCCAGGAGAAGTCCGGCTCCTCGCGGCCGAAGTGCCCGTAACTGGCGGTCTGCGAGTAGATCGGGCGGAGAAGATCGAGATCCCGGATGATCGCGGCCGGCCGCAGGTCGAAGACCTCCAGCACCGCATCCTGGATCTGCTCGACGGGCACCCGCTCGGTGCCGAAACACTCCACGAACAGGCCCACCGGCTTGGCCTTGCCGATCGCGTACGCGACCTGGGCCTCACAGCGGTCCGCCAGGCCCGAGGCGACCACGTTCTTGGCCACCCAGCGCATGGCGTAGGCCGCGCTGCGGTCCACCTTGGACGGGTCCTTGCCCGAGAACGCGCCGCCCCCGTGCCGGGCCATCCCGCCGTAGGTGTCGATGATGATCTTGCGGCCGGTCAGCCCGGCGTCGCCCATCGGGCCGCCGATCTCGAACCGGCCGGTGGGGTTGACGAGGAGCCGGTACGCGGTGGTGTCGATGTCCAGGCCGTCGAGCACCGGGGTGACCACGAGATCCCGGATGTCCGGGGTGAGCAGCTCCCGCAGGTCGATGTCCGGCGCGTGCTGCGCCGACACGACCACGGTGTCCAGCCGGACCGCCTTGTCCCCGTCGTATTCGATCGTGACCTGCGTCTTGCCGTCCGGGCGCAGGTAAGGAACGTCACCGCTGCGGCGCACCTCCGACAGCCGCCGGGCCAGCCGGTGCGCGAGCATGATCGGCAGCGGCATGAGTTCCGGAGTCTCCCGGCACGCGTAACCGAACATGAGGCCCTGGTCACCCGCCCCCTGACGGTCCAGGTCGGTGGAACCCTCGCCCTCACGGTACTCGAACGCCCGGAGCACTCCCTGCGCGATGTCCGGGGACTGGGCGCCGATCGACACCGACACGCCACACGACGCGCCGTCGTATCCCTTGAGCGAGGAGTCGTAGCCGATCTCGAGGATCTTCTCGCGGATGATCCCCGGGATGTCCACGTAGGTCTCGGTGGTCACCTCCCCCGCCACGTGCACCTGGCCGGTCGTGATCAGCGTCTCGACCGCCACGCGGCTCTTCGGGTCATCCTTGATCATCGAATCGAGGATGGCGTCACTGATCTGATCCGCCATCTTGTCCGGATGACCCTCCGTCACCGACTCGGAGGTGAAAAGACGTCGGGCCACCTGACTCCCCGTCCTAGTAAGCGGCTGAAACGTAAACGGCTGAAACCTCGCCGAAGTCTAGCCGGGCTCCCTCGCCTGCGAGACCAGAAGGCCTCCCTGCCCAGCCAAGTGATGAGGATAGACGAGCCGGCGACGGCAGATATTCAATTGCGCCACCTTCGCCAGCAAGCGTGGCTAACCAGGCAGCCGGGCGGCGACCAGGTCCCACACGACGTCGGCGAGCACCTCCTTGGGCCCGCGCGGGACCTTCTCCGCGGTGCCGTCGGAGGCCAGCACGATCGCCTCGTTGTCGCTGGTGCCGAACGCGAGCCCGGCCCCGACCTGGTTGACGACCAGCAGATCGCAGCCCTTCGCGGCCAGCTTGGCCTGGCCGTTGCGCAGCAGGTCCTCGGTCTCGGCGGCGAAGCCGACGATGACCTGCCCGGGCCGGGCCCGGTGGGCCGACAGGCCGCGGAGGACGTCGGGGTTTTCCACCAGGCGCAGCGGCTCAGGTGCCTGCCCGGCCTTCTTGATCTTCGAGCCGGTCCGGGTTTCGGGCCGGAAGTCGGCCACCGCCGCCGCCATGACGACGGCGTCGGCGTCCGTGGCGGCGGACGTGACCGCGGCCTCCAGCTCGCGCGCCGAGGTCACCGGGACGACCCGTACTCCCGCCGGGTCATCCAGTTCCACGTTGGCGGCCACCAGGGTGACCCTGGAACCCCGGGCGGCCGCGGTCCGGGCCAGCGCATACCCCTGCCGCCCCGAGGACCAGTTACCGAGGAACCGGACAGGGTCGAGTTCTTCGCGGGTGCCGCCGGCCGAGACCACCACGTGCCGCCCGGCCAGGTCGGGGCGCAGCCCTGCCGTGCCGCGGGCCAGCACCCTCGTGGCCGTCTCATACAGCTCGGCCGGGTCGGGCAGCCGACCCGGCCCGCTGTCGGCGCCGGTGAGCCGGCCGGCCGCGGGATCCAGGACGAGGCAGCCACGGCCCCGCAGAGTCGCCACGTTGGCCTGGGTGGCCGGGTGCTCCCACATCTCGGTGTGCATCGCGGGCGCGAACACCACCGGGCAGCGTGCGGTCAGCAGGGTGGCGGTCAGCAGGTCGTCGGCCCGCCCCGCGGCCGCGCGGGCCAGCAGATCGGCTGTGGCAGGCGCGACGAAGACGAGATCGGCGCGCTGCCCGAGCCGCACGTGCGGCACCTCGTGCACGTCATCCCAGACGCTGGTGGTGACGGGCTGCCCGGACAGGGCGGCCCAGGTGGCTTGCCCGACGAAGCGCAGCGCGCTGCTGGTGGGCACCACCCGGACCTGGTGGCCGCCTTCTGTGAACCGCCTGAGCAGTTCGCAGACCTTGTAGGCGGCGATGCCGCCACCGACACCGAGAACGATGCTCGACGGCACGTCGTCCCTGTCCCCGGCCGCAGGCCGTTCAGCCCGTGGGTTCGGCCGTCTCCTGGGCGGAGAGCAGCCCCTGGCGGATCTCACGCAGCGCGATGGACAGCGGCTTCTCCTGGACCCGGGTCTCGACCAGCGGGCCGACGTACTCGAGCAGGCCCTCGCCGAGCTGGGCATAGTAGGCGTTGATCTGCCGCGCCCGCTTCGCGGCCATGATGACCAGGCGGTACTTGCTGTCTACGACTTGGAGCAGATCGTCGATAGGCGGGTTGGTGATGCCCTCCGCGGCGGGATTCCCTGCCACTATGTGCCTTCCGTTTGAGAAAAAATCAGGTGGCCACTAAGGCCACCGTCAAAGATACCAGCTGGCGGCAGACATCCCCGACCGATGTATTGATCAGCGTCAGGTCGAACTCGTCTTCCGCGGCGAGTTCCACCCGGGCGGCCTCCAGCCTGCGCTGGATCACCTCCGGAGGCTCTGTGCCGCGGCCGGTGAGCCGGCGCACCAGCTCGTCCCAGTTAGGCGGGGCGAGAAATACCAGCAGGGCATCTGGCACCGCCTGGCGCACTTGCCGTGCGCCCGCAAGATCGATTTCCAGAAGCGCGGGAACTCCGGCCGCCAGTTTCCCGGCTAGCGGGCCGCGCGGCGTTCCATAGCGGTGGCCGGCGAATGTTGCCCATTCGAGCAGATCCCCCTGGGCCAGCATCCGGTCAAACTCGGCATCGCCGACAAAGTGGTACTCCCGGCCGTCAACTTCACGGGGCCTCGGCGCCCGTGTGGTCACGGATACCGAGAGCCAGATTTCCGGGCTTTCCTTCCGCAACCCGGCCACCACGGTGCTCTTGCCGACCCCGGAAGGGCCGGAAAGAACCGTTAGCCGGGCCGGCACCCCGCCCCCCCGGACAAGCGCGGTACCGCATGACCGATCAGCGGACGTCATGGCCGTTGGCCTCGGTCCCCGCGCCCGCCCCTGGGGGTGATCAGACCGCCTCAGATAACACCACCGAACTCGTTTTCCAGCGCGGCGCGCTGGTTCGCGCCAAGGCCACGGACCCGGCGCGATTCGGCGATGCCGAGCCGCTCCATGATCTGCCGGGCACGTACCTTGCCGATCCCCGGCACGGCCTCGAGGAGAGCCGAGACTTTCATCTTTCCAAGGATGTCATCAGTCTGGCCGTCCTTGAGAACTTGGGACAGGGTCAGCTCGGCCTTCTTCAGCCGGGCCTTGACCTCGGCCCGTTCCTTGCGCGCCCTTGCAGCCTTCTCCAGGGCTGCGGCTCGCTGATCGGGAGTGAGGGGAGGAAGAGCCACTCCGGGTCACCTCGGGTTTCAGAATCGAAAACTGCGGACGGAAAGGGAAAGTAGCGAGTTCAGCCCGCTACGGCAACGCAAACACCCGTTTGTTACGTCATAAATTGGACGATATTACTCTCCGGATCAGACCGAATACGTAACGTAGTCAAACGGGCTATCCCCATCGCCCTATCATCCCGCCCGCGGCGGAGTGCTCCAAACATGCCGGGGCGGCGATCAGCACCCAGATCGCATGATCAGCATGTACTTTCCATGATCATCCAGGCGGCCCGGGGATGCGCCGGGAAGGTCTGGACGGGGATGCGCCGGAAGGCGCAGCCATATCCTCAGTCCGCCGCCGCGAGCCGCCGCAACGGTGCCGCGATGGCCGCCGCGGCCGCGCCCGGGTCGGGCGCGCCGGTGATGGGGCGCCCGATGACCAGAAGATCGGCCCCCTCCCGCAGCGCCTCCTCGGGCGTGGCGACCCGCGCCTGGTCGTTACGGTCCGCCCCGGCCGGCCGCACGCCCGGCGTGATCAGCTTGATGGACGGGCCGACCTCAGCGCGGACCGCGGCCACCTCGCGCGGGGAGCAGACCAGCGCCCGCGCGCCGGCCGCGACCGCGAGCACGGCGAGGCGCCGCACGGCGTCCGGCACCGGGCCGCGCAGGCCGATCGACTCCAGGTCTGCGGAGCTCAGTGAGGTCAGCACGGTCACCGCGGCGATGATCGTGTCCGGGGCGGCCTGCACGGCCGCACGGATGACCTCAGGGCCCGCTGAGGCATGCACGGTGACGATGTCCGGCCGCAGCCGGGCCATGGCCCGGGTCGCGCCCGCCACGGTGGCCGGGATGTCGTGCAACTTCAGGTCCAGGAAGACCTGCACGCCGCTCGCGCCCCTGATCGAGGCGACCACGCCGGGGCCGTAGCGCAGGTAGAGCTCGAGCCCGATTTTTACCGTGCTGACGTGCGGCGTTACCAACCCGGCCCACCAAGCTGCGGTCTCCAGGTCGGGCGCGTCAAGCGCCACGGCGATCGGCGCTGGCTGGCTCAACTCTCCTCCTCGGGTACGGGTGCTGACAGGCGCGCGGGGCGCCGCCAGCTCACAGGACGGTCCCGGACAGCCGGCGGAGCGGCGCCCCTCGCGGCTCGTGCGCGAGCCCGATCACGTCGCCGAGCCGCTCGATGCCGCGCTGCCCGAGTTCCTCGTCGAGTTCGCGGAGGATGCGGACGCAGGCCGATGGGTCGTGGAAGATCGTAGTGCCGACACTCACCATGGACGCCCCGGCCAGGATGAGCTCCAGCGCGTCGCGTCCGGTCCTGACGCCGCCCATGCCGATGATGGGGACGTCGGGCAGAGCCTTGCGAACCTGCCAGATGCAGCGCACCGCCACCGGCCGGATGGCGGGGCCGGACAGGCCCCCGGTCACGCCGGCCAGCACGGGGCGCATGGTCTCGGTGTCGATGACCATCCCGAGCAGGGTGTTGATCATCGAGAGCCCGTCCGCGCCCGCGTCGACGCAGGCGCGGGCGATCGTGACGATGTCCGTGACGTCCGGTGACAGCTTCGCGAACACCGGGATGTCGTACCGGACCCGCGCCCGGACCGCCTCGATGACGGCGGCGGAGGCACCCGGATCGCAGGCGAAGACCTGTCCCCGGTCCTCGACATTCGGACAGGAAATATTCACCTCGATGGCAGTGACTCCTGCCGCGTCGGTCAGGCGGGCCGCGAGTTCCGCGTACTCGTCGACGCTGCCGCCGGCGATGGACACCACCGCCCGTGCTCCCCGCGAGAGCAGCCAGGGCAGGTCACGCTGGAGGAAGGCATCGATCCCCGGCCCCTGGAGGCCGATGGAATTCAGCATCCCGCTCGGCGTTTCCGCCATCCTGGGCGTCGGCCTGCCCGCCCGGGGCGCGACCATCACGGACTTGGTGACGACCGCGCCGATCTTGGCGACGTCGAAGAACTGGGCCAGTTCGCGGCCTGCCCCGGCACATCCCGATGCGGTCAGGATCGGGTTCGGCAGCTCGACGTGACCGAGCCTGGTCCGCAGGTCAACTGCCATGCTGCTCCTTCCGCCCCGGGCCGGGGCCGGCGGCGCGGTCCGCCGCGGCCGCCCCGTTGAGCTCCCCCGGGCGGGACCCGGCCCGCGACGATCCGGACACGGGGGATGCCGCGGCCTGCCCGGCCGTGGCGCCGTTCCCCGCGTGCTGGCGCGGGTTCCAGCCCGGGGCGCCCAGCGCGTCGAACGGGATGGTGCCGATGTCGTCCCAGCGGACCGTCTCCCCGCGGAACACCGGGCCCGCCACGCAGGAACGGACCATCCGGGTCACGCCGTCGTCACCGACGACCGGCAGCACGCAGGTCATGCACACCCCGATGCCGCAGGCCATGGACTCTTCCACCAGGGCCTGCACGGGGATGTCGTAGCGTCCGGCCAGCGCGGTCACCTGGCGCAGCATGCCCATCGGGCCGCACGCGTAGATCACGTCGGTGCGGGCCTCGTGGATGATCTGGGCGAGCCGGTCGGTGACCAGCCCGCGGACTCCCATCGACCCGTCCTCGGTGGTGACCGTCGCGGTCCGGCCGGTCCGGCGTGCGGTGAGCGCGCCGAACACCCGGTCCGCGCTGGCCGCGCCGAGCAGGAAGTCCACCTGGCAGTCACGGCTGCGCAGCCGGTCAGCCAGGGCGAAGAGCGGCGCGCTCCCGTAGCCACCGCCGACCAGCAGGCAGCTGACCGGGTCCCGGGGTACCGGGAACGGCCTGCCGAGCGGCCCGGTCACGTCGATGACGTCCCGGGTACGGCGCTCGGCCAGCCACCGGGTGCCCGGCCCCTTCGCGGCGAACACGAACTCCACCGTCCCGCCGTGGTCCGGCCGCACATCATGGATCGAGAACGCGCGGCGCAGCAGCATGGACGTATCTGGGCCGCCCACCGCGACCGCGAGGAACTGGCCGGGCCTGAAGCGCGCCGCGATGCCCGGGGCCACCACGGTCATCGCATAGTAGGCGTCCACCTTCCGGACCGTCAGCACGGTGCCGCGGACCTGGACCTGGACGGCATCCTGCTCGCCGTCGGCGGCGGTCATGGCGCCGCTCCCGGGGGGGCCTGCTGGTCCGGGGGGTTGCCAGCGCGGGCGACGGGGGGCGCCCCGGAGGGGTGTTCCCCCGGAGCAGACGCTCCCGGGGGGTGCGGGGGGTTGCCCCCCCGAACAAGCAGCGCGTAATCCTGCAATGACCGCACCCCCACCTCGCCGCGCTGGATGGCTTCGATGCCCTGCACAGCGGCGCCGAGTCCCTGGACCGTGGTGACGCAGGGCACACCGCGCCGCACCGCGGCGGTCCGTATCTCGTAGCCGTCCAGCCGGGGACCCGACTGCCCTGGGCTGCCGAACGGCGTGTTCACGATGAGATCCACCTGGCCGGCAAGGATCCTGGCCACGATATCGGGCTCGCCGCCGGGTCCGGGGCCGTCGCTGTGCTTCCGGACGATCGTGGCACGAACACCGTTGCGGCGCAGCACCTCACCGGTTCCCTCAGTCGCCCAGATCTCGAAGCCCAGGTCGGCCAGGCGCTTGACCGGGAACACCATGGACCGCTTGTCCCGGTTGGCGACCGACACGAACACGCGCCCTTTGACCGGCAGCGGCCCGTAGACAGCCGCCTGGGACTTGGCGTAGGCGGTGCCGAACGCCTCGTCGATCCCCATGACCTCGCCCGTAGAGCGCATCTCAGGGCCGAGGACGGTGTCCACGCCCTGGCCCCGGGCGTCGCGGAACCGGCCGAACGGGAGGACCGCCTCCTTGACCGCGATGGGAGCGTCCAGCGGGAGCGTTCCGCCGTCGCCCACGGCAGGCAGGATGCCCTCGGCCCGCAGGCCGGCGACGGTCGCGCCCATCATGATGCGGGCCGCCGCCTTGGCCAGCGGCGTGGCCGTGGCCTTGGACACGAACGGGACGGTCCGTGACGCCCGGGGGTTGGCCTCCAGCACGTGCAGTACGCCGGCCGCCATCGCGTACTGGACGTTGAGCAGCCCGAGCACCCCTACTCCCCGCGCGATAGCCTCGGTCGATTCGCGGATCCGGGCGATGTCCGCGCGGCCCAGCGTGATGGGCGGCAGCGCGCACGCCGAGTCGCCGGAATGGATGCCGGCCTCCTCGATGTGCTCCATCACCCCGCCGAGGAACAGTTCCTCCCCGTCGTACAGGGCATCCACGTCGATCTCGATCGCGTCATCGAGGAAGCGGTCGATGAGCACCGGGTGCCCGGGGCTGGCCGCCGCGGCCCGGCCGACGTAGTCCTCCAGGGTCGCGTCGTCGTAGACGATCTCCATGCCCCGCCCGCCGAGCACGTAGGAGGGCCGGACCAGGACCGGGTAGCCGATCTCGTCCGCGACGACCTTGGCCTCGTCGTAGGACAGCGCGGTGCCGTACCGGGGCGCCGGCAGCCCGGCGGCCTCCAGCACCGCCCCGAACTCGCCGCGGTCCTCGGCCAGGTGGATCGCCTCCGGGCTGGTCCCCACGATGGGCACGCCCTCGGCGGCGAGGGCCCGGGACAGGCCGAGCGGGGTCTGGCCGCCGAGCTGCACGATCACCCCGGCCACCGGCCCGCTCTGCTGCTCCGCGTGCACCACCTCGAGCACGTCCTCCAGCGTGAGCGGCTCGAAGTACAGCCGCCCGGACGTGTCGTAGTCGGTCGACACGGTCTCCGGGTTGCAGTTGACCATCACGGTCTCGTAGCCCGCGGCCGTGAGCGCGAACGACGCGTGCACGCAGGCGTAGTCGAACTCGATGCCCTGCCCGATCCGGTTCGGCCCGCTGCCCAGGATGATCACCTTGGGGGCCCCGCCGGGGGGCACTTCGGTCTGCTCGTCGTAGGTCGAGTACAGGTAGGGCGTGCGGGCCGCGAACTCCGCGGCGCAGGTGTCCACCGTGTGGTAGACGGGACGGATCCCGAACGCGTGGCGCAGTAGCCGTACCTGGTCTTCCGGCAGGCCCTTGAGCTGCCCGATCTGGGCGTCGGAGAATCCGGCCCGCTTCGCCGTCCACAGCGCGGCGGTATCGAGTTCGGGGCCCGGCCGGGCGGGCGCGGGCACCGCGGGCACCTGGGCCGCCCCGGCCAGCCGCCCGGCGATTTCCTCGATGCCCAGGATCTGGTCCACGAACCAGGGATCGATCCCGGTCACCCCGGCCACGTCGGCCACGGTCGCCCCGGCCCGCAGCGCCTGGTGGACCGTGGACATCCGGCCATCGTGCGGGACGGCGCAGCGCGCCAGCAGCTCGTCCCGGTCCCCCGGCGGCCCGTCCCAGCTGAAGGGGGCGGCCCGGTTCTCCAGCGAGCGGAGCGCCTTCTGCAGCGCCTCCGGGAAGCTCCGCCCGATGGCCATCGCCTCGCCGACCGACTTCATGTGCGTGGTCAGCTCCGGGTCGGCGCCGGGGAACTTCTCGAACGCGAACCGGGGCACCTTGACCACCACGTAGTCCAGCGCGGGCTCGAAGCTGGCCGGCGTCTCGCCGGTGATGTCGTTACGGATCTCGTCCAGCGTGTAGCCGATGGCCAGCCGGGCGGCGATCTTGGCGATCGGGAAGCCGGTCGCCTTGGAGGCCAGCGCCGACGACCGGGACACCCGGGGGTTCATCTCGATCACGACCATCCGGCCGGTCTGCGGGTGCACCGCGAACTGGATGTTGCAGCCCCCGGTGTCCACCCCCACCGCCCGGACCACCGCGATGGCCACGTCCCGCATGTGCTGGTACTCGCGGTCGGTCAGGGTCATCGCCGGGGCGACCGTCACCGAGTCCCCGGTGTGCACGCCCATCGGGTCTATGTTCTCGATCGAGCAGACCACCACCACGTTGTCGTGCCGGTCGCGCATCAGCTCGAGCTCGAACTCCTTCCAGCCGAGGATGGACTCCTCGAGCAGCACCTCGGTGACCGGGCTGGCGTCCAGGCCCGCCCCGGCCAGCCGGCGCAGCTCCGGCTCGGAGCGGGCGATGCCGGAGCCGGATCCGCCCAGGGTGAAGGACGGCCGGATCACGACCGGGTAGCCCAGGTCCGCCGTGGCGCCCAGGCACTCGTCCATGGTGTGGCAGATGTGGCTGCGCGGGACCTCGGCGCCGAGCCCGGTGACGATGTCCTTGAACCGGGCCCGGTCCTCGCCGGCCCTGATGGTCTCGATGCCGGCGCCGATGAGCTCGACGCCGTACTTGGCCAGGATGCCCGCCTCGTACAGCTCGACAGCCGCGTTCAGCGCGGTCTGCCCGCCGAGGGTGGGCAGCACGGCGTCGGGCCGCTCCTTGGCGATCACCTTCTCCAGCACGTCCTGGGTGATGGGCTCGACGTAGGTGGCGTCGGCGAACTCCGGATCAGTCATGATCGTGGCCGGGTTGGAGTTCACCAGGCTGACCCGGATGCCCTCCTGCATCAGCACCCGGCACGCCTGGGTGCCTGAGTAGTCGAACTCGCACGCCTGCCCGATCACGATCGGCCCGGACCCGATGACGAGCACCGACCGCAGGTCCTCACGCCTGGGCACGCGCACCTCCCCCGGCCCCGTCCATAAGGGCACAGAATTTCTCAAATAGTCCGGCCGCATCATGCGGGCCCGGCGCGGCCTCGGGGTGGTACTGGACGCTGAACGCCGGCTGGTCGAGCAGGCGGAGGCCCTCGACCACGCCGTCATTGAGGTTGACGTGGGTGATCTGGGCCGGGCCGAAGTCGGTGGCGAACGTGGCGCCCGGGGACGCTCCCCGCTGGCCAGGCAGGCCCCCGGCGCTCTGCTGGCCTGGCCGGCCTTCGGCGGCGGCGGGCATGGCCACCGCGAAGCCGTGATTGTGGCTGGTGATCTGCACCTGGCCGGTGACCAGGTCCTTGACCGGCTGATTCACGCCGCGGTGCCCGAACCGGAGCTTGTAGGTGCCCAGGCCGAGGGCCCGGCCCAGGACCTGGCTGCCCAGGCAGATGCCAAACACCGGGACGCCGCGGGCGAGGACGCCACCGACCGCCTCCACGGCGTAGCCAGCCGCAGCCGGGTCGCCCGGACCGTTTGAGAAAAAAACTCCGTCCGGGCCGCCGGACAGGATCTCCTCGGCGGTACTGGCCGCCGGGAGCACGGTGACCTGGCAGCCGAGCCGGGCCATGGCCCGCGGCGTGGCCGCCTTGATGCCCAGGTCCACGGCCGCAACCTGGTAGCGGACCGGCACGCCGTCCGGCGGGGACACGGTGTAGGCGGTGTCCGTGGACACCTCCCGGGCCAGGTCCGCCCCGGTCATCTGCGGGCTGGCCAGGACCCGCTCACGCAGGGCGTCCGCGTCCGCGGTGCCGGTCGCGATCCCGGCCCGCATCGCGCCCCGATCGCGCAGGTGCCTGGTCAGCGCCCGGGTGCCGGTGATGGCGATGCCGGTAATGCCCTGGGCGCGCAGTTCGTCGTCCAGGCTGCGCTTTGACCGCCAGTTCGAGGCCATCCGGGCCGGCTCGCGGACCACGTACCCGCTGACCCAGATCCGCCGTGATTCCGGGTCCTCGTCGTTGATCCCCGTGTTGCCGATGTGCGGCGCGGTCATCGCCACGATCTGGCGGCAGTAGGACGGGTCCGTCAGCGTCTCCTGGTAGCCGGTCATGCCGGTGTTGAAGACCATCTCGCCGAAGGTCTCGCCCTCCGCGCCGAACGACGTCCCGCGGAACGTGGTGCCGTCCTCCAGGACCAGGATCGCGGGGGCGCCCGGCCCGCCTAGCCCCGTATTCAGGGAGTGGGCCATCAGGCCAGCTTCCCGTCGAGGACAGTGGGCGTCCCGCGCAGGAACGTGGCCACCACCCGGCCCGGCAGTTCCATCCCCGCGAACGGGCTGTTCCGGCTCCGGGAGGCGTGCGCACGCGGGTCCACCGTGTCGCGCGCCGAGGCGTCGTAGAGGGTGAGGCTGGCCGGCAGACCCGCGGCCAGCGCGCCCTCCGGGCCGGGCAGCCGGCCGATACGGGCCGGCCGCCGGGACATCCGGTCGGCCACCCCGGCCCAGTCCAGCAGGCCCGTGTCGACCATGGCCTCCTGCACCACCCGCAGCGCGGTTTCCAGCCCGGTCATGCCGAACGCGGCCGCGTCCCACTCGGTTTCCTTGTCTTCCACCGGGTGCGGCGCGTGGTCGGTGGCCACGCAGTCGATGGTGCCGTCGGCCAGGCCCTCGCGCAGCGCCGCCACGTCGGCCGGGGTGCGCAGCGGCGGGTTGACCTTGTAGACCGGGTCGTAGCCGGCCGCGAGGGAGTCGGTCAGCAGCAGGTGATGCGGGGTCACCTCGGCCGTGACCCGCCAGCCCTTGCCCTTCGCCCAGCGGATGATCTCCACCGATCCGGACGTGGACACGTGGCAGACGTGCAGCGCCGAGCCGACGTGAGCGGTGAGCAGGCAATCCCGGGCGATGACGGCCTCCTCGGCCACGGCCGGCCAGCCGGTCAGCCCGAGCCGCCCGGACATCTCCCCCTCGTTGAGCTGCGCGCCCTCGGTGAGCCTGGGTTCCTGCGCGTGCTGCGCGATGACCCCGTCGAATGCCTTCACGTACTCCAGCGCCCGGCGCATCATCACGGCGTCGGACACGCAGTGCCCGTCGTCGGAGAACACCCGGACCCGCGCCGGGGACTCGGCCATCGCGCCCAGTTCGGCCAGCCGCGTTCCGGCCAGGCCCACGGTGACCGCCCCGACCGGGTGGACGTCGCAGTGCCCGGCCTGCCGCCCGAGCCGCCAGATCTGCTCCACCACGCCTGCCGTGTCCGCCACCGGGTCGGTGTTGGCCATCGCGTGCACGGCGGTGAACCCGCCCAGCGCCGCCGCCCTGGTCCCGGTCTCCACGGTCTCGGCGTCCTCGCGGCCCGGCTCGCGCAGGTGAGTGTGCAGGTCCACCAGGCCGGGCAGGGCGATGAGGCCCGCCGCGTCCAGGACCTGCGCGCCCGCCGGAGCGGCGCCGTCACCGATGCTGTCGATCACGCCGTCGCGGATCACGATGTCGGCCGGGTCGCCGCCCAGCGGCCGCGCGCCCTTGATCAGCCATGTCCCCGGGCTCATGCCCGCGTGCTGTCTCCCGCTCATGCCTGGGCCTCGGCTCCGCCGAGCAGCAGGTACAGCACGGCCATCCGCACGCTGACCCCGTTGGCCACCTGTTCCACGATCGTGGACCGGGGCGAGTCCGCCACTTCGGCGGCGATCTCGACGCCGCGGTTCATCGGGCCCGGGTGCATCACGATGGCGTGCTCGGGCAACTGCGCCATCCGGGTGCCGTCCAGCCCGTAGCGGCGGCTGTACTCCCGCACGCTGGGGAAGTAGGCGGCCTTCATCCGCTCCTGCTGCACCCGCAGCATCATCACCACGTCGGTCTTGGGTATCACGGCGTCGAAGTCGTAGCCGACGGAGCAGGGCCACGCGCCGACCGCCACCGGCAGCAGGGTGGGCGGTGCGACGAGAGTAACCTCGGCCCCCAGGGTGTTCAGCAGCAGCACGTTGGACCGGGCGACCCGGCTGTGCAGCACATCACCCACGATCGTGACCCGCAGCCCGTCCAGGGCCTCACCGCCGGGGCGGCCGAACTTGCGCCGGATGGTGAACGCGTCCAGCAGGGCCTGGGTGGGATGCTCGTGCGCGCCGTCGCCGGCGTTGACCACGGTCCCGCGCACCCAGCCCGCGAGCCGGTGCGGCGCGCCCGAGGCACTGTGCCGGATCACGACCGCGTCGGCACCCATGGCCTCCAGGGTCAGCGCCGTGTCCTTGAGGCTCTCGCCCTTGGCCACGCTGGACCCCTTGGCCGAGAAGTTGATCACATCGGCGGACAGCCGCTTGGCGGCGGCCTCGAACGAGATCCTGGTCCGGGTGGAGTCCTCGAAGAAGAGATTGACCACTGTGCGCCCGCGCAGCGTGGGCAGCTTCTTGATGGGCCGGTCGGCCATCCGGGCCAGCTCGTCGGCCGTGTCCAGGATGAGCAGGGCATCGTCGCGGCTCAGGTCGGCCGCGGAGATCAGGTGACGGTTCACGTGCCGCTCCGTTGCTCCGTTGCGGCAGCGCGCCCGATGATCACTGCATCCTGGCCATCCACCTCGGTCAGCAGCACCCGCACGACTTCCTGCCTGGAGGTGGGCAGGTTCTTGCCGACGTAGTCCGCCCGGACCGGCAGCTCGCGGTGCCCGCGGTCGATCAGGACGGCCAGCTGAACCGCACGGGGACGGCCAAGGTCGTTCAGGGCGTCGAGAGCTGCCCGCACGGTGCGGCCGGAGTAGAGCACGTCATCGACGATGACGACGATGGTCCCGTCGATGCCCTCGGGGGGCACCTCGGTGGGGCCGAGGGCCCGGGCCGGGCGGAGCCGCAGATCGTCGCGGTACATCGTGATGTCGAGTGACCCGTGGGGCACCGGGTGTCCCTCGACCTGCTCGATGCGCTCGGCCAGGCGCCGCGCCAGCGTGACTCCCCGGGTGGGGATGCCCAGCAGCACGACGTCGGACGCGCCGTCGGTCCGTTCCAGTATCTCGTGTGCGATCCGGGTGAGCGCCCGCCCGATCTCGGCGGGTTCCAGGACCGTCTTCGGGTCGGCCGGGCCGGGTCTGGCCGGGCTACCGCCCGGCGCACCGGCCGCCGCGAGGGCCTGATCGCGGGCAGGATGCAGCGCATGCACGCCACGGACCTCCTTTCCCGCCTCACTGGACGGGCCTTAAAGGACGATCTGTCCTGGCCACCTTACCAGGAGGAGCGCCGTGACATGGGATGTCGCGGCGTGGCGCCCCGCATCGGGCCAGGAGAGCCGCCCGGCCGGGGAGTGGGTCCGCCGGCCGGGAAACTCGGGCCGGGCTCCGGCGTGGATTGGGTGACGATGAGTGATTCGTGTCACACTGAGAAGGCACGGATCAGCGGAACTCGCGAAAGCCTGCCGGGTGCGGACGCCAGAGCAGCGAGAAGGCCTGCCCCAGCCGGCTTTTCGGGAATCGTGTCCAGTCGCCCTGGCGATGGCCATCGCCCCGGGCGCGAGCGACAAGACGCGTAAGTTGACCCGCTTTTTGCTATTCGGCTTGACCTGGTCGCTCTTGCGGCCTACCGTCACTGTCCGTAACCGTTACTGAAAGCGACGACTGGCCGGGGGGCCGACGACATGCCATCTGAATACGCCAAGACTCTCGGCGCACGACTGCGTGCCATCCGTACTCAGCAGGGACTGTCCCTGCACGGAGTGGAGGAGAAGTCACGCGGCCGCTGGAAAGCCGTGGTTGTAGGTTCGTACGAGCGCGGCGACCGCTCGGTGACCGTGCAGAAGCTGGCCGAGCTGGCGGAGTTTTACGGTGTGCCGGTGTCGGAGCTGCTGCCCGGTGACTCGACACCCGCCCCGCTGGCGCCATCGCCGAAGCTCGTCATCGACCTGGAGCGCATGGCCCAGCTCCCGAAGGACAAGGCCGGCCCGCTGGCCCGCTACGTTGCGACGATCCAGAGTCAGCGCGGCGACTACAACGGCAGGGTGCTGTCCATCCGGCAGGAGGACCTGCGGTCACTGGCGGTCATCTACGACAAGTCGCCGATTGACCTCACCGAAGAGCTCATCAGCTGGGGTGTCCTGGACTCTGAGGCCCGCGGCGCTGTCGAGGCCTTCTGACCCGTGGCGGCCCCCTCTCGGGCGGCCTGCCGGCCGTGGGCTGGCAGGCCGCTGGCGTCCCCGGACCCGGACCCGGACCCAGGCGCGGAGCGGACGCGGCCTGACGCGAGCCTGACGCGCAATCCGGGCAGGCCCGGGTGAGCCTGACCGCAACCCGGCTAGAGACCCGGTGAGCCTGACCGGAAGCCGGGCAGGCCCGGGTGAGCCTGACCGGAAGCCGGGCAAATCCCGCGCGAGCCTGACGCGAATCCCGGCAGCGGGCCCGGGTCCAGCGGCGACTACCCGGCCGGCCGGAGGGGCAGAGCGGACTGGCCCGGCAGCCCCAGCGCTTCCTCGGCCAGGTTCAGGAACGTCTCAGCGTCCCTGAGCAGATCATCAGCCTCACGGGCGGACACCGCCCGGACCAGGCCCGCCTCTGCGGCGGCCCGCTTGCCCGCCCCCGCGGCGAAGAACGCAGCCCATTCCGACAAGGCCGGCTCCACCCGTGGCAAGAGCTCCCACACACTGCGGGGAGCTTTCCGCCGCGGGCTCTGGCCCGGGCCCATCTTCACCGCGACGATCGCAGCGGCAGCGCGCAGCGCAGCGAGGTGGGCTCCCACGTACCGTGTGGCCGGGCCGGCTTCGCCTGCTGCGTCAGCCAGCCCACGGCGGGCTGATTCGATGAGGGTGAGCGCCGCAGGCGCTATACGGCAGCGTGGCTGGCCTGGTCGTACCGACATGACCGTACTCATGGCCTTCCTTCCGTCGCGGAGCCAGGATCAGGCGGGTGATTCCTCACGCCGCCGGACCCCGGCCCGGCCGCCCAGGATGAGGGGGGACGTCCCGGCGGTCCCGCTAGTTATTCGAACATAGGTTCGCTTCAAAGTCCAGCTACTGGTATCTGAGTTCGAAGGTACCCGGCGGGTCCGACAAAACGCCGTGACCGCCGGTCCGGCACTGTCCCCTGGCGCGCCGCGGCCTCTCCCTGACTGTTCCGTCCTGGTCCGGCGCACGTCCGGGCGGCAGCGCTCGCGTACGCTTGCGCGGGTGCGCGCTGGCCCGGAGCTGCTGGAATTCGGCAAGGCACGCTTCCTCGCGGAACTGGGCGTCCTGATCAACGTCTACGCGGCCGCGATGCAGCCCCCGCAGCACCAGTTGCCGGGGCGGCGGGCGATCATGGAACGGCACGCTGACTTCCCCTCGTTCCGCTGCGTGGCCATGACCCTGCCGGACGATCCCGGGAACGCGCCCCCGGAGCTGCGGACGCAGACCGGGCGGGACCGGCTCACCGTCATCGGGTTCGCGTACGGCTTCCACGGGACCAGCGGCCAGTGGTGGCACGACCTGGTGCGCAGCGCGCTGGCGGCAGCCGGCGGACGTGAGCTGGCGCAGACCTGGCTGGGTGACTCGTTCGAGGTCGCCGAGGTGCACGTTCACCCCGGCTACCAGGGCCGCGGGGTCGGCCGGGCGATGGTGCCCGCGCTGATTCATCCCCGGCTGGAACGGACGGCGCTGCTGTCTACGCAGGACACCGACAGCCGGGCCCGCCGTCTGTACCGGGGCCTGGGCTTCAGTGACCTGCTAGCCGGATACAGGTTCCCGGGAACCGACCCGCCGTACGCCGTGATGGGCGCGGCGCTGCCGCTGCGCCCAGGCGGGCCGCGGGGACCGCAGGGCTTACTGCCGGGACCAGGCAGCTATCCGCCGGGATCAGCCGGCGGGCCGCAACGGTCAGCTCCCCGCGGCCAGCCGGGTCCGGGCGGGAGGCGCGTTGCCCCCGGCCACCCGCCCGGCCAGCCCCAGGCTCTCGTAGATCTCCCGGGTCGCGCGGGACCCGTTCAGCGTGAAGAAGTGCAGCCCCGGGGCGCCCTCGGCCAGCAAGCGCTCGCACATGGCCGCGGCGTACTGAACGCCGATCTCCCGCACCGACGCGGCGTCGTCGGCCGCCGCCCGCACCCGGTCCCCCAGCGTGCCAGGGAACCGGGCCCCGGACAGCACGACGATCCGCTCCAGGGTGCGCAGGCTGGTGATCGGCATGATCCCGGCGATGATCGGCACCTCGCATCCGGCCGCCGCCACCCGGTCCCTCAGCCGCAGGTAGTCCTCCACGTAGAAGAACATCTGGGTGATCGCGAAATCGGCGCCCGCACGGCACTTGCGCACGAAGTACTCGGTGTCGGAGTCGAGATCAGGAGAACGCGGATGCCCTTCGGGGAACGCTCCGACGCCCACGCAGAAATCACCCGAGGCCTTGACCAGCCGGACCAGGTCGGCCGCATACTCCAGGCCCTCCGGATGCGCGACCCACTCGGCGTTGGGATCCCCCGCGGGGTCACCCCGGAGCGCGAGCACATTGCGCACGCCGACTGCCGCGTACGATCCGATCACGTGCCGTAGTTCCGCCATGGAGTGATCCACTGCCGTGAAGTGCCCCACCGGGGTGAGCGTGGTCTCCGCGGCGATCCGGCCGGTTATCCGGACGGTCCGGTCCCGGGTCGAGCCGCCCGCCCCGTAGGTGACCGAGACGAACGTGGGACGGAGCGGCTCCAGTTCCCGGACGGCCCGCCATAGCCGCCGTTCCGCGTCCGCGGTCTTGGGCGGCATGAACTCGAACGAGAAGGACTCACCGCCCGCGGCCAGCAGGTCACGGATGGCGGGCGCACGGTGCAGGGCCGCGGATGGCATGTCCACCAGGCTAGTCGGCTGCGGCCGGATCATCGTGCCGTGGCCGGCGCGTGGCCTGCCCGCGACCGGATCGATCCGCCTTCAATCAGGCACGCAGAACCGCCACCCCGGGGGCACCGGCCTGGTGACCGGGCCAGGGTCAGGGAGGAACGGGAGCCTGCGCCTCAGAATGCGAGGGCCTGCGCCCGCCGGTTCACCTCTCTGCCGCGGCGCTCCGTCATCGCCTGGACGGGCGTGCCGGGAAGCGTCTCGTCGGCCGTGAAGAGCCAGCGCAGCGCCTCAGAGTCGTCGAAGCCGCAGTCGTACAGCACGGTGAGGGTGCCGTGCAGCCCCTTGATGATGGCGCCCCCGTCGAAGAAGGCGGCGGGGACTGCCATCGTGCCGTCAGGCCGCTGGACAGCCAGCAGCTTGCGGTCACGGAAGAGCTGCTTAAGCCTGCCCGGCGGGATGCCGAGCCGGTCAGCGGCTTCAGGGAGGGTGAACCAGTCGCCGACGAGTGCGTCGGCCGGGGGGTCAATCTGTGCCACGTCTCCGAATTTCCCACGCGGCGGCCCGGGTCAAACCCGGACACGCCAGTCTCGTCTGTTCTCTTCGCGAGCCGGTGCGGCCCGCCCATGTCCTGCTGGCCAGGTCAGGCCATTTGCACTGGCTGTTTGCACAAGCCGTTTGCGCGGGCCGTCGGTTCAGGTCACCGCCGCGTCCCGCACCGGCACGGCAGGGTCGGCCAGCCGGGCGGTGTCCACCGCCTGGCCCGCTTCCATGAGCCGGCGGCCCTGCAGCATATCCCGGGGCCGGCCCACCGTGAGGACGGCGACCAGCCGGTCCGTGCCCGCCGTCCCGGACACCCAGCACGCCGCCCAGCGCTCGGCGGCCGGATCACCGCGCCAGATGAGACGGTCCTCGCGTTCATGGTGGCCAACGTACTGGACCATCCGGCCGAACTGCTCGGACCAGAAGTACGGCACCGGGTCGTAGTCCTGCTCGGCTCCTAGCGCGTTGGCCGCCGCCACCCTGGGCGAGTGCAGGGCGGTATCCCAGTGCTCCACCCTCAGCCGCCGGCTGTAGCGGCCGGACCAGAACGCGGCGCAGTCCCCGGCCGCGTAGACGCCAGGCAGGGAGGCGCGGAGGCGGCTGTCGACGACGATCCCATTGCCCAGGTCCACTCCCGACCCGTCCAGCCACGCGGTGCCCGGGCGGACCCCCACCGCGGTCACGATCAGATCGGCCTCCAGCCACCCGCCGCCGGGCAGGGCCAGGCCGCCTTCCTGGACCGATTCCACCGGCTGGCCGAGCCGCAGGTCCACCCCGGCCGCGGCGTACCAGGGCACCATCTGCGACCCGGCCTCCTCGCCCAGGGCCGCGGCCGCCGGGACCGCGGCCGCCTCCAGGACGGTGACGGCGCACCCGCGGGCCGCGGCGGCGGTGGCGAGTTCGGCGCCGATCCACCCGGCCCCGACGATGGCCAGCCGGGTTCCCTTCTGGAGCGCGGCCCGGATCTCCAGGGCATCGTCCACGGTGCGCAGCACATGCTGCGGGCCGGGCCCGGGCAGCAGCACGGGCGCGGCTCCCGTCGCCACGATCAGCCGGTCGAAGCCGTATTCGCCCCGGCCGCTGCGGACCACTTGCTCGTCCAGGCTGGTAGCGGCCTCGCCGAGCCGCAGGTCCAGGCGGAGGGCCGCCGCGTCGGTGTCCAGTGACGTCGAGTCCAGCTCGCCCATCATCAGCTTCTTGGACAGCGGCGGGCGGTCGTAGGGCGGATGGGGCTCGGCGCCCAGCATGGTGATCTGGCCGGCATAACCCTTGGCCCGGAGCTCGGCTGCGGCGCGCGAACCCGCCAGCCCGCCGCCCGCGATGACTACCCGCTCGATCTGCACGAGCACCAAGGCTAGAGGCACCTAGCCTGAGCTGGGTCGGGCCGGGCTGCGGAGCGGTCCCGGCGGCCCGGTTTCCGGACGGGCACGCGGCGGTTTCCGCCCGGGCCATATCCCGGCCGCTGTTCCGGCCAGCAAGCGGTGATCACAGCATCCGCGGAGAAACCCGCAGGTAACCGGACCAGCCCCGGTAGGGTCGTCACTCCCGGTCACCGCCTGACTCCCGTACAGGTGTTCCCAGCGCCCGGAGTGATGTACGGCAATACAATCGACCCCGATGGACACGACGCTCGCGCGCCCACCCGTCGGCCGGCTCCTCGATGGCCGGTACCGGGTTGAGTCCCTTATTGCCACCGGCGGGATGGCAACCGTGTATCTGGGTACCGATACGCGGCTGGACCGCACCGTGGCGCTGAAGATCATGCACGCCGAGCTGGCCAACGACGAGGATTTCGTCCGCCGGTTCGTCGGCGAGGCCCGCTCGGTGGCCCGGCTTTCGCATCCCAACGTGGTCGGCGTCTACGACCAGGGCGCCGACGGGCGGACGCTGTATCTGGCCATGGAGTACGTGCCCGGCCGCACGCTGCGCGACCTGCTGAACGAGCGTGGCAGGCTATCTCCCCGCGAGGCCCTGGACATCATGGAGGGCGTGCTGGGCGGCCTCGGCGCCGCGCACGCCGCCGGGCTCGCGCACCGGGACGTCAAGCCAGAGAACGTCCTGCTCACCTCGGACTACGCCGTCAAGGTCGCCGACTTTGGCCTGGCCCGGATGCTCGCGGGCACCAGTCACACCAAGACCGGCATGCTGATCGGCACCGCCGCCTACCTGGCGCCGGAACAGGTATCCCGCGGTGTCGCCGACGCGCGGACCGACGTCTACGCGGCCGGGATCCTGCTGTTCGAGATGCTCACCGGCCAGCAGCCGCACACCGCGGACACGCCGCTGGCGGTGGCCTACAAGCACGTGAACGAGGCCGTGCCGGCGCCGTCGCAGCTTGTGGACGGCGTCCCGCCCGCCCTGGACGACCTGGTCCTCCGGGCCACCAGCCGCGACCCTGACCTCCGCCCGGCGGACGGCGGCCAGTTCCTGCACCGCCTCAGCGAGGCACGGCTCAGCCTCCCCCCCGCTCCCCCGGCGCCAGCGGCCGACGTCTACAAGGACCCCGGCTATCCGGTCCCAGCCGGCTACGACACGCCCGGCTACCAGAACCCCGAGTACCAGAACCCGGGGTACCAGAGCGCCGGCTACCAGAACGCCGCGTACCAGAACCCGGGGTACCAGAACGCCGCGTACCAGAACCCGGGGTACCAGACCCCCGGCTACCAGGACCCTGCCTACCGCGACCCTGCCTACCGCGACTCCGGCTACCAGGACCCCAGCTACCAGCCAGGAGGCTGGCCAGCCCAGCCTCCGCCGTCGCAGTACGGCGATGACCTGATCCCTGGCCTGCCTGGCTCCGGCGGCGCCCCGGCGGCCGGAGGTACCCCGGCCGGGCCCACCAGCGTGGGCGCGGCCTTCCCCACCACGGGCTCAGCGGCCGGCCGGACCTCGTCCGCCTCAGCGTTTTCCGCCGCCCCGCCGGGCGAGAACCCGGGCGCGGTCACCCAGCGGGTGCACGACGGCGGGTTCCCCGGGGCCGCCAACCACACCCTGGTGGTAGCCCCCGGCGCGGTCAGGGACTACGGCCGGGACCGGGACGGCTACGACGGCCCCCGCGAGCCCGGCCTGCAGCGCTGGCTGTTCAGCCGCAGGCTCTACTACGTGCTCGGCGGCCTGGCCGCGGTGCTCCTGATCGGCCTGCTCGTCTGGTGGCAGTCGGCGGGCAAGTACGCCACGGTGCCCCCGGTGCGTGGCCTGGCCGCGAACAGCGCACGGCTGGAAGTCCGCACCGAGGGCCTGACCGTGAAGATGGGCAAGCCCCAGTTCAGCACCCGGGTGGCGAAGGGCGACGTCGTCAGCACCAGCCCGGCCACCGGGTCCCGGGTGAGCAAGGGCGGCACGGTACTGCTCATCGTCTCCAAGGGCCCGCAGATGATCTCGGTTCCCCAGGTGACCGGGAGCCCGCTGGCCAGCGCGGAGGCCGCGCTCAGGCGGGCGGGCCTGACCCCCGGCAAGGTGACCGGCCAGACGTCCACCACCATCCAGAGCGGGATCGTGATCAGCACCACCCCGGCAGCGACCGTGACCTGGCCGCAGGGCCGGCCGGTGAGCCTCGTGGTGAGCACCGGGCAGCCGGTGCCGAATTTCGTCGGGCAGCAGAAGGCGGTGGCCGAGCAGTGGGCTCAGGCCAACGACGTCTCACTGAACGAGGTCGCGGACCCGAAGAGCAGCCAGCCGGCGGGCATCGTCACCCAGCAGTCCGTGCCGCCGAACAGCTCCTTCACCCCGCGCCAAGTCATCACCATTGACATTTCCAATGGCCCGCAGATGGTCAACGTTCCCAGCGTGGATGGCCAGCAGGTGTCCCAGGCCGAGCAGGCGCTGGCCCAGGCGGGCTTCCAGGTCAAGGTGGTTCAGGTCGGGCCGCTGAACAACGTGTTCCACTACAGCCCCCAGGGGCAGGCTCCGGCCGGCAGCACGATCACCCTCTACGTGGGGTTGCCGTAAGCCCGTCCGGACGCCTCGTGAGCCCGTCCCGGCACCCCGTGGGCCCGTCCCGGCACACCCGGTAGAAACCGCCCGGCACGCCCGGTAGAA
>Ga0187851_10000496_pt1 | contig 40375 bp, 35 predicted proteins | sample June2016WEW_6_10_FD_132997 | JGI IMG/M metagenome (GOLD analysis project Ga0187851, IMG submission 132997) | Peatland microbial communities from SPRUCE experiment site at the Marcell Experimental Forest, Minnesota, USA - June2016WEW_6_10 | ecosystem: Environmental > Terrestrial > Soil >...
CCAACCCTTCATCGATTCGATCGTGTCGCTCACTAAAGTCCACCTGCCCGTCGCTGGTTGGGTTGGCTCGTACACGCCCTACATCGGGTCCGACGGCGTGGTTGGCGTGAAGTCCGGCTACACCTTGGCCTCGGGCGGGTGCGTCGCCATGGCCATCAACGTGACCATCGGTGGCGTCGTCGTACCCACCTATGAAGTGGTGCTTAGCCAACCGGGTGCCAACGCGCTCGACGTCGCTGGAGCACACGCACTCCAACTCATGCGTGCGTTGCGACCGTCGTTGACCTTGGTGAGGGTAGCCGAAGTCAAGACTGTTGCGTGGATTGGCTCGCCGAGTTTGGTCACGCCCACGACGACCACTACGACGACTACGACCACTTCCAGCACGACCACCACGATTCCCACGATCTAGTGTGGTGAGCCGACGGCCTATTGTCCTTGGGCCGCGTTCGCTCTCGAAGGGGACCGCAGGCCGGGCTTCGAGCACGGCCCCGATTCGGCGTTCACGCATATCGTAAAAACATTCGTGATGACACCCTTCAGGTCCGCTCCGCGGACGTTGGCGCCCTGAAGGTTGGCTCCCGAGAGATTGACATCAGTGAGATTGGCGTTCTGAAGGTCATCGGACTGCAAGTCATCACCGCTCAGATTCTCCCGAGAGAGATTACAGCCCGCGAGGTTGAAGTTGGTGACCGATACGTGACAATCCTTGGAGGCGACATACTTCGCTGCCGTGCTCGCCGTGCCACAAGAGCTCAAGCCGAGGCCCGCCACCAAGAGCGCAGCGACCGCAAAGGATCTCCTCATCTCAATGGACCCCCTGTGTTGCGAGCAACGAAATGATCTGGGCGACCGAAGAGACCTTCAATGACGCCGACACCGACGGGTCGTCGGGAATAATCCACTTCAAACGTCCCTGGGCGTTGACGATATACATGTAATCGTCGTGAATGCTCATGGCGTCGGTACGAGTCATGGTCACGCCGATCCCGTACTCGGACCAGACCTTGCTGGTCTTGGCGAGTTGACCGGTGACGAAATAGAAGTTCTTCACGTTCCCCACGTGGTGGATGGCGATGAAGTGCCGCACGTTGGCGAGAGTTTCGTGATACGGGTCCGCGGCCACCGCGACGATGTCCAACTTGGCGTTCTTCGACAACTCCGAACGAACCTGCGCAACCTGACTCGCGAGCAACGGACAGTCGGTCCAGCACACCGGATCGAGGAACGTGATGAGCGTCGCGTAACCCGGATGTTCGCCCAATGAGTACGTCTTGTTGAACTGGTCGGTGAGGGTGAAACGCGGGGCCACGGTATTGAGTGGCGACGCTGAACCATTCTGTGCCAAGAAGAAGGTGTTCTCCGCGCTCGCCACGGTCGTGGCGACGAACATCGACACGGCACTCGTCACCATCATGGCGGCGGCGAAGGTGGCGACGACCGCTCCCACGCCGCTGGTCAACTCGGGCCGAAGACGTTGCGTGCGCGCGGGCGCCTGGTCCAAACGGGGCATCGCGCACCACGCCAGCACCGCCATGGGCAGAAGAGAATTGAAGTCCGTCGAGAGCCCGCCGTAGAGTGCGGCGTCCTCGGCCACGACCCAAAGGAGCAGACAGCCAACGACTGCGGAGTAGACGGACCAGTTTCGGCGGGTTTTCGTGGCCAGCCACAATCCAATCCCGGTGACCAAGAGCCAAAGAATGACGACGATGTTGAAGCCGCCACCCATTCGTCCGCTGATCACGCCTCCTTCGCGCACCACCCACGCCAGGGGGTGAGGCTGGGCGATGCTGGTCATTGACTGGGTCATCGCGGTGAGCGCGTTCGAGTTGCCGCCGTGCCAGAAGCCCGCGGCGGGCAGCGACTGGAAGATGATGGCGACCAGGAATAACAGTGAAAGGAACTTGAGGACGAACGGGGAGAACGAATCACGGAAGCGCTCGTTACTGACGAAGAGCCAGATCCCCGCCACGACGTATATAAGAGTCGCGCCGGGCCATCCAAACAAAATGCTCGCGCCACGAACAAAGATGCCACCCGCGCCGTTTCCAATCAGCCAGATACCGGCGGCCCAGACGGCCGACACCAGTGCCGCCCATCGCCCAGTCCGTCCCCTCGAAACAAGGATGATCAATCCGAGTCCGACCTGGAACCAGGCCACACCGGTCGCGAGCGAGATGGGGTGGGCGTTCCAGATATTGATGCCGTGGATCATCAACGAATGCAGCCACGACGGCGTGCCCGCCGCCAGCGGACGTACGACATTGTTGGCGAGTCCGAGTGGCATCGAAACTTGGAATTGCAAGATGCCGTCCACCAGCCATATCACACCGAAGCTCCATCGAAGATACGTGCGTGCTCGGGGCTCGTTGGTCCCTTCGGGAAAGATGTTGAATCGAAAAATGGTCCGCGTGGCGATAAGGACGACCAGCAACACGAAGGCCAATGCGCATATCCACAGCGTGCCAGTGACGAAGAGGGCGTGTCGAAAAAGATGGACGACCAGAAAACTTGTCAGGTCGATTGACCGCGCATACATGCCAGACATAAGCGGATTCCTTAACGAATTAAACTAAGAACTGTCCCCACGCAGTGTGACACGCGCTGGCGAGGTAACGAAATCGAACTGCGTGAAGAGTACACCGTAGCGGTTCGAGTCAACATCGCACCAAGCAGAACCAACGAACCACCGCCTTTTCATTCCCGAAGGTCATTCCCACTCTCACTCGAGCTTTTCAATGACGCGACTCGCTCGTCGCGCGCGCGTTGGAACTCTTCGACACTCATATTCCGCTGGCGACGAAGCATCGTGGACAAAAAATCGGACCCGTTGTCGTCAATCAGCGACCGTCGAAATGCCATGAAGAGGGCTGGAAAGCACCAGAAGTCACCGCACACCCAAAGGATGGCCGCACCTATCTGCTGGTCGGCGACACGGTTCAACGTAATCACGGGCATGGCCATGCCCGGCATCGATCCCATGCCCAGCATCGCGGCACCAAAGTTGTACAGGGACACCGACGTGAAGAAACTGAGAATGATGGCGATCACGGTCATGATGAGGTTCGTCGCCAAGAGAGCGCCGGCCTGTCCGAAAGGCGAGAGGGTCGGACGAAAGGGCGCCGAGGGAATGAATTGGAACCAGAAAAGTAATCCCGAAAGAAAGAACGTCGACAGCATCAGCCCGATGTGCAGGTCGGTACTGGCCATGATGGGATTGAAGATTCCTGGGATCATCCACACCACCATCACCACGTTGAAGAAGACGACTGCGAACACCGGCGACATGAGAAAGGCACCTAGCTTTCGGACCGGGTGCCATCCAAGTCTGAGAAACATCCGCCGAAGTAACCATCGGCGAGTTCGCACCGGTACCGAGTGCACCAGAGGTAAGACGGGAGCCCCAGCGACGTAGAGGGCTGGCGCGGCCAACATGACCGAGACGTGCTGAATCATATGAATCCAGAAATACTGCATTGCCCAATACTGGAGTGGCGACACGATGCTGAGTGCTAACACCAAGAGCCCGGCGTAGGTCAACCACATTCGCCGTCTTCTCTTTCGTGCGTGCTCGGGAATCGAACGGCGATTGAGGGACCGGAGACCGTGCTCGTGAATTGCCCCGATGATCAGCACGGCGACGCCAATCCACGGATAACCCCAATTAGCGGTGAAATAACTCAAGACATGTGCCTCGCTGACCGTGCTGACCGACCAATTTCAGTACCTCGCCCTGGTAAGGATGTGACGCCTCTGATCCGCCCTTGATCACTCATTGAGGGACTTTATCGCAGGTTCCAAACTCTCGGAGTGAACGTCAAAGTGCGCCTCTCGAAGTAATCGCGACGCATCGCCCGCCATTGTGCCGACAATGGCCTACGCACTCACCGACACAGTCACTTCGTCGACAGCACTCCACTTGACCAGGACAGCCCCGCGAACAACCAGCACCAGCGAATCAAAGTCGTGAGACTGTTCACCAACGCGAGCTTCCAAACCGCGAGATTCATCGTCCCCTGGATCGAAGCTCGGCCAACCTGACTTCAATGAGTCGCCGAACCAGATCGTCACTCAGAGGTGAACCAATCGTAAAGCGAAGCGCACTTTTGGAACACGAGTAGGCGGATAGTTCCCCACCGAGTTCGCTCAACACCGATCCGCTAAAAGGTAGATAACTCATGTGGTTTTTGAACGAAGCGAACCCAGCGACCACACCGCCCTCCAAGCGAAACGCCGGCACGCGATACGAGATGCACTCTTCAGCTTTGGGAATGGTCTTCAATATTGACAATCGCAGACGTGACAAGGTCTCTCGTTGACGCGCGGGAACCCCCTCTAGGTATCGATCAATTTCTAAAGAACTCATTTTCGAGAACTCCTAACGACCATTGGGCGTTACCACGAACTTCGAACAAGACTTCTTTCAATTCTATGGATTAACGATTTCACAACGAATCCAACTGCTCCACCAAGTGAGCCAACACTACACAGAAAACTCTGCTGCACGCTTCTTGTTGCGACGGTAGAGTCATCCATTCACTAACCATCTTTAAGTGCCCCCGGCAGGATTCGAACCTGCGCACACGGTTTAGGAAACCGATGCTCTATCCCCTGAGCTACGGGAGCATTACTGGCTTTACGCAATTATTGCGAGCGCACCATACATTCCACCACAATCGGAGTAGTTCGAACGCACATTTCCAGCCAACCGCTCCCTTTAAGATAGTGGCCTTGTTGCACGGCCTCCCCGGTCTTGCGCCCGAAGGGCTTTACCGGCTCTTGCAAAACATGTTGTCACGCGGTTCTGACATTGGCGAACTCGAAAACGAACCAAACATGCGACGGGTCGAAAAAACGAACTTCTGACTCTGTTGATGCCCAACAGAAGTCGCACCGCTTGTTCTGCATTCCGCGAAGAACGTGATACCACGAGATCTTGCATCGTGAGGGATACGGCTACAACAGATGGTGCGAGGAAGATTCTGCACCTTGTTTTTCGAGAGCGACGCTTTATTTTGCAACGCTCAAGTGAGTCCGCAATGACCGAAGAGGCACCCTTAGAAACTAGGCGTTCAAAGCCGAGCAATACGGGTGGGCCAAATGTAGTTAGATGGCTCTGACGAAGAAATTCGCCAATTCGCTGCGAAACATTTTGGGAGCCAGGGCTATGGGATTAAAAACACGTTGGAGTCGGGTCGTCATTGGTTATCGCTTAATACTGAAAGCCAGCGCCTCATTACTCCTCGCAGTGTCAACAATCGCGATGGTGCCAAGTCACGCATCCGCTGCGACAAAGACAAAGACATCGGGATCCCTCGTCTTTACCGGAGGGCTGAAAGGGACTTTGAAGCTTGGTTCGAAAAGTACGTGTGATACGAGCGCCAGTGGCGTCACCTTGGGTTCCTTCACGACAAGTCTGAAGTCCAAGAGTTTCAGTGGATGGTCGGTGACTGTCAAGATGCCAAAACTTGACACTTACAAGAAATTCAGACCAGGAATTGACACCTTCACCCTCGAAGCCAGTGGCTCTTCGAGCTGGGTGGCAATCAGTGGGTCAATGACGCTCATCGCGCATTCAGGATCCGTGAACCTCACTCTTGGTAGGGAAGGAGGATTCTCGGGCACGGTGTACGTCGCGGGTACGTGGATCTGCGCGAGCTGAAACGTAGCGAGGCCAAGCGCGAAAGCGTGTTCGGCTTACGTGCAGGTCATCATGGACGCGAGGACGAACTACTCGGCGGGCGAAATTGCGCAGAGTCCGTTTCGTCGTCGATGGTCGGCATGAGATAACCAAAGAATGCCGTCGCCGCTCCGAGGAACATCAGCACCATGCCGGCCAGACGCAACGAATGGGCGTAGCAGAGGAATCCTCCGATTCCCCCTATTCCGACCCCGACGAGACCTACCGTGGCAGCTATGCGCTCGATTCGTCCCTCGCGCGACGCCAGAGCAATGATGACCAGGGCGCCGAAGCCGAGAACGCCGCCGAGTGCCCCGTGCACGATACTGATCGCTTCACCCTGGCGGATCACGAAGCCATCGGGACGGTCATAGGGGACCGAAAGAAGTTCGGCGAATCCGATCAGCATTTCGCCACCCACGAGCAGCATCATCGTGGTCCAGGCGCGCCGACTGATTATCCGCCGCGCTCGAGGCGCGTTGATTGCCTTCTCTCGAAAAACCTCAGCCTCTCTCACCGGAGCGAGCCGCACGAGGGCGTTGTAAGTTACCAGGGCAATGACCAGATGCATCAGCATCAAAACGGCCACGGCACTCGTGGGTTCACTTCTAGCAAAGAGATAGAGATCGGGAATCCACAACGCCAGCATCACCGTGACGGTCAGCCGGAAAAAGAACCAACGCGCCGACGACGTCACCCGAGTGATCACGAACCACGCGGCGCACGCGGCGGCCACGCCGACGATAGTAAGCGTGCCGTAGTCGACGAAATGGAAGTGCGAGTAATTCTTGTCCGCGGGAAATGCCCTCGTCGACCAGGTCACCAGAGCGACGTCGCCCGCGAGCGAGACGAGTGCGGACAGCACCGAAACCGCCACTACCCGCCCCACCGAAGGCAGTGAGCCTGACGGCGACGAATCAATACGCAGCCGGGTCAGTGTCCGATCGGTCCATGCACGCAGCGTCACGACACGTCGCTGTGCGGTGACGTCGCCGCGTAGGGCGGTCGCTGGCCTTCCACCTCCGCAAGGAAGTCGTCGACGACCTCGAGGTAGCGGTCGCGCTCCTCTATGAAGGGCATGTGACTCGACGATTCGAAGATCTCCCATCGGGCTCCTCGAATCGCGTCGTAGAAGGGTTGCACGGTGCGCGGTGTCGCCTCGTCGTAGCGCCCCGAGAGAAGCAGCGTCGGCACGGCGACGAGATGGGCCCGATCCTCGATCGTCCACTCTCTGAGCGTTCCCACGCAGTAGAACTCGTTGGGTCCGTTCATGACGTTGTACACCGTGGAGTCGCGCGCCATGAACTGGTTCGTGCGCACCAATTCGGGAGGATTGGGTACCACTCGACAGACGTGTTCGTCATAGTAGATCTGCGTTGCCCTCACGTACTCGGGGTCGGTCGTCGAGCCCTGAGACTCGTGGCGATCAAGCACTTCAGCAACCGCAGGATCCATCCTCGAGCGCAGCACCTTGGCCTCGCTCGACCACAGTGCCATCGACGCCGGTGAATTGCTCACGACAAGCGAGCGCAGCCCCGGTGGTTGTTGCACGGAGTGCTCGGCCGCGAGCATGCCGCCCCAGGACTGTCCGAGCAGGTGGTAGCCATCGCGCACGCCGAGGCCACTCAGGAGGTTGTCGAGCTCACTCAGAAACAGATTGACGGTCCAGAACTCCGCGCCCATGGTGGGAAGCAAGGTCGACCTTCCCCCGCCGACTTGGTCGTAGTGGATGATCGCCCGACCACCCCGGGCGAGACCAACGAGATTTTCCAAGTAGTCGTGCGAGCAGCCCGGACCGCCGTGCACGACCACAAGTGGGGTGAGCCCCGAGTGCAGATCGCCTGTGACGCGATACCACGTCGAAAAGTCACCGAACGCAAGGAGACCTTCGTGCGAGGACACATCGACCATCGCTCGATTGTACGACTCGACGAGTCGACACAGCACCGCGGGCATTCTTAGGCAACTCTTAGTGAATCTTGCAGCGTGTCTCGAATTCCAAGAGCAGGATGCCCTTGACCCGCGAAAGGGATCGCCGTGAACGCTCTACGTCGAGGCATTCGAAATGCCTTTCGAAACTCCATGCGCGCCGTGGGCGTGGTCGTCATTCTGGCAGTCGCCATCGCGCTGTCCATCTCGATGCTCATCGCTCGCGACGCGGTCACGAACAAGATCAATTCAGTCAGGGCTTCGACGGGTAACACGATCACCGTGTCGCCCAAGGGCTTTTTCGGCTTCAATGGCGGCGGCACTCCACTGAAGGAAAGTGACGTGACGGACCTGCTCTCGATTCCGAACGTCACCGCAGTCCAGGAGTCGCTCAGCGAAGAACTCACCAGCACCAAGACGTCGCTTTCGTCGCCGACACCCGCGGGTTCTCTCGGAGGCCAGTTCGGCTTCGGTGCAGGCACGGGTTCTGGCGGGGAATTCGGGGGAAGTTCATCGGGCACGACGTTCAGCATCCCTATTCGCGTCATCGGCACGAACAGCCCCGGTAACGCCGTGGTCGGTGGCGCCAACGGCGGTGGATCCGAGAAGTTGACGTCGGGGGCCGCGTACAGTCCGACCTCCACGGCCGACGTCGCGATCGTGGGAAGTTCGCTCGCCAGCAAGAACAAGCTCACCGTAGGATCGACCTTTACTGCCTGGAACACCAAGATCACCGTGGTCGGCATCTTCAGCGCCGGCTCAACCTTCACTGACGCCAGCGTGCTGATGCCGTTGGCGACGGTCCAGAAGTTGGCGGACGCCACGGGCGACGTCACTTCGGCGACGGTGACGGTGAACTCGCTCAACAACGTGGCGAGTGCCGACAAGGCCGTCGCCAAGAAACTCGGTTCCGCGGCGGACGTGACGTCGACCCAGGCCACGACCGAAGCGTCACTGGCGCCGCTCAATTCGGTCAAGACCATTTCCACCTACACCCTGGTTGGTTCAGTCATCGGCGCCGCGATCATCTTGCTCTTGTCGATGCTGATGATCGTGCGCGAGCGCCGGCGAGAAGTGGGTGTCTTAAAGGCCCTCGGAGCACCGAACAAAAGCATCATCTCCCAGTTCATCGCCGAATCGACGACCTTCACGATCCTCGGCGCCGTCGTGGGACTCGTCGTCGGCGTTTTGATCAGTAGTCCGATCACGTCGGCGTTGGTGAGCGCCTCGGGGGGAACGAGTTCCAATAGTGGCTTCGTGCGTCGGGCTGGAGGCGGAGGATTCGGTGCGGGGGGCAGTGGCTTCACGCCGCCCGCCGGAGGATTCGCTAACCGCGGCACGGGTAACTTCCACTTCGGCGGCTTTTCTAACACCATCACCCAGATCCATACGTCGGCTGGATGGTCGACCCTCGGCTTTGCGCTCATCGCCGCCATCGTCATCGCCGCGCTCGGTAGCACCGTCGCGGCCGCCACGATTGTACGCATCCGTCCCGCTGAAGTATTGAGGAGTGAATAATGCTGGTTGTCGAGAACCTCGATAAGACGTTCCATACCGGCGCCGGTGACGTCCACGCTGTACAGAACGTCTCCTTTGACGCCAAGGACGGCGAACTGGTCGCGATACTTGGCGCGAGCGGAAGTGGCAAGTCGACGCTGCTCTCACTGCTCGGCCTGCTCGACGCGCCCGACCGAGGGAGCATTGAGATCGACGGCACGCAACTCGCCAACCTTGACTCGGCCGGACGCACGAAGTACCGTTCGCGCCAAGTGGGATTCGTCTTTCAACAGTTCAATCTGATCCCGAACTTGAACGCCCGCGAGAACGTCAAACTCGCCCTCGAGTTTGCCCATTGGCCCAAGGACGACCGCGACCACCGGGCGAACGAACTGCTCGGCATCGTGGGCTTGGACGCAGGCAAGGCCGACCGTCGGCCCGCGAAATTGTCCGGGGGCGAACAACAGCGTGTCGCCATCGCTCGCGCCTTCGCCGCCCAGCCGCAGCTCATCCTCGCCGACGAGCCCACGGGAAGCCTCGACAAAGCAACGGGCCAAAAGATCGTCGAACTCTTGCGCGAGGTCGCCACCACCCAAAAGGCGACCGTGCTCGTGGTGACCCACGACGAGAAGATTGCGAAGAAGGCTGACCGCCGATTCGAGATCGAAGACGGCGTCCTCAAGGAAATCGCCTAGAAGAATAGCCAAAGGACGCTGGACTAGCCTCGATTCGGCTATGGCACTCTCAATCGGCATCGTCGGACTTCCGAACGTCGGTAAATCTACGCTGTTCAATGCACTGACCAACAACAACGTCTTAGCGGCGAACTATCCCTTCGCCACCATCGAGCCGAACGTCGGCGTGGTGGCGGTTCCCGACGACCGCCTCGAGAAACTAGCCAAGGTGTTCGGGTCCGAACGCATCCTGCCCGCGAGTGTCACGTTCGTCGACATCGCGGGCATCGTGCGCGGGGCTTCCGAAGGCGAGGGGCTCGGTAACCAGTTCCTCGCTGCCATCCGCGAATCAAACGCCATCTGCGAGGTCGTGCGGGTCTTTCACGACGACGACGTCATCCACGTCGAAGGCGCGATTGACCCCGAGAGCGACGTCGCCACCATCGAGACCGAACTCATACTCGCCGACCTGCAAACCGTTGACAAGGCCATCGAACGACTCGAGCGCGAGGCCCGACGAAGCACAGAGGCTGCCACCAAACTGGTGGAAGTGAAAAAGGCGCACGACGCGCTCAACGAGGGTCGCGTGATCTCGAAGGTTGGCAAGGAGCTCGACCACGAGGCCCTTGCGGACTTGCACCTCTTAACCGACAAGCCCTTCATCTACGTCTTCAACGTAGATGAGTCAACCATGAGTGACGAGGCCCTTCGAAGCGAACTCGAGGCCTCGGTCGCTCCCGCACCGTGCGTGATCCTCTGCGCGAAGGTCGAAGCCGAGCTCGAAGGGCTCGACGTCGCGGACGCGTTAGAACTGCTCCAGTCATTTGGTCAACAGGAGTCGGGCTTGGCGCTGCTCTCTCGCGTCGGCTTCGCGGCCCTGGGCCTGCAGACCTTCCTGACCGCCGGTCCCAAGGAGACAAGGGCCTGGACCATCCGCCGCGGCGCGACAGCACCCGAGGCGGCGGGAGAGATTCACACGGACTTCCAGAAGCACTTCATCAAGGCCGAAGTTGTGTCCTTTGATGACCTGATGGCGGCGGGTTCCATGGTCGCGGTTCGAGCCGCGGGTAAGGCGCGCATCGAAGGCAAGGACTACGTCATGCGTGACGGCGACGTGGTGGAGTTCCGCGTCGGGGTGTAATTGGTACCATGTCTGCAGGCGGACGCGACAGAGGTCGACGCCTGAAGACCACTCGACCACTAGGAGCATCATGACCTCTGACACCTTTGACTTCAAAGTTGCTGACCTTTCCCTCGCCGGCTTCGGCCGAGCGGAGATCACCCTCGCCGAGCACGAGATGCCCGGCCTCATGGCGATGCGCTCAGAGTACGGCGCCGCCAAGCCCCTCAAGGGCGCGCGCATAGCGGGCTCACTGCACATGACCATTCAGACCGCCGTCTTGATCGAGACGCTCGTCGAACTCGGCGCCGAGGTGCGTTGGGTGAGTTGCAACATCTTCTCAACCCAGGACCACGCCGCCGCCGCGGTCGTCGTCGGACCCCACGGCTCCGCCGAGCATCCCGCCGGCGTCCCGGTGTTCGCCTGGAAGGGTGAGACGCTCGAAGAGTACTGGTGGTGCACCGAACAGTTGCTTCGCTGGCCCGGATTCGCGGGACCCACGATGATCCTCGATGACGGCGGGGACGCGACGTTGCTCGTGCACAAGGGTCTCGAATTCGAGCGCGCGGGATTCGTGCCGGCGCCCGAGAGTGCGGACTCCGAGGAGTACCGCGTCGTACTCGCGCTGCTACACAAGATCGTCGCCAGTGGCGAGAAGATCTTTGGTCCAATGGCCAAGGGCATCATCGGGGTCTCGGAAGAGACCACGACCGGCGTGCATCGGCTCTACGAAATGGAGCGCGACGGCGTTCTGCTCTTTCCCGCGATCAACGTGAACGACGCAGTGACCAAATCCAAGTTCGACAACAAGTACGGCTGTCGCCACTCGCTCATCGACGGCATCAACCGCGCGACCGACACGCTCATTGGCGGCAAGGTCGCGATCGTCTGTGGTTACGGCGACGTCGGCAAGGGATCGGCCGAGTCGCTGCGCGGCCAAGGCGCGCGCGTCATCATCACCGAGATCGACCCGATCTGCGCGCTGCAAGCCGCTATGGACGGTTTCCAGGTCACCACGCTCGAGGACGCCCTTCCTTACGCGGACATCATCATCACCGCCACGGGCAACAAGGACATCGTCACCGTGGCGCACATGCAGATGATGAAGCATCAGGCGATCTTGGGCAACATCGGCCACTTCGACAACGAGATCGACATCGCCGGGTTGACCGCGCTGCCCGGCGTGAAGCGCGAGAACATCAAGCCCCAAGTGGACAAGTGGATCCTGCCCAACGGGCGGGCGATCATCCTGCTCTCCGAGGGCCGCCTGCTCAACCTGGGAAACGCCACCGGACACCCGAGTTTCGTGATGAGCAATTCGTTCACCAACCAGACGATGGCCCAAATGGAACTCTTCGCCAACACCGAAAACTACGAAAAGAAGGTCTACGTTCTGCCCAAGCACCTGGACGAGAAGGTTGCGCGACTGCACCTGAGCGCATTGGGTGTGAAACTCACCCAGTTGTCCAAGCAGCAAGCTGACTACATCGGCGTCGCGGTCGACGGTCCCTATAAGCCGGATTCCTACCGCTACTAGGGGACACTCATCGCGTCGCGAACGTGGGACTTCTTTGACATGATTGGATGAGACTTAGACGGGAATCTTCGTCGAAAGGATCGTCATGGCGAACGGACCAAGGGAAACGGTGCTCGACGCGATTGGTTCCACGCCGCTCATCGAGGTGGAGGGTCTCTGGCTGAAGCTCGAGTACTTGAATCCTTCGGGCTCGATCAAGGCGCGCATGGCGCGTTACATCATCGAACGCGCCGAGCGAGAGGGACTCCTGCACCCCGGCGACACGATCGTCGAGGCCTCGAGTGGCAACACCGGTAACGCCATGAGCATGGTCGCGGCCGTAAAGGGCTACAAGATGATCGTGGTCATGCCCGTCGGCATGAGTCCCGAACGTGCCGCGATCTCGACGGCCTTCGGCGCTCAACTCGTGAACGTCGGCAATTTTCACGTCAACGAGGCCCTTGCCCTGGCCGACCAACTCGGACAACGCCCGGGACACTTCGCCCCGCACCAATTTGAATCCGAATGGAACATCGAGGAGAACCGCACCTGGCTCGGACCCGAGATCCTCGGCCAATTGCCCGAAGGTCGCACCCCCGACGCCTTCGTCATGGGCGTGGGCACGGGTGGCACCCTGATCGGCGTCGGTCAGGCCTTTCGAGCGCGCAATCCCGACGTGCTGATCGTGGGACTCGAACCGAGTGAATCGTGCACCATTCAGTGCGGCGACACGGGACTGCACAAGATCGAAGGAATCGCTGACGGCTTCGTGCCCGCGATCTACCAACGCAACCGCGACCTCGTCAGTCGCGTGGTCGCGGTGCACAGTGACGACGCGGTCGCCGAGATGCGCCACCTCGCGAGCCGTCACGGTCTGCTCGTCGGACCGAGTTCGGGGGCCAACATCGTCGCCGCGCGCCGTTTGGTCGCGGAGAATCCTTCGCTCAAGACCGTCGTGACGATCTGTTGTGACGAGGGCGAGAAGTATCTGAGCGAGTACTTCATCCCCGAGGTGCACGCCGTCGACGCGGCGACGCTCGCCGGTTCAGCGCACTAAGAGCGTGTGTTCTATTTGGTGAGTGCGCCAGGAGACGCGATCAACACCATAGAGTCGTGGCCTATCTAAGCAACCTGACCGACGCCCAGTGGGAGAAGCTGGCCCCACTATTGGTTATTCCATCCAAACGAGGGCCGAAGCACGGAGCCGACCTTCGCCATGTCGTCGACGCGATGCTCTATATCTCGCATACCGGGTGCCAGTGGCGGTTCTTGCCCGAGGAGTTCGGTCCTTGGACCCGAGTCTGGTCCCAGTTTCGCCGGTGGTCGCGCAACGGAACCTGGGCTCGGGCCCTCTCTGAACTGCATGCGTCGTCGCGCACGGCTCTTGGCCGAAAGGACCCGCGACCCTCAATGGTGGTCATCGACACACACCTCGCACGCGGAGCCTCGAACGGGGGCGCCACCTTTCACAACCAAGGCGGACCCTACGGTCGCACCAACGGCGCCAAGCGCATCGTCTGCGTGGACGTCACGGGTTTGCCGCTCTGCGTTCGCGTTGTCCCCGCCTCGACGTCCGAGGCCAGCGCCGTCGAACAGATACTTGATGACCTCGCCCGAACAGGTGATGACGAACGGCTGGAGATCGTCCTCGTGGACCGCGGCGCCGCAGCATCTGCCGCCACGAGGTTGTCGGCAAAGTTCAACTACGAGGTTCGTCGAGTTGGATGGGACGAGCCCCCGCGCAACGAGCACGGTGCCAAGGTGTTTCGCCCTATACGCCACGCCTGGCGGGTCGAAGTGGCCCACGGCCATCTCGTGCGACGTCGTCGGCTCGCCCGGTGCTTTGAGAACACGACAGCCTCCGCTACAGGATGGTTGCACGTCGCCTCCCTCGTCGAAAACCTTCGCTCATCCTCGGGAGTCAGTCCGTGATGCAGTGTGGCGTGCTATTCGGTCCTCAACTTCTGCGACGGCCCCATGGGAGACTGAACGAATGAGGCACGAGTCGTGGTCAACACTCGGAGAGTTCCCGGGTCACTTTGAGTGGGGACCGACGGGCACTGAACGATTGGCTCGACCGGGGTCGATAGTCGTTGTCGTTGACGTGCTTCGCTTTACCACCGCGGTCGGGGCCGTGGTCGATCGAGGTGCGATCGCGTATCCCTATCGATGGAAGGATGCGACGGCGCGTGCCTTCGCTGATTCACTCGGTGCTCACCTAGTCGATGGTCCCGATGCGGCTGGCATCTCGCTCTCCCCTACGGCCCTGTTGAACCGCGCGACACTGGATGCCGTGGTCCTGCCGTCGCCCAACGGCTCGACGTGTTCGGTACTTGCCGCTGAAAAGGGAGCCGTCGTCGTGGCGGCGTGTCTGCGCAACGCACCTGTGGTGGCACAGTATCTCGCGGCCACCTTCCTGCCCGTGTCGGTCATTGCGTGTGGTGAACGTTGGCCCGATGGAACCCTGCGACCTTCGCTCGAGGATCTCTTGGGGGCCGGTGCAGTGCTGGCGAATGTAGGCGGCGACTTGTCGCCGGAAGCCAGGTCCGCCGTCGCCGCGTGGGAAGACGCCAAGGACACCGTTGAGGACGCTCTCTTGCGGAGCGCATCGGGACGAGAATTGGTGGAGCGAGGGTTTCGTCACGACGTCGAGTACGCATCGGCTTACGGCGTCAGCGACGTCGTGCCCGTCCTTGTTGACGGAGCCTTTCGTCGTGTCGACATAGTCTCCACACGTTGAATGGCTCCATGAATTGGCGCGTCGCTTCACAGCATGTGACAGCCCCGACGCAGAATCACTTCCGTGGCAACCACGTCAGCTGGATCACGCATCTCGCATTCCGGTCAGGTCCTCTCGCGGGCCGTCACGTTCCAGTTCGCCCTCGACCCGAGCGTCGAGCAGAAGAACCTCCTCGCCAAATGCGCGGGCGCTCGCCGCTTCACCGTCAACCATCACCTGGCCCGGGTGAGAGCCAACCTGGACGCCAGATTGGCCGAGCGAGACGCACTCTCCGCGAGTGGTGATCCGTGCGAACCATCAACTCCTGCACTCTCCTGGTCCGCCTTCTCCTTCATCAACGAGTTCAACGCCTGGAAAAACGGACAGTCTGCTGACTCACCGGTCAGTGGGGACGGAATACGGGGTCTCGCCTGGCGTCACGAGCTGCCCAATGACGTCTTTGAGTGCGCCAGTGTGGACGCGGCCCGGGCGCTCGAGAACTTCGCTGCGTCGCGGCGTGGTGAACGCGCTGGAGCGCCTGTCGGGTTCCCCTGCTTCCAGGCCAAGGGGAAGGTGACGTCGAGTTTCCGGTTGCGCAACCGCGCGGCGGCAAGCCAGGCGCCCTCGAGCCAGCCCATTCGCTTCAGCGATCCCGCGCACCTGCGACTTCCCAGATTCGGACCGGTCAAGGTCTTCGGTCCCACCCGCAAGGTCCGTCGGATGATCGATGCCGGTCGCTTTCACATCTACTCGGCGACGCTGACTCAGCGTGCCGGACGCTGGACCGTGTCGGTCACCGGCGTGGCCGCCAAGCTTCATCGGGCCGAGCGCAGCCGCACCAACCGTCACGCCGTCCCCGTCGGGGTCGACCGGGGGATCATCTCCCTTGCCGTCGCCGCCGACGCCAACGGTGTTCCCTTCGAGAGCTTCGAGGGGGTGACAACACTGAAGCAAGCGCAAGCCTCGCTCAAGGCGGCCAACCAGGCCCTGGCCAGAACCACACCGGGGTCCAAAGGTCGCCAACGAGCGAGGGCTCGACTCGCGAAGACCCATCGCAAGGTCGCCAACACCCGACGACACCTGGTCCACCAAGCATCCAGGGCCCTGGTGGACCGAGCTCAAGTTCTCGTCATCGAGGACCTGAACGTCGCTGGGATGGTGAAGAACCGTCACCTGGCAAGGTCCATCTCGGAAGCCGCCATGGGAGAGCTCTCTCGCCAGCTCCTCTACAAGGCCCGCTGGCACGGGGTCGAGGTCCGAGTAACCGACAAGTTCTTTCCGAGTTCCAAAACGTGCTCGGGCTGTGGCGTGATCAAAGACGTCCTTGACCTCTCGACACGGACCTACTCATGTGGGACCTGTGGGCTGGTCATCGACCGTGATCTCAACGCTGCCGTCAATCTGGCCCGCTGGCGACCCAAGGAACCCTCCGCAAAGAAACTCCCAGCTCCTACGCGCGCCCCGCTTCTCTCCACAGTCTGATCCCAGTGGGATCTGCACCGCGAAGCACGCGGGAAGAGCCGATCGTCACCCGCACAACCATCACGGCAACGTGATGAGGGCCCCGGGTCGGAACCGAGTACTCAGACGAAAAGTCGTCTGGGAAGTCGGACGGTGAGCAAGCACCACTGGGCCACTTGGTTCAGTTGGTCAAGGCTCACCGGTGGGTCCAATTAGGACACACGCTGTAAGACCAGACCGGGTTCTGTCTAAAGTGGCGTGACGTACGCGCCGTGGATGCCACCGTCGACGAGGAACGTCGAGGCGGTCATGAACGAGGAGTCGTCACTCGCGAGGAACAACACCGCGCTGGCGATCTCCTCGGGTTCGGCGAAACGTCCCATCGGCACGTGCACCAGGCGACGCGCGGCCCGCTCGGGATCCTTCGCAAAGAGTTCCCGCAGCAGCGGTGTGTTCACGGGTCCCGGACACAGGGCGTTCACCCGGATGCCCTCACGGGCGAACTGCACCCCGAGTTCACGACTCATCGACAACACGCCTCCCTTGGAGGCGGTGTAGGAGATCTGTGACGTCGCCGAACCCAATACCGCGACAAAGGACGCGGTGTTGATGATCGAACCGCCGCCACGCTTTTGCAGGTGCGGGATGCCGTAGCGACAGCAGAGGTAGACCGAGGTCAGGTTCACCTCTTGGACCCGACGCCACGCTTCGAGACCCGTCGTGAGGATCGAGTCGTCGTCGGCCGGTGAGATGCCCGCGTTGTTGAACAACACGTCGATCCCGCCGTAGACCTCCTCGGTCTTCTTATAGAGCGCCTCCACACTGGGCTCGCTCGCGACGTCGACCTCGACGAAGGTGCCGCCGATCTCGCTGGCGAGCTGCGTGCCCTCCTTCTCGGCGAGGTCGGCCACGACCACCTTGGCGCCCTCCTTGGCGAAGCGCAGCGCGGTCGCGCGACCGATGCCGCTCGCCGCGCCGGTGATAACCGCAACCTTGTTGTCCAGACGACCCATCATTCCTCCGTTGATAGAAACACGTTCTTCTCTTCACTGAATCCCAACAACGCGTCGGGGCCGAGTTCACGTCCGATGCCGGACTGCTTGAACCCACCAAATGGCGTCGAGTAACGAACCGAGGAGTTCGAGTTGACCGACAACGCGCCGGTCTCGACGCCGCGCGCCACGCGCAGCGCCTTAGCGACGTCGCGCGACCAGATCGAGCCCGACAGACCGTAGGGACTGTCGTTCGCGATCTCGATCGCCTCGGCCTCGCCGCCAAAGCGCACTACCGAGACCACCGGACCGAAGATCTCCTCGTTAAAGGCCCGACTGGTGCGGTCGGGAGTCTCGAGGACGGTGGGAGCGAACCAGTACCCCCGACCTTCGGGCGCGCTGCCGCGAAAGGCCACGTTCTCCTCTTCGACGTAGGCGGCGACGCTTTCTCGTTGGGCGGCGGTGATGAGCGGTCCCATCTCGCTCGCCTCGCTCGTCGGGTCGAGCACCTTGACGCCCATCACGGCGACCTCGAACAACTCCATGAAACGGTCGTACGCCTTGTCTTCGACGAGGATCCGAGAACGAGCGCAGCAGTCCTGGCCCGCGTTGTCAAACACGGCGTACGGTGCCCCGGCGGCGGCCTTCTCGAGGTTGGCGTCGGCGAAGATGATGTTCGCACTCTTACCGCCGAGTTCGAGGGTGACTCGCTTGACCTGCTCGGCGCAGCCCGCCATGATCTTTCGCCCGGCCTCGTTCGAACCGGTGAAGCAGACCTTGCGCACCGCCTCGTGGGTCACGAAGCGGTAGCCCACCGAGGCGCCGTCGCCGACCAGGACCTGGAAGACGTCCTCGGGGATCCCCGCCTCGAGGGCCAGTTCGGCCAGTCGCATCGCGGTGAGCGGCGTGAGCGTGGCGGGCTTGAGCACGACGGTGTTGCCCGCGGCGAGTGCGGGTCCGAGTCCCCACCCCGCGATAGGCATCGGGAAGTTCCAGGGCACGATGATGCCCACGACGCCCACGGGTTCGTAGAACGTGATGTCGACGCCCCCCGCCACGGGGATCTGACGACCCGAGTGGCGTTCCGGCGCGCCCGAGTAGTACGCCAGGACGTCACGGACATTGCCCGCTTCCCAGCGCGCGTTACCAATCGTGTGGCCCGAGTTGGCGACCTCGAGTTGGGCGAGCTCTTCGAGGTGGCTGTCCACCACCTCAGAGAATCGGCGCAGGAGTCGCGCCCGGTCGGCCGGGGTGACCGCGCGCCAGAGCGGCGCCACCTTCGAGGAACGAGCGATGGCCTCGTCGGTCTGGCGAACGTCGAGCATCTCGACGGTGCGCACTTGCTCCTCGGTTGACGGATTGATGATCGAGAGCGTGCTCATAGTCGTTCGAATCCTCGGTAGCGCTCCCAATCGGTCACGGCGGCCCCGAACGAGTCAACTTCGACGCGCGCCGCGCGCACGTAGTGGTCAACGACCTCGTCGCCGAACGCGTCACGCGCCACGGTGCTCTGGTCGAACAGCGTCATCGCCTCGGCGAGCGAGGTCGGCACGCGCGAGGCATCGGCGACGTAGGCGTTGCCCCCGAAGGGCGGCGCCAACGCCAGTGCCTCGTCCACGCCACGCAGTCCCGCCGCGACCAGCGCCGCGACCGCGAGGTACGGATTGACGTCGCCGCCCGGTATCCGGCACTCGACGCGAATCGACGGACCGTGGCCGACCACTCGAAACGCGCACGTGCGATTGTCGACGCCCCAGAGCAACGCCGTGGGAGCGAAGGAGCCGGCCACGAAGCGCTTGTAGCTGTTGATGTTGGGCGCGAGCAGGAGCGACAACTCCTTCGAATACGCCAAGAGACCCGCGAGGAACTGCTCGAAGACCGGCGAGAATCCGTGGGGACCGTCACCGGCGAAGACCGGCCGATCGTTCTCGTCGCGAAGCGAGAGGTGGATGTGGCAGGAGTTCCCCTCGCGCGCGTCGTACTTGGCCATGAACGTCAGGCTGTAACCGTCTTGGGCGGCGATCTCCTTGGCCCCCAGTTTGTACAGACCGTGCTCGTCGCACTTGTCGACCAGCGTGCTGTAGAAGAAGGCGATCTCGTGCTGCCCGTAGTTGCACTCGCCCTTTACCGATTCCACGGACATTCCCGCACCGGTCATGGCCCGACGAATCCTTCCGAGCAACGGCTCGATTCGCGAAGTCCCTTGCAACGAATAATCGACGTTGTACAGGTTGACCGGTGTCAGGTCGCGATAGCCCGACTTCCAGGCCTGTTCGTAACTGTCCTCGAAGACGATGAACTCGAGTTCCGTGCCCGTGAGTCCGCTCCAACCCCGTTCGGCGAGACGCGAGACTTGCTGTTGGAGGACCTGACGGGGCGACGGGGCGACCGGCTCGCCGTGCACGGTCTCGACGTCGGCGAAGACCAGTGCGGTCTTCTCGTGCCAAGGGACCATCCGCACGGTCGTGAAGTCGGGTCGAAACGCGATGTCGCCGTAACCGCGGTCCCAGGACGTGAGGGCGAAACCGTCCACCGTGGCCATGTCGACGTCCGAGGCCAGGAGATAACTACAACCCTCGACCACGCCGTCACCGATCACGTCGACAAAGAAATCCCCGTCAAGCCGTTTGCCCTGCAGGCGACCCTGCATGTCGGTGATCGCCAGGATGACGGTGTCAATCGATCCATCGGCGACGCGAGCGAGGAGTTCTTCACGTGTGAGGCGACCTGAGTTGCGCGACATCCCTCTGACTCCTTGGTTTGGATTGCAGCCGATAGTAACCGTCCACGGTGGTACTAACAAAACCAAGGTCGGGCTTTGTTCTGCCTACCCGAACAACTCCCGGCCCCGGCCGCTCGCCACCGGTCCGAATCATCGCGTGCGAACCCCGTTTCGCCAGCGCGGCGGAACGTTCTCGTGAGATCGTCCCTCGTCGGGATGCGCTTCGCGTTTCTAACGCCGCGAGATGAATAATCAAGGTGGTCGAAACTTGAGAAAGTCATCAGATGATTTGTTAACAGATGGTGAAGTGCCTTGCTAAGTCTGGCGTGGCACTCTATGCTCGCACGAATCGCAGCTATGCCATCACCTTGGGGGTACTAATGGCCAATGAAAAAGCGTCGTCGTCAACTGAAGTAAGCGACGTCGAACGACTCCACCAACTGGGTTACGCCCAGGAACTGAAACGAGGCATGGGTTCGTTCTCGAACTTCGCGGTGTCGTTTTCAATCATCTCCATTCTTACGGGTGGTATCACGACGTACTACCTGGGCATGGACGCCGGTGGTCCGATCGTCATCACCATCGGGTGGTTCATCGTTGGCGCGCTGACTCTTTGCGTCGGCATGGGGATGGCCGAGATCTGTTCGGCGTATCCGACGGCTGGTGGTCTGTATTACTGGTCTGCTCGCCTCGCCAAGAACAACAAAGCCGCGTGGTCGTGGGCCACTGGTTGGTTCAACCTGGTGGGACAAGTCGCCGTCACCGCGTCCATTGACTACGGTCTGGCGACCTTCGTCGGCTTCTTCATCAGTCTGTACGCCTCGAGCTTCGTGTCGAACGTGCGTTGGACCTTGTTCTTCTACGCACTGATTCTCTTGGCGCACGGCATCCTCAATACGTTCCGCGTGCAGCTCGTGAGTACTCTCGCCAACGTCAGCGCGTGGTGGCACTTCATAGGAACCGCCATCATCGTGCTTGCTCTACTCTTCATCCCAAATCACCACCAGAGCATTAGCTTCCTCTTCCACCACGACAACCTGACGGGTTGGACCGGACCTTTCGCGGGCATTTACGCTTTCGCGATTGGTCTGCTGCTCGCTCAGTACACCCTGACCGGTTACGACGCATCCGCGCACATGACCGAGGAGACGAACGGCGCATCAACCGGTGGGCCCAAGGCAATGGTGCGGGCGATCTACATATCGATCATCGCGGGTTTCGTACTCAACCTCGCGATGACCCTCGCCATCCAAGGCGGCTCGAAGAGCTACGACGCATTGGCGGCCAATGGCACACCCGCGGGTGGCGTGCTCTTCGTTGACGCGATTTCTGGCGCCGGCGGCAAACTACTGGTCCTGATCTCGATGATCGCGATGTTCTTCTGTGGGCTGGCTTCGGTGACGGCCAACTCAAGGATGATCTACGCCTTCTCGCGAGACGGCGCCGTCCCGGGCCACCGCCTGTGGCACCGCTTGAACGCGAAGACCCGCACGCCCGTCAACGCAGTGTGGTTCGCCGTGATCGGTGCGTTCATCCTGGGTATCCCGTCGCTCTACCAAGTGGGCAGCGCCTCGGTGGCCTTCTTCGCGATCGTCTCGATCGGCACGGTCGGGCTCTACGTGGCCTACGTCATTCCGATCTTCTTGCGACTGCGTATGAAGGACTTCGAGCCGGGTCCCTGGAGCCTTGGCAAGTGGAGCAAGCCCATTGGCTCAATCGCCGTGATTTGGGTCATCATCATCACGATCCTCTTCTTCGCGCCGGCCTTCTACCCGTGGACGACCGCCGCCGACATCAACTGGTCCGGTCCGGTCTTCGTTGCGGTAATGGCCGTCGTCTTCATCTGGTACGGCGTCTCGGCCCGCAAGTGGTTCACGGGCCCGAAGATGCAAGGTAGCGAGGCCGATCTACGAGAGATCGAGAAGGAATACGCCTCCGGCATCGTTCCCGAGGACCCGCCCGAAGATCACTAGGTGGACGACGAAGCCCCCTCAGCCAATGGCTGAGGGGGCTTCGTCTTTTGCCAGCGCCAGTGTCCCTAGCGATAGCCCGCGAAGATGTCCTCTACGACGCCGTCGAGTTTCTCCGGATTAGTCACCCGCACGAACCACTCGCGACCCATGACCATCTTGAACTCCTGGCGGTCCATCTTCAACCAAAAGGCGTCGGCCATCTGGGACTGGTGGGCCGCCAGGGCGTCGTACTTGGCGTCGGTTACGTCGCTCACGTCGATCGAGGCGCCGATCAACTCGTCGGGCGTCCCAATGTCGATTTCTTCTTGCTCGGAAGATTCCTCGGGTTCAACGATTCCCTTGGCGGCGTTCTCCTCTTTGCGTTCGCGATCCGCCTGCTCGAATCGCTCGCGGAAGCGGGCCATGATGGAATTGGGGATTGCGTTGAAGTACAGGGTCGGCTCGTAATCGATCAACTTAAGCGCGGCGAGCGTGATGCGGTGAGCCTGGATGTGATCGGGGTGGCCGTAGAAGCCGATCTCGTTGTAGGTGACGATGACCTGGGGCCGCTCCTCTTCGAGGATCTCGGCGAGTTGCGCGGCGGCGACCTCGACGGGCACCTGCCAGAAGCACTCGGCGTCGTCGTTCTGGGGCCAGCCCATCATTCCCGAGTCCCGGTAATTGAGCCGTATCAAACGGTCGATACCCAAGACGGCGACCGCCTGATCGAGCTCCTTCGCGCGAACCTTGGCAACCTCGTCGCCGTCGTGGTGGTCCGCGTTGGGCTTGGCACCGTCCAGGGCGTCACCGCACTCGCCGTTGGTGCAGGTCACGAGGACGGTTCGCACTCCCTGATTCGCGAGTAGCCGGTACACACCGCCGGTCGAGCTCGCCTCGTCGTCGGGGTGCGCGTGGACCGCGAGAAACGTCAACTGCGCCATCTACAGTCCTCCAAAGAGATCGGTGCGGTCCCCCTCAACGGGCGATCGACTCCAGGCCCGTTGGTAGTACTCGGTGCCGAAGAGCAGTGTAAAGAGTTCGAGTGACATCTTTACCAAGTCGCCGTTGTCGATCTGGGACTGGTGCAGGGAAATGGCCTCTTGCTTCTTCGCGGCGTAGGCGGTGACGTCCATGACACAGGCTACGAGTTCGTCGGGGGTGTCAGGCGTGGCCTCAATGATCCAGGCCGGCAGATAGACGCCCTGGGCCTTGGCGTCGCGCGTGAACTTCTCGAGCACGCCTCGAGGCACTACCGGGTAGTAGAGCCGTTGGGCGCTCGTGCTCAACTGGACCGCACGTTGCGTGACGCGATTGGCCATGATGTGGTCGGGGTGGCCGTAGAAGCCGTTCTCGTCGTAGGTAACGACGACCGCCGCGCTCACCTCGTCGAGCAACGCCGCGAGCGTGCGTGCCGCAACGTCTACGTCGACGTTCATGAAGGCGCGAGGCTCGTCGTTCTGGGGCCAACCAATCATGCCCGAGTCCTCGTAGCCCAGGTTCACCAGGCGCGAGAAGCCCGCGCATCGCGCGGCGCGTTGGAGTTCGCCCGCCCTCGTCGCGACCGTCGTCTCGCTGTCGTGACCTGGATCAGACCCGGGACGACCAGCCTGGTCGAGGCCGAGGGCACCATTGGTGCAGGTCACGAGCACGACCTGGTATCCGAGGGCGCCGTAGTGCGACGAGATGCCCGCGGTGAACAGCGCCTCGTCGTCGGGGTGCGCGTGCACGCAGACCAGGGTGGGCGGTTTTTCCATTGCTAGAGCCTACGAGGCGATGAGCTGCGCAATTCGCACGATCAAGAGCACACCGGCGATCGCGAGGTAGGACGCGATCACGCGCAAGAGGATTCGCCGTGACGTGGAAATCTGAAGAGGTGCGAGCAGCGTGAGGCGAGGCGTTCGCCAGTCACGCCGGTCGAAGTCGTAGACCTCTGGTTCGTTCGAACGTCTGAGTCCTATGGGTAGACCAATGAGCAGGCCCACGAGCGCCACGGTACCAAGCACTTCCAAAAGTGCGGTCACGTTGATGGAGGTGAACAGCGTCGACACCATCATGGTGATCGACAACACGACCAGCATCGTCACCACAATCGTGGCCACGACGTTGAGCAGACGGCCGTTCACCCAGGGGCCCAAGACCTGACGGTCGTTACACAACAAGAGCACGAAGATCGTCGTGCTCGGCAGCATCAAACCGCACATCGCCTGCACCGCCAAGGTGATGACGCCGAGAGGGGCACCCGGAATAAGGGTGACCACGCCCGCGACCACCAAGAGGCCGGCGAAGACGCCGAAGAAGCCCTTCGCGTCACGCAGTCGCGAGTTCAGCGATTGACGCGACCCGGACAGGTCACTCAAGGCGTAGGAACTGGCGAGCGTGACCGCCGCCGCACCAATCACCGAGGCGTTCAACAGGAAGATCGCAAATATCGTGCCCGAAGCACCGCCCACGTAGCGTCCGAGTCCCCTCGCCACGCCCAGGGCGTTGGTGTAGCTATTCGTACCCGCGTGCCCGGCGAAGCCCGCCGCGCACGCCGCGATGAGGGCAGCGGCGGCCACGACGACGATGATCGAACCGATGACCGTGTCGACCCTTTCGTAGTTCAACCACCGAGGGGTGATCTTCTTGTCAACAATGTTGGACTGTTGAAAGTAGAGCTGCCAGGGTGCGACGGTGGTGCCGATGATCGAGATGATGAGCAACACGGCGGCCGACGAGGTGCCACCACGAATGCCCGGTATCACGAGGTGCGTCGCAACACTCGAAAAGTGCGGCTTGGTGATCAAGACCAGGGGCACGATGAAAAAATTGATGACAACGAAGATCATCATGAAGCGTTCCCACCGCTGGAACGAACCCGAAGCGGTCACGCTAAAGAGCAAGACGGCGGCCACGGGAACCGAGATGTAGGGCGAAACACCGAAGTACTTCATCGAGAGTGAAACGCCAATGAACTCTGTCACGATGATCAAGAAGTTCAACAGGAGAATCGAACCAACTGAAACGTTGCCCCAGTAACGACCGAAACGTTCTCGAATGAGACGCCCGTGACCAACGCCGGTGACCGCACCAAGACGAGCGACCATCTCTTGATTGATGATCAGAATCGGAATCAGTAGGGGCAGAGTCCAAAGGAGCGAATAGCCGAAATTCTGTCCCGCTTGGGCGTAGGTCGACACGCCGCCGGCGTCATTGTCACCGACCATCACGATGAGACCCGGACCGATGATCGCGAGCAGGGTCAAGAGGCGTGCGCGTGCGCCGTGACGGGTCCCCGTGTCGTGCTCTTTTATGGTCCCAAAAGCACCGGATATCTGATGCTCAATTGACTTCTCGCTTGGCACGCTCCACCTCCTTTCGTCTCTCGTGGTCGTTGGGCGAAACAACCACGCGAGGACTGAAGGCGGGCTCAGCCAGTCTTTAGTGTCAAACGAGGTTGTGTTGGTACATGAATGGCCTCACGGCCGGTACTAGGGGGTTTCAGACAGACCCCCTTTGAACGTGACCCTGGACACGGCGGCGCATCATCATTCCTCCACCGCACTCATGCCAAACTCGCGACGCCAGCCCTGGGGCAGGAGTTCCTCGAGTAGGTCGTCGACCGTGATGACCCCAATCATGGTTTCGTGTTCGGCGTCCAAGACCGGCAACACCGTCAGATTGAAATCACTCATCTTGCGCGCGATCCGGTGCAGGTCCCATTGGGGGTGTACGTGGGCGAGCTGGGTCTGGGCCACGCTCAGGGCGAGTTCACTGCCCCGAGCGCGCACGAGCGGCGCGATGGAAGCAGCACCAATGGGCTGGCCCTTCTCGTCGAGGACGAACACGACGTGCAACGACTCGGCGGGGACCTTGGAGGTGCGAATGGCCTCGAGAGCATCGTCCACGGTCGCGGTGGCGTGCACGAAGACGAAGTCGGGGTTCATCAGTCCACCCGCACTCTCGGCGTTGTACGAGAGCAACTGGCGGACCTTGGTCTGCTGGTCAGACGGCAGGTGTTCGAGGATGGGTAGGCGGCGGTCTTGTTCGACCTCGTTGATCAGGTCGGCGGCGTTGTCGGGCTCCATGCGCGACAAGAGTCGCGCCGCTTCGCTGTCGCTGCGCGACTCGATGAACTCCAATTGATGCTCGGTGTCGAGTTCTTCGAAGACGTCCGCCTCGAGTTCTCGATCGAGACCGACCGCTTCGATGATCTCCTCGCCCTCTTCGTGGCTCGCCTGCTCGACGAGGTCGGCGATCTGGGCCGGGTGAAGTTTGGCGAGCTTTCGATAGGGGATGCGCAGGCGCGCCGACGGCACGTGAGCGACGAACGGTTCGATCGAGGCGAAGTCGACAATGGCTTCGGACTTGACGCGTTGTCCGATTTTCTGGCCCAGCACGCGTCGCAAGAACGGACGACGACCCGGGTCCACGCCGACCACTTCCCACTTGCCATCGATCTGGGCGATCTCGATCTCGTTGGCGATGATCAGGCGCCCGCGCACCAGGTTGATGAGGTGGCGCGCCAAGAGGTCCTCGGCGAGCAGGAGTTCGCCCGGACGTCGTTCGAATCGACGCAAGTCCACGCGGCGCCCTTCGAAAGTCATCCGGCCCGCCGCGAGGCCACCGATCTTGCGTATCGGCACGAAGAGGTTGCGCCCTTCGATCTTGATCACCGCGCCGACGATCGGCGGGTGCGGATCGTCGCCGAGTCGCGCGACCAGGTCCTGGACGCGTCCAATCCGGTCGCCGTCCGAGTCGAAGATGGGACGGTGCAGGAACGTGGAGAGGTGGAGAATGTCTGGCATAGTGAGCCTTTAAGCCCCTTAAGGCTACCCGTTGACCACGCGGGGCCACCAGTGGCGACGTGTGAAATCCGTGCAAACGAACGGCGAACGACGCCTTCGCCTACCTCGTCGCGCTCGCCAACCCTTTCATCGCCTCAGCCACGTAGGCCACGTCGTCGTCACCGACCCCGGCGTGGGTGACCAGGCGGACCCTTCGCGGCGCGACCGTTCCCGCGAGCACGCCCCGGTCGGCGAGCTCGGCCACGATTTCTCGGGCCCGAGGGTGGTCGAAGGCGACGATGTTCGTGCGACACGACGCCGGGTCGTAGTCCGACTCGCCAAACGTCGCGCCCACGACCTCGGCGAGGACCCGCGCGCGCACGTGGTCGTCATCCAGACGGTCAATCATGGTCTCGAGCGCCACGAGACCCGCCGCCGCCAAGAAACCGGCTTGACGCATCGTGCCGCCGAGGCGCTTTCGTTCGATCAGGGCTTGGGTCATCAGATCAGTTGGTCCCGCGAGCAGCGAACCGACCGGTGCACAGAGACCCTTGGAGAGACACGCCATGACCATGGTCGCCGGTTCGCAGTACTCCGCGGCCGACGTACCCGTCGCGACCACGGCGTTGAACAGTCGTGCACCGTCGAGGTAGAGCGGCGTGGTGGCGAGCGAACTCCCCAACGCACGTACGTCTTCGAGTGCCCAGGGGACACCGCCCGCAACCATGTGGGTGTTCTCGATCGCCACCATGGCGACGTGAGGCTGATGATCGTGCTCGGCGTCAAGAATTTCCAGAACGTCGCTCGCGCGCAGCACGCCCGTGCGGTCATCAACCAGAGCGAACTGCACGCCCGAGTTCCTCGCCGAGGCGCCCATTTCGAAACTGACGACGTGTTGATCGCGGCCCGCGATGATGAGATCGCCGGGACTGGTGAGCACGCGCACCGCGATCTGGTTCGCCATGACGCCCGACGGGACGAAGACCGCCTTGGGTTTGGCGACGAGTGCAGCGAATCGTTGCTCGAGTTCGTTGACGGTCGGATCCTCGTCGTAACCAACGTCGCCGACCTTCGCACGCATCATCGCTTCGCGCATCGCGAGCGTTGGTTGGGTGACGGTGTCACTGCGCAGATCGACCAGTCGGGACATACCGAGAGGCTACCGTCGCGCATTTAGTATGTCGGAATGACCGAAGAGACCACCAACCGTTTTTCACAGATGCCGGGCATCCACGAGCTACTCGACATCGAATTCGTGCTCGTCACTCCCGAGAAGGTCATCTTGCGCCTCGAAGTCGGCCCCAAGGTCCACCAGCCTTACGGGATCTTGCACGGCGGTGTCTCGGCGTTGCTCGCCGAGGGCGCCGCGTCGATCGGGGGTGGAGTCAGCGTCAGCCCGGACCAGATCGTGGTGGGTACCGAGCTGAACTGCTCGCACCTGCGTTCGATGACCAAGGGCACCCTCACCGCCACCGCCACCCCGATCCGCAAGGGCCGCACGGTGCACGTCTGGGGCATCGACCTCACCGACGACCAGGACCGTCTGATCTGCGTCGCGCGCTGTTCTTTGCAGGTTCTACCAGCACCTGAGGCGCCCAGCGCCTAGGGCGTAGACTTTCGCCAGGACTTTCCAGAAGGGTTGACTATGGGCGTTCGCTTCAAGGGTTGGGGCATTGCCGTGCCCGACCGGGTGGTCACCAACGAAGAGCTTTCCAAGACCCTCGACACCTCGGACGACTGGATCACCGAACGCACGGGGATCCGTGAGCGTCGAATCGGTGGCTCGGCGAGAACGCTGGGCGCCCTCGCGGGAAAGCGTGCGATGGACGACGCCTTCGTCGAACCATCGGACATTGACTTTCTGGTACTCGCCACGACGACACCTGACCGCATCGCTCCCGCCACCGCACCCATGGTCGCCAACGACTTGGGTCTCACGTGCCCCGCGATGGACGTCAACGCCGCGTGCAGCGGCTTCATGTACGCCATCCGCACCGCCCAGGGTCTTCTCGAGACGGGCAACAAGCGGATCCTGGTGATCGGTTCCGAGCACCTCTCGCGATGGGTCGATTGGAGCGACCGCAACATGGCGGTCCTGCTCGCCGACGGCGCGGGTGCCACGGTGCTCGAATACGATCCGAACGACACCGACGTGCTGTCGTTCTGCCTGGGCGCCGACGGTTCGGCCGCGGACCTGTTGACCTGCGAACACGGCGGGTACTTCGAGATGGACGGCAAAGAGGTCTTTCGCCGTGCCGTGCGCGTGGTGGTCGATTCGGCCGAGAAGGCGCTCGAGATCGCGGGCATCAGCGCCGACGATCTGAGCTTGGTCATCCCCCATCAGGCCAACATTCGCATCATCCAGGCCGCGACCCAGCGTCTCGGCATCGAGATGGAACGTGCCGTCGTCGTCCTTGACCGCTACGGCAACACCTCGAGCGCGTCGATCCCGCTCGCCTTTGACGACGCCCGCCAGAACGGTCGTATCAAGCCCGGTGAGTACGCGCTCATGACTGGTTTCGGCGCTGGCATGACCTGGGCCTCGGCGATCGTGCGCTGGTCGTAATGCCCAAACCCTCTCTCGTCATCCTCGCCGCGGGTCGCGCTCGACGCTACGGCGGCCTCAAGCAGCTCGCGCCCATTGGCGTGCACGGCGAGGCCGTGATCGACCTCATCGCCTCGGACGCCTTCGCCGCCGGCTTCGAGCACGTGGTCATCGTCGTCAACCCCGACACCGGTCCCCAGATCGAAGAGCACGTGCGTCGGGTCTGGCCCCTTGACCGTAAAATCTCCTTCGCCGTCCAGGAAAAGGCGCAGGGCACCGTACCGGCCGTCCTCGCCGCCGAGGATCACCTGGACCCGTCAGTCCCCTTTGGCATCTCGAACGCCGACGACCTCTACGGTCGACACGCCCTGGCCCAACTGGGCAACCACCTCGCGACCAAATCGACGTGCTGTCTGATCGGTTTCCAACTCGACCGGGCCCTCGTGGGCGACCTGCCGGTGTCGCGAGGCGTTTGTCACGTCGTGAACGGCCACCTCACCGACATCTGGGAGCGCCGTCAGGTCCATTCCTCGACGGACGGTTTCGTTGCCGACGACGGGGAGTCGCCAGTCTTCCTCGCCCCCGACACCACCGTCTCGATGAACCTGTGGGGATTCCAGCCCGCCATGTGGCCCCTGCTGCATCAAGAGATGGACACCCACGACTTCGAGCGCGAACCCGAGGCCCAGTTGCCGGTCATGGTGGGAAAGATCTTGCACCACGTTCCGCTTCGCTTCGACGTGCTCGCGACCGAGTCCAAGTGCGTGGGCGTCACCCACGCCGACGACCTCGCCCTCGTACAGGCCGACGTACGTCTCCAGGTGAGTCTCGGGGAACGCCCCGAACACGCGTTTCGCTGACCAAACGGTCGTCAAGCCCGGCCTCGTGCGAACGCCACCGAGCCCTCGCGGCGTCGACGTGCCTCTACAGTGTTCACGATGAACCCGCCCGCCGCGACGCACCGAACCCAACGCGCACTTCGTCAAAGTTCTGTCGACGCGACGCGCCCCACGCCGACGCCGCGATGAGCAACGAAGCCCCGAGTGAGGTACCCAGCGTCATGGGTCCGGGCCGACTCGAGGCGTTCAGCGATGGGGTCATCGCCGTCATCATCACGATCATGGCCTTCGAACTGAAGACGCCGGCCGCGGCGAACCTGCACGCGCTCGCGCACGAGCTACCCCTGTTGCTCGTCTACGTGTTGAGCTTCACCTTCGTCGCCATCTATTGGGTCAATCACCATCACTTGTTGCGCGTGATCAAGCGAATCGACGCCGCGGTGATGTGGGCCAACCTGTACCTGCTCTTCTGGCTCTCGTTGATCCCCTTCGTCACCTCGTGGGTCGGCACCCAGCACGGACGGCCGCTACCCGCCGCTTGTTACGGCGTCGTGGGAATCGGAGCGGGCTCGGCCTACAACCTGCTCGGATTCGCGATCCACCGCGCCAATCCGCGTAACGCCGCCATCGTGCGAGCGACCCATCACGACATCAAGGGAATGTTCTCGATCCTCGCCTACAGCGCCTCGATCCCCCTGGCCTTCGTCTCGCCCTACATCGCGTACGCGTGTTTCGCTGCGGTCGCGATTGCCTGGTTCGTACCCGATCGGCGCCTCAGCGTGGGCGGCGAGGCAGCCTCGTAGCGCCGTTCTTCGCTCGCCTTACGCCCGAAGGGTCACGATCTTGTCGCGCGTGGCGATCGCGACCGCTTCGAGCTTCGAGTGCGCACCAAGTTTGGTCAGGATCTTGCTCACGTGATTTCGCACGGTGTGGATCGAGATGAACAACGCGGCGGCGATCCGTTCGGTGGCGTAGCCCTCGGCGAGCAGTTGGAGGACCTCGATCTCACGACGGGTGAGAAAATCAGCGTCGGGGTTGACAGGCTTTCGAAGATGCTCGAGCAGCGTGTTCATCTCTTCGACTCGAAACACCAATTCGCCGCGCGACGCAGACCTAATCGCGCTCAAGAGCTCGTCCATGGGTCGATTCTTGGCGAGCATGCCCACGCAGCCGGCCTCGATGGCGTGGGCCATGAGGTCCTGGGGGGCGTCACCCGACAGCATCAAGACGTGGGTCTCGGGCCATTGCTCGAGGATCGCCTTCACGGCGGCGATGCCGTCGCCGTCGGGCAACCGGTAATCCATCAATACGACGTCGGGACGCTCGCTCGCCACCAGCGAGATCGCTTCGCCGACACCGTGGGCGGTGCCCGCGAGGTGCATGTCCGACTCTCGCTCAATCATCATGGCGAACATCTCGGCCACCATCAGGTGGTCCTCCACGATCGCGACGGTGATTGGCTTAGTGATGATCTTCTCCTACGTGCGGCGTTGCGATAAGTAAGTCATCCCATGCGGGGGCGTTGGTACGCCTTGGCCACGATTCTAGATATCCGTCCACGCGGTCACTGGTCTTCACCGAAGTCGCCCGCAGCCTCGCGGTAGAGCTCGGGACGACGCAATGCCACGACGTCGATCTCGCGACGACGTCGAGTCACCTCGTCGAGGTCGATGGCGGCGAACACCACTTCGGGCTGGTCGGTGCTGGACTCAGCCAACACCACGCCCCAGGGATCGATGATCATGGCGTGCCCGTAGGTGGCGAGACCTTCCTCAGTCGTGCCCGCCTGGGTCGCCGCCACGACGAAGGCGTGGTTCTCGATGGCCCGCGCGCGCAACAGCACGTGCCAGTGCGCGGGCCCGGTCACCGCCGAGAACGCCGAGGGTACCGCGAACATTGTGGCGCCGTGCAACGCCAGCGCTCGGTAGAGCTCGGCGAATCGCAGGTCGAAGCAGATCGTCAGACCCAGGACCACGTCGCCGAGTGGGGCGACCACCAACTCCGATCCGGACGCGATGGCGGCGGACTCTTGGTAGGTGACCTCGCCGGGCACGTCGATGTCAAAGAGGTGCACCTTTCGGTAGGTGGCACGTATCTCTCCGTGCGCGCCGATCAACACGCTCGTGTTGTAGGAGTGGCGCGCGAGTGGCGACGTCTCTAAGACGCTGCCCAGGTGTACCGTGACGCCTCGTTCGCGCGCGACGTCGGCGAAGCGACGGGTGGTCGGACCCGGAACGGTCTCGCTCACGTCCTCGAAGTGCCGCGCCGACCCGTAGAAATTGAAGTACTCCGGCAGCTGGATGTACGACGCGCCCCGGTCGGCGGCGGCGTGGACCAGTTCGATGGCCGTGGCGACGTTCTTCTCCTTGTCGGTACCCGAACGCATCTGCAGCGCGGCGACGTGGAACGTCTCAGCCACGGTCGCCTTCTTGAAACGCTGCGCGCGCTGGACGAAGCAGCCACGTCGAGACCAGCGTCCAGAACACGACGAGGAGAAGCCAGATCACCAGGCGCACCCACGGGTGCAGTCCGACGTTGACCAAGCGAAAGGCGTTGTTCTGCAGCGGCGCGTAGCCAACCCAGCCCGTGAGACCACCGTCGAGGTTCGTGATCCAGGCCCCGAGCACGTAGCAGGCGAGACCGAGCCCCACGACGAGGATCACTCGTTGGGTGCGGTCGAGGCGTGGTCGCATGCGCCAGTCTCGCATGCGCCAGTCTGATCAGTGCCAATCCCTCGAGGGCACCGTCGCGCCCAGGTCGAGCGCTTCGACGTGCTCGGCGCTGAGCGCCATGGTGCCCTGACCGCGCTCGAGCGAGCCGCGGATCACCAGCGCACGCGACGAACGCGCCACCACCGACCACCGCGCCCAGGCCCCCTTGGAGAAGATGACGTTGACGTGACCCGTCTCGTCCTCGAGGTTCAAGAAGACCGCCCCGTTGGCCGTCTCGGGGTGCTGGCGATGGGTGACCACGCCCGCGACGCTCACCCGCGAACCCTCGGCGGCGAGCAACGCGTGCGCGCGGGTGACGCCTCGTTCGTTCAGTTGCTCGCGCACCAGGGAGATCGCCGTCGCCTCGGTGGTGAGGCCCATCGCCCACAGGTCGTCGGCGACGCGTTCCATCTCGGTCGTCGCCGGCAACTCGGGCGCCACCAGACCGGTCACCACGCCCGCCAGGCGTTCGGGCGTGCTCTGGGCGGCCGCGCCCGCGGCCCAGACCTGGGCGCGACGACTCGTGCCAAAGCAGTCCAGGGCCCCGGCGGCGGCGAGCGACTCGAGGTGGTGCTGTTGGACCCCGGCGCGACGCACGAGATCCTCGGAGCCCTCCCACGGGGCTCCCGCGACGATGCGCGTGGCCAACTCGGTGCCGATGGCGCGCAACGCCCCCAGACCCAGACGCGCCCGGGGCGCGAGCACGTCACCCTCGAGCGTGGCGCCCACGCCCGAGCGATTGACGTCGGGACGCTCGACGATCACGCCGTGACGCTTCGCGTCGGCGACCAGGCTCTGGGGGGACCAGAACCCGAGGGGCTGGGCGTTCAACAACGACACGAGGAACGCCGCCGGGTAGTGCAGTTTGATCCACGCCGAGCAGTAGACGAGGTGCGCGAAGGACACCGAGTGGCTCTCGGGGAACCCGAAGTTCGCGAACGCGGCGAGTGCGTCAAAGAGTTGGTCGGCGTCACGCCCCGTGATGCCGTTCTCGGCCATGCCCGCGTAGAAGCGACTCTTCAACTTGAGCATCCGGATCTCGGAACGCTTGGCGGCCATGGCCTGGCGTAGTTCGTCCGCCTCGGCGGGCGAGAAGCCCGCGACCGCGACCGCCATCTCCATGAGCTGCTCTTGGAACAGCGGCACCCCGAGCGTGCGCGACAGGATCGGCTCGAGACGCGGGTGCAGGTACGTCACGGCCTCGTCGCCGCGACGACGCCGGATGTAGGGGTTGACGGCGTTGCCCTGGATGGGCCCCGGGCGGATCAGCGCCACCTCGATCACCAGGTCGTAGAAGCAGCGCGGTTGCACGCGCGGCAGCGTCGCCATCTGGGCGCGTGACTCGACCTGGAAGACCCCCACGGTGTCCGCCTCGCAGAGCAGGTCGTAGACCGCGTCCTCTTGGGCCAGCGCGCCCAGGTCGATCGTCGTCTCGTGGAACTGGGCCACCTGGTCAACGGCGCGGTGCAGCGCGTCGAGCATGCCCAGTCCCAAGAGGTCGAACTTCACCAGACCGATCGCCGCGCAGTCGTCCTTGTCCCACTGCAGCACGGTGCGCCCGGGCATGCGGCCCCACTCGATCGGACAGACCTCGAGGACCGGCCGGTCACAGAGCACCATGCCCGCCGAGTGGATCCCGAGGTGACGCGGCCGGTCGAGCAACTCGTTGGCCATGCTCACCACGAGTGGCGAGACCTCGGCGCTCGCCGCGGTCATGCTGTGACGGTCGACGCTGTCGCGTAGCGTGTTCGCCTCCTGCTCGCTGAACCCGAAGGCGCGCGCCACGTCGCGCAACGCCGAGCGCGCACGGTACGTGATCACGGCCGCCACCTGGGCCGCGTGACGACGTCCGTAACGCGAAAAGACGTACTGGATCACCTCTTCGCGCCGGCCCGACTCGATGTCCACGTCGATGTCGGGGGGGCCGTCGCGCGCGGGCGAGAGGAAGCGCTCAAAGAAGAGGTTCAACTTGACCGCGTCGGCGTTGGTGATCCCGAGCGAGAAGCACACCGCCGAGTTCGCCGCCGAACCGCGACCCTGGCAGTAGATGTTCTCGCGCCGGCAGAACTCGGTGATGTCCCAGACGGTGAGGAAGTACCCGGCGAACCCGAGCCCGCCGATGACCCCGAGCTCGTGGTCGATCTGACGCCACGCGCCCGGTACGCGTTCGCACCCACGTTCCCCGTAGCGCTCGGTCGCGCCCTTTTCGACGAGGGCCTCGAGGTAGGACTGCTCGTCCATCCCCGTCGGGGTGGGGAACCTCGGCAGGTTCGGCGCCACGAGGCGCAGGTCGAAACTGAGCGAGGCGCCGATCTCGCCCGCGCGGTCCACCACCCCGGGCCAACGCGCGAACCGGCGCCGCTGCTCGGCGTCGCTTCGCAGATGCGCGAGCGGGGACGCGTTGAGCCAACCCTGAACCTCCTCGAGACTCTGGCGCGCGCGTATCGCCGAGAGCACGTTGGCCCGCGCGAACGCGTCGGGGGTGGCGTAGTGCACGTTGCCCGTCGCCACCAGGTCCACGTTCGAGGTGACGGCGAGCTGGGCGAGCACGTCGTTGCGCGCCACGTCGTCGCTCGAGCCGTGATCCCAGAGTTCGACCACGAGCGACTCGCGACCAAAAGCGTCCGCGAGCACGTCGAGTTCGCGGCGCGCGGCGCGCGGGCCCTCATCCATCAACGCCCGGGTGAGTGGACCCTTGCGGCACCCCGTGAGGACCAGCCACTCCTTGGCGGCGCGCGCGACGTCCTCTAGACAAAAACGCGGGCTCCCCTTCTCCCCCCTCGCCAGGTGCGCCTCACCGAGCATCGTCGCCAGGCGGCGATAGCCCTCGGGCGAACGCGCGAGCAGCACCAGGTGCGTGCCCGAAGGGTCGGGCACGCCCGTGCGGTCGTCGGTGCCGTCCAGGGTCACCTCGCACCCGAAGACCGTCGCGAGACCGCACGCCCTCGCCGCCTCGGCGAAACGCACCACGCCGTAGAAACCGTGGTGATCGGTGAGGGCCAGTGCGCCTAGTCCGAGGCGCGCCGCCTCGCCTACGAGCTCCTCGGGGTCGCTCGCCCCGTCGAGGAAACTGAAGCCCGAGTGCGCGTGCAGTTCGGCGTAGGTGGCCATCAGTCGTAGATCCCCACGAGCCACCAGCGGCCCGACTCGGCGCTGAGCAGCACCGCCTCGCCGAGGCTGAGCACCACCTGCAGGTACGCGCGCCGACGCCCGAGCACCCACCACCGCTCGACCAGGGGCCAGGGCCCGGCGTACCAGCACACCGTGCGACGCGCGTAGGACGTGAGCAACAACGTCGCGGGTTCGTCGCTCAACGTGCCGCGCGCGCTCATCAGCACCGGCGCGTCGTGCTGGTCGTGCAGGCGAACCGCGACCGGATGAGCCAGGCTCGTCACCGGCGAGGGGGACCGGATCTGTCCGGGCCAGGGGGCCTTCGCGTCCGGTTCGACCAGCGGCGAGCCCCAGGGCACGAGGGTGGCCCGGTCCTCGGGCGCGCGCCCCCCGCGCGGGGACGCCACGAGCAACGCGTCCGCCCCGAGGCGCCGGCGCACGCGATGGGCCGCGGCGAAGGCCCGCTCGTCACCGGCGCCGCGCTGGCCAAAAAGCCCGAGCTGCTCGTGCTTGGAGGACGGCTCACCAACGAGGTGCCCCAGACGCGCGCCCAGGCGTAGGTCGCGCTGGCCCACCAACTCGTCGAGTTCGCCGCGCGCGACGCGATGAAGCTCGAGGGCGTGTTTGTTGAAACGCTCACTCACCCGCGCCACCTCGAGGTCGGCGAAGGAACCGAGCGTGTACAGGCCCAGACGTCGACACGTCGTCGCCAGGTCCTTTCGCCCGAGCACCTCAATCGGTTGGGCGCGACGAAAAGCGTCCGTCGCGCCCGGGGCCACCACTCGCTGCTCGCGCGCCGCCAGTTCCGCGCAGAACACGCCGTCGGCGACACCGAGCAACGCCTCGTGACCCGTGACGTCACGCACGGTCTCGCGCGCCATCTTCAGCACCGCCTCCTCGCCACCGAAGAAACGACTCGGCCCGCGCAGGGGAAGGACGTAGAAGCCGAGTCGCACGAGTTCGCTGAAGGGGCACAGCAGACTCAACGCGTCAAGCAGCGCGAGCGAGTCGCGCAGCGTCGAGCCGTCCGGCTCTTCGGTCGACAACGCCTCGACCCACAGCGCGAGAAGACGCTCCATCTACGTGGCCGCCGCTTGCCCTCTTCGATTCGGCAACATCACCACGTGCTCGCTCGCGCGTCCCGCTTCACCGCGTCCCGCGACGCGCACACTGAGATAGCGCGCGTCGAGTCGCGACGACGTGGCCCAGCGCGACTCGGTGACGACGAAGGAGAGCTCCGCGGGAAGCGGCCACGCGGCCCCGGGTTCGCTCAACACGATCAGCACGGTCCCACGCTCGCGCACGCGGTCCATCAATTTGCGCGCGACCCCGTGCGCGGCTCGCGAGGGCGGACGCACGACCAGCAGATCGACCCCGTCGAGCAGGTCCGCGGCGGACTCGGCCCACGCGCCGCGCGGACGCGGCACGAAGAGCACCCGACGAAGGTCGACCCCGAGTTCGGCCATCGCCACGACCCCGGGATCATCCACGCCCACGACACCCGCCCAGTGGCCGTTCGCGCTCGAGGCGGTGAGCAGGCTGAGCGCCAGGCTGAGCCCGCCCAGACCCGGCGCGGCCTCGACCACGACCGTCGAGCCACGACGTAGCCCCCCGCCAGGCACCAGGGCCTTCCAGGGCTCGCCAAGGGGCATCATGCGGCTCTTGGCGAGGGTGAGGGGGCGTAGGGAAGCCGCCAGATCACTGGGCAGCGTAGGACGGGTGGAGGAAAAAGCGAACATATGTTCGTAAGAGTAGCCACTCACGGTGACAGACGCAAAGGGCCTCGAGCCCGTATCGTGATGGGGATAAAGGAGGTCCCATGTGCGGTCGTGTCGCTCTCTTCACCCCACCCGTGCGCCTCGCCAAGCTCCTCGACGCCACCCTGGCGGCGGGCGTCGACCCCGAGGGTCACCCCAGTTGGAATGTCGGACCCCAGCGCCGGCTCTTCGGACTCACCGAACCCGACGGCGTGAGGACCCTCGACTCGTACCGATGGGGTTTGCTACCCAGTTGGGCCAAGGACCCCGCGATCGCGAATCGACTCTTTAACGCGCGCGGCGAGACCGTCGCCGAGAAGCCGTCGTTTCGCAGCGCCTTCGCCAAACGTCCGTGCGTGATTCCCGTCGACGGTTTCTACGAGTGGGATCACCGACCCGGGCGCAACAAGCAGCCCAACTACTTCACGCGCAGTGACGGTCAACTCATGCTCTTCGCGGGACTCTACGAACAGTGGCGCGATCCCAACGCCGAAGACCCCGCGCCACTGAAGACCTGCACGATCATCACGACGACCCCGAGCAAGGACATGGACGAGATCCACGACCGCATGCCCGTGGTGCTGAGCGCGGCGGACGTCGAGACCTGGCTCAACGTCAAGGACTACGGAGCCGACGAGCGCGCACAGTTGCTGTGTCCCGCGCCCGTGGGCACGCTTGTGCACTACGGCGTGGACAACGCGGTGGGATCAGTGCGCAACGACGGACCAGAACTCATCGAGCGCACCGAGACGCAGTCACTCTTTTAGACGCCGACGAACTCTTCGGCAAAAGCCGAAAACCCCGAGTGACCAGTGAGCAAGCTCGCCAGCCCCTCGGGGTTCCCGAAGGCACATCTCTCGTTGACCCGTGTCGGACAGGCCACCGCTAGACGGCAGGCACTTCACGTCATTCGCCTCTACGGACCGCGGACCGAACTCCGCTGCCCGCCGAAAGGTTCCGTCCCCCTTGCGGGGTCCCTCCCCTCTCCGCCTACCTCCCCTTTCGGTTCAGTCGACTGCGACAGGTGCTACGTGAACTACGAGGGTTACTGTGCCAGATTGCGCGACGCCACGTCGGCAGAATTCAGGAATCAGAAACTTTTACCCAGTCCTTTTGCCACTTATCCACTAGATTTTTCTCTTCGAGCGCGATAATCAACGAGAAACGCGCAACTTTTCCACAGAATAAGGAGGCGCGGAAAACCCCATGAAACCTTGCCGGTCGTCGCGGTCGCTGAAATACGGCGTCGGTCAGGGGCGATGAGTCGGCGCCCGCTCCGAGCGTTCGACGCGGTCGCCCTCTACGGAGCCATGGACGAACAGCGTCGAACGCGCGAACTCTCCTGGGCCGGCGTCGCCCGTGAAATATGGGCACTTTCGGCCGATTTGAACGCCCGACGGGACGACCATCCGATCAGCTCGTCCACCCTCCAACACCTCGGCGCGCGCGGGGCCGTGTCGTGTCAGCACGCCTTGTTCATACTGCGCTGGCTCGGTCGCACTCCCGAAAGCTTTCTGGTGGGCGCGAGCCCCCAGGCCGGCGTCGCGCTGGCGAACGCCGACGCGAATCAGCGCCCGCGCTGGGACCTCGCGAAGCTCTATAGGGCCCTCGACCTCGCGCGTCGCGAGAAAGGTCTCACCTGGCCCGAGACGGCCGAGGAGATCAGATGTCGGTCCACGCAACTCACGGGACTACGCACCGTAAAGTTCGCGATCGACATGGACCTCGCCATGCGAAGTGTGCAGTGGCTCGAGCGCAACGCATCAGACTTCATCGACGCGGCCGATTGGTAGCCGTCGGTGCGCGTCGAGGGCTCTAGTAATAGTGGCGCCGTCCGCCCACGGCACGACCCATCATGCCAAGCAGCCAGAGCACCGCACCGACGAGCAAGATCAGCACGCCGATTGACCACAGGATGGGTACACCGGTGACGATGCCGATCAACATGAGAATGACGCCGAAAATCATCATGAGTGTTGCTCCGAACGAAATCCGTGACTCTCAACGATGCTCGACGTCCGAGCCGCGATCGCCCCATCCGTTCTCACTGCGGCGACTGGCGCGAATGCGCTCCTCACCATTCCAGGTAATCCCATAAGTACGTCTCCCCGCTCGATCCCGGACCAACGGTCCGGTACGTCGTCTGCGGGGTCTGGGCGTGGCGCTACGGCCACTGTACCGCCCGGCGGGTTTTTCGAAATCTCGAATTCGCGCCAACGAGTAACGGACCGCGCTAGCGAACTGCCCCTGGCACCAGAGGTCTTCTCGCCCTAGGGTAGCTGTCTCACGAGTGACGCGGGCGCGATCAAGCGATACGCGAGGTCGAGCAGGTCCATGAGTTCGGACACGTCAAGCGTGGAATCGAGTCGAACGGCGATCCAACC